>Ga0335078_10009403_pt1 | contig 14490 bp, 10 predicted proteins | sample Lox_Sample_32_FD_206711 | JGI IMG/M metagenome (GOLD analysis project Ga0335078, IMG submission 206711) | Soil microbial communities from Loxahatchee National Wildlife Refuge, Florida, United States - Lox_Sample_3.2 | ecosystem: Environmental > Terrestrial > Soil > Wetlands | place: USA...
GGTGCCGATCAGATCCATCGGCGCGTTTACGTCGTCGCCGGCGTCCTTCAGGCGCTTCAAGCTCGTTGCGTTTCCCGCGTAGGCTGCAAGGAAGAGCGGATGCGCGTTGAACAGCGGCGCGGGCTGACCTTCGGGAGGCTTGACCTGCGCGCCACGATCGAGCAAGAAGTTGATCGCTGCATCAGCGTCACGATACTGGCAGGCGACCATCAGAGCGGTGTAGCCGCTCTTGGCGCGGGCATTCACATTAGCGCCGTGGTCGATCAGAAGCTTCATCTTCTCGACGTCGGGCGCGGCCATCATGAGGGCAGTCGTGCCACCTGCGGTGGCGTAGTTTGGATCGAAGCCGGAGTCGAGGAGTTTCTTCAGATCGGCTACGGTGCCAAAGAGGAGCTTCTCAAGGGATGAACTACCAGATGGTATCCAATCACCGTGAAGGTTCGCCAGAGGAAGAGTGTCGGCCAGAACCATAACCGCCCAACTCGATGCCGTCATCGAAAGAAACTGATCGTGTCCGTATGGATACCCGCTGTCAAAGTATGGCGGACTCACCGAGGCCGGGGGATGAAGGCGGCTCTCCACATGCCAGGAGCCGTCCGCGGCCTGAATCCTCAAAAGATATTCAATACCGCGCCGCCAGCCCAGCTCGCTCGCGGCGACGCCCGATGCATCCCGAAGTGCAACTAGCGCTTCGCCGGTCGAGTACGCGTCGCTAGGTCGACCATCGACCGAAGGCCAGCCACCGTCGGACTGCTGGGTTGCAGCAAGTTCCCGCCCCAGCCTCTGGACTTGGGACCGAGCCGCGCCAGACCACGACAAGCCCAGCAACTGATATGTCCGCTCCTCCGTATCGCGAGCTTGGTGTGAAAGCAGCCATTCCTGAGCTTTCTCTACGCGAGCTTTTGCGTCAGCTTCTTGACTCGGATGGCTCGCCATCTGAATTGCCCGCAGCGCCAGCGCCGTCTGCGTGAACCGGCTATAGGACTGTGGCGGCCGTTGATGAAAGCTCTCCCAGTGCCCATCCGGATATTGCCGCTCGGCGATCAAGCGCGCGTACACTTGCTGCACTAAATCGGGTGGCCGGCCATTGGCCAACTGCGCGACTAACCGGTAGGCATCGTCCATCGCCGGCTCGATCACATTGTTATATTGCACGGCGCGATCCAAGTCCGCGTCTTCGGCCGGGCCGCGCAGGCTGTTCTGAATTAAATGCGCGTTCAGTCGTTGAGCGGCAATCGCCGGCTGATATTGGTGATGGCACGAATTGCAGCCCGTCCCCTTGGCGTACCAAACATCCTGGGACTTCTGCATCAGCGCAACGGCGCGCTGGATCGCGTCCCGCACCTGCTCCGCGTCCGCGCCCCAACATGCCGTCGCGCACGCGAACGCCAGCAGAATCTGCCGCGTCATCGCACCACCGTGAACGGAATCGATGCCTCAGTCTTCTCCCACAGAAGCGCAAGCGTGCCTTTGTTCGGGTTCGCACTATCGGGCCGCAACTCGATGCGAAATGTTTCGACCGGACTGCTGAGCGTCTTCACGTTCATCTTGGTCCGCCCGAAGTCGCGCGATTCATCGTAGTTCAGATGAAACTGGCCTGTCTGTTTGTTGATGATGAGCGTCCAATCGCGGGCGGTCGGGATGGTCCAGATGCTATAGCTGCCCTTTGGCAATTTGAGATCGCCCATCTCGAGCGGAGCGTCTGAGGTGATTGCCGTAGCGTAATTGGCGCCGGTACACCAGACCCTGTCGAACGGGACGATTTCGCCCATAATCTTGCGGCCGTGCATGGAGGGTGCGTAGTAATCGACGCTGATTTTCTTGCCGGCAATCGTGGTGGAGACGCTGGCCGGAGGGCTCGTGTAGCGCTGGGCGTGAGCTGGCCTGCCGACAGCGATCACCAAAACGGCCATCAGCAGCGCGGCTGTGGCAACAGCGGCGATAGGGACGGCAATTCGTTTCGGCATTGAGAACCTCCGCATGGCCATCCTCCTGGGGACATCCTACTACCTTTTCATCGCGTCGGAGATCAATGCGCTCGGGTGCCACCAGCGCGCGGAGTAAACCACAACTGCGGCGGCGGCCCATCCGGCGGCATAGACAGGCTGCGCGCCCCAGCCCGCGCTCGCCGAATGCATGATCCCGAACCAGGCGAATGCCGCCGCGATCAGGCACCAGAGGGCGGCGCGGGCGAATCGCCGGTCGATGATCTCGGAAACCAGCGCCGAAACAACCAGAACCAACAAGAGGAAGCCGTTGCCGAGCCCCAGAACCGAAGACCAGTAAATCGAGCCGTTAAGAGCCGCGGCAACAGAAGGGTTCGTCGCCTGAAGTTTCAATGCGGGCAGCGCCGCGTTGATCGCGGAGGAAACCACGGCTCCGGCCGGCAGCACGAAGCCCAGTAGAACCGCGCTCAGATACTTCCGATCGACCCGATGCAGCGTCGCAGTTCCGACGCCGATCGCAATGTAAGCAATCATCGCGGCGAGAATTGACCAGGGGAACAGTTGCGCGATCCAGGTGGTCAGCCCCCCCGCCACGATCAACATGTAGATCACCGGGCTCCACGAAGCGTAGCCGATGCGCGCTCCCATAGCTTTATACGGAGGATGGATCGCGTACACGACCGGCGACACGGCGCTTCCGGCCAAGCCCGCGACCAGCGTCCCGATTCCGTCCCAAGCGACGACCGCGCGAGCGCTGTAATCATCGCCGGCGGCGGAGGCTCCTTCCACCGCCGCGATGTCTTGCAGTATTTGATAGACGGCGATCGGCACGATCACGGATAGATACGGGAGAGCGAGCGCCATCGCGTGCAGGGGAGCCGGAACGCTCGCAAACGGCAATCGCGCAGCGATGCCCGGTAAACCCGGATGAACATAGCCGATGGCGATCGAAATGGCAAGAGGAAGCAGCCAGCCTGCGAGGAACGGAGGGATTCGCCATTTGGTGATCGGGACGCGTCCCAGGACTCCGACGGCGACGATCGCCAAGGCGACGATTCCCACAAACGGCTGATCGAAAATCCGTTGCAGCAAGATCAGAGCGAGATAGCTATACATCGCCGCGCCGAAGACTGTCATCGTTGCGGGTGCCGGAATGAATCGCCGCAGCGCCCCGCAGAAAGGAGCTGCTGCGAGCTTCAGGATGCCGGTCCACGTGACCGCTGCCGCGCCGGCGGCCCAGGCTTGTTCCGGATCGTGTGTTTGCAGATAGACCGGGAGCACGATTGAGAGCGAATACGCGAGGATCGCGGGTACGTTATTGCCGTAGACGTGCGCCGTCACGTCGGTGCGGCCCTGCCTGCGGGCAAGGCTCATTGCCAGCCAAACCATGCCGAACGATCCGGTCAGGTAGCCGAGCGCATATCCGGGAAGCAATCGCGCAATGCTGAACTCGCGCGGGATGCCGGCCGGAGCCAGAAGGAAAACGGGAATGACCACCTGCGCGAGATTGAACCCGACCTGCGCGACCGTGGCATCCACGTCGCCACGCGTCAGCCTGAGTGGGTTCATATCTTGAACGAGATCATATCTTGAACGCGTTATATCTTAAACGACTCGAGCGACTCCGGGGCGAACAACTCCTCCGGCTTGAGCTGACGCTTGGAAAGGCCTTGCTCGAAGTGGTAGCGCAGGAAGGTCGCGAGCACGTGGCGATTCGGCTCCAGGCCGTACGCCCAGAAATCGCGCGTGCCCATGATCCGCTCGGTTTCCTCGACGTGGCTGTGCAGCCATGGAAGCATGAACTTGAGCGCGGCCGTATCGCGCAGATCGTCATAGACGCGGCGCTGCGCCTCCAGAAAAGCCTTGTACAGCGACTGCACCACCCACGGATTCTCGCGATAAACGTCCCGCCGAAGCGCGATGATGTGCATGATCGGAAAGATCTTGGTCTTCGCGAAATAGGCGCGCTCGACCGAAGCGTAATCGGGGAACAGGCGCTGCACCCTGTCGGAGCGCCCGAAGCTCGAAGGCGCGCGAGCGGTGTAGAGCGCATCGATCTCGCCGGATTCGATCATTTGCGAAAGCGTCTTGTCCTCCGGAATCAATTGCGTTCGGATTTCCGGAGGTAGCGAAAGCGGGATCTTCTCAGACCGGCCGGGCTGCTCCTCGCCGCCGCTGAAGTAGGTGGGACTGGAAACGGGAACGCCGTACTCATCGCTCAAGATGCCGCGTATCCAAACTGGAGCGGTCATCTGGTATTCGGGATTGCCGACGCGCTTTCCGGCGAGATCCTTCGGCTGGCGAATGCCGCTGCCGGAGTGGATGTAGATGCAGGAGTGGCGGAAGTAGCGCGAGGGGAACACGGGAATCGCGATGAAGGGAGGATTTTCGCGAAAGAGCGAGACGGTATAAGAGGATAGCGAGAGCTCCGCGGCGTCGAACTCCTGATGGCGGAGCATGCGGAAGAAGGTCTCTTCGACGGGCAGGTTGAGATAGTTGAGGTCGATGCCGTCGGGCACGATGCTGCCGTCGGCGAGTGCGCGCGTGCGGTCGTAATTCCAGCAGGCCAGGGTTAGCGGAAGCCGGCTCATCCGTTTTCCTCCAACCTGATAGACTACATCGCTTAGGTCTTCCCTATGCGGATCTCAAGTCTGGCGTTGATTTTTGCAGGAGTCGCGGGCGCTCAAGACATCCCGCGCCTGGCGGATGGAAAACCCGACCTGAACGGGGTATGGGATCGCCCCTACGTGCCGGACATGAGCCGCAATGGAGCGAATCAGCAGGGCGCGGGCGCGCTGCCGTTCACTCCGTGGGGCGAGGATAACTTCAAGTCGTACGACGTGAGCAAGTTCGACTATACCGGTCACTGCCTCCCGCAGGGCTTGACCCGCTCCATGAACTCGCCCTTTCCCATCGAGATCTTTCAGACGGCAAATCGAGTCGCCGTACTCTACGAAGCCTGGAACGTATTTCACGTGATCCCGACCGACGGCCGAGGATTTGCGAAGGAGCTCGAACCGACTTGGATGGGAACTTCGGTCGGCCGATGGGACGGCGACACGCTAGTCGTGGAGACGGCGGGATTTAACGGCAAGACCAAGCTCGACACCGTCGGCCATCCGCTGACCGAATCGCTGCATGTCACGGAGCGCTTTACTCGCTCGGACGCGAAGCATATCCGCTATGAAGTCACGATCGACGATCCCAAGGCGTATTCGAAGCCATGGAAGAATGTACGGACATTCACGCTACGGCCCGATTGGGAGATCATGGAGTACTCCTGCGAAGAGAACAATCGCGATCTGACCGAGGGCCACATCAAGTGATGCAAAGGGCGGCATCCTGATTAAAACTAGAACGTGTGAATGGCTGATTGAGGGCAAAAAAGCGCACCGGCGGGAAGCTCCTCCGAGCGGTTCCTCGTCTGCCCAAGGAACCGTCTCACCCCCCGCCGGCTGAATGGTGACTTTTGTTTGGCTCTGTTTTGTTCTTGCAGTTCCAAGCATACTGGAGCGAAGCCGCAAAACCGTGAAAGACGCGTTGAGTTTCCGTTGAGATCGCATAGTACTCAGGCCAGCCTGGGACGGGCTGTATAATCGGTAAGCACGCGAGCTTTCTTCAGATGAAGATTTTTTCTCCCTTCCGGCTGGACCCACTCAACCAGTGCCTATGGCGAAACGAGGAGCGCATCCTATTGGCTCCCAAGGTGTTCGCGATCCTTCAGTATCTGGTGGAGAATGCCGGGCGGCTGGTCAGCCAGGAAGAGATCATGGACGGTTTGTGGAAAGACACGTTCGTACAGCCCGAGGTTCTGCGCAAGTACATCCTGGAGATTCGTAGGGCTCTAGACGATCCGCCGAAGAATCCTCGTTTCATTGCGACGCTTCCGAAGCGGGGGTACCAGTTCATCGCGCAGGTATCGGATTCTACTAATACTTCCATTACCAAAGACCGGGCTGAGCCGCAGTGGCTTCTAAACGGGGCCACGGCTGGAAGAAGCTTGGTCGGACGGAACTCGGCAATCGGAGAGCTAAACCGCAGCCTGGACTCCGCTCTGCGGGGCCAGCGGCAGCTCATTTTTATCACCGGCGAGCCGGGTATCGGCAAGACGACGTTGGCCGACGCTTTTCAGGCCGGCTGTGAAACTCGGCCGGACTTGATCGTCGCGCGTGGCCAGTGCATGGAGGGTTTCGGCGGCAAGGAAGCCTACTACCCCGTATTAGATGCTCTGGGGCAGTGGATGCGCGGGCCCGATTCGGATGCCGTCGTCGAGACTTTGCTTCGCCTTGCGCCCACGTGGCTGGTGCAGTTTCCCGGAGTGGTCAAGCCGGAGAGCCGCGCTGCGCTGCAAACCGAGATACTGGGAGCGACGCGCGAGCGGATGGTCCGCGAATTCTGCGAGGCCGTTGAAAGTCTGGCTGCGCAGCGGCCAGTCGCGCTGATTCTGGAGGACCTGCATTGGGGCGACAGCTCTACCCTAGATTTGATTTCCGCGCTGGGACGCCGCCGCGGCGCAGCGAAGCTGATGCTGGTCGCGACCTACCGCCCTGTTGAGGTGATTCTGTCGGGAAGTCCGCTGCGGAAGCTCAAGCAGGATCTGCTGATGCACCGATTATGCCGCGAGATCGCCCTGGAGCGGCTGACGCAGGGAGAAGTGGAGGAGTTTCTCGCCGCCCGTTTCCCCGGCAGTAGCCTCGCCAAGCTGCTGGCAGCGCCGATTCATCGACGGTCCGATGGGAATCCGCTATTCATGGCCGCGCTGGTAGACCAACTCCTTGAGAAGGGTCTGATTCAAGAGGAGCAGGGGCGATGGCTCGTGAGCGAGCGGATCGACCGCCTCGATCCTGATCTCCCTGAAACGCTTCGGCAAATGGTCGAAACCCAGATCGAGCATCTGGGCGCGCACGAGAGGAGCGTGCTTCGCGCCGCGAGCGTCGCGGGGCAAAGATTTTCCGCGTGGGCCGTTGGCGCGGCATTGGGCGAGGAGCCGAACGTGGTTGAAGAAGCTTGCGAAAGCCTGACCTCGCGCCAGCAGCTTCTGCGGCCCTGCGGCGCCCAAGAGATCGCCGGCGAGCCTGCGTCCACTCAATACGAGTTCCGCCACTTCGTCTATCGCGAGCTTCTGTACGGGCAGTTGCCGCCCGGCCAGCGGGCCCAGTTTCATCTCAAAATCGCGCTGCGGATGGAAGGATTGATCGGTGATGGGGACCGCCCGCGCATGGAATTGGCGTTCGCGGGTGAGTTGGCGTCCCATTTTCAATCGGGCCACGATTATGATCGAGCCATTCGTTATTTGATCCTGACGGCGGGGAACGCTCAACACCGTTACGCCCATGCCGAGGCTGTGGGATTGCTCAGGCACGCGCTGGATCTTCTGCCCAACATCGCGGCGGATTCCCGTACGGCGCTTGAAATTCAGATCCTGGAGCGTGTTAGCGACGCGCTCTACGCGCAGGGGGAGCTGGAGCAATCCGGCGAGGTCGATCAACGCGTAACGGATCTGGCAGGGCACTCCGGACTCAAAGCCGCGCATGTGAACGCGCTGACGCGGCTGGCGCGCATCCTCGCGTTTCATGATCCGGAGCGTTGCATCACCCTCTGCGAACGAGCGCTAGAAGTGAGCCGCGCGCATGACGATCCGCTGCTCGAAGCGCGAACGGAAATGTTGACGGCCAGCTGGCGCATCGTGACGCATGGCTGGAGCGAGGCTGATGCTCGCATTGGGGAATCCGCGCGAGATCGCATCCGCGCCCTAAGCAATGGAGCGCCCGCCTACTACGAAATCCTCTACGCGCATGTTGAATGCGCCATGGGCCGTTACGAGGATGCGTGCCGCACCGCGCAGGAAGGAATCGCCAGCTCGGTCCAAACCGACAATCTGGTAGTGTATCTGTCTGCCCACTCCTCTCTCGCGCATGCGCTGCTTCACTTAGGCAAGTGGGGCGAGTTGCTGCGAGTGATCGCCGCCGCTCAGAACGCAGTGGAAAAAAACGGCAACGCACCCTGGCGCGGGATCTTCCAAGGTCTGCTGGCATGGCTGAAATATCAGGCGTGCGATTTCGAAGGCGCCGCTAGCCTTGCGGATACTCTGCTCGTGAGCCACACCGAAGAGCCGGCGGGCCAGGTCCGCACCATGGCCATGGTTACGCGCGGATTCGCCTACCTGTCCTGCGGCTCGCCGGAGCTGGCGGAGGGAATGTTCGCCAAAGTGAGCAAACGGCAATTGCGCCCGCGCTTCTTCATGGATTGGTACTGGCGCATGATGGCGAGACTGGGCCTGTGCCACGCCTTGCTCAACCAGAGCCGCGACGCCGAAGCATCGATCGAGGCAGCCGCGCTTGCCGAAGCGGTTTGTGCCACGGCAGACCCGGCGCTCAAAGCGGCCATGCGCCAGTTAGAGGCTCGCATCGCCCTGCGCCACAAGGACTGGGATCGGACGCGCGGCGCATTGGAGCAGGCATTTTCATTGCTTCGCGACAGGCCGGTGCCGACGATCATGTGGCGTCTTCACGCGACCGCGGTGGATTTGTACTGCAAGAGCGGCGATGGCGCCGCCGCGGACGACCATCGCGCCCGCGCAGCGGCGATCGCGATGGAACTGGCCAGTTCGATTCCGGCCGACGAGCCATTGCGCACCATATTCCTCGGCGCAGAACCTGTGCGCTTCGTAACCGGCGGCGAAACCTCGTTGAGCGCACACTAGCGATCCAATGAAGCTGCTTCTGCGCTGGATCATCACCACTCTTTCGCTGTTTGTAGCGGCGGCGCTGGTTCCCGGAATCCGGGTCGGCCATGATGCATGGGCTGCTTTCGCAGTCATGGCGATCGTCCTGGGATTGGTCAACGCCATCATCCGTCCGATCTTGAAACTGCTCTCTTGCCCGCTGATCATTCTGACGCTGGGATTATTTTCGCTGGTGATCAACGGCGTGACGCTCTGGCTGGCATCGGCCATCGCGGTCGATTGGTTCCACGTCGGGTTCTACGTCGACGGATTCCTGCCGGCGTTCCTCGGCGCGATTATCGTAAGCCTTGTTTCCGTGGTGCTGACCGCCATATTCCGCGAGGACCTGCGTTAGTTAAGGAAGTTTGCAGGCGAAGTTCGCGGCGTCGTCCGTGCCGCCAGATCCCTTGTACACCGCGGTCTGCGGATAAGGGCACAACGGCCGGGTGCGATCGGTCTGACCGCGCGTCACATGCGATGCAGGGATTTGAGCCGGGGCCTTGCCTTGCTCCACCCAATCCGACAACGCAGCAATCGCGTTGAAGGTGCTCGGGCCATCGCCGCCTGCGCAGTGGCCCATTCCGGGGACCATGAACAGGCGAATCGAGCTCTCGGCCTTCTTTGTCCCGCCGACTTTCTCCTCGACGTTCTTGTAATACTCGACGCTGAACATCGGCGGAATTCCGGGATCGGCCCAGCCGTGATACATGACCAGCTTGCCGCCGTGCGAGAAGAACGGCCGCAAATCCGGATCGCCGGAATCCATGAAGGAACCGATCGCCTTTTCGGCGGCCGGCACGTCCTTGTCCGGATTCAGCGTGTGGTAATCCCATTTGGGGTCTTTGAAGACGAGATATTGATACGTATCCAGCGCGATGCCCAGCGGTTGCGGACCCGAGAGCGATGCCCATCCGGTTTCGCTGCCCGGTTCGAGCCCCCAGAGCGCCCCCTTGCCCGCACGAGCGCCAGAGTAGGTCTTCTTCGCGGTATCGACCTGCGCGGCGGTGAGGCAGGTAGACTCGTCGGCACCCTTGCATTCGAGAACCTTCGGATCGAAACGGCATCTCGTCGGATCTTCGATGACTCGATCCTTCACGCCATCGATCGCGTCGCATGCTTCGAGCGCGGCATTGTGCAGAGCGGCGTACTTGGCCGGAGGAATGTAGCTGGCGTCGCTCGAATGCGCGACCTGTCCAGCATAAAGCTGCGCGGCGTGAACGCGGCTCGCCACAACATCGGGATCGCCGGCGATGATGCCATCGTAGTCGTTCGGATATCGCTGAGCTTCCGTGAGAGCCTGGCGGCCGCCCGTGGAGCATCCGTTGAAATAGGAATGCTTCGGAGCCTGCCCATAGAAGCCGGCGGTGATCGCTTTGGCCGCGATGGTCATCTCATGCACGGCGCGGTACGCGAAATCGTTGAGCTTTTCCGGATGATCGACCACGAACGTCACGCTGCCGCCGGTGTGGCCGGTATCCGTGCTTGCCGTAGCGTAACCGGCCGCGAGGGCCGTCGCCATCGCGGCATAGCCGATAGAACCCGCCCAAGCACCGTTGCCGACCGATTCGAGACCGCCATTCCAATTCGAGGCCGGCATCCACACTTCGATCTTGATTTCGGAATCGGAGGTGGGTGTGAGCATAGCCGCGACTCGGCAGAACTCGGGCAGACTCGCGAATGCCGTGTTGCCGCGCCCGCCCGCGCGGCCGCCAGGTTGCTGGAACGCTCCGGCGCCTACAGTTTCAGTGGCTGTGATCTTCCCGCCCTTCAATCCGAAGGTGCCGAGACTTTCGCAGGACGCTCCCCGGACCGGAACGCCGACAGCGACCAAAAGCGCCCAGAGGGCGCTACTTGGCTTTACAAGAGAAGTTCGCGGCATCGTCGGTGCTCCCGCTTCCGTTGTAGACCGCTACCTGAGGATAGGGGCACAGAGGCCGGGTCTTGTTACCCATCGCAGTCGACGCGATGATCTTCTCCGGCGCCCTCTTTTGCTCCACCCACTGTTCCAAGATCGACCGTTTGTCGAACGTATCGGTTGCTCCCGCGCCGCCTCCGCAGTGCCCCATGCCGGGCACCATAAACAGGCGGTAGTTGGGCATGACCTTGTTCGAGCCGCCCATTTTCTCGAGAACGCTCTTGTAATACTTCGGACTGTTGCCCGGCGACATCTGCTGATCCGCCCAGCCATGATATTGCAGGATCTTGCCGCCGCGATCGAAGTACGCCTTCAGATTCGGATCCATGGCGTTCATCATGTTGTTGTCGGCCTTGAGCGACGCAGCGATGTCGGAATCGAAGTTGAATGTCTTGTAGTCCCAATCGGGATTCTTGAAGACGATGAAGCGGAACTCGTCGAGCCCGGGTCCGAAGGGATTCGCGCCGGCTTGCGTGTTCCATCCCAATTCGCTGCCCGGCTCCAGACCAGGGAAGACCACTTCTTTGGTGCGAGGGTTAATGGCGCCGGAATAGATCTTCCGCGCCGCTGCTACTTGCGGAGCGGTCAAGCAATCGTTCGAGTCTGCGCCCGAGCACTGCATGCTGACCGGATCGAATTTGCAGGCTTCCGGATTCTCGATCACGCCGTCCTTAACGCCGTCGAGGGCGTCGCAGGCGTCCAGCGCGGCCTTGTGAATCGCGGCAAACTTCGCCTGCGGAATCGCGCTGCCTTCGGTTTCATGAGTCGCCTGAGCCATCCAGACAGCTCCGAGAGCTCGGCCGACCCAATCGTTCACCGGCGTACCGGCGATGATGCCGTCGAAATCGCCCGGGAACATCTGCGCTTCCTTCAATCCCTGCTTGCCTCCGGCCGAGCAGCCATTCCAATACGAATATTTCGGTGCTTGGCCATAGAACGCTTGAATGATCGCCTTGCTCTGGACCGCGAGCTCATGCACCGCGCGATATCCGAAGTCGATCTGCTTTTCCGGATGGTTTAGCGCGAAGCTGGCGCTGCCGCCTTCGTGGCCAGTGTCCGTCATCGAGGTCGCATACCCGAGCTTGAGCGCGCCGGCAAGCGTATTCTGCGTGATTGAGCCCGTCCATGCGCCGTTTCCTTCGGCCTCAAACTTGTTGTTCCACCCCGTGGCCGGCATCCACAGCTCCATCTTGATGTCGGAATCGGTGGATGGCTTGATGGTAGCCGTCACACGGCAGAATGCGGGGAGATCGGCGTAGGCGTTGCCGCCGCCCTTTCCTTTTCCCCCTCTAGCGGGCGCGGCTGGGGCGAAGGCTCCCGCGGCGACGGCTTCCGTGGCGGTGATGGTCGTGTCCGGAAGCTTGAGCGAACTCAAGCTCTCGCACGAAGCGGCCACGGCAGCCGAGGCGCACGTCAGCGCCAGAGCGGCAATCAAGAGCGTGTTAACGAACGCGGCACGTGAAGTTCTGCGCATCATCTGTACTCCCCTTTCCGTTGAAGACTGCAACCTGCGGGTACGGGCACAGCGGGCGAGTTCGATCGACCTTTCCGCTGGTCATGTGCGAGGCCACGACGCGGTCCGGCGCAGCGCCGCTCTCCACCCACTGCTCCAAGGCCGTGAGCATATCAAAATTGCTGGGTCCGTCGCCGCCCTGGCAATGGTTCATGCCGGGAGCCATGAACAGCCGATAGGAGTTCGTGACGTTGGCGAGAGCCTCCGAAGGCGGTGGGGCCGTCCTCTCCTTGGCGGCCTTCCCTCCTTTGTCGTTTTCGAATCGAGGGGGCTCGGCCTTCTCTGCTTCCGCGGCTTTGCCCTCCTCAGCCATGGCCTTTTCGACGCTCAAATAGTAATTGACGCTGTTCATCGGCGCGATGAGCTGATCGTTCCAACCGTGATACTGAATCAGCTTTCCACCGTGCTCGAAGAAGGTTTTGAGATTGGGATCGGTGGCATTGTTGATTTTGCCGTCGGCGATGTCGGCCAGAGCGACGTCGCCGTCGAAGTTCATGGTCTTGTAGTCCCAATCGGGATTCTTGAACACGACGAACTTGAATTCGTCCGTTGCGAAGGTGGTCGGCGTCGGACCGGCGACGAACTGCGACCAGCCCAACTCGCTTCCCGGCTCAAATCCGGGATAGATCTCCTGTTTCGTTCGGGGATTCCGAACAGGCGAGTAAATCTTCCGAGCGGCTTCCACTTGCGCGGATGTGAGGCACGCGGGCGTGTCTTTGCCCTTGCACTCGATCACCTTCGGATCGAACTTGCATTTCGTGGGATCGTCGATCACTCCATCCTTGACGCCGTCGCGAGCGTCGCACGCGGCTACCGCTGAGTCGTGGAGTTGGGGAAGCTTGTTGGCTGGAATGAAGCTCGCATTGTCTTTGTGTACCGCCTGCGCCACCCAGACGATCTGGGCCATCATGTGGGTCCAGTTGTTGGCCGCGGCTCCTGAGATGATGCCCTGGTAATCGGTAGGAAACAACTGCGCCTCTGCCAGTCCTTGTTTGCCTCCCGCCGAGCATCCGTTGAAGTAAGAGAGCCCAGGCGCGCGCCCATAGAACGCGGTCACGATCTGCTTCGCCGCGACGGTCATCACGTGCGTGGAGCGATACGCGAAATCGATCAGCTTTTCGGGATGCCCAAGCGCGAAGCTCCCGCTGCCGCCTTCGTGACCCGTGTCGGTCATCGCGGTAGCGTAGTTGCGGCGCAGTCCGGTGGCCAGAGTCGCGGGCGTGATCGAACCGGTCCAGCCGCCGTTGCCGTTCCCTTCGAGCTTCCCGTTCCAACCCTTCGCGGGCATCCAGACTTCGATCTTGATGTCGGAATCGGCGGTGGGCTTGATGGTCCCGGCGACCCGGCAAAACGCGGGCAGATCGGAGAAATTGGGCGCTTGTTTGGCGTTGGCCGCAGCCGCGGGCTTGAATGCTCCGGCAGCGATGGACTCCGCCGTATCGATCGTGGTGTCAGCCAGAGACAGCGACTTCAGATCTTCGCATGTCGCAGCGCAAACCGGCAGGGACAGTACGAGAAGAATAGCCGCTCGCTTATCCATCACAGTCTTCCCTCACAATGTTCCCTCCACATGAGGAATTTGGCCCGTCGGCTGGCCGCCGCCGACGCTGATTTTGACCTTGTCTTTTGGCACGTCGGCGGGATCGATCGTGAAACTTACCTCACGCGACTCGCCCCCCCGAAGATGGACGCGCTGAAACCCTCGGAGATTCCGGATGGGATCGTTCGCGCCTCCGGCTCCATTGACGTAGAGCTGGACGACTTCATCGCCGTCACGGACTGAATCATTTTTCACGCGGACTGTAACCGTGGAGCCTTTCGTGTTGCGCTGCGTTTTGAGGTTCGAATAGCTGAACTTCGAGTAGCTCAGGCCGAATCCGAAGCCGTAGAGAGCCTCCCCTTTGAAGTAGCGATAAGTCCGGCCTTGCATGGAATAATCTTCGAACTTCGGCAGTTGATCGACGCTCTTATAAAAAGTCACCGGCAGGCGGCCGGCAGGGTTGTTCAGACCGGCCAGAGTCTCCGCGATTGCCGTGCCTGTTTCCTCGCCGTTGTACCAACTTTCGAGCAGTGCCGCCGCGTGCTCGGCGGCATAATTCGCGGAGATTGCGCTTCCGCTAGTGAGCACGACGATCACCGGCTTCCCGGTCGCCATTGCGGATTCGATCAGCTTTTCCTGTTGTGCGGGAAGGTCGAGAGTGGTGCGGTCGCCGCCCGAAAATCCGGGAATGCTGACTCTCATCTCCTCGCCTTCAAGATTCGGGTTCAGCCCAACGAAGGCGATGGCGAGATCGCAGTTCCTGACCGTGTCGACCGCCTCAGCAAGCAGCGGAGCTTCCGGAGGGATCCATTGAAGGCGGACCGCGTTGCCGGCCATGGGAGCTCGATATTC
>Ga0335078_10009404_pt1 | contig 14490 bp, 11 predicted proteins | sample Lox_Sample_32_FD_206711 | JGI IMG/M metagenome (GOLD analysis project Ga0335078, IMG submission 206711) | Soil microbial communities from Loxahatchee National Wildlife Refuge, Florida, United States - Lox_Sample_3.2 | ecosystem: Environmental > Terrestrial > Soil > Wetlands | place: USA...
GTTGATCCGGGCGATCGCGTTCGGCCTCTACGACCAGAATCTGGTCGGCGTCGTCGAGCACGTCGCCGATCATGCCGCCGCGCACCGACCGCGCCAGCGCCTGTGGCTGGTGCGCGCGCGCCAGGTCGTGCTCGCCGCGGGCGCGCTCGAGCGGCCGCTCGCGTTCGCCGACAACGACCGGCCCGGCGTGATGCTGGCGGCGTCGGCCCAGCATTATGTCAACCGCCACGCCGCGCTGCCGGGGCGCCGCGCCGTGGTGTTCACCAACAACGATGGCGCCTACGTGGCGGCGCGCGACCTGCACCGCGCGGGCATCGAGATCGCCGCGGTGATCGACGCGCGCGCGCGGCCCGACGACGCGGTGTCGCGCGTCGTGGATGGCGGCATCGCGTGCCTGGGCGGCCGCGCGATCGTGCGGGTCAGCGGCCGCCGCGCGGTCGCCGGGATCGAGGTGATGGCGATCGATGAAGCGGGCCAGCCGACGCGCGGCACCTCGGCGCACATCGATTGCGATCTCGTGTTGATGTCGGGCGGCTGGAGCCCGACGGTCCATCTGCACTCGCAGATGCGCGGGCGGCTGGTCGAGGATCCCAAGCTCGGCGCGTTCGTGCCCGCCGAGCCGCTGCCGGCGGTGCGCAGCGCCGGTGCGTGCGCCGGGCGGCTCGCGCTCGCCGAAGCGCTGGCCGACGGCGCGGCCGCGGGCGCGCGAGCAGCGCAGCAGGCCGGGTTCGGCGACGGCGCCGCGCCTGCCGTGCCGCCGGTCGATGCCGAGGGTGCCGCGTCGCCCCACAAGCTCTGGATCATGCCGTTGCCGCGCGGCCGGCGCGCCAAGCGCTTCGTCGACTTCCAGAACGACGTGACCGTGAACGACGTGGCGCTGGCGGTGCGCGAGGGCTACCGCTCGATCGAGCACGTCAAGCGCTACACCACCCTCGGCATGGGCACCGATCAGGGCAAGACCAGCAACCTGAACGGCATGGTAGCCGCCGCCGCGGCGCTCGGCGTCGCGTCCGACGCGGTCGGCACCACGACCTTCCGGGCGCCCTACACACCGGTGACTTTGGGTGCGATCGCGGGTCACCACATCGGCGGCGCGCTCGATCCGCTGCGCGTCACGCCGATGGATGCCTGGCACGCCCAGGCGGGCGCCAAGTTCATCAACGCGGGACTGTGGCGGCGTCCGCAGCTCTATGCGCGCGCCGGCGAAAGCGAGCTCGACGCGGTCAACCGCGAAGCCCTCAACGTGCGCTCCGCGGTCGGCATGGTCGACGTCTCGACCCTGGGCAAGATCGACGTGCAGGGCCGCGACGCCGCCGAGTTCCTCGATCGCGTCTACGTCAACGGCTGGAAGTCGCTGGCGGTCGGGCGCTGCCGCTACGGCGTGATGCTGCGCGAGGACGGCTTCGTGTTCGACGACGGCACGACCAGCCGGATCGGCGACCAGCGCTATTTCATGACCACGGGGACCGCCAATGCCGGGCGCGTGCTGCAGCACCTCGAGCAACTCGCGCAGGTCACCTGGCCGACGCTCGACGTCAAGTTGACCGCGGTCACCGATCACTGGGCGGCCTTCGCGCTCGCGGGACCGCGCTCGCGCGACGTGCTGGCGGCGCTCCGGCCCGATTTCCCCGTCGACGACGCGGCATTGCCCTACATGGCGTGGCGCGAGGGTCGGCTTGCCGGAGTCCCGGCGCGTGTCTTCCGCATCAGCTTTTCAGGCGAGCGTGCCTACGAGATCTACACGCCGGCGGATCACGGCGCGCTTCTGTGGGCGGCAACGGCGGCGGCTGGCGCGGCGCATGGCCTGATGGCCTACGGCACCGAGGCGCTCGGCGTGCTGCGCATCGAGAAGGGGCACTTCGTGCCGGGTCCCGAGGCCGACGGCCGCACCACGCTCGACGATCTCGGCCTCGGCCGGATGATGAGCCGCGCCAAGGATTGCGTCGGCAAGGGCGCGGCGCAGCGGCCGGCCTTGACCGCGCCCGGGCGCAAGCAGCTGGTCGGCCTGGTCGCGCGGGACCCGGCGCGCGAGATCCCGGCGGGCGCGCAGCTCGTGCTCGATCCGTCACAACGGCCGCCCACTCCGATGGTCGGCCATGTCGCCTCGATGTGCTACAGCCCGACCCTGGCGCGCTGGATCGCGCTCGCGTTGGTGCGCGCCGGGCGCGACCGCATCGGCGAGGCCCTGACGGCGATGTCGCCGTTGACCGGCCGGCAGACCGAGGTCGAGATCGTGCCGCACGTGTTCGTCGATCCCGACGGCGGGCGCGTCCGTGGCTGACGCCGCCGGTCGCGCCGCCTCGTTCACGCGGCTCGCCGCGGTCGGCGCGCCGTCGCCACGGGCGCTCGTGATCGCCGAATGCCGCGGCCGCGCGCTGGTGACGATCGGCGGCACGGGCGCGGCGTTCGCCGCGGCGGCGCGCGGCGTGCTGGGCGCCGAGCCGCCGCGCTCGACCGGCTCGGTTGTGTCCGCCGGCGATGTCTCGATCCTGGCGCTCGGGCCGACGGAATGGCTGGTCGTGGCGCCCGGGCGCGACGGCTGGGCGCTCGAACGGGAGGTCGCGGCGGCGCTCGCCTCGGCGGGCGGCAGCGCGGTCGACGTCAGCCACGGCCGTGCCGCCTTGCGGCTGTCCGGTGCCTCGGTGCGCGACGTGCTCGCGCGCTTCTGTCCGATCGACCTCGACCCGCGCGCGTTCGCGGCCGGCAGCTGCGCGCAGACGCTGTTCGGCAAGATCAACGTGCTGCTGCACGCGCGTGCCGACCTCGACGCGATCGAGCTCTATGTCGGCCGCAGCTACGCCGACGCGCTGGCCGACGGCCTCATCGCCGCCGCGCGCGACGTCGGGGTCGTGCTCGCCAACCCGGTGGCTTGACTCGGCGCGGTACGGCGCTTGCTAGTGATCGGTCGGCGGTCGCGCCGCCATCGCACGCGACAGTGACGGAAACCGTCTTCGCAGGGGAGCGAGCGCATGTATCTACGGGTTCTGGTTGCAGTGGCGGTGCTGGCGTGCGGCATACCGTCGGCGCGGGCCGAGACCCTGCGCTGGGCCTCCCAGGGCGATGCGCTGTCGCTCGACCCGCATGCCAACAACGAGACCATGACGTTGCGCTTCCTCAGCAACGTCTACGACGCCCTGGTCACGCGCGACAGAAAGCTCGAGATCCTCCCCTGGCTCGCTACCGGCTGGCAGGTTGTCGAGCCGACACGCTGGCGTTTCACCTTGCGGCGCGACGTCACCTTTCACGACGGCGGGACGCTCACGGCCGACGACGTGGCGTTCTCGATCAAGCGCGCCGGCTCGCCGACCTCGGGCGTGTCGGCGCACGCGGCGGGCATCAAGGCGGTCGAGGTGGTCGACGACCACACGATCGACATCGTGACCGACGGGCCGCGACCGACCCTGCTGAGCCAGCTCACCAACATCTACGTCATGCAACGTCGCTGGGCCGAGCAGAACAACGCGGTCGAGGTCGCCAACAACAACGCCGGGCTGGTCGGCTTCACCACCCTCCACGAGAACGGCACCGGGGCTTATCGGGTCAAGGAGCGCGTGCCCCAGCAGCGCACCGTGCTGGTTCGCAACGACGCGTGGTGGGGCAAGCCGGACGGCAATGTGACGGAGGTCGTCTTCACGCCGATCCAGGCGCCGGGAACGCGGCTCGCCGCCTTGCTGTCGGGTCAGGTCGACCTCATCAACCCGTTGCCGCTGCAGGACGTCGAGCGGACCAAGACGACCGCCGGGCTCAAGGTCGTCGAGATGCCGGAGATTCGCACGGTCTATTTCGGCATGAACCAGGCGATCGATCGGCTGAGCACCGGCGAGCCCAACCGGTTCAAGGACCGCCGGGTGCGCGAGGCGATCTACCGCGCCATCGACATCCAGGCGATCAAGCGCGTGGTGATGCGCGGCGCCGCCTCACCGACCGCGCTCCTGGTCGGGCCCGGCGTGTCGGGCTACGACAAGGCGCTCGACGTCCGTCTGCCCTACGATCCGGCGAAGGCCAAGGCGCTGCTCGCCGCGGCCGGGGTGCCCAACGGGTTCAGCTTCACGTTGGAATGCCCGAACGACCGCCTGGTCAACGACGAGGCGATCTGCGTCGCGGTGGTCTCGATGCTGGCGCGCGTCGGCATCAAGGCGAAGCTGGTGGCGCAGACCAAGTCGATCCACTTCAAGCGGCTGCAGACCGAAGACGTCGACATGTTCATGCAGAGCTGGGCGCCCAATTCCTACGACGCCTATGAGGCGTTCTTCTACAATCTGGCGACGCGCGAGCAGGATCATCCGGCGGTACGGCTCGGCGAGGGCCAAGGTACCTGGAACTCGGGACGCTACAGCAATCCCGATTTCGACCGGCTGCTGCAACGCATCGCCTCGGAGACCGATCTTGCCAAACGCCAGCAGTTGATCGTGCAGGCTCACAAGATCTATACGGGAGACGTCGCGATCATCCCGCTGCACCAGCAGTGGATCGCGTGGGGCGTGCGCGGCGCGGTCGATGTCGTGCCCATGGCCGACGACAGCGTGGTTCTGCGCTGGATAACGGTTCACCGCTGAGCGGCAGACACTGAGGAGTGCGCGTATGATCACGGTCAATGGCCAGCAGGTGTTCTCGACCATCGAGGAGATCGTCGATCCGCGCCATGCCGCGCTGGTCGTGATCGACGCGCAGAACGATTTCTGCTCGCCCGGCGGCCTGATGGCCAACAACGGCCACGACATGAGCACGATGCCGGCGGCGATCGCCGAGATCGGCCGCCTGCTCGAGACCGCGCGCGCCGCCGGCGTGCTGGTCATCTACATCCAGAACCAGATGCTGCCGGGCAAGCAGTCGACCTCGGGCGCCTGGCTGCGCTTCCTGACCGCCAAGGACCGCACCACCGCCATGATGGACGACCAGCATTGCTGCCTGGTCGACAGCTGGGGCGCCGAAATCGTCGACGCCCTGACGCCGCTGTCCGGCGAGATCGTGGTCAAGAAATGGCGATCGAGCGCCTTCGTCGGCACCAACCTCGACATGATCCTGCGGGTCAACAACATCAAGTCGGTGGTGTGTTGCGGCTTCATCACCCAAGGCTGCGTCGAGTCGACGGCGCGCGACGCCGGTTTCTACGACTACTATCCGGTCGTGCTCGAGGATGCGGTGGCGAACTCGCATCCCGAGCTGCACGCCGCCTCGCTGATGATCCAGCGCACGCGCTACGACGTCGTGCCGTCGGCCGCGGTGCGGTCGATCTGGGAACGCGCGGTGCCGCAGTTCGCGGCCGCGCAGTAGCGGCTCAGCGCGGGACGGCGCGGCGTCGGGCGATGGCCGGGCGCGCGTCGGCTTTCGGCGGCACGGCGGCGAGGTCGTCGAGGATCGGGCATTCCGGCCGCTGGTCGCCGTGGCAGTGGTGGGCCAGGTGCTCGAGCGTGCGCTTCATGGTCTGGAGCTCGCCGATGCGCTGCTCGAGCTCGTCGATCTGGGCCTGGGCGATGTGCTTGACCTCGGCGCTGGCGCGACCGGTGTCGTGCCACAGCGCGACGAGCTGCTCGACCCGCTCGAGCGGGAAGCCGAGGCTGCGCGCCCGCTTGATGAAGCGCAGCACGTGGACGTCGTTGGCCGCGTAGACCCGGTAGCCGGCGGCGCTGCGCGCGGCCTGGCCGATCAGGCCGATGCTCTCGTAGTAGCGGATCATCTTGGCCGACACGCCCGAGCTCTGCGCCGCCTCGCCGATGTTCATCGCTGCCTCGCACCCTGCGGCGGTCCGTCCGTGGTTCTGCCCGTGGCCGCCGATTTGCAAGATTGGGCTTGTCATCAGAAGATGCTTCCCATCATGGGAAGGTCAAGAGCGCGCGGCCGATAGGGCCGAGCACGGGAGTGATGTGGGCATGAAGATCTGCGTGTACGGCGCCGGCGCGGTCGGCGGACATCTGGCGGTGCGCCTGGCGCGCGCCGGCAACGAGGTCTCGGTGGTCGCGCGCGGCGCCCAGCTCGAGGCGATCCGCCAGCGCGGCCTCACCCTGCTGCTCGGCGGCGAGCGCCTGACCGCGGCGGTGCGCGCGAGCGACAACCCGGCCGAGCTCGGCCCGCAGGACTACGTCATCTCGACCCTGAAGGCGCCCGGCCTCGCGGCCGCCGCAGAGCCGATGCGCGCGCTGCTCGGTCGCGACACGTCGGTCGTGTTCGCGATCAACGGCATCCCGTGGTGGTACAACCACGGCGCGCCGGCGCGGCCGAACCGGCCCGACCTCGGCTTCCTCGATCCGGGCGGCGCGCTCGCGCGCCACATCGGCGTCGGGCGCACGATCGGCTGCGTGATCTACTCGGCCAACGCCGTCGTCGAGCCGGGCGTGATCCAGAGCAACACGAAGGAGAACGCCTTCACCTTGGGCGAGCCCGATTGCAAAATCACGCCGCGGCTGACGCGGCTCGCCGAGATCATCAAGGCGGCCGGCATGGGCGCGCCGGTGCGCGAGGACATGCGGCCCGACATCTGGGCCAAGCTGATCGGCAACGCCGCGCAGGCGCCGATCTGCTGCCTGCTCGAGCGCGACATGTCGGTGATCGGCGTGCCCGAGCTCTACGAGCTCGCCGCCAACCTGATGCGCGAGACCATCGCGACGGCGCGCGCCGACGGGATCGCGCTCGACACCGACGTCGACAAGCGTCTCGCGTTCGCCAAGAACGGCTCCAAGCACAAGCCGTCGACCTTGCAGGACCTCGAGTTGCGCCGGCCCATGGAGATCGACGCCATCCTGGTCGCGGTGCAGCGCTTCGCGCGCGCCGGCGGCGTGCCGACGCCGCATCTCGACACGGTGACCGGGCTCCTGATCGAGAAGGCGCGCACGCTCGGCTGCTACTCGTAGAGATGGCACGCGACCGCGTGGCCGGGCGCAACCTCCCTGCGTACGGGCGCTTCGTGGCCGCAGATCGGCATGGCGCGCGGGCAGCGCGGATGGAAGCGGCAGCCCGACGGCGGATCGAGCGCGCTCGGCACCTCGCCGGTCAGCGTCATCCGCTCGTGCTTGTCGTCGGGATGGGATGGCAGCGCCGCCGTGAATAGCGCTTGCGTATAGGGGTGCAGGGGGTGTTCGCAGAGCTCGAGGCTGTCGGCGAGCTCGACGATCTGCCCGAGATACATGACCGCGATCCGATGGCTGATATGAGCCACCGTAGCGAGGTCGTGGCCGATGAAGAGGTAGCTCACGCCCAGGCGGTGCTGCAGCGCCTCCAGCTGGTTCATGATCTGCGCGCGGATCGAGACGTCGAGCGCCGAGACCGGCTCGTCGAGCACGATCAGGCGCGTGTCGGTGGCGAGCGCGCGGGCGATCGCGATGCGCTGGCGCTGGCCGCCGCTGAATTCGTGCGGGAAGAGCCGCGCCACGCCGGGTTCGAGGCCGACCAGCTCGAGCACCGCCGCGACGCGCGCCTGGCGCGCCTCGCGGGAGAGCTGTTTGTCGTGGATCTCCAACGGCTCGGCGATGATATCGCCGACCCGCATGCGCGGGCTGAGCGAGCTGTATGGGTCCTGGAACACGACCTGGACCTCGCGGCGATAGCGCATCAGCGCATCGCCCGCGAGGCCGGCGACGTCGGCGCCGTCGAACCGGATCGAGCCGGCTGTGGGCCGCTCCTGCAACAAGATGAGCTTGGCGGTCGTGGTCTTGCCGCAGCCCGACTCGCCGATGACGCCGAGCGTCTCGCCGCGCCGGATGGCGAAATCGATCCCGTCGACCGCCTTCACCCACGCGACTCTGGACGTGAAGAGCCCGCCGGCCTTGACCGGGAAATGCTTCCTCAGGCCTTGGACCTCAAGCAGCGCCGGCGACATGTTGCTCGCGCCGCGCTTGGTCCAATAGCCAGCATCGCGCAGTTCGGTCCGCGCCGAGCACGCGCTCTGCGGGCTCCTCGGCCGCGCAGCGCGCCATCGCTTCGGCGCAGCGCGGGTGAAACGCGCATCCGGTCGGCAGTGCCGCGAGATCGGGCGGCTGACCCGGGATCGCGTAGAGCGGCTCCTTGCTGCCGAGCTTCGGCATCGAGCCGAGCAAAGCTTTGGTGTACGGGTGCTTCGGCGCGCCGAACAGGTCGCGCACGGCGCCCTGCTCGACGATCTTGCCGGCGTACATCACGGCCAATCGATCGCACATCTTGGCGACGATGCCGAGATTGTGGGTGACGAACAGCAGCGCCGCGCCGGTCTCCTGCTGGATGTCCTTCAGAAGGTCGAGATATTGCGCCTGGATCGTGACGTCCAGGTTGGTGGTCGGTTCGTCGGCGATGATCAGCTTGGGGCCGCCCGCGAGCGCGATCGCACCGACGATGCGCTGGCGCATGCCGCCGCTCATCTGGTGCGGGTACTCGCGCATGCGCTGCATCGGCGAGGGAATGCGCACCGCGCCCAGCAGCGCCTGCACCCGCCGGCGCAAGGTCGCGCCGCGCAGCCTGCGGTGGTAGTAGGCCGGCTCGGCGACCTGCCAGTAGACGCTGAACAGCGGGTTGAGCGACGCCATCGGGTCCTGCAGGATCATCGCGATCTGCCCGCCCCGGATCCGGCGCATCTCGCGCGCAGTCTTGGCCCTCAAGTCCTCGCCGGCGAGGTCGACCCGGCCGCCGACGATGCGGGCGCCCGGCGGCAGCAGGCCGACGATCGACAGGCACGTGGTCGTCTTGCCGCTGCCCGACTCGCCGACCAGCCCCAGCGTCTCACCTTCGCGCAGCGTGAAGCTGACGCCGTCGACGGCGCGCACGACGCGGCTGCCGCCGAAGGACGTGAAATGCGTGCGCAGGTCGGATACCTGCAACAGAGGCGCCATTGCGTTCCGCCCGGGTCCTCAGAGGTTGCGCAGCTGGGGGTCGAGCTTGACGCGCAGCCAGTCGCCCAGCAACTGCGTCGCCAGCACCACGAGCAGGATGCCCAGGCCCGGGAACACGGTCAGCCACCAGTCGCCGACCATCAACATCGAGCGGCCGTCGGACAGCATCGAGCCCCACGCGGGCTGCGGCGCCGGCACGCCCACGCCGAGAAAGCTCAAGGACGCCTCGGCGATGATCACCACGCCGATCGTCAGGCTGGCCAGCACCATCGCCGAATTCGCGACGTTGGGCAGGATGTGGCGGACGATCACGCGCGTCCGACTGGCGCCCGCGATCTCGGCGAGCTTGACGAACTCGCGCTCGCGCAGGCTCAGCACTTCGCCGCGGATCACGCGCGCATAGCGCGTCCAATAGACCGCGCCGAGGATGATCACGATGTTCCACATGCTCGGTCCGACCATCGTCGCGAGGAAGATCGCGAAGACCAGCGCGGGCAGTGCGAGCCAGGCGTCGGTGATCCGCATGATCACCTGGTCGACCCAGCCGCCCAGGTAGCCCGCGAGGATGCCGAGCGCGGTTCCGATGCCGCCGGCGACCAACGTGCCCGCGATGCCGACGATCAGCGATACCCGGGCGCCGAAGATCAGGCGGCTCAGCACGTCGCGCGCCTGAAAGTCGGTGCCCAGCAGCGCGTGCAGGCTGCCGCCCGGCATCCAGGCGGGCGGCTCGAAGATCTTCGCGCCCGGGATCGGCTCGATCGGGTCGTAGGGCGCGATCAGATTGGCGCCGAGCGCCAGGATCACGAACGGCACCAGGATCAAGGTCGGCAGGATCGGCCAACCGCGCAGCCGTGGGGCGCGGTGGACGGCGACGAGAGTCGAGACGGCCGGATCGATATCGGCGCTTGTAGTCGCCATGACGTGCTACCTCGTCAACCGGATGCGCGGGTCGATGGCGGCGTAGAGGATGTCGATCAAGAGGTTGATGGCCACGACCATGATGCCGGCCGCCATCACGACCCCCTGCACCAACGGGAAGTCGCGCTGGAAGATCCCCTCGAACAAAAGCCGGCCAATTCCCGGCCAGGCGAAGATCACCTCGATGATCACCGCGGCGTTGAGCATGATGACGAGATTGATCCCGGCCAAGGTGAGGACCGGGATGAGCGCGTTCTTGAACGCGTGCACCGCGACGACGACGTAACCCGGCAAGCCCTTCAGGCGCGCCAGTTTGATGTATTCGCTGCGCATCACCTCGAGCATGCTCGAGCGCGTCAGCCGCAGCAGCGAGGCGGCGAAATACCAGCCCAGCGCCACCGCCGGCATGACGAGGTTGCGCCAATCGCCCTGGCCGCTCGTCGGCAGCCAGCCGAGCCACACCGAGAACACGAGGATCATGACCAGCCCGAGCCAGAACCCCGGGATCGAGAGGCCGAGTAAGGCGACGATCTTGCCGAAATTGTCCCACGGGGTGTTGACCCGCACGGCCGAGACGATGCCCGCCGGTATGCCGACGACGAACGAGATCAAGGTCGCGGCGAGCGCGAGCTCCAGCGAGTTCGGCAGGCGCTGGAAGTAGAGCGTGCTGACCGGCATCTCGTAGTTGAACGACTTGCCGAACTCGCCGGTGAATATGTTCTTCACGAAAGTGACGTATTGCACGGGCCACGGCTGGTCGAGCCCCCACTCGGCGCGCACCCGCGCGAGGTCCTCTTCCTGCGCGCCCGGCTCGGCCATCAAGGTCACGGGATCGCCCGTCAGCCTGACGACCGAGAAGATCGTCAGGCTGAGGATGAACAGCGTCACGACGGCGTAGAGGCAGCGCCGGACGATGAACCGCGCCATGGCCGCTCCTCTGCCGCTAACCGGCGGTTGGTTTGAGCTGGATGTCCTCCCAAGGATAGGCGTAGCCGGTCGTGATGGTCGGGAAAACGTCATGCCACGTCTTCGCGGCGATGCGCGGCCCGATCGCGTTGACGAAGGCGTGGCGGAACACCGGGACGAGATAGTACTCGTCGAGGATGGTGCGCTGGATCTCCTCGGCGAGCGTCTTGCGCTGCTTGACGTCGTCTGACGAGAGATAGGTGGCGAATTTGTCGTCGATATCCTTGACGCAGAAGAAATCCTTGGATTGGAAGCCGTTGCACCGGAACATCGTGTCGTACCAGTTGGACCAGGTGCCGCCGATGCGCGCGGCGTTCAGGATGATCTGCACCCCCGGCCATTGCTTGAGGCCGCTTTCCATGCGTTTCAGGAACACACCGCGCTCGAGCGTCTGGAGCTTCGAGCGGATGCCGATCGCCTGCAGCTGCGAGACGATGCGCTCGCCGCGCGAATAGTAGTCGGGCACCGGCGTCACCCAATCGACGTTCAAGCCGTTGGCATAGCCGGCTTCTGCCATCAGCTGCTTGGCCTTGGCGATGTTGTGCTCCCATGTCGGCCACTTCAGGCCGTATTCGACGTCGTCGTCGATCCAATTGCCGTCGACCACGCCCATGCCGTCGCACTCGGCCTGGTTCATGGCATCGCGGTCGATCGCGAGGCTCACCGCCTGGCGCACGCGCTTGTCGTGGAACGGGTTCTTGGGATCCTGGAAGCCGGGGAACTCCAACCACCAATTCGCCGAGACCACGGGCGCCAGCATCAGCTTCGGGTTGCTCTTCACGCGCGAGATCAACTCGCCGGGGACGAAGTACATGAGGTCGATCTCGCCGCGCTCGAGCATCGCCAGGCGCGTCGCGGCCTCGGGGACGCTCACCATCGTCAATTGCTTGATGTGCACCGGATTGTGATAGGCCTCGAAGGCCTCGAACTCGAGCTTTATCCCGGGCTGTTGGCTGATCAGCTTGTAGGGGCCGGCGCCGATCGGCTTCTGCATGAAGCCGTCCTGCCCGACCTGCTGGTAGTACTTCGCCGGCACGACCCAGCCGGCGCCGCAGACGTTCCCCGTGCCGAACAGGATCGGGAAATCGAGGAATGGATCCTTGAAGTGGAAGCGTACGGTACGGTCGTCGACGATCTCGACGCCCTGCGTCTTGGTGCGCAGCACCTCGCTCCAGGCGCCGTGATAGTGCTCGTAGGTGAATTTGACGTCGTCGGGCGTGATCGGCGTGCCGTCGTGGAACTTGCCGCCCGGCCGCAGCCAGAAGGTGGCGCTCTTCGCGTCTTCGGCGAATTCATAGCGCTCGGCGAGCGACCGGTGATCGTAGAGCTCCTTCCGGTAGTTCTTGATCAGGGCGTCGTGCAGCGCGTTGAGGAAGTTGTCCGGCGAGGCGGTGCCGTCGTGCTGCTGCGGGTCGAGCCACCGCGCGGCGATGTTGGTATGCCAGGCGACCACCATCTTGCCTGCGGGCGTCACCGTCTCCGCCGCGCGCGCGCGAACGTAAGGCGACGCCAAGGCGGTCGTCGCCAGCGCCGACGTCAACAGGCGACGCCGGCTCAGGCTGCTGTTTCCCATGGCTTTTCCTCCCCGAGGCGAGGCGACGTGAAGCGGCTCCTGTGACGGCCCTTTTGGCGGGCCTTGCGCCGATTATAGCTCGGCGGCGCGCAAATTGCGCCCGCCCTCGCGACGGCCAGATCGTCGCGGCTGGCCGTTGCGTCGCGCGTTCAGGCCGGGGCGTCGGCGATCGCGCGGGCGCGGCGTCGCGGCAGCAGCGAGCGGCCGGCGGCCAGCATGCCGAGCGCGAATACCAGCACGGCCTCGGCGAGCGCACCGTAGAGCGCGCCCGGCGTCAATCCGCGGTGGACGACCAGCCACGCCGCGCCGATTACGACCGCGAGCCGCACCGCGCCGGCGACCATCGGCCACAGGACGATGCCGGCGCCCTGCAGCGCGAACACCAGGCCGAACGCCAGCCCGAGCACGGGATAGGTGACGCCCAGGATCCGGAGGTAGAGGACGCCCGCGGCGGCGACGGTCGGATCGTGGGTGAACAGGCGCATCCACGGTAGCGGCAGCATTAGGGCGATCAGCGCGAAGACGGCGCCGAGCGCGGTCGACAGGGCGACCGCGGTCCCGGCGATGCGCCGCGCGCGCGGGCGCGCCCCGGCGCCGACGTTGGTCGCCACCATCGCGATGGTCGCCGAGCCGAGCGCGAAGCTCAGCGGATACATCAGGAGCTCGAGCCGGATCGCGGCGCCGTAGCCGGCCAGGGTCGCGGCGCCGAATCCGGCGACCGCCGCCGTCACCGCGAAGGCGGCGATCTGCCACTGCAGCACGTTCAGCGCGGCCAGCGCGCCGACGCCGAGGATGGCGCGGAATGCCTCGACCCGCGGGCGGAATGCGCGCCACGTGAGCCGCACCAGGCCGCGCCCGGAAACCAGGTAGGCGAGGAGGATCAGCGCGCCGCTGCCGTAGGATGCGATCACCGCGAGCGCGGCGCCGGCGACGCCAAGGCGCGGGAACGGTCCGAGCCCGAGAATCAAGGTCGGCGACACGGCCAGGTGCACGAGCTCGCCGACCACGATCGCGCTCGCCGGCACCGCCATGGTGCCGGTGCCGCGCACCACGTTGGCGAGCGTGTTCATCAGCCAGACGACCAGCGCGCCGCCGCCGAACGCCAAGCTCGAGTAGGTCAACGCGGCGTCGAGCGTGCCGCCGCACGCGCCCAGCGCCGCATAGAGCCGCGGTCCGTCGAGCAGCATCGAGGCGGCGAACAGCAGCGCGGCCGCCGCTGCCAGCATGACGGCGTGCGCGGCGCGCACGTCAGCCTCGTCGCGCCGGCCGGCGCCGAGCGCGCGCGCGACCGCCGACGATACGCCGGCGCCGAGGCCGCTCGCCGAGGTCATCTGCATGATCAGGAAGATCGGGAACACCAGCGAGACGCCGGCCAGCGCGTCGGTGCCGAGCCAGCCGACGAACACGGCGTCGCCGGCGATGAAGGCGATGCGCGCGGCCGCCTCGCCGACGTTGGGCGCCGCGAGCCGCAGCAACGTGCCGAGGATCGGCGCCTCGAGCAGACGTCGCGTGCGCGCCGACAGGGTGGGGGAAGCGGATGCCGTCATGGCCGATCTCCTGCGCGCGATCGTGGCGTGAATCGTGTCGCGATCTGGCGGCAAGCTGGTTGACCGGCCGACGCGCGACAATTACGTGCCAGGTAATCGCGGCGGGTCCGCGGGCTCGGCTAGCGTGCCGGCGTTCGGTGGACGACCACGAGGGGGCGGAGGGCGGGATGGCGATCGGCGCAAGCGGGATGAGCGCGGAGGCGCGGCCGGTGTTCGGCGGCCTGCTGGCGCGCTGGCGCAAGACGCGGCGCATGAGCCAGCTCGGGCTCGCGCTCGAGGCCGAGATCTCGAGCCGGCACGTCAGCTTCATCGAGACCGGACGCGCGCGGCCGAGCCGCGAGATGGTGCTAAGACTCGCCCAGGCGCTCGACGTGCCGCTGCGCGAGCGCAACGACCTGCTGCTCGCCGCCGGCTTCGCGCCGGTGCACCGTGAGACGCCGCTCGACGCGCCCGAGATGGCGCCGATGCTGGCGGCGGTGCGCGTCATCCTCGGCCGCCACGATCCGTTCGGCGCGGTCGCGATGGACCGCAACTGGGACATCGTGATGGCGAGCGCGGCCTCGACTGCGCTGATCAACGACTGCCGGCTGCCCGGGACGCCGGTCGCCGAGCCGTTGAGCCTGACCAAGGCGCCGCGTCCCAACATGATCCGGCTGACCTGCCATCCCGACGGCTTCAAGCGCCTGCTGGT
>Ga0335078_10009405_pt1 | contig 14490 bp, 11 predicted proteins | sample Lox_Sample_32_FD_206711 | JGI IMG/M metagenome (GOLD analysis project Ga0335078, IMG submission 206711) | Soil microbial communities from Loxahatchee National Wildlife Refuge, Florida, United States - Lox_Sample_3.2 | ecosystem: Environmental > Terrestrial > Soil > Wetlands | place: USA...
GCTGGGCGCCTACCTTTTGGCTGACGGACTCGTGGATGGCCCGGAACGCGCGGGAGACGGCCTCCTCGCTTCCCAGGTTCAACTGCACGCCGCCGACGTCGGTTTTGTGGGTGATGGTTTCGGAGTACAGCTTCAGGACGACGGGGTAGCCAAGCCGCCCAGCTGCCGCGATCGCCTCCGCCTCGTCCGTCGCGATCAGCGTTTGGGCGACGGGAATGCCGTAGGCCCGCAACACTTCCTTGGACTCGAACTCGGTGAGGATGGTGCGGCCCTCGCCGCGTACCTTGTCGATCAGCCCTTCCACCACTTTGCGCTCGGGCATCCAGTCCGCCGAATCCTCCGGTAAGGCCGGGGTTTCGTAAAGAGAGCGCAGGTTGTAACTGTACTTCCACATGTAGTTGAAGGCCCGCGCGGCGGTATCGGGATAAGGGAAGGTGGGGATATTGGCGCGGTTGAGGATCTCTTCGCCCGCCGCCACATCCACGCCTCCCATCCAGCTCGCCAGCAGGGGCTTGCCTTCCTGGCGCGCCAGCGGCTTCAGAGTCTCGGCGATGCGCGTGGGATCCGTCATGGCCTGGGGCGTCAGAATCACCAGCATGCCGTCGGAATGCGGGTCTTTGGCCGCAATTTCCAGCGCTTTGGCATAACGTTCCGGCGAGGCGTCGCCGATGATATCTATGGGGTTGTTGTGGCTCCAGGTGGGAGGCAGCACGGCGTTGTATGCCTCCATCGCCTCGGCCGAGATTTCGGCCAACTCACCGCCGCCCATGATCAGTGAATCGGTTGCCAACACGCCGGGACCGCCGGCGTTGGTCACGATACTCAGCCTCGGCCCCTTGGGGCTGGGCTGCTTGGAGAGGACTTCCGCCATGTAGAACAGGTCGGCGATATTGTTCACGCGCAGCACGCCGCTGCGGCGGAAGGCGGCTTCCAGGACCTCATCGCTGCCGGTGAGGGATCCCGTGTGGGAGGCGGCGGCTTTGGCCGCTGCGGCCGAACGGCCGGGTTTGATTACGATGATCGGCTTGGTGAGGGCCACTTCGCGCGCCGCCGAGAGGAATGAGCGGGCGTTTCCGATCGACTCCATGTAGATCACGATCGATCTGGTCTTGGAATCGTTGCCCAGGTAGTCGATCAGATCGCCCCAGCCGACATCCACCATGGACCCGATCGAGACGAAGGCGCTGAAGCCGACCATCTCCTTCAGGCTCCAGTCGAGCACCGCGGTACACAGCGCACCGGACTGGCTAATGAATCCCACGGGTCCCGGGCGTGCGATGGCCGTGGCGAAGGTGGCGTTCAGGCCCGAGAGGGGGCTCATAACGCCCAGGCAATTGGGTCCTATCACCCGAATTCCGGCGGCACGCGCCTCCACCAGCACCTGTTGTTCGAGCGCGGCGCCTTCCGGCCCGATCTCTTTGAAGCCGGCCGAAATCACGATTGCGCCGCGAACACCGTTTTCGCCGCATTCCCGGATGATTCCGGGGACGGAAGGCGGTGGCGTGACGATCACCGCCAAATCGACCTGTTCGGGAATGTCGGAGATCGATTTGTGAGCTTTCACGCCCAACACGCTGGCTCGCTTGGGATTGACCGGATAGACGGTGCCGCCAAACGGGCTGGTCACGAGGTTCCACAGCAAGGTGCGGCCGACGCTGCCGACGGTCTCGGTGGCTCCGACGACGGCTACGCTCCCGGGCCGGAAGAAGACGTCCAGCGGCTGGCTGCCGTGGGGACGGGAGAGTTTCTTTTTCGAAGGTTTAATTGCTTGCATGTTCTTCGCGATCTCTTCTGGGTCCGAACGCGGCGCTGTTCAGAGCATCCACCACGTCGCGGACGTCCAGACCGTTTTTGCGTGCCACGGTTTCGATATCGCAGTCGTCGCAGGAGGATCGATAATGAAATCCCTCGAAAACGGGAATGGTTTCCGGGTGACGCTGCTTCACTTCGCGGACAATCATGTTACACCGGATCAACCGGTCGAACCGGAACATAGAATTGGCGCCTCGGGCAGTTTGACCGGTGCACCTGGTCTTCCAAAACCCAAGCCCGTGTTATCAGCAACTTGTAACACCTGGAGGCCTGGAGTTGGGTGATTTGACGCTATTCCGCCGGCTGCCGCTGCCGCTCAGCTTCGGAACTGTTTTCTAATGGTGGTGGCCTTCGTGCCCGTGTTCGTGCTGGTGCACCGGAATCGCACAGCCGCTTTCGGAAATCGGGCAGCCGATGTGCTCGAACTGGACGGTGGTGTGGAAGATGTGGAACCGGTCGGCCAGGACGGTGTTGAGGGATCGCAGGATCGCATCGCTCGACGAAGGCGGAACATCCTTGATGAGGACGTGACAGCTCAGTGCGTGGGTGCTCGAGCCGAGGCTCCAGATGTGCAAATCGTGTACATCCAGTACTCCCTCCACCGACCGCATGTGGTCCGCCACTTCCGACAGACGGATTCCGCGGGGCAGGCCCTCCAGGAGGATGTTCAAGGACTCGCGAATGATGTCCCAAGCGGTCCAGACAATCAACGCTCCGATGAGGATGGACAGGACGGGGTCAACCCGCCGCCAGCCCGTGAAGTACATGACCACGCCCCCGGCGACGATGGCGCCGGAACCCAGGGCATCACCGAACATGTGGACGAAAGCGCTGCGGACGTTGAGATCGGAGCGGCTGGCCGACCGCAGTGCCCACATGATGCCCCCGTTCATCAGCACGCCGAGGCTGGCTACCCCAATCATGAGGCCTTCGGCAACGCTCGCCGGCCTTTGGAGGCGCAGCACGCTTTCGTAGAAAATCCAGGCTGCGAGTGCAACCAGCGTGAGGGCGTTGACGAACGCCGCCAGCACACCGGCACGCTGGTACCCGTAGGTCTTCACCTCATCCGCGGGCCGGGATTGCAGAAGGAAGCCAATCCAGGCCAGCAGCAGCGCCAGCGCATCGGTGAAATTGTGACCGGCATCGGAAAGGAGAGCCAGCGAATGGGCTCGCAAACCCGCCGCTACTTCCATGGCGGCGAAAATCCATGTAACCACCACCGACCAGCGTAGAGTCCCTCCCGTCCCGTGATGGCTGTGGGCGTGCGAGTGCAACGAGGTCCCTCATACCTAGTGTAACCGAGGGTTCCAGCCGGGGAATATCGATATCGAACGATAGAGGCTTTGGCCGAACTCAGACCTGCACTGCTGCCGCCTGGGGCCGGAAGGTCAATTCGCCCGTTTCGTGCGCGGCATCGATGACCACGGTCTGGCCATCGTGGATCGCACCCTTGAGCAGCAACCGGCCGAGCGGGGTTTCGATCTTCTTTTGAATCGCCCGTTTCAATGGACGCGCGCCGTAATGCGGGTCGTAGCCCGTGCGCACCAGGTTGGAGCGGGCGGTATCGGTGAGTTCCAGGGTGATGCGGCGGTCGGTCAGCCTGGCCCGTAGCCGACCGAGTTGGATCTCCACGATCTGCTTCAGCTGCTCCTCGGAAAGTGCGTGGAACACAATGATCTCATCGACGCGATTGAGGAACTCGGGACGGAAATGATGCCGCAACTCCTCCAGGACGGCTTCCTTCATGCGTTCGTAGCCTTCTCCGGTGAAAGCGCCGCGATGATCGAGTATCCGCTGGCTGCCGACGTTGGAGGTCATGATGACGATGGTGTTTTTGAAGTCCACTGTGCGACCCTGGCCGTCGGTCAGACGGCCATCGTCGAGCACCTGGAGCATGACATTGAACACATCGTGGTGGGCTTTCTCGATCTCATCGAACAGGACCACCGAATAGGGGCGCCGCCGCACGGCTTCGGTTAACTGCCCTCCCTCCTCGTATCCGACATAGCCCGGGGGAGATCCCACCAGGCGAGCCACCGTATGCTTCTCCTGGTATTCCGACATATCGATGCGGATCATGGCGCGCTCGTCGTCGAAAAGAAATTCGGCCAGGGCACGGGCCAGTTCCGTCTTGCCGACGCCGGTCGGACCGAGGAAAATGAAGCTTCCGACCGGGCGGTTCGGGTCCTTCAGGCCGGAACGGGCACGGATCACGGCTTCGGAGACGGCGGTTACCGCTTCGTCCTGGCCAACCACCCGGCGGTGCAATTCGTCTTCCAGGTGCAGGAGTTTTTGCATCTCGCCCTCCATCAGGCGGGTGACCGGCACTCCCGTCCAGCGGCTCACCACCTCGGCGATGTCTTCTTCATCCACCTCTTCCTTGATCAGGCGGCCTTTCGACGCCTCGGCGGCTGAGCGGGCGGATTCCTCCTGCAACTGCCGCTCGAGGGCCACCAGCTTCCCGTATTTCAACTCGGCCGCGCGGTTGAGGTCGTACTGGCGCTCGGCCTGCTCGATCTCGGTCTTGATCTGGTCCACCTGCTCGCGCAGCTTTTGAACCCGTTCGACGGATTTCTTCTCGTTCTGCCAGCGGGCCGAGAGCGCATCGGAAGACGCCTTTTCGTCGGCCAGCTCCTTCTCCAGTTTGGACAAACGCTCCTTGGAAGCCTTATCCTTCTCCTTTCGCAACGCCTCGCGCTCGATTTCCAGCTGCATGATGCGGCGGCGCGATTCGTCCAGCTCGGCCGGCATGGAGTCGATCTCGGTACGCAAGCGCGCCGCCGCCTCGTCCACCAGGTCGATGGCTTTGTCCGGCAGAAACCGTTCGGTGATGTAGCGGCTCGAGAGAACCGCCGCCGCTACCAGCGCCGCGTCTTTTATGTGCACCCCGTGGTGCACTTCGTAGCGCTCCTTCAGGCCGCGGAGGATGGAGATGGTGTCTTCCACGCTCGGCTGACCCACCAGCACGGGCTGAAAGCGCCGCTCGAGAGCCGCATCCTTTTCGACGTGCTTCCGGTATTCGTCGAGCGTGGTGGCGCCGATGCAATGAAGCTCGCCGCGCGCCAGCATGGGCTTCAGCAGGTTGCCCGCGTCCATGGCGCCTTCCGCCTTGCCGGCGCCCACCACGGTGTGCAGTTCGTCGATGAACAGAATCACCTCGCCGGCCGATTCCTGTACCTCTTTCAGGACCGCCTTGAGGCGCTCCTCGAATTCCCCGCGGTATTTCGCGCCGGCAATCAGCGCTCCCATATCGAGGGCGATGATGCGCTTGTTTTTCAATCCCTCGGGTACGTCGCCGCGCACGATACGCAGCGCCAGGCCTTCCACAATGGCGGTTTTCCCGACTCCCGGCTCGCCGATCAGCACCGGGTTGTTCTTGGTCCGCCGCGAGAGCACCTGAATGACGCGCCGGATCTCCTCGTCGCGCCCGATCACGGGATCCAGTTTGCCTTGTCCGGCGAGCTTGGTCAGATCGCGTCCATAGCGCTCCAGCGCCTCGTAGGTTGCCTCCGGATTCGGCGAGGTGACACGCTGGCTGCCGCGAACCTCGCGCAGGGCCTGCATCAGGCGCTCAGGCGTAAGGCCAAATTCCTTCAACAACTTACCGGCCACCCCACGCTCCTCGAGGGCTGCCAGCAGGACGTGCTCCACCGAAATGTATTCGTCCTTCAGTTTGCGGGCTTCGTCTTCGGCGGCGGTCAGCAGCCGGTTCAGACGCGCCGTAACATACACCTCGCCGGGGGAACTGCCGGGTCCGGATACCTTGGGCAGCCGGTCGAGTTCGGCTTCCAGCCGGGCTGCTAACGGTTCGACGGCGATTCCGGCTTTCGCCAGAATGGAAGGTGCCAGCCCGCCTTCCTGACCCAGGAGCGCGGCGAGCAGATGTTCCACATCGATTTGCTGGTGCCCATAGCGGATCGCTTTACTTTGGGCGGATCGGATCCCTTCCTGCAATTTTTCAGTGAACCGATTGATATCCATATATTTGTCTTATCAGAATCCGGAATTGCCGCGATTCGAACGTCGTGAGATAACGGACGCGGGCGCCAATTTTCGGTCTGATCTAAGTGCCGCTCGTTCCTTTATCTTCACTAAATGAACGCCAATCTCCGAAAGTCATAGATGCTGTGATGCTGGTTACCGCTTCACGCAACGGAAACCCGGGAGATTGCATCATTAGGAGTAAGAGCTAGCAGGGGAAGACGATGCGTGCCGTAAGAAAACAATGGTTCCAACTCACGGGCATTTGGTGCGATCTGATGCACCACAAGAGTACCTGGCCGATTCACGGCCGCTATCATTGCAGTAAGTGCCGGCGCACCTTCCGCGTTCCATTCTAATTGGACGGCAGCGGCTGCCGGCAATGATCGCTCCACGGAGTTGAGAACTGGCGGCACCGTCTGAAATCCGTGATATGGGCCGCGCCAGAACCGCCTGACCCCACGTCGCTGGGTTTACGCCACACTCATGCGGATCAGTTGCTCGGCGTGCTTGAGCGCCTCCGGAGTTAGCTTATGCCCCGATAGCATGCGGCCGATTTCGCGCGTGCGGGCGCCGTCATCGAGCTCCTCGATGGCGGCCGCGGTACGGCCGTTCGATTCCTGCTTTTCCACACGATAGTGGTAATCGGCAAAGGACGCGATCTGGGGCAGATGCGTAACGCACAGCACCTGGCTTGCGGCAGCCAGTCTCTTCAGCCGCCGGCCGATTCCTTCGGCGGCACTCCCACCCACGCCGCTATCGACCTCGTCGAACACCAGGGTGCGGGGGGCGGCTTTTTCCCTGGGGGCTGCCAGGCAGGTTTTCAGGGCAAGCGCGAGGCGCGAAATCTCGCCGCCCGAAGCAACCTTTTCCAGCGGCCGCGGGGTTTCTCCCAGGTTGGGCGACATCAGGAATTCAATGTGGTCGGTTCCAGCCGAGGACCACGCCGCCGGCTGGAACTCCACCCGGAAGACGGTGCGCTCCATGGCAAGCTGGGCGAGTTCCGACTCCACGCGTTTTTCGAGCTTGCGAGCCGCGGCCTGTCTCCGGCCGCTCAATTCGCACGCCAGTTTCCCAAATTCGGCCGCCAGGCGTTTCTGTTCGGCGCTCAGGCTCTCGATGCGCTCGCCGGCATGTTCTACAGCGGCGATCCGGCCACGCACTTCCTCGAGAAACGCCAGAATTTCGGTGCAGGAGGCTCCGTACTTGCGCTTGAGCTTGTCGATGGCCGCCAGGCGGGTCTCGACTTCTTCCAGACGGCCTGGATTGGCCTCCAGGCGAGACAGGTAGTCGCGCAGGCCATAGGCCAGTTCCTCCAGGCTCAGGTCGGCGGATTGGAGGTGCTCGCGCAGCCCGGCCACGGATCCATCGATGCGGCACAGTTCCTCGATGCGTTTGGCCGCCAGGCGAGCCTGCGTGAGCGCCGATTGCGGCCCGTCGTAGATGGCCGAGTAGGCAGCCTGAGCCGCTTCCTCGATGCGCTGCACGTTTTGCAGCACGCGCCGCTCGTTTTCGAGGGCGACTTCTTCGCCGGCCTCGAGGGAAGCGCTTTCGATTTCCTTACGCTGGAAGGACCACAGATCCAGCAACCGGAGCTTTTCCTGCTCCGAACGTTCCAGGTCCTCCATTTCGGCCGAGACGGACCGCCACGCCTGGTAGGTCTCCTCCGTTCGCTCCAGCAATTCGCGATGGCCGCCTGACAGATCGAGCATGTCGCGCTGGGCTTCAGGCGAAAACAGAAGCTGCTGATCGTGCTGGCCGTGGATATCCGCCAGAAGAGGAGCCAAATCCTTCAGGAGAGCGGCCGAGACCGGGCGGCTGTTCACGAAAGCACGGGATTTGCCGCCGGCCAAAATCTCCCGCTCAATGAGCAATTCGCCGTCTTCTACCTCCAGCCCTGCCGGGTCGAGAACCCGCCTGAAGGCCGGGCTTTCACGCACGTCGAAGATGCCGGCCACACGGGCACGTGCTTCGCCGGTGCGGACCGCGTCCGCCGACGAGCGGGCGCCCAACAGCAGCCCGAGCGCATCCACGATGATCGACTTACCGCTGCCAGTCTCTCCTGTCAACAGATTCAGGCCTTCGTGAAAGCGAACGCGCAGCCGCTCCACTACGGCATAATTCTCGACTACCAGCTCCAGCAGCATGCTTGAGGACGATTATAGCGGGCTGCTCAGCGGCCTGCGGAGAGTAGCGGGCGGCCGGAGCAGGGCCACACGCACGCACCCGGGCCCGGAATGGCCCTCTTGCGCCGGCTTGGCGCCCCATAATACGATTCCCAGGTGCTATCCAACCCCTCTGCTCTCACACTTCTGCTGGTAGTTGTGGCTTCGGCTCAGCCAGCCATGAAGAAAGCCGCGCCGCCGCTCAACACGGAATCCGTTTCGACCTTCCGGTTCACCACTGGTGCGGACGGCGGGCAGGCAGTGGAAATCCGCAACGTAACTTACGAAGTTTCCGCGACCAATGTACCCGGGCGCCCTCCGGACGAACGCCTCCTGCTGCGCAAGACAATCCGCTCGAAGGAGGTTCTGGGCGACATTGGCAAGGAAGCTACCGTCACGCTGGAGTCGTGGCCGCTGGGGGAGGATCCGCGCCAGAAGCCGCTCTATACCCTGACGGCCGCGGGCGCCGATGGCCGCGTGTTGGACAACGCACTCTTCGTGATCTCGCGCGGCTTGGAGGAGACGAACTGGTGGTCGGCCTATCAGCTCGGTTCCGGACGGCATCTTTTCGATACCTACCTGCCTGTGGTCGGCTTTTCCATCTCACGCGAGACGGTGACGACGCGCTACGTGGGCCTCGAGTTGCCCCCGGATGATACCAGGGATGTCCGTCTGAAACAGGCAAACGTCGTGGCGGTGCTCATCTATGCCTCTGAAGACCGCGTGATCCGCGAGGCCCTGGTGACCTGCGACGACCCGAAAAGGGCAGCGCTGCTGCGGTCCTATGCTGATGCTACACGGACGCTTTCTGTGCTGGAAGATGCGAATCAGCCGGAGCGCACTCTGAAGCTGCATTTCAGCGTCAACTACCCGTCGCCGCCGGATTCCGGGGACTTGCGCATCCCTGTCCGAAACGACGATCTTGACCTGGCGCACGCCCAATTGCCCGCGCGTCTGCAGGTCGCCGCCTGGCGGCGCTAGCCCGCCAACCGGCGGTCACCGGGCCGCCGGCGTTTTCGGCCGCAACATGTCCTTGAGCAAGTCGGCTGCGGGCGCGGATTGATAGCCCTCGGGAACCTGAAACGCCGAATCAGGAACCGGGGCGGTGGAGATTTCGGAGACCTCGAGGGTCGCATGCACCAGCGCGGTGTCGGCATCGGAGGCTCCGCCAGCCTGCTTCATCAGGGCGCTCAGCATCGGCACGAACACCTCTGTTTCCATCCGCAACGACACGTGGGAGGCGGCGGCGTGCATCTCCTTCATCATCGTCGCGAGGGCATCCTTCATCCCCGGCATCTGCTCGAGCATCTTGGCTACGGTGGCGAACGGATCCACTCCCGCTAACTGCATCAGATCGTGTTTCGCCAGCTCGCCGATGGCGGGAACGCGCTCCGCTTCGCCTGCTTTGGCTGTCCACATGTGGATCACCAGTTTCTGCATTGGGCCGGCAGGCATGTTGGGCATTGGCGGACCCTCTACGGTGAACGTGATTTCGCGTTCTTCGGCCGCCACGCCCTGGATGGTGGCGGTGCGGCCGGTTACCCTCGACTCGGTGTGAGCCGTCATCCCCGGCATGGCCGCTTTGGCCTGGCCCGTGATCCCCGATACGGCAGCAGCCATTTCATCCCCATAGCGATCGGCCGGAACGATTGCGAAGCGCTTGCCCGTGGGATCGAGCAGGGTGATTTCTCCCTTGCTGAAATCGAAAATGCTGCTCAATTTGCCGAACTCGTTGAAGATTCTGTTGTCCTTCAGCCGTAACGTCTGGTCCGGCGGGAAGTTGGAGCCTACAGCCTGTTGGATCTGCTGAGCGAATTGTGGCGGGAGGTTGGGATTGATGGTGATCTCCGACTTATACCGGAGGGTGACATCCGCGTGCAACGCGGGCAGCCCCGCAAGCGTCAGCCAAATCAGGCTGGTGAAGGACGAGCGGATGCGTGGCGACATGAAGTTTTCCTAATCCCCCGTGAAAAAGTGTCGCCAATCCCACCGCTGAATGCAAGCCGGCCGACCGTTCAGTATTCGTCTTTCGCCGTTTTAACAGCGTCACTGTGTTAGATTTGAATGTAGGAGATGGATTGAACTTCGCAGCTCCGGTAGCCTTCCTTCTTCAAGTAGATATCTGGGAAACGCTCCAGCACAACGGCCCATTCGAGGATCTGGTGCTCGCAATCCTGCTCTGTTTTTCAGTGTTTTCCTGGACAGTCATCTTTTCCAAATGGAATGCGCTGCGGGGCGCCCGTGCGGCCAATTCGCGGTTCCTGCGCGCATTTCGAAAAGCCACCGGCCTGGAAGCGGTCGTGGCGTTGAGCGAAAATTTCCGGCCTTCGCCGCTGGTGTCCGTTTTCGATTTCGGCTACGAGGAAGTCGAGCGCCAGGTGAAGCGGCGCGGCGCCATCACCAATCGCCCCGCGCTGGAGCGCTCGCTGCAACTGGGCGTGAGTGAAGAACTGGCCAAGCTGGAGCGGAATATGGGCGCGCTGGCGACTACCGCGTCGGTCTCGCCGTTTATCGGCCTCTTCGGGACCGTGCTCGGCATTATTCAGGCGTTCATGGCGCTCAGCCAGCAGGGGTCCACCAGCCTGCGGACGGTCGGTCCAGGCATCGCCATGGCTCTGGTAGCGACCGCCGTGGGACTGTTCGCGGCTATTCCCGCCGCCATTTTTTATAACCACTTCGGCCACAAAATCCGCGAAATCGGCGCGCGCATGGACGACTTCGCCATGGAGTTCCTCAACATGACCGAGCGGAGTTTTGGAGAATAGCCCATGGCCCTGTCGCTCAACGGCGGCGGTAATTCAAGCTCATCGCGCCGGCGTGGCGGACACTCCTCGCTCAGCGAAATCAACGTCACTCCTTTCGTCGACGTGGTCCTGGTGCTCCTGATCATCTTTATGCTCACGGCGCACGTCATGGAATTCGGGATTGAAGTGGACGTGCCCAAAACGCGCTACGTCAGGGATACCGCCCAGGAGATGCCCCAGGTCATCATCACGCGGGACGGCTTGCTCTACCTCAACTCCCAGGAAACCAACATCAATGCTCTGAAAACCTCCATCCGGCAGCGCTTCGGCAAAGCCAAGGGAGTCTATCTGCGCGCCGATAAGGATGCCGTGTTCGACGTCATCGCGCCGGTCATGGCAGAACTCAGCGAGGGCGGCTATCAGGTGAACGTTGTGACCAAGCCGCTCGATACCGCCGACCTGCCGAGGAAGTAATGGCCGCGCACATCGACATTCTGGACCAGAAAGAGCCGCTCGCCCGGTCCTTCCTGGGCTCGCTGCTTCTGCATGTGTCGCTCTTCGCGGCGATCGTGTTCCTCACGATCGTGCGGCATTCGACGGAGAGCTGGGGTGACGTGAACGGCGGTGGGATGGGGTCGGTGGCAGTGAATGTGGTGTCGTCTATCCATCTGCCCACTCCCACCGGACCAACCAATCCGGTCGCCAATGACACCCAATCCCACGTTCCCGAACCGAAACCGACGCCCAAGGTGAAGCCGAAGCCGAAGCTCGAGGCGGACGCCGACGCGATACCGATCAAGAGCCATAAGTCGAAGAAGACCCCCAAACAGGTTGCCAGGGAATACACGCCACCCAACAAGTTTCGCGAGCAGCAGAAGGATTTACCCAATCAGTTGTACAGCAGCCAGGGCCAGCAGGTAAATACGAACCTGTATGCCATGGCGGGCGCCGGGGGAGTGGGAATTGGGACGGATTCGCCCATCGGCAGCCGCTTCGGTTACTACGCTACGATGATCAAATCCAAAGTAGCCGACAAGTGGCACACCAGCGAAGTGGACCCGCGCCTACAGAGCGCTCCCGAAGTGGTCGTGCGATTCACCCTGCGCCGCGACGGATCGGTGGTGCCAGGTTCGGCAAAGGTCGTGCAAAGCAGTGGAATCGGGCCCCTGGACATATCCGCGCAGCGCGCCATTTTGGATGCTTCTCCGTTCGGTCCCCTGCCGGCGCAATTCGAAAAGGACGAGGCGGATCTGGAATTGCATTTTATATTAAGGCGGTAATTATGAATCGCACCATCTGGTTGGTCGCTGCGGTAGCCGCAGCTTCACTCCTGGTTTCGGCTCAGATCAATTTAGGAAACATTACCAGCAGCGAGCGCCCCACCATCGCCATTCCGGACCTGCGCGGAAGCGGTGACGCCCAGGGGCTGATGGGCACCTTCAACTCCACTTTGCAAGGCGATATTTCGGGTTCCGGCATTTTGAAGATAGCGCCGCGCACCATGTACCCCATGTTCATTCCGCAGCAGCCCTCGGATTTCACCACGCCCCCGCCGGTGGTAGCGACTCCGCACTCGCGCCGCGGGGAAGAACTGGTCCGCCCGTCGGATGGCGGGGGGCGGTGGATTACGGATTGGTCCACGCCGCCGGTGAACGCGACTTATCTCGCATTCGGGTACACTGCGGTAACGCAAGGAGTGCTGGAGCTGCGCGGCTGGCTCTACGACCTGAGCAAGGGCACCACTACCAATGCCCAGGTGATCGGCAAGGTTTACGCCGCCACACCCGACGAGGCCGGCGCACGCCAGGTAGCTCACCAGTTCGCCGCTGACATCCTGGCCCTGTGGGGCGCGCAATCGTTGTTCGGAACGCACATCTATTTCGTCAGCGACCGGACCGGCCGCAAGGAAATCTGGGTGATGGATCCCGACGGCCGCAATCAGCGGCAACTCACCCGGTTCGGCTCGATTTCCACGGAGCCGGCGGTGTCACCCGATGGCTCGAAGATCGCTTTCATGAGCTTCGCCCACGGGTCTCCTGGTATATTTGTATTCTCGGTAGATCCGCCGCGCGACCTGCGGTTTTATAACCAGCATGCGTCGGTGAACGAAACACCCTCGTTCACGCCCGATGGCAAGCAGATCATCTACGCTTCGTCGGCGCCTAACAACAGCTGCTGCCGGATCTACGTGGCGGGTCTGGACGGGAGCGGGCTACGGCCCATTACGTCGTCTTCATTTATAGACGTCGAACCAAAAGTCAACCCCAAGACGGGAAGCACGGTGGTCTTCGTGTCCGGACGCTCCGGTCCGCAGCAGGTTTATCTGATGAATATCGATGGCACCGGTATTGAGCGGCTGACCCCGGGAGAAGGTGAGGCGAGCAACCCCTCGTGGAACCCCGACGGACAGCATATTGCGTTCTCGTGGACCCGTGGCTTCGCCGCCGGGAACTGGAATGTTTTTATCATGGACGTGGCGTCGCGCGCGCCCACCCAGTTGACGCACTCGGAAGGCCGCAACGAAAACCCGTCGTGGGCGCCCGATGGCACGCACCTGGCATTCAGTTCCACGCGCACGGCTAGGCGTTATCAGATTTTTACCATGCTGGCCAATGGCACACAGGTGCAGCAACTCACCACCCAGGGCCAAAACGAAAGTCCCGTATGGGGGAAGTAAGCGCGGAGATCCCAGGATCAAGGCCCGCCGGGACGGGCCTGCCTGCTCCGGCACTTCCAGCTAAAGAAATCCCTTTTTTTTCTTGGCCATCCGGCCTGTCTTCGAGTTAGAGTTGAGATTTCAGGAGGAGTTCATGTTCCGTAAACGAAGGGTTTTCCTCTGTTTGGCGCTCTCCCTGGCGCTGTTCGTGGCAGGTTGCAAGAAGAAGGCACCGCCGGCTCCGCCGCCGCCCCCGCCGAGTCCGGCTCCTACCGCTCCGCCGCCCACTCCGGCCCCCCCGGTGGTGGAGCAGTTCACCGCGGAACCATCCAACATCCAGCGAGGCGAGTCTTCGACCTTGCGCTGGCAGATTTCGGGCCAGGTGACCGGCGTTTCGATCAACAACGGCGTAGGCACGGTCCAGGCCACCGGCAGCCGGACGGTGAATCCGGCTAACTCGACGACTTATACTCTCAGCGCGACCGGGCCGGGCGGATCGGTCACCGGTGTGACGACTGTGACGGTGACTTCGCCGCCTCCGCCGCCGCCCCCGCCGACACCAACCACGGGCAATATCGGCACGCTGGCCGGCCGTATCAATAGCGACCTGCAGGATGCCTATTTCGATTACGACAAGAGCGACATCCGCGGCGACGCTCGTGACGCATTGACTCGTGATGCCACGGCTCTGAAAAGCATCCTGGGGGATTTCCCGAACGCTACCATAGTCGTGGAGGGCCACTGCGACGAGCGCGGTTCGGCCGAATACAACCTGGGGCTGGGGGACCGCCGTGCCAGCGCGGCCAAGGACTTCCTGGTTCAACTTGGCGTGCCCGGCGACCGTCTGCGCACCATCAGCTACGGCAAGGAGCGCCCCGTCTGCACCGAATCCACCGAAGATTGCTGGCAGCGGAACAGGCGAGCGCATTTTTCCCCAGGGCAGTAGCTGGTTCTGTTTTCACGCCGGGCGCGGGGGAGAGAGAAATGCGGAGGGGCGGGAGGTGTTTGTCTCCGCACTCCTCCTCCGCGCCTAAGGATCCCTGCCTCCGCGTCGAGGTTGGTTTCCCGATGAAACCCCGTTACGATAATTCAGGAGGGTATATGTACCGTCGCCTTTCAATTGCCGCGCTGG
>Ga0335078_10009406_pt1 | contig 14490 bp, 13 predicted proteins | sample Lox_Sample_32_FD_206711 | JGI IMG/M metagenome (GOLD analysis project Ga0335078, IMG submission 206711) | Soil microbial communities from Loxahatchee National Wildlife Refuge, Florida, United States - Lox_Sample_3.2 | ecosystem: Environmental > Terrestrial > Soil > Wetlands | place: USA...
GCAAGGAGCGCGCGCCGGCAGGGTTGAGGCGCTGGCATCAGGGGCCGGGGGAATGCAAATTGACCTGGAACGTGTTCTGGATATATTACGCGCCACTCGGAAAGAGCCAAGTCCTTGGAAACGCCGCTCACGTAACTCGGAGCAGGCGGGTGGCGCCGGCTGGGGCATGGCTGCAACCCGCGGGCCAGCCTGATCGCCTCCGAACTCCCCACAAACGGCGGAAGCCCCGTCGAACCTGGAGCGGGAGCCACTGCTCACCAAAGAGAACGTCCAGAGCAAGCGCCTCTGCGAGTCCCGCCCCACGAGCCTCCTTGGTGATGAGTAGACCCGCGGGTCCGTGTCAGCTCGCCGCGCCGTGCGCGCGCAAAAGCCCCGCGATCTCCGCATGCCCCATCTTCGCCGCCCAAGCCAGCGGCGTGGCCCACGCTTCAGCGTCGGGCTCATCGACCGGCGCGCCGCGCGCGATCAGCAACCGAACCAACTCCGTGCGCCCCCAGCGGCACGCCCAGCCGAGCGGCGTGGACCGCAGCAGATCGTCCCGCAGATCCAGCCGCGCGCCGCCGTCGAGCAACATCGCGGCGAAGCGCACACGCTGCGCCTCTGTGGGATTAGCTCGCGCGGCCGCATAGTGCAGCGCCGTTTCGCCCCGGCGCGCTACATTCGGATCGATCCCGCGTTTCAGCAGCGCCGTCATGCAGGCGAAGAAGTCCTGGTCGCCCGCGCGATCTCCCATGCTGCGGATCGGCTGAATCAGGACCCAGTGCCATCGCGGGTCGTCCGCCGCCCAATTCAGCCGCGGGAGCGCCATCTCCACGATGGCCGGGCATCCGTTGCAGGCTGCCGACCAGGCCAACTCCCGCGCCAGTTCTTCGCTCGCGTCGGCTTCAAGCATACGCCGCGCCTCGCCGGCATCGTGCGCCATGGCGATGGTCCAAGGCTGCGGCCTCGCGCCGCGCGCCAGCAGCAACCGCTTCATGGGCTCGTCCCCTCGACGGTACGCGTGGTCGATCGGCCACCCCGAGGCGTACACATTCGCATTCGGATCCGCCCCGCGGTCCAGCAGCAACTCCGCGATGTCACGCCGCCCCGCCAGCGATGCGAACCATAGGGGACTGCCCCAGCTCGGCGTCGGCTCCTCCAGCTCCCGGAGCGTGGTCCGTTCGTCCACATCGGCTCCCAGGTCGAGCAACAGGCTGACGATGTCGATGTGCCCGTGCTTCACCGCCAGGGTCAGCAGTCCGCCCTTTTGCCAATCGATCTCTCGCAGCACAGCGGGATCGGCCAGCACCAGTTCGCGGATACCATCAGCGTCGGCCAGCGCCACCGCAGCGCGGATCGTCATTTCCGCGCCGTGCGCCTGCAGCCGCCGCGCGACGGCAGAGAATTTCCGCGCGCTGTCATTACGCAGCTGGGCGGCCAACGCCGCGCGGTCGATCGGCGTAAGGCCCTTCCGATCCGGCTTACGCGCGTTGGCCCGCTTGCTCAGCAGCCACGCCACCATCTCTTCGTTCATCTCTTCCGCGGCGGCGTGCAGCGGCGTCGCGCCATCGCGGTCGCACGCCCGGATCAAGGCTTCATCCGCTTCCAGCAGCCGCATCGCTTCGCCGGTGTCGCCGCTGCGTATGGCGCGGTTGATCTGGTCGTGCGCCGGCGAAACCGTGGCGTTGGGGCAACTCATCGCCTCGCGGCGGTGCTGCTCCTCTTCCTCAATGACGGCCACGATGTCTCCATAGCCGCGGTCCCGCGCCAGAGCGAAGGCGGTGGTCGCGTCGCGGTGCGGGAAGATGCCCTTGCGCGCGTCGGCGCCGGCCGCCATCAGCAGACGAACGATCGCCGGGTCGCGGCGCAGGACCGCGTAGTGCAGTGCCTGGTGCTCGTTGTCGCCGGCCATGTCCATGGTGGCCAATTCAGGGCGGGCACGGAGCAGCGTCCGCGCCTGCGCGATGTCTCCCGCCTGGACGGCCTCCGCCAGCCGCGCCACGCTCGCTCCGTCCACGAACGCCTTGAGCCTGACCCAACTTTGGTAGCCGTACGCTCGCGCCAGCACGCGCTGCGCGTCGTGGAGGGCAAATGCCGCCGGATCGGGATGACGCTCGAAGCGATCGACTTCCGCAGCGGCGGCAGCGTCGCCGGCGCGATATGCCGCCAGCAGATCCTTGGCCTGTTTGCGCAATTGCTCCCAACTCGGCTGCCGCGGCATGCAGCGCAGGGGATGGGGATTTCCGGCTGTGGGCATGACGATCTCCTTTTCAGTCAGTGCCCGGTGTCCGCGTGACGGGCGCAAAGAAGACTCGTCGTGAAGCTGCGGCAACTCTAACGATCGGTGGGCTCAGCCCTTTCCGCGGACACAGCGGCGTCCGGCGCGCACAGTCCGCATCATATCATGACAAACAGCGGACTTGTTTTCGGGCCGTCCGATGGCCAAAAATAGGAAGAGATATGACCCAAGATCAATCTCTGCGCGAACACCTGATCTACCTGCTGGACGGCGGCGGAGCGCACCTGGATTTCGATGCGGCGGTCGCCGGCCTGCCCGCCGCGCTGCGCGGTGTGCGGCCCAGCGGGTTGCCGCACACGCCGTGGGAACTGCTGGAGCACATGCGCATCGCCCAGTGGGACATCCTGGAGTTCGTGCGCCAGCCGAAACATGTCTCGCCGGTGTGGCCCGCGGGATATTGGCCGGCCACTCAGGCGCCGCCAGACGATGCCGCGTGGGACAAGAGCGTCAAAGCGTTCCGCGCCGACCTGGCTTCCATTCGGCGCATGGTGAAGAATCCGAAAATCAATCTGCATACCCGCCTTCCGCACGGCACCGGCCAGACCAGGCTGCGCGAGGTACTGCTGGTGGCGGACCATACCGCCTATCATCTGGGTCAAATGGTGCTGGTGCGGCGGCTGCTAGGCGCGTGGAAGTAACTAGGGCGCTCTTCCGAGCCACGACCGTTAGGGAGTGGTCCGCATGCGGCTATAATTAGATTCCCTGCCGACCATGCCACTCGACTGGTCCCCGCTCTGGTTCAGCCTGCGCTACGCCGGCGCGGCCACGCTCGTTGCCATGCTACTCGCGCTGCCCTTGGCGTGGCTTCTGGAGGGCCGCCGTTTCCCCGGCTGTGACTTGCTGGACGCCGCCGCCAGCTTTCCACTGGTCTTCCCGCCAGCCGTTTTGGCGTATTATCTACTGGCTGTGCTGGGGCGCTGGACGCTGCAATTTAGCTGGCATGCGGCCATGGCCCTATCCGCGATCTACACGCTGCCGCTGCTAGTCCGCATGAACCGCGCGGGCCTTCAAGCGATGGACCACAGCCTCGAAAACGCCGCCCGTAGCCTGGGGGCCGGGGAGTGGCGCACCTTCTGGCGCGTCACCATGCCGCTGACCTGGCGCGCTTTGGCGGCAGCCATCCTGGCTGGGTTCGTGCGCGCTTTCGCGGATTTCGGAGCAACCGTCATTGTAGCGAGCCCCGCAGGATCCGGCTGGCTACTGTTGCCGATCGCCGCCGTAGCACTGGCTGCCCTCTACATTGGAAATCGCATGCGGCGCGCGCAGGTGTTGGCATGATCCAGGTGCGTTTCGCGGCCCACGGCGTGGATGTCGAGTTCCAGGCCGAGTCCGGTATAACCGCTCTGTTCGGACCCGCCGGCGCGGGCAAGACTCTGATCCTGGATTCGATCGCCGGCTTCGTCACACCCGCCAGCGGCCGCATCATCCTGGACGATGAAATCCTTTTCGACGGCGCATCGCGCGTGAACCTGCCGCCGCGCCGCAGGCATTGCGGATATGTCGCGCGCCAATGGGCGTTGTTCCCGCACATGAGCCTGCGCGACAACCTGCTGTTTCCGCTGGCGGGTTTGGCGCGGTTGGAGCGGTACCGGCGCGTCAAGGAGATGTTGGACAGGTTTGCGCTCGACCAAGCCGCGCCGCGCCGCCCGCAGGAGGCGTCTCCGGCCCAGGGCCTGCGAGCGACAGTGGCCCGCGCGCTCGTCGGCGAGCCTAAGCTGCTGCTGGTGGACGAGCCCACCGCCGGCCTGGACATCGCCATGCGCGCCGAGTGGCACAAGGTCCTGCGCATGGTTCGCGATGAGACCAGCCTGCCCGTTCTGTTAGCCGCGCGCGATCTGGATACGTGCTTCGAATTGGCAGGCAATATGCTATTGCTCGATGCCGGACGTATCCTGCAATGGGGGCCGCCGCGCAAGGTTCTGGATCAGCCGGCCGGCGTGGAAGCCGCGCGCCTGCTCGGCATCCGCAACCTGTTTCCCGCTGAAATTGTGGCGCTCGATCCGGGCCGCAACACCAGCCGCCTCCGCCTGGAGAGCTTCGAATTGACCGGCCCATACCTGCCGGGCTTCCTGCGCGGCGACCGGGTCTGGCTGTGCGTCGAGCCGGGCCAGTTGCGTGCCGCGCCGCACGACGGATCGAAACCGGCCATGAATCAGCTTGCCGCGCGCCTGGAGCGCGCCTCGGAGACACCCCGGGCCGTGCGGCTGGAATTTGCCGGCGGCATTGTGGCTGAAATCGCCCGGCGCGAGTTCGAGGGGCAGACGGATAATAAGGAGTGGCTGGTGGAGTTTCCGCCACACGCTTTGCGAGTGCTGGGATGCCTTTGAAAACCATGGACGAATATGTGGCGCTCGCCGAACAGGCCCATGGCCACATCTGCGCCGGGCAGATCCTGGGACTGCGCATGGCGCTGTACGGCCTCAAGCTGCTCGATCTGGACGACCCCCTGGGCCGGCATCGCAAGCGCCTGGTGACCTTCATCGAAATCGATCGTTGCGCCACCGACGCCATCCCGGTGGTCACCGGATGCCGGCTGGGCAAGCGCGCGCTCAAGTTCCGCGATTTCGGCAAAGTGGCCGCCACGTTTTGCGACGTGCAGGCGGACCGTGCCGTGCGCCTGGTGGCGCGCGAAGACTCCAAACAGCGGGCCCACGAGATGTTTCCGGAGATCTCCGACACAAACGCGCAGCAGATGCGGGCCTATCGCGAGATGCCGGATGCCGCGCTGTTCGCGGCGGAATGGGTGCGCGTGAAGCTCGGCCCCGAAGAATTTCCCGGCTACAAGGCGGCGCGCGTGGTGTGCGCGCAATGCGGCGAGGGCATCAGTTTCAAGCGCGAGGTGGTGCGCAACGGGCGCGCACTCTGCAAAGCGTGCGCGGGCGAGCGTTACTACGAGCCGCTCTCATCTTGAGGGAATGCTGCGCTACTACATCACGGACCGCCGACCGCTGGGCGGATGCGAGGCGCTGCTGGAATCGATCGCCCGCGCGCTGGCCGCCGGGGTGGAGCGCATCCAGATCCGGGAGAAGGATCTGACCGCGCGCGATCTGGCGGGCCTGGTGCGGTGCGCCTTGAGCCTGCCCAATCCGCACGGCGCGGCCATCCTGGTGAATGACCGGATGGACGTTGCGCTGGCTTGCGGCGCGCAAGGCGTGCATCTGCCCGCCGATTCCATTGCGCCGTCCGTCTGGCGCAAGATCTTACCAAGCGGCTTCCTGATTGGGGTATCGTGCCATTCGGTGGATGACGTCCGCCGGACGGAAAGCGAAGGCGCGGATTTCACGGTTTTCGGGCCGGTGTTCTTTACGCCATCAAAAGCCGCGTACGGCGCGCCGCTCGGCCTGGATCGGCTGCGTGAAGCTGCCCAGGCGGTGAAGATGCCGGTGCTGGCGCTGGGCGGCGTGACCGCGGACAATGCGGCGCAGTGCCTAGAAGCGGGCGCCGCAGGAATCGCGGGGATTTCACTGTTCCAGGGAGGAGTGGCATCGTCCACCGGCCGCGTCTTACCTTGAAAAGAGAAGAGCGAGTCATGACTACTGCGAGGATCTCATCCAGCGGCCGGATCGCTATACCAAAGTCGGTGCGGGATCGGCTGCACGTCGAAGCCGGAACGCAGCTTTCCGTTGACGTGCAAGGCGAGCAGTTGGTGATGAAGCGAGCGGACCAAAACTATCCGGCTGGCGCACGATGGAAGGCATGGTGCGAGCGGCGAAAGTCTGACCAAGGCCTTGATGGAGGATCGCGCCGCCGAGAGAGCGCACAACGATGCCCGAGCGCAAGGTCATTGATTCCTGGGCAATCCTTGCCTGGCTGCAGGGTGAGCCATCGGCGCCCCTGGCCCGGCAAATACTTCTTGATGCGAATGCGGGAACGCTCGACTTGGTCATGAGTTGGTATAACGTCGCGGAAGTATTCTACAGTATTGCGAGCGGAAAGGTCCCGACGCCGCTGAGGAATTCCTTGGGAACTTGCCGTCCCTTCCCGTACGGGTGGTGCTCCCAGGCGAGGATGGCAGCATCGCTTTCGCCATTGCGTTGGCCCAAGCCGAGGACGCCAGTGTTATCACCGGTGACTACGAGATTCGGGAATGCAGATTAGCTCCCGTGGACTGGATCGGACTTTAACACCACTAACGCCTAACTCGCCCCTACCCCAATCCCCTCCACCGAACTCGCCCGCAGCGCCTTCAGCTTGTCCCGGATCTGCGCCGCCTTCTCAAACTCGAACTTGCGCGCGGCTTCGCGCATGCGCTCTTCCAACTCGCCCAATAAGCGGTCGCGCTGCGCCTGGGTCATGCTTTCAATCTCGTCGTCGGATTCGAGCGGCACGGTCACGTAGTCGGCTTCCGCAATGGCCACCAGGGTCATATCGATCGGCTTGATAATCGATTGCGGCGTGATGCCGTTGCGCTCGTTGTATTCATGCTGCGTGCGCCGGCGCCGGGTGGTCTCGTCGATAGCCTGGCGCATGCTGTCGGTCATCACGTCCGCGTACAGAATCGCGCGCCCTTCCACGTGCCGCGCCGCGCGTCCCATGGTCTGAATCAGCGCGCCGCTCGAGCGCAGGAAGCCTTCTTTGTCGGCGTCCAGAATCGCCACCAGCGACACTTCCGGCAAGTCCAGCCCTTCACGCAGCAGGTTGATCCCGATCAGCACGTCGAACTCGCCGCGGCGCAGGTCGCGCAGAATCTTGATGCGGTCGAGCGTACTCACTTCGGAATGCAGATAGCGGCAACGCACGCCCACCTCCGAGTAATACTCCGCCAGGTCTTCGGCCATGCGCTTGGTCAGCGTGGTCACCAGCACGCGCTGGTTGTTTTCCACCCGCCGCCGGATCTGTCCCAACAGATCGTCCACCTGCCCCTTTACCGGACGGATTTCAACCTCGGGATCCAGCAGGCCGGTGGGACGAATGATCTGCTCCACGACCACGCCGGCCGCCTTGGTCAACTCGTACGGGCCGGGCGTGGCCGAAACATAAACCACCTGGTTGACTCTGTGCTCGAACTCTTCAAACGTGAGCGGGCGGTTGTCAAGCGCGCTGGGCATACGGAATCCGTGCGACACCAGCACTTCCTTGCGCGAACGGTCGCCGTGATACATGCCGTGCAATTGCGGAACGGTCTGGTGGCTCTCGTCGATCAGGATCAGCGAATCGTGCGGCAGGTAGTCGAGCAGCGTGGGAGGCGCCTCGCCTGGCAGCCGCCCGGAAAAATGCCGCGAATAATTCTCGATGCCGTGGCAGTAGCCGATCTCCTTCATCATCTCCAGGTCGAACATGGTGCGCTGCCACAGGCGCTGCGCCTCGATCAGCTTGCCCTGTTTCTCCAGTTCCTTGTGCCACCAGTCGAGTTCCGTCACGATGCTGGCCATGGCCGAGTTGCGGGTCTCGTCGGACATGACGTAGTGCGTCTTGGGATAGATGGGCAGCCGCTGGTAAGTCTGCCGCACCTGCCCCAGCAGCGGGTCGATCTGCGAAAGGCTCTCGATCTCGTCGCCGAACATCTCGATGCGATAGGCGTAATCTTCGTAAGTGGGATAGATTTCGATGACGTCGCCGCGCACCCGGAAAGTGCCGCGGCGGAAATCCATATCGTTGCGGTCGTAGAGAATATCCACCAGGCGCGAAACGATCTGGTTGCGCGAGATCTTCTGCCCTTTTTCGAGCATCAGCAGCATGCCGTAATAGGCCTCCGGCGAGCCCAGGCCGTAGATGCAGCTCACGCTGGCCACGATCACGCAGTCGCGGCGCTCGAACAGCGAGCGGGTGGCGGAGAGGCGCAGCTTATCCAGCTCGTCGTTGATGGTAGCTTCCTTCTCGATATAGACGTCGCTGGCTGGGATGTACGCTTCCGGCTGATAATAGTCGTAGTAGCTGACAAAGTACTCCACTGCGTTATCCGGGAAGTACGATCTGAACTCATGGTAGAGCTGCGCGGCCAGGGTTTTGTTGTGCGCCAGGATCAGCGTGGGCCGCCCGATGGCTTCAATGACCTTGGCCATGGTGAAGGTCTTGCCGGAGCCGGTCACCCCCAGCAACACCTGGTGCGCTTCGCCGTCGCGCACGCCGCGGACCAGTTCTTCGATGGCGGTGGCCTGATCGCCCTTGGGGCTGTAATTGACCGTCAGATGGAAGCCCATCTCTTCAGTATATTGTGGGGCGGCTTGGTAAGCCGCGGCCGATTGTCAATCGGCCCGCTGCCGCGGTCGCGGACAGCGGCGGTTGCCAACCGCCGCCCCCGCGCCAGACGCGCCCCGATGTATAGTAGTCCTTTCCATGCGCATGAAGATAACAGCCAAGGCTCCCTGCCGCGTGGACATGGCCGGCGGCACCATCGACATCTGGCCGCTCTACCTGTTCCACGCCGCCCCGGTCACCGTGAACTTCGCCGTGGACCGCTACGCCAGTTGCGTGCTCGAAGCACGCGCCGACGCGTGCATCACAGTGCGCTCCCGCGATCTCGACGCCCACGAAGAGTTTGAATCGCTGGCCGCATTGCGTGCCGCCAAGCGTTACAAGCTGCCGCTGGCCGCCTATGTGGTGCGGTACTTCGCGCCAGCCACCGGACTCGACCTGGTCACCCATTCCGAAGCTCCGGCGGGGGCCGGCATCTCCGGATCGTCCACGCTCATCATTGCGCTGGCCGCCGCGTTCAACAAGCTCACCCAAGCGGGCCATAAGCTCGAAAAGCTGCGCGAGATCGCCCAGAATATCGAGGCCCAAATCATCCGCGTGCCCACCGGCTGCCAGGACTATTATCCGGCCATGTACGGCGGCGTCAGCGCCATCGAACTGACCGAAGCGGGCATCGCGCGCAAGCCCGTGGCGGTAGACCTGGAAGATCTCAACCAACGCGTGGTGCTCGCCTATACCGGCGAGCCGCGCAATTCCGGCATCAACAACTGGGAGGTCATGAAGGCGCACATCGATGGCGACCGCGGCGTCCACCGCAATTTCGACCGCATCGCGCAGATCGCGCGCGGCATGCGCCAGGCGCTCGAGAAACCAGATTGGGACGAAGCTGCCCGGCTGCTGCGGCAGGAGTGGGCCAATCGCAGGAAGAACGCCCCGGGAATTACCACCCCGCTGATCGACCGGCTGGTGAAGGTGACGCGGCCGGCCGGCGCGGTGGGCGCCAAGGTCTGCGGGGCCGGCGGCGGCGGATGCGTCTTCTTTCTGGTCAAGCGCGGCGCGAAATCGCGCGTGTCCGAAGCCATCGAGCGGGAGGGTGCTACCGTCCTGCCAGTGCGCGTCGCTCCGCGTGGAGTGACCGTCTCAGCGGCCGCCGGATGAAAGCTTTTGGATACCTTTGGGTAAGATGGAGGTATGGAAAAACTGGCGGCATTTCACAACGAACCGTACACCGATTTCTCGACAACTGCAAACCGGCTGGCCATGCAGGAAGCGCTCGCCAAGGTGCGCGCGCAACTCGGCCGCGAGTACGACCTGGCGATCGGCGGCGAGCGACTGAAGACCGGCGATTTGCTGCGCTCGGTGAACCCCTCGAACCCGCGGGAGGTAGTCGGCGTGCACCATCGGGCCACCGCCGAACTGGCGCGCCGCGCCGTGGATTCGGCATTCGCCTATTTTCCGGAATGGTCCGCCACGCCGGAAGAAGAGCGCATTCGTCTCCTTTTGCGCACATCCGATATCATCCGCCGCCGCAAGCTGGAGTTCGACGCCTGGCTGGTCCTGGAGGCCGGCAAGACCTGGCCGGAAGCGGACGCGGATGTCTCCGAAGCCGTGGATTTCTGCGAGTACTATGCGCGGGAGATGCAGCGCTTCAGCGGTCCGCAACCGCCCGCCGTGCAACTCCCTGGCGAGCGCGGCGAGTTGCGCTACCTGCCGCTGGGCGTCGGCGTCATCATTCCGCCATGGAATTTCCCCCTGGCGATCATGGTGGGGATGAGTGTGGCAGCGCTGGTGGCGGGCAACACGGCCATCATCAAGCCATCCAGCGAGACCCCCACCATCGGCGCGAAATTCGCCGAGGTGTTGCTCGAGGCGGGCTTCCCGGAAAAGTCGTTCTGTTTGCTGGTCGGCAGCGGCGCGGCGGTCGGCGACGTGATTGTGGAACATCCCAAGACCCGCTTCGTGGCCTTCACCGGCTCGCGCGAGGTGGGCCTGCGCATCAACGAACTGGCGGCCAGGACGCAGCCGGGCCAGATCTGGATCAAGCGCGTGATCGCGGAGATGGGAGGCAAAGACGCCATCGTGGTAGACGGGGATTGCGATCTGGACAAGGCCGTGGAAGGCGTGGCGGTCTCGGCCTTCGGATACTCGGGGCAGAAGTGCTCGGCCTGCTCGCGCGCGATCGTGGATGCCAAGGTTTACGATTCGTTCCTGGAAAAGCTTCAGGCGCGCGTTTCCACCATCAAGGTAGGCGAGGCGGAGAAGCCCGAGAACTACATGGGGCCGGTAATCAGCGCGGGCGCGCGGCGGACGATTCTCGAATACACCGAGACCGGCAAGCAAGAAGGGCGCCTGCTGCCTGTTTCCGTGGCGACGCCCGCCGAGGGATACTTCGTGCCGCCCACGGTGATCGCGGATGTGGACGCCAAAGCCCGCATCTTCCAGGAGGAAATCTTCGGGCCGGTGCTGGCGGTGACCAAAGCACGCGACTTCGACCATGCCATGCAGTTGGCCAACGATTCGCAGTATGGCCTGACCGGCGCCATCTTCTCCAACGTGCCCGAGCACATCGAGCGCGCCCGTCGGCAATTCTTCGTGGGCAATCTGTACGTGAACCGGAAGTGCACCGGCGCCATGGTAGGCGCGCATCCATTCGGCGGGTTTAATATGTCGGGAACGGATTCCAAGGGCGGCGGTCCGGATTACATGCTGCTGTTCCTGCAGATGAAGTCCATCGCCGAGCGGGTGGGATAGGCGGTGCGGCAGGCTGCAACCTTGTTCTTGCGGAACCGGCGCAGGACCGCTCCGAACTCTCTCCGCTGGGTTGTGAACTGCTTCTCAGTATCCGAAGATCATGGAACTGGGGTTTACCGGTCTACACTACGCCGTCAAGGAGGATCTAACCCGCGGCAGCCCTGTCAACTTCCGGATGTGACTCAGGACCTATCCGCTACGGGATGGGTTAAACTTAGCTGATTCGACCGCACGCCGCTTTCTCCAGGCACAAAACTCGGCTCGAACGAAATCCTCGCGCCTATTGGCGCGGGGCATGGGCGAAGTGTCCTGTCTGCGTTCGAGCCAAGAGCACTATGCATAGCCTTCCACCCATGCCCGGTACTCGGGGGTGCGCCTGGCTAGCGCCTGCGGGGTGATCGGATATATCCCATGCACGTCGCGGAAGAAATGCACGATGCGTTCGGAACGGCTCAGCGGCGACAGGTATCCCTGAATGACCATGCGGTCGAAACAGTGATATACAAAGACCAGGAAGCGTTGAAAGAGCTTCGCGGAGGTTTCCATCGGTCGCCTCCTCAAATATTTGGCTGGATACCACAATCATCGATCACGGCGACCGGTGGAATCAACCAACTGCGTCTGGGAGCACCGTGATGCTTCTCCGTGGGATTTCAAGGGCGCAGTTCTTGGCTATGATTGGTCCGCCATCAGAGCTGGCAGCTCCTTCAGTTTGTCACCTGACAAAGTGGCCAGCTCGGCGATCAGATCTGGGTCTAGCGTTCTGTAATTTAAATGGCTCGCAATAATGGCGAGTTCGATTCTGTTGGATTCCCGGCTGGCGTGGCGAGCAGCAAGACTGGCAGCCAGCGAGACGGTCTTCGGGCACGCATCGTGTTGCGCGGCGCCCAGGGTGCGCGCAAGGCCGATGTTGCCGGAGCGCTGGGCGTGAGCCTCACCACGATGTCGATTTGGTCGCGGCGCTTTGAACTGCAGGGACTGGACGGGCTAAGGACCGGTCCGGCCGGGCGCGGAAAACCTGGCTCCCGACGGAGAAGGTGCGGCAGGTCGTCAAGCGCGTGGTGCAGCCTCCCAAAAGGGAATAGAAGTGGAGCACACGGAGCATGGCGGCGATGGTGCGGATGTCGCACCAGAGCGTGCACCGCATGTGGAAAAGCAACGACCTGAAGCCGCACCTGCGCCGCACCTTCAAGATCTTCAACGATCCCCAGTTTGAGCGAGAATTCTGAGACGTGATCGGGTTGTAGCGTGTCACAAAGGGAGGCGATTGGATGTATACTATCCCGAGTTGGGTCCGACAATAGGAATCCCGGCTGAAAGGATACACAAATGCGAAACGTATTGGCCCGAATTGCCATCGGTGTCGTGGTTACCGCAATTGGAGCGCTTGCGGCTGACAACTCGCTTGGGACATGGAAGCTGAATATGGAGAAATCCAAGTTCAGCCCATCCACACCGGTCCAGAATCTCAGCACCACACGGGAAGCATCTGACGGCGGGATTAAGGTGACCACTACCGGAGAGCGGGCTGGCGGCACAGCGATCAATTCCAGCTACGTCGCAAAGTATGATGGCAGCGACTCGCCAGTAACCGGTGCGCCCTATGACACTATCTCCATCAAACAGGTGAATGCAAATACCTTCACTTACAACGCAAAGAAGAAGGGCGGAAAGTACAGTGTTACAGCGCGGAGCGTCGTCTCGAATGATGGCAAGACAATGACCAACACCATCAAAGGCACGAACGCCGATGGTAAGGCATACAGGGCAACGATGGTATGGAACAAGCAGTAACCGGCCACGTAGCTTTGGGCGTCGCCGCCTCGCGGGCACCAAATCAGCACAATTGAGAACCTGACGCCCGCGGGAGGCAACGTGATTTCGGGTTCCGACGCCTCGGGCGGCGCACGAATAAACACGCAGGCCGAGCGCGGAGTCTGTCTACCGATATGGCACGACCACGCGTCTGTGCGGAGTGCAAGTCACGTGCGGCTCCTCGTTCGGGGCGCTCGCTGAAGCGCTGGCGTTGAACCTCGGATGGTCACTGCCGGTGAAGAAGTCCCCGGTTAGCTCCGCGCCCGCCCGATGTCCCGCGACGACCAGAAATCGTAGGTCGCATCGCATATACGATGTGGCGCGCCCATGTTTTCGTAGATCAGCGGCAGACTGAGCCCTCGCCGGTCGCAAGCCAGAGAGCACATTCGGGACCTAATTCGGCCACGGCCCTGGCCTCGTATTCCGCCGATTCCTGCGCGGTCAGGGTATCTCGCCACCGTCCGTTGGTGCCTTTGTTGATGAAGGTTTTAGTCCCGCCCACCCACAGCGCTCCGCGCAAGGGGACGATTTTTTCGCCATGCTCCCGCATCCACTCGAAAGTGCAGTGCTCGACGATGGTGTCCCACTTAGCATCGTCGATGGGGATATCCAGAAAGCGTGCGATGCGCCGCATCTCGGCGGGCAACTGCCTGCGCAGAACGTCGAAGTGCACCATCAGAATATTCGGGAGATGGCGAATCGTCCACCAACTGCGAATGTTCTCCCAGAACGGCCAATACGGGTAGCCTTCCCGTTCGAACCAAGTGTGCCAGTATTCGCGGATGTCGGCCGGCGGAGGCTCCAGTGGAGGGCCAACTCGGCCGGGCCGGTTGTTCAGCCCGTTGTACATGGCCTCGGTGCCCGACGAATGGTGGTTGTAGAAACTCCACAGGACGTCGCGGCCGTCGCGCCCAATGTAAATGTATCTGGCCTTCGGCGAGAATACCAGGGCGTCCACCGGCAGATGCGTCTTCACGAAGCGGCGGTGCGTCTGCGCTTCCAGGGCGGCAAGTTTCACCTCTTTCGGAGGAATCACATAGTCGACCCAGGGAGACATCGCCTGGGTGTCCAATTCGGTATCGCCAGCAAAGAGCATCTGTGAAATGATCTGCTGCATCCAGGTTGTGCCGGACTTGCCGTAAGTCGAGATGATAATATCGCCATCCCGAAACTTAAACTCGTTCCAAATCGTGGAATCCAGGTGCAGGGTCTGTAGCTCCCGGGTCTTGGTAGGCCAGATCACTTCCGTCGCAGTCATTTCTTTTCCGCCTCTGTTTTGCCCTCTGACAAAAACTCCAAAATCTTCTTCATCAAGCGCTCCCCTTGATCAGTTTGGAAGAGGAATTGCGCGTGAGCCGAGCCCTCCAGGATCATCAGCTCTTTGGGCTCCGGCGCCTTTTCGAATTGCTCCCTGACTTTGGCGGCGAGCGCATCGCCACGGCTGACAACAATTAGCTTCGGGCCGGCAAGCCGCTCGGGTTCCGCCACCGGCACGGGAGCCAGCAGAATGA
>Ga0335078_10009407_pt1 | contig 14488 bp, 13 predicted proteins | sample Lox_Sample_32_FD_206711 | JGI IMG/M metagenome (GOLD analysis project Ga0335078, IMG submission 206711) | Soil microbial communities from Loxahatchee National Wildlife Refuge, Florida, United States - Lox_Sample_3.2 | ecosystem: Environmental > Terrestrial > Soil > Wetlands | place: USA...
ATCCGGCGCAGCGCATCATCCGAGGACGCCGCGCCGCCAACTCCCGCTTCGCGCGCTAATCCGGTCCGTTGCGCGGTCTCGACAATAAGGCGCGCCAATTGTTCGCGGCGCCGCCGGTCGAGCCCGTCGGCCTGGGCGTATTCGTCAACGAGGCGCTCCAGCTCACGCGCGTCGCCCGAAAGCTCGCCGGCGACAAGCGGCGGTGGTAGATGACCGATGGTCACACCGGCAATGCGGCGTTTGGCCTGCGCTGCCTCGCCCGGATTGCTCACGATGAAAGGGTAGATTACCGGCAACGGCCCCGTGACGATCTCGGGAAAACATTCCGACGTGAGCGCGACGGCTTTGCCGGGAAGCCATTCCAAGGTCCCATGCGCGCCCATGTGGACGATCGCATCGGCTTTCAACATACGTTGCAGCCATAGACCGAATGCCACGAGAGCATGGCGCGGCGGCAGCAGCGGATCGTGATAGTCCGCGCGCCGCTCCGTACTGCGCCCGCGATCGGGCGGCAGGGCGACCAGGAGTTTGCCAAATTGTTTGGCGCGGAAATGGAAGGCACCGTTGCGGACGTCGGGATCGTCCGCGGGCGCGCCCCAAGCGTCGCGCAGCCGCGCGGCGGCAGTAGCCGGTATCCCGGCAAGGAGGTTTTCATAGTCTTGAAGCGGAAGCTTCGCGTTGCTGGACGCGAGTGCATTGAGCAGGTCGCGGCGATTTTTTGGCGTGTCGCTGACCGCGTATCCGGCCTCCACAAGATCGTCGAGCAAAGCCAGAACGCTCGCGGGGACATCCAACCCGACCGCGTAGCCGTCGCGGCCCGCGGCGCCGGGATAATCTGGCATCAGAATCGCGACGCGGCGCTGCTCGCGTGGTAGCTCGCGCAAGCGCACCAGCGCAGCAATGCGGTCCGCCACCACGGCAACGCGGTCGGGTTCGGGGCTGCTCGCGAGCGCTGTGAACGCGAGCGCGCCTTGCGGTGCCAGCGGATCCTTGAAGGCCACAGCGCCCGCGAGGATGCGGCCGTCGAGTTCAGGCAACACCACGTGCATGGCCAGATCGGCGGCGCCGAGGCCGCGCGTCGAGTCTTGCCACGCGGCGCGTCTCGTCGTTGCGCTGATGACCTGAAGAACCGGCACGCCCGGCATGTCGAGCGGCGTCGCCTCGCCGAGGTTGCCGCTGGCCGCGAATGCGGTCGTGGTGACGACAACCGCGGGCGAAAGTCGCGGCAATGCCTCCCGCAGAAATGCCGCTGCGTCTCGGTCCTTCAAGCTGGTGACGACGAGCGGAGCCGGGGCGAGGCCGCGCGCGGACAGTGCCTTGCAAAGCGCGTCGATGGGCGCAGTATCGGCCGCGAGCAGCATGGCGCGATAGAAGATGATCGGGACGACCGGCTTGCCGGCGGTGAGATTCGTAATCAGCCGCTCCAGATCGACCGCGCCGTGCCCGGGCAAATAGCCGGCTTGGCGTGGCACGGCGCGTGGCGGTTCAATGTTCAGATTGCAGCCGGCGTGTCCGGCGAGGCGCCGGAGCAGAGCGCGCAAATTTTCGCGGCCGCCCTCGCGGAAATAACCGAGGAGCGCATCAAGCTCCTGCTGCGGAAGCGTCGACGCCGCGGCGAGCCGCGTGTCATCGCGATCCTCGCCGGGTAGCACTGCGAGTGCGATGTTGCGTTTGTACGCCAGGGCCGAGAGGCGCTCGATGCCGTACTTCCACCAATCGAGCCCGCCAAGGAGCCGCACCACAATTACCTTGGCGTGGGCGCCGAGGCGATCGATCCACAGATCGACCGACATGGGATGGCGAAGCTCGCGCAAGTGTGCGAGCCGCACGCTCGGCAGGGCTTCGCTCTCCGCCTCCCACGCGGCGGCAAGCCCGGCGAGATCGCTGTCGGCGAACGAAAGCACGACGATGTCGCCCGGGGGCTGGCCGAGATCGACCGCTTCGGCAATCTCGTCGAGGCTCGTCGAGGTCGTCGTGAGCAGATGCATCGCTTAAGCCCAGTCGCCTAGCCTGCGAGCGCGCGCATTACCCCCGCGCGATCAAGTCCTTTCAGTCCAATTACCACGAGCCGGCCCTCGCGCGCTTCGGTGGCGCCCCACGGCCGGTCGTACTGGTGGGTGACGCGCGCGCCGACGGCCTGCACCAGGAGGCGCAGCGGCTTCTCGGCCACAGCGGCAAAGCCCTTGACCCGCAGCACGTCGAAATTTTCCGCAAGCCTGCCGACTCGCGCGGCCAACGCCGCGGGATCGGCGACCTCGCCGAGCGGCACGACAAACGAATCGAAATCGTCGTGGTCATGCTCTTCTTCAGCGTCATGGTGGGTACGGCGGTTGGCGATATCGCCCTCGGTGGCGACGCCGAGCCCGAGCAGGAGGCCGGCGTCAACCTTGCCGTCCGCAGCCGGTATCACTTTCACGCGGCGCGGGAGTGCGCCGGCGATCGCGGCCTGCGCTTTGGCGAGGCCGAAATCGTTCAGAAGGTCGCGCTTGTTCAGTACGACGAGATCGGCGCAGGCGATTTGATCCTCGAAAACCTCCTCGACTGGATCGTCATGCACGAGGGCCCTGTCGGCGGCGCGCTGCTGGGCCAGCGCTTCGAGATCGGCGGCGACGCGGCCGTTGGCAAGCGCAGCGCCGTCGACAACGACCACGACACCATCGACTGTGACGCGACTCTTGATCGCCGGCCAATGAAAGGCTTGCACCAGCGGTTTCGGCAAAGCGAGACCGGATGTCTCGATGACAATGTGCTCAACGCCTTCGCGCGCCAGGATGCCGTCAAGCGCCGGTACGAATTCGTCCGCCACCGTGCAGCAGAGGCAACCGTTGGCAAGCTCGACGATGTTCTCCTCCGGGCAGGCGGCGTTGCCGCAGCCTTTGAGGATTTCGCCGTCGATGCCGACGTCGCCGAACTCGTTGACGATGACGGCGAGGCGGCGGCCTTGCGCATTGCTGAGCACGTGACGAATGAGCGTCGTCTTGCCAGCGCCGAGGAAGCCGGTAACGATGGTGCAGGGAATGCGCGCGAGCGAACCGCTCATAGGTCAACCTCTTCGAATCCGATGGGAGGAACGCGGGCGATCAATCCGCGCTTGAGAATCTCCGGCCGTCCGCGCCAAGGCAGGATGCCATCGGCGGCGTCAGCCAGGAGGCGCGCGCCCGCGACCAGCGCCTCCGCGCATGTGACATCGAGTCCGCCAAACACGTACGTCCACGATCCGTTGCAGCGCATGGCGGCGCTCGGACCGCGCGTGCAATTGGCAAGGCAGCGCAGCCGCCGCACCTGCACCTCCGTTCCAGCAGCCGCCTGTTCGGTCGCGGAGGCTAAGACAGCGCCCGGACACTGGTCGCTGTCCGCTTCGCCGGTGTGCCTGCACGTGATGCAAACGTAAACGATCGCTGCGCCAGCCGCGGCCGCGTTCTTTTTTTGTAAGGGGTCTGATGAGGTCGACATGGTTCACCCATCGACCGCGTTTCTCAGGAAAGTGAGCACGAAGAGTCCTCGCGTAGCCTGCCGCATGCCGCCGGCGCGAGCGAGGACCAAGGGACTTTCGCCCTTTGGATCATCCACCGGCGCACCCCGGCCGATGTTTGTCGCGTCGACTCCGCACCGACGGCAGGTCTCCTGGCTCGCGGATCGTCGCCTCGCCCTGCCTTCCCGGCGGCACATTACCGCCAGTGGCACACGCGGACGAGACTTCCCGCTCACAGTTGCGGGGGCAGCTGCGGATTTGGCCGATGTCGGGGGTGTGGCCTCACCGCATTCCCTTTTCGCCCTCTCACGAGGGACCGTCAGTGCGCCAGTGATAGATTTCGGCGGGTCGCCCTGTCAATGTGGCCGCTAACTTCCACATGCCGGTTTGGCGAGCGATGCCGAACGTGCCCAAATTGACTCTTGTCCTCGGCGGCGCCCGCTCGGGCAAGAGTCGCTATGCGGAAAGCTTGATCGCGGTGCTGCCGCCGCCGTGGCTATACGTGGCGACGGGGGAAGCCGGTGACGAGGAAATGACAGCGCGCATCCGCGCCCATCGCGCGCGCCGCGGGCTGGATTGGCGAACCGTCGAAGCGCCCCGCCATCTGGTGGCGGCGCTGCAGAAAGCCGGAACGACGCCGGTTCTGGTCGATTGCCTGACGCTTTGGCTGTCGAATCTTATGCTTGCGGGCATCGACATCGAGGCGGAGACCGCGCATCTCGAAAGAGCACTCGCTGCTGCCGTGGCGCCGGTGGTCTTGGTTGCCAATGAGGTCGGTTCCGGGATCGTGCCGGATCATCCGCTCGGGCGGAAATTTCGCGATATGCAAGGCGTACTCAACCAGCGCATAGCCGCGCACGTCGATCGTGTGGTGCTCATGGTCGCGGGTTTGCCTCTCGCCGTGAAGGGCGAGCTGAAGGAGATGCCATGATTGAACCGGAGAAATCCGAAGCCGACCGCCATCGCGCCAAGATGGCCAAACGCAAGGCCGTGCAAGACGCTGAAGTGGCAGGCAAAACCGTCGAAAAGGGTTTGCTCATCGTCCACACCGGCACCGGGAAGGGAAAGTCGACTGCGGCTTTCGGATTAGCGCTGCGCATGTTGGGGCGAGGGCAGCGCGTCGGTGTTGTCCAATTCATCAAGGGCGCCTGGCACACGGCTGAGCGCGATGCGTTGCAGAAATTCGGTAACCAGCTTGTCTGGCACACGATGGGCGAAGGGTTCACCTGGGAGACACAGGACCGCGCGCGGGACATCGCTGCAGCGGAGCGTGCATGGTCGAAGGCGTGCGAGCTCATGGCCGATCCGAGCTTTGCCCTGCTGATTCTCGACGAACTCAACATCGCGCTGCGTTACGAGTATCTGGAGCTAAATTCCGTTGTCGCACCGCTGACCAGGCGGCGGCCCGGGTTGCATGTTGTGGTCACCGGACGCAACGCCAAGCGCGAACTCATCGCAGCGGCCGATCTCGTCACCGAAATGACACTCGTGAAGCACCACTTCGCTGCTGGCGTAAAGGCGCAGCCGGGCATCGAGTTCTGAACAATGCTCGCGCGCGCGCTGATGTTTCAAGGCACCGGTTCGGACGTGGGAAAATCGCTCATCGTCGCCGGCCTTGCGCGAGCTCTCACCCTGCGCGGACTCAGCGTTCGCCCTTTCAAGCCGCAGAACATGTCCAACAATGCGGCGGTGACGGCGGACGGCGGTGAGATCGGGCGGGCGCAGGCGTTGCAGGCGCGCGCCGCACGCACGCCGCCGAGCGTGCACATGAACCCGGTGCTGCTCAAGCCGCAGAGTGAAATCGGTGCCCAAATCGTGGTGCAGGGCCGCGTGTTCGGCAGCGCTAAAGCGGCCGCCTATCAGCACATGAAATCCGATCTGCTGCCGTTGGTGCTCGACAGCTTCGCGCGGTTGCGCAGCGAGGCCGATATTGTGTTGGTCGAAGGTGCGGGCAGCGCCGCGGAGGTCAACCTGCGCGACAACGACATCGCCAATATGGGCTTCGCCCGCGCCGCGGAGGTACCGGTCGTCATTATTGGCGACATCGATCGTGGCGGGGTCATTGCAAGCCTCGTCGGCACCAAGATCGTAATAGCGCCCGAGGATGCGGCTCTGATCCGCGGCTTCATCGTCAACAAATTTCGCGGTGATCGGGCGCTGTTCGCTGTCGGTATGGAACGCATCGCGCAGATGACCGGATGGGAACCGCTCGGTCTTATCCCCTTCTTCCTGGCAGCGCGCATGTTGCCGGCGGAGGATGCGCTGGCGCTGGAGCAACACGATCTCCGCTCATTCCCGCGCAAGCGGGAAGCCAGGAGTGGCTCGGGAACGCCCGTACGCATCGCGGTACCAATCCTTCCGCACGTTGCCAATTTCGACGATCTCGATCCGCTCGATGCGGAGCCTGCGGTCGAACTCGTCCGAGTCGGGCCTGGCCACCCCATTCCCGGTGATGCCGATCTCATTGTGTTGCCCGGCTCGAAGGCGACGATTTCCGACCTTGCGGCGTTGCGCGGTGCCGGATTCGACATAGACATAGCGGCTCACCGGCGCCGCGGCGGCATCGTGCTTGGGCTATGCGGCGGCTATCAGATGCTTGGGCGAACGATCGCCGATCCGGACGGCGTGGAGGGTCCGCAGCGCAAAGTCGACGGCCTCGGCATGCTCGACGTTGCGACGACGCTCTCGTCGAAGAAGCGCTTGGAGCCCGCGCGCGGAACGACCGTCGATGGCGCACCGTTTGCCGGCTATGAAATGCACATGGGCGTGACCCAGGGGCCAGATTGCGCCCGGCCGTTTGCGCGCATGACCGACGGGACGCCAGATGGCGCGGTGTCCCCCGACGGCCAAGTGATGGGCACCTATATTCATGGCTTGTTCGCGGACGATCGGCAGCGTGCGGCGTGGTTGGCGCGGCTGGGCGCGGGACCGACGGAGGTGGCGTACGACGATCTGATCGAGCGAACACTCGACGCGCTCGCGGCGCACCTCGCTGCGCACATCGATCTCGATCGGCTCCTCAAATTGAGCCGATGAGCGCGGCCGTTATCATGATCAGAATGACGATCAGGATCTCGTCGGCGACGCGATACACTGCCAGAGCGCGGCGGATGTCGGAAGCTTTGGCGTCCCGCCGTCCGTTTCCCATCATAGGGTCATCCACAGGCACGCCTCCATAGACACGCGGGCCTGCCAGCGCGAGTCCGAGCCCTCCCGCCATGGCGGCCTCCGGATAGCCGGCATTGGGTGAGCGATGGTGCGAGGCGTCGTGCCACACCGCGTGCCACGCTTCCTTCGCCGAGGTGTCATTGCTAAACGCCGCGGCCGCCACAAGAAGGAGCGCCGACAGTCGCGAAGCCGGCAGATTCACCAGATCGTCGAGCCGCGCCGCAGCCCAACCGAACGCCTGGTAGCGCGGCGTGAGGTGGCCGATCATGCTGTCCGCGGTATTGATTGCTTTGTAGAGTGCGATACCGGGGAGAGCGGCGATGAACAGCCACAGGACGGGCGCGACCACCCCGTCCGAAAAATTCTCCGCCAGACTTTCGATGGCCGCGCGCGCGATGCCGGCATCGTCGAGCGCATCGGTATCGCGGCCGACGATGCGTGACACCGCGGTACGGGCCGCAGCGATGTCGTCGCTTTCGAGCGCGACGGCGACGGCCGCCACGTGCCGATGCAGGCTTTTTTGCGCGATCAACGTGCTGGCAAGAATGGCCACGGCGACCGTGCCAAACGGCAAGCGCAGGAGCACGCGCTCGATTACGAACGTGATTATTCCGACAATGACAAGCAGGCACAAAAGGGCGACGATGCCCGCGGCGCGCCGCCGATCCGGCGCCGCCGAGTCGTGGTTGAGCGACCGGTCGAGCGTTCGAATCAGCGCTCCCATCCAGGTCACGGGATGGCCGATAGTATCCGTCAGGCGCTGTGGATAACCGACGGCGAGCTCAGTCAGCATGGCCAAGAGTGCGAGCGCCGCGATCATGGTCTCCTCGGTCTCCTCGGGCGGCTGGGACGAACCGCTGCTGCACGGCGGCGACCTGGCTACGGCCCAGCGATTGTTTCCTGACGCCCCCAAACCATTCATTGACCTGTCGACAGGGATCAATCCCAATCCTTATCCGTTGCCACGATTGCCGGCCGACGTATTCGCCCGCCTGCCGGACGCCGACAAGCTCGCCTCGCTCAACGCCATTGCTGCGCAAACTTACGGCGCGCCATCCGCGGCCAACGTGGCGGCGGCGCCCGGCACGCAGATTCTTTTGCCGACAGTCGCCGCTTTGGTGCGACCCGGCCGAGCGGTTGTTTTGGCGCCGAGCTATGGCGAATTCACTCGCGCCGCGGCGCTGGCTGGGCACCGCGTCACTCAGGTGGAGGGGCCGGCTGCGGTCGGCGACGCCGAACTCGTGTTTGTTGCCAATCCCAACAATCCCGATGGCCGGATGTTCGCACGAACTGATCTGTTGTCGCTGGCGAGAAACCTGCGCGCGCGGAATGGCCTGCTCGTGATCGACGAGGCGTTCATGGATGTGGGGCCGCCTGGCGCGAGTCTCGCGGCGGACGTGTCGGACGGCGATGTCGTGGTCCTGCGATCATTTGGCAAATTTTTCGGCCTCGCCGGACTGCGGCTGGGATTTGCGCTTGCGAGCCCGACGATCGTGGCGCGGCTCGCGGCCATGCTTGGCCCTTGGGCGGTTTCGGGCCCTGCGCTTACCATCGGCGCCAAGGCGCTGGCGGACCCGGCCTGGATCGAAAAAACGCAGAGCCGCCTCGAAAGAGCGGCAAAGAGACTCGATGCCATCCTGACCGAGTCAGGCCTGGACATTGTCGGCGGAACGAATTTGTACCGCCTTGTGCGCACCGATACAGCAAACGAATTGTTTCATCACCTCGGGCTCGCCGGAGTCCTGGTACGAAGGTTCCCTGAAAAATCAGATTGGCTGCGCTTCGGTCTGCCGGCGAACGAGAGAGCTTGGCGGCGCCTACAGATTGCGTTGGCTGCGTTCAATCGGAACAGCTAAGCTTGTGGTCATGAGCCAGCCGCCGCGTTCGCAGGCTAAAGGCATCGCGGACCTGCCGAGGCGAACGATCGATTTCGACAATACGTTCCGTGCGCAGTTGCGCGATCTTCTTATTTGGCGTCGCGACGTCCGGCAATTCCGGCGCGATCCGCTGCCGCCCGGCACGCTCGAAGCGCTCATTGAATTGGCGTGCCTGGCGCCTTCGGTCGGCCTGAGCCAACCGTGGCGTTTCGTTATCGTCGGAGACGAAGCGCGACGTGCGGCGATTCGGGACAATTTTCAGTCGTGTAACGCTGCGGCGTTGGCGGCGCAGAGCGGAGAGCGTGCAAGCCTCTACGCGCGGCTCAAGCTTGCCGGCCTCGAAGAGGCACCTGGTCATATGGCGGTGTTCGCCGACCGCTCGACGAATCAGGGCCACGGACTCGGCCGGCATACGATGCCGGAGATGATCGAATATTCGGCGGTGACCGCCGTGCACACGATCTGGCTCGCCGCGCGCGCGCAGGGCATCGGCATGGGCTGGGTCTCGATTCTCGATCCGCAGGCGGTGGCGGCACTGCTTCAAGTGCCGCCCGACTGGAAATTTATCGGCTACTTCTGTCTCGGCTATCCGCAAGCGGATGATATAACTCCCGAGCTTGAGCAAAGCGGCTGGGAGCGTCGGCAATTGCCGTCGTCAGTCATCGTTCGCCGCTGACCAGCGGCGCCGGTACGGCGTATTCGTTTGCCGCTAGCGGGCCGGCGGGCCCGTCCGTGCGGTATTTTCCAAATTCCGCATCGGAACTGATCCCATGGTGGTTCGTCCGGGCAAATAGCGGGCGACGATAAGCGGGTCGAGTTCCTTGAGCGCAGCTTCGGGCAACCGGTGCCAAATCTCGTCGCGCCCAAATAGCTCGATTCCGAGGTAGCCACGCACGGTCAATGTCTGGCCGTCCGGGCTTACCTTCATCACGGCGCTGTAGATATTGCCATCACGCGGATCGAGGATGTTGCCGTGCTCGTAGTAAAGGCCATTTCTCTGCATGCCTCTGATCAAAGAAAGACCGAGCAAAGGCTCATTCTTACGATCGTCGCGGCAATTCGTACACGCCTGATTAGGAGGGTCGCCCGGCCGCAGAAAATATTTCGCGATAACCCCTTCGTAGATGCCGTTGTGCTCGACGAAAAGGAACCAACTGACGGGTTTGCCAGTTTCCCCGTCGACCTTCTGCCACAGGCCTGCCACGGATGGGTCCGCCCCGATGGCGGAATGCATGGATGCAAGGAGGGCTACCAGACCCGCGAGCGCGAGTTTCCGAGTTTGAACGATCATCTGGCCTCCGTTTTCTCGTTACTGATTCGAATCAGTGCGATACCATTGATGGCCCAGAAATTCTTGTCCGACAATGCGGTGATTTGAGGACGCGATATTCACCGTAAAGCTGTCAGTGACTTAGGAGTTCCAATTTGTTCAAATCTTTAGCAACGGCCCGCCCGACTGCACCGAGAGATGAAGGCCAAAGCGGTAGCGCGATCCAGGCTTTGGATCGCCCCGGCGCTTTTTCGAGCTCCAGCTTGGCGCTCGATAACTTGCGAGGCATTGTCATCGTCATCGTCCTGGGGTTCCACTCGGCGCTGGCCTACGTGAACTGGGTTGCAACTCCGCGGGTCGATTTCGACAGCCCGCCCTACGATTGGCGTGCCTTCCCGATCGTCGACAGCCACCGCTTTCTTGGATTCGATCTGTTTTGCGCGTGGCAAGACGTCTACCTCATGTCGCTGATGTTTTTCCTCTCGGGACTGTTTGTATGGCCGAGCCTCTCGCGCAAGACGGAGTTGTGCTTCGTACGTGATCGCGTGCTGCGGCTCGGCGTTCCCTTCGCGGTGGGTATCATGACCATCATCCCGTTCGCCATCTATCCGGCCTTCCGCGTGACCGCCATAGACGCAAGCGTCGCGGCTTATTGGCACGCACTGCTTGCGTTGCCCTTCTGGCCAAACGGCCCGCTGTGGTTCCTCTGGCAACTCCTTGTCCTGAACGTGATCGCGGCCGTTGCGCACTCGATTGCGCCGGACGCACCGCGGACTCTCGGCCGCTGGTCGCTGGTGGCTGGCACGCGCGTTGCCCCATTCTTTGTCGGAATCGTTGCCGCATCGGCGCTGGCTTACGTACCGCTGGCAGTGGCCTACACGCCGTGGGCTTGGTCCGATACGGGACTCTTTGCGTTTCAGTGGTGCCGGCCGCTGCACTATGCGGTGTATTTCTTCGCCGGCGTCGGCATTGGCGCCGGAGGTATCAACCGCGGACTGCTTGCGGTGGACGGCGCGCTGGCACGGCGCTGGGCACTGTGGCTCGCGGCCGCTATCGCCTCGCTGATGCTATGGATGGGCCTCACCTCGCTGACGATGAACGGCGGTGCTTCGATGGCCACAACGATCGCCGCTGATTTCAGCTACGCGCTTGCTTGCGCGGCAAGCTGTCTTTTCCTGATCGCCGTAAGCCTGTATTTCTGCGCGAAATACTCGCGGATTCTCGGAACACTGGCTGCGAGTGCCTACGCGCTTTATCTGTTGCATTATGTCTTCGTCGTCTGGCTGCAATATGCGCTGCTCGGCACGCCGCTGCCTGCGGTACTCAAATGGGCGATCGTTTTCAGCCTCACGCTGCTGTTGAGTTGGATAACTGCCGCGACGGTCCGGCGTGTTCCGTTTGCTGCATGGCTTATCGGGTCGCCGCGCCATCCGCTGCCGAAATTTGCGCGCTGAGCTTGTCCAGGATTTTGGCTACGATCTCGCGCGGCCGTGGTTCGATCGACACCACGATGGGATGCTCGTCGGGCCCGGGCTCTTCCAACGCATCGAACTGACTCTGCAGCAGGCTTGGCGGCATGAAATGCTCGTGGCGCGCGGCGAAGCGGCGGCCGATCAGTTCCATATCGCCCTTCAGGTATATCAGCTGCACGTCCGGACGGTTGCCGATGATGACGGTGCGGTAGCGCCGCTTGAGCGCCGAACACGCTACCACGACGTGCTGTCCTGAGAGCCGCGCCTTGTCGATGAAATCCGCAATGGCGATCAGCCAGGGCGCCCGGTCCTCGTCCGTCAACGGAATTCCGGCGTGCATTTTGTCGATGTTGCGGGCTGGGTGAAACCAATCGCCGTCCTCGAATTCCCAATGCAGCTGGCTGGCGAGCAAGGTGCCGACGGTAGATTTTCCGCTGCTGGAAACGCCCATCACCACCAGAATCGATGGCATAGCCGGGGATGCTTCCATTGCGGCGATGTCGGGACGAACGTCACTCGTTAAATGCGGTTGCGCGATATCCATTTCATTATGCCCAGGCAAAGGGGTCGATTAGACGCGGCTGAATTTCGCTGTCGTCGTCAATCGGATCTGCGCGGAGGCGCCGGTTCTCATGTGATCGATCGCCATTGTTGCCCGCTGCGCGAGAGAAGACACCCGGCCTCCTTCGGGCCATCGCTTCCCGCTGGATAAAAGTGCAGATCGTGACCGTCCGCAGCGCACCACGCCTGCAGGATAGGATCGACCGCGCGCCACCCGGCCTCGATGTCGACGGCGCGCTGGAACAGCATGGAGTCGCCGATCATGCAGTCGTAAATCAACGTTTCGTAGCCGGTGCTTGGCGCGGCGTCGAAGTAATCCTCGTACTTGAAGTTCATCCGCACGTTTTCGATGCGGATGTCGGGACCGGGAATCTTGGCGTTGAAATGCAAGGCTGCTCCCTCGTCCGGCTGAATCCGTAAGATTAGAAGATTCTGCGCAAGGCTCTCGACCGGCATATCGCGGAACAATGCCAGCGGCGCGCTGCGGAATTTAATGGCAATTTCGGTCTTGCGCGCGGCGAGCGCCTTGCCGGTGCGCAGATAGAACGGGACGCCGGCCCAGCGCCAATTGTCGATCATCAAACGCATGGCGACATAGGTCTCGGTCAGGCTCTGCGGCGACACGCCGCGCGCGTCGCGGTAGTCGGCCACCGGCTTGCCGTTGACCCGCCCCGCCGTGTACTGGGCGCGAACAACGTCGGCAAACGCGCTATCCTTATTGAGCGGGTGGATAGCTTCGATGGCTTTCAGCTTCTCGGTCCGCACCGCATCCGCTTCGAAGCGGCTAGGTGGCTCCATGGCGGTCAGCGCTAGAAGCTGAAACAGGTGATTGGGTATCATGTCGCGCAATGCGCCGGTGTGGTCGTAAAATTTGCCGCGGCTTTCCACCGATACCGTCTCGGCGACTGTGATCTGTACGTGGTCGATGTGGTGCCGATTCCAGATCGGCTCAAACATGCCATTGGCAAAGCGCAGAACCATGATGTTCTGCACGGTTTCCTTGCCGAGGTAGTGATCAATTCTATAAATTTGACGCTCGGAAAAGGCGCCGAGAAGTTGTTTGTTCAGTGCGCATGCCGATTGCAGGTCGTAGCCGAAAGGCTTTTCGACGATGAGTCTCCGCCAGGATCCATTTTCTTCCTTCGCCAGGCCGCACTCGCCCAACAGGCGCGCCACGTGCGCGAACGAATCCGGCGGGGTCGCCAGATAGAACAGACAATTTTCGCCGGTGTTATCGGTGCGGCTCACCTTCGCAAGCTCGGTTTTGAGACGGCCATAAGTGGAGGGATCGTCGAAGTCGCCTCGCACATAGCGGCACCGCGCGATCACGCCGTCGAGCGCGTCCGGGTGAATGGCGTCGCCGGCGAAATCCTTCAGAGCGTCGCTCATGTGCCGGCGAAATTCGTCGTCGGACATTTCGGCGCGCGCCACGCCGACAACGGCAAATCCTTCGGGCAGAAGCTGGCCCACGGCGAGGTTGTAGAGCGCGGGGAGCAACAGCCTTTTTGTCAGGTCGCCGGAGGCGCCGAAAATGACGAAGGCGCAGGGATCGGCGCGGCGTGGAGCAGGACCGCCGGCGGTAACCAGACTCGGCGCCGCGACATCCATGATCACGGACCCTTCGGTTCGATATGGCCGCCGAACTCCTTGCGCATCGCCGAGAGTAGCCGGTCGGCAAAGCCATGATCGTCACGCGAACGAAACCGCGCGTACAATGCGGCCGAAATCACATTTGCGGGCACCGCTTCCTCGATCGCCGCCATAACGGTCCAGCGCCCCTCACCGGAATCTTCCACAACGCCCGTGAATCCGTCGAGCTTGGGATCGTGCGCGAGCGCGATGGCACTGAGATCGAGCAGCCACGACGAAATCACGCTGCCGCGCCGCCAGACTTCGGCGATGTCGGCGACGTCGAGGTCCCAGCGCTCGTCCGGCGGCCGATGATCTGAGGTCGCGCCCTTGAGGATGGCGAAGCCTTCCGCGTAGGCCTGCATCAGGCCGTACTCGATACCGTTGTGGATCATCTTGACGAAGTGCCCGGATCCGCATGGCCCGCAATGCATGTAGCCGAGTTCCGGCCGCTTATCGCGCCCGTCGCGTCCGGCGGTGCGCTCGATGTTTCCCGGGCCGGGCGCGAGCGCCGAAAAAATCGGATCGAGGCGGGTGACAGGCTCCTTGTCGCCGCCGATCATAAGGCAATAGCCGCGTTCGAGGCCCCAGACGCCGCCGCTGGTGCCGACATCGAGATAATGGATGCCCTTGGGTTTTAGCTCGCGCGCGCGGCGCACATCATCCTTGTAAAAAGTATTACCGCCGTCGATCAGGATATCGCCCGATTTCAAAGCGCCACCGAGCTCAGTTACCGCGTCCTCGGTTATTTTTCCCGCGGGCAGCATCAGCCAGATAGCCCGCGGCGCGGCGAGCTTCGTCACCATATCGCCGAGGCTGCGGCTGCCGGTCGCGCCCTTGCCAGCAATCGAAGCGACCGCGTCGGCGCTTTTGTCATAGACGACGCACGAGTGACCGTGCTGCATCAGCCGCTGCGCGATGTTGCCGCCCATGCGGCCGAGACCGACGACGCCTAGCTGCATGGCTCACCTCATCGCAATGACGATTGCGCCGCCTTCTTGAGTTCGGCCAGTCCGGCCTCGGGGTCATGCGCAAAGTG
>Ga0335078_10009408_pt1 | contig 14488 bp, 7 predicted proteins | sample Lox_Sample_32_FD_206711 | JGI IMG/M metagenome (GOLD analysis project Ga0335078, IMG submission 206711) | Soil microbial communities from Loxahatchee National Wildlife Refuge, Florida, United States - Lox_Sample_3.2 | ecosystem: Environmental > Terrestrial > Soil > Wetlands | place: USA: Florida...
GATCGGATATCACAATGCCACCCTGCACACGTCGACTCGCACGGAGACAATCCTGGCACTGGACAGATTCCGCGAATACTTCGGTCACGATCCCGTGTCGATGGCCAATCACTACAACGAGGAAGCCATCTATTGGGGGCCGGCGCGGCTGAGCGGGAACCGGCGCGCGATCTATAACTTGGCGACGCTCGGCCGCACGCGCAAGCGTCACTTCGGGCACGTCGAGGGGCATTCGTGCTTCTGGGGCGATGTTTGCCGCGAGCGCATTCGCTACTGCCGCAACTTCGTGTTCTCCGGCATCAACACGCTGGGCGATTGTCCCTGGATGCCGTACCGCGATCCGGAGCGGCCGTTTGTGAATGCCTGGTTTGCAGCTTCAGAAGGCTCCAACGTCGAGCGATTTGTACGCACGGTTTCCGAAGCCAACCAGGACCAGCTTGAGGCGGAGGGCGGTGCGTGCGTCATGTACACGCATTTCGGACACGGCTACGTGGAAAATGGGCAGGTGAATTCGGGATTTCAGGAACTGATGAGGCGTCTAAGTCGAAAGAACGGTTGGTTTGTTCCGGTGGGAACGCTGCTTGATTGTCTTGGGCAGAGGAACGGAGTTCGGGAAATCTCACGCGCGGATCGAGCCCGCATCGAGAGACGCTGGCTGTGGGAGAAACTCTTCCGGGGCACCTCATAGCTTGAATGGCACGCATAGAGCCGGCCTTCAGGCCGGCATGTAATCGGCTGGAGCCCGCCGCTAGGAGTGTTAGGTAGGAATGCGAATCCGTATCGCACCCTTGACCGAAGACCTGCTTCCCGCCGCCCGCGCTTTCAACGCGCGGCTGGGAGCGGTCAGTCCCTTCTTTCTGCCGGAGAAGATGCCCTCACGGCCCGCCACGGATCGGACCGGCGCGGGAATTTCACTGACCCACTACGTCGCACTTGACGAGTCGGAAGTGCGCGGCGGATTCCTCGCCATGGACCAGCCCGTCTGGATCAATGGCAAACGGGCGCGGGCGGCGAACTACCAGTCGATTCTGTCCGAGGGCATTCGCGACAAGAGGTACGGTCTGGTTTCCGTCCACATGCTGAAGCACATCGAGCAGACCACGCCGTACGCGTTCATGGTCGGCATGGGCGGGCTGGACAACGCCCTGCCGCGGTTGCTTAAGGGCGCCGGCTGGACACTCGGTGCCGTCCCCTTCTTGTTCCGGGTGGCGAACGTAGGTAACTTCCTCCGCGAGGCGCGCCCGTTGCAAAGAAATCACTACTGGCGGATGGCCACCCGCGTGGCCGCAACGTCGGGCGGCGGCTGGATGGCGATTCGAGTACTGCAGGCGCGTCCTCTCGCGGGCCTAGGACGCTCGCCCGGCCTCAAGATCGAGCGCATGTCGAGTTGGGGCTCCTGGGCCGACGAGATCTGGGCGCAGTATCGCGATCAGTGTTCGTTCGCCGTGACGAGGGACCGAGCGACGCTCGATCAGTTGTACGCCTTTTCGGAGAAGCGCCTGGGCGTTGCCCTCGTCAGCAAAGGGCCCGAGCCGATCGGATGGGCAGCATGGCTGGACACTCAAATGACAGGCCACCAGTTCTTTGGAAATCTTCGCGTGGCGACGATCCTCGATTGCCTGGCCGCGCCCGAGCATGCCAAAGCCGTCGCGCGCGCTGTCACGCGTCATGTCGAGGCGTCCGGACCGGATCTGCTGGTCACGAATCAGGTCCACTCTCTGTGGACCCGCGCCTTCCGCCGGGCGGGGTTTCTCTCGACCGCGTCCAACTACGTTCTTGCCACTTCCAAACAACTCAGCGTCGCAATTCGCGAGGGCGGCGGCGAAGAGCGAGTTCACCTGACGCGCGGCGACGGCGACGGCAGGATTCATTTGTAACCACACGCAGCGCATTTAATGAATCGCAATGTGAATGCTCGCTCCCTCGCCTGAATCCGGGATCTTCACCGCGACAAGATTCGCATCCGGGTCGTAGTCCCAACCGGAGCCCGCACGGTCGAGCGCTTCCGACGTTCGCGCGAGAGCCTGTCCGCCTGCGGTGACGCTCTGAGGCATTTCGCGTTCGGCGTGGACCTTGAAAACCAGCTCTCGCGACGGCGGCGCGTACGCCCCCTCACGCGCCGTCATACTGATGTCGATTCCATCGCGCGAAGGCGTCACCGTGATCTTTTGCCGCAGCGACGCGCCGTGCTCGAAGTCGAAGCTGATGCCATCGTCTTCGTAGTAGTCGCGTGACGATGGTGCGCCCAGGGCGTTGTTTGGATCGGATTCGGCGGTCCAGTCCGGATAAATCTCGAAAGTCAGAGGATTGATCGGCGTCTCGCCCGTATACTGCACGACTTGCCGCGTCGGGATGATGGCGCCGCCGCGCACGAAAATCGGAATACGATCGAGCGGCGCTTCGACTCCTACGCCGCGCGGGCCGGAGTATCGCCGGTCAGTCCAGAAGTCATACCAGATGCCTTTGGGCAGATAGGCTCCCCAGTTTCGTTCGCGATCCTTGAGGACGGGCGAAACCAGCAGATCGTCACCGAACATGAATTCGTAGCTCTGATCCACCGCCGCGGCGTCGTCCGGATACTCCAGCAGCAAGGCGCGCATCACAGGCAGCCCGGTCTCGCTGGTCTCGTGAAAGGCATCGTAGAGATAAGGCAGAAGTCGATAACGTAATTCGATCGACTTGCGATTGATCGCCTCCAGCTTGTTGCCATACGACCAAGGCTCCTGGCTGGGCGCGCCGAATTCCACGTGCGTGCGGCAATAGGGGTAAAACACACCCGTCTCCAGCCAACGCGTGTAAAGCTCGGGACTCGCGCCGCCGGCGAATCCACCGATGTCCGCGCCCGCCAGCGCCAGCCCTGACATGCCCATGCTGGTGATCTCGGGCACGCTCATGCCGAGGTGCTCCCAGGTGCTGGAATTGTCGCCCGTCCAGACGGCGGAGTAGCGCTGGCCGCCCGCGTAGGTCGCCCGCGTGATCACCAGCGGCCGCTCGTTCGGCTTCGCCATCAGGATGCCGTCGTGCGTGGCGCGCGACATCTGCATGCCGTAGATGTTGTGGATTTTGGTTTCGGGGCTCTCGAGCCCGTTGTCGTAGAACACCACGTCGTCCGGCATGGTCTTGCTCGGCACGTTGAAAACGGAAGGCTCGTTCATGTCGTTCCAGACGCCGTCCACACCCTCCTGAATCCACCCTTTAATGAGTGCCCCCCACCAGTCGCGCACGCGTCCCCAGGTGAAATCCGAAAAAGCGCTTGGACCGGGCCACACCGGTCCGATGAAGACCTTGCCGTCTGGCAGCTTGGCAAAGTCGTTGCCGGCAAGGCCCTGCTGATACGCGAAGTAATTGGGATCTTGCTTTATGCCCGGATCGACGATCGTGACCACGTGAAATCCCTGCTGGTGGAGATCGTGCAGCAGCCCCGCCGGGTCGGGGAAGCGCGACTTGTCCCAGGTGAAGACGCGGTAGCCGTCCATGTAGTGAATGTCGAGGAAAAGCGCGTCGCAGGGAATGTGGCGCTGGCGGAAATTGTCGGCGATGAAGCGGACCATCTTGTCGGGATAGTAGCTGTAGCGGCATTGATGGTAGCCCATGGCCCACATCGGCGGCATGGGAAGGCGTCCCACCAGCTCGGTATAGCGCTCGATGACTTTCTTCGGGTCGGGTCCCCAGAAGAAGTAGTAGTTCATCTCGCCGGCCTCGGCGCCGAACGAGTAGCGGTCAGGCGCGCTCACGCCGAAGTCGAAACTCGAACGATAGGTGTTGTCGAAGAAGATCCCATAGGCGCGCCCACGATTCAGGCCAAGGAAAAAGGGAATGTCCTCATAGAGCGGATCGGTATTCGCGCCCCAGCCGTACTGGTCGGTGTTCCACATCACGTAGGTGTGCCCGCGGCGGTCGAGCGGACCTGCCTTCTCGCCCAAGCCGAAGTAATGCTCGTCAGGGGGCATCGATCGCCAGTTGCGGACGCGCGATCCTTCCCATGCCGTGCCGCGCGCGTCGTCATCCTTCGAAAGCAGGCGGCCATCGTGATCGTAGAACTGGACGCGGAAGGGATCGGATCTTACGCGGACTTCCAACTCCGCCGTGCGGATGACACGATCATTCCCGCCGGCTCCGTCCGACTTGACCTCGACCGCAGGTTTAGGCCAATCGTGTTTGATCACTGCCCAGGAATAATCGGGACCGAACGGCGCCCCCGATGTCATGCGCACGCGGACGAGGTCGGGCGCGAGGGCGGTGATCGTCGCCAGCAGGTGCTGGCCGCGAAACGTCACGCTGTCGTTGGTGGGCCCTTCCGGAATCGCCGCGCCTGCTGATTGCCACTGCGCCGCCGCCGGCCGGCCCAGGGTCAGGATCATGGGGGTCAGCAGTGCGGTCAGAAACCACGAATGCCACGAACCGATTCGACTCTTGTGCATGATCAGCCCCCTTGGCGAGTGTCCGGGCAATTGCTGAATCATCAGACTAAGAGGTGCCGCGATGAGCTGCAATGCTCTCGACAATTACCGGGAGCGGCCCGTTTCGAACTTGAAGCGTAACTCCGCAAGGAGTGAGTTTCAAGGAGTCGGGCAGATATGGCACACTGAACGAGCCTGGCCCAATCGCTTCGACGAATCATCGTCTCCGCCCGATGGACGCTGTCAGCATAATCCGTAAGAAGCGCGACGGACACCGCCTCGAGGCGGCCGAAATCGATGCCTTCGTCAGCGGGTACACCCGCGGGGAGATTCCGGACTATCAGGCAGCCGCTTTGGCCATGGCGATCTGCTTCCAGGGACTGGACGCCGCCGAGATCGGCAATCTCACCAATAGCATCCTTCACTCCGGCCGGGTGATGGACTTCTCCGACATTCCCCTCCCCAAAGTCGACAAGCACTCCACGGGCGGTGTGGGCGACAAGACGTCGTTGATCATCGCGCCGGTGGCGGCTGCCGCGGGCCTCGCCGTGCCGATGATCTCCGGACGCGGTCTCGGACACACTGGCGGCACGCTCGACAAGCTGGAGTCGATTCCGGGATTCCGCACCCGGCTCACTCTGGAGGAATTTCATGAGGTCGTGCGACGCACGGGCGCCGGTCTGATCGGCCAGACCGACGAACTGGCTCCCGCCGATCGCAAACTCTACGCCCTGCGCGACGTGACTGGCACCGTGGAATCGATCCCGCTGATCAGCGCCTCGATTATGAGCAAGAAGCTCGCGGAAGGCATTGACGCGCTGGTGCTCGACGTCAAGGTCGGCTCCGGCGCGTTCATGAAGACGCGCGAGCGTGCGCGCGAATTGGGCCGGCGCATGGTGGAGATTGGAACCGCCTGCGGCAAGCGCGTGCAGGCGCTGCTGACCGCCATGGACCAGCCGCTGGGCCGCACGGTGGGCAACGCGCTCGAAGTGATCGAGATTCTGGAAGCGCTCAAGGGTCGCGGTCCCGCGGACCTGATGGAAGTCTCGCGCGAACTGACGGCGCGCATGTTCGTCCTGGGGGGCCTGGATTCGGACCTCGAAACGGCGCGCAAGCGCTTCGATAGCGCGCTCGCGAGCGGAGCAGCCCTTCGCAAGTTCGCCGAGATCATCCGCTGGCAGGGCGGGGACGACGGAGTGATTGAGGATTACACGCGCCTGCCGCGCGCCGAACATGAGGAATCGATTGTGGCCTGGGACGAGGGCTACGTCGCCGGACTGGAAGCAGAGGGTCTCGGATTGGCCGCTGTCCGCCTCGGCGCCGGCCGCGAGCGTCTGGACTCGGTGATCGATCCGGCTGTCGGCCTGGTTTTCGAGAAGAAGGTCGGCGACCGGGTCGTGACCGGCGACCGCATCTGCGGGATCTATTTCAACGATCGCTCGCGATTGGACGAAGTCCGCGCCGCGCTCCGAAGCGCCATCAGGATTTCGGCAGAACCCACGCCGGAACCGAGCCTGATCCTGGAAAGCATCCCTGAGTGATTGATTGTCGGAAGCCGGCTTGCCGGTGTTCAGGTCGACCTAACCCTTCCGCCCCGGCACGAACATGTCCGCCTCGGTCAGCCCGCATTTCTCCGCCATCTGGTAGCAGTAATAGAAGTGGGCGGCGTTCTGGTTGCGCGAATCGGTGCCGAAGGTGAACTTCAGGCCGGCTCGTTTGGCTTCGAGGATGAAGCCTTCGTCGGGGACGTGCGCCACCTCGTTGATTTCGACCGCGATCTTGCTGTCGCGAGGTCCATGGGCGCGATTCCCGCACAGGCTGATGACGCGCTCGACCCGCCGGGGCGTCCAGAGCTGCTTGTACAGCCGCGCGATCGGGACCGGAAGGAAGGTTGGCCAGGCGAAGATGTCGATCGGTTCGGTGGTGAGCACCTGCTCGATGAAGCGGATGTAGCGCACCATGAATTCTTCCTCGTCATCGACCATGGTGTCGATCTGCCAGATCTCGAGCCACCCACCCTCGGGACGCGGCATAGTGAGCGCGTCCATCAGGACATAGTCCAGTTCGTCCAGTATGCTTTTGGAGAAGCTCTTCGACCATCCCGCATACACCGGCTGCAATCCAATGCGAACGGGGTACCGGCGCAGACGATCGATGTATTGTCTGAGATCGGCGTCGGTTTTGATCGGGAAGCCCGGGCCGGGATGCTCCACGATTCCGATCTGCACCTGCCGCTCTTTGCCGAGAGCGATGGCCTCCTCGATCGATAATGCGGGGCTCAGGTGAACGTGATAGTCGGCCACCGGGAAACCGGGCTTTGCCGGCGCATCTGTCCCCATCTCTTGCGCAAGGGGTGCACGCGAAATGGGACTGCCGCCGCTGACGGCTGCGGCCATCAGCGAGGTTTCGAGGAAGCTTCTGCGGGAACAGCGAGGCGCCATGGAGTTATTCCTCCGTCGCGGATTTCTGCGGCAGGACCCTGCACGGTACGGTAACGCAGCGGCGCTCGCGCCTCTGTGACAGGGGTCACTGTCGAAAATGCCGCAGCGCAAACGTCCAACAAACCGCAACGCGGAGTCCGAACCTTGATACTATGGCTGCGCTTGTATGCTGAGTCGCTTCGTTCCATTGTTCGGGATTCTGGTTCTGCTTGGAATCGCCTATGCGCTCTCGCGCAACCGGCGTGCCATCAGCCTGCGCGTGGTGGGCTGGGGACTTGGCCTGCAGTTCCTCATCGCCCTCTTTGTGCTCCGCACCAACGTCGGGTACTGGCTGCTGGATGAGGCCTCGAAAGGCGCGGTGTGGCTGCTCAATTTCTCATTCGAGGGCTCGGAGTTTCTCTTCGGATCGCTCGGCGATCCCAAAGGCAACCTGGGTCTGATCTTCGCCTTCCAGGTGCTGCCCATCATCATCTACGTGGCGTGTCTCTCGGCGATTCTTTATTACCTGCGCGTGCTGCCGCTGCTGGTGCGATTGATGGGCCTCGCGATGTCAAAGATCCTGCGCTCGAGCGGCGCGGAATCGCTGGAAGTGGCGGCCAGCATCATGCTGGGACAGACGGAGGCGCCGCTGACCATCCGGCCGTATCTCGACGATCTCACTGAGTCGGAGCTGATGACCATCATGACGGCGGGAATGGCGCATATCTCCGGCGCCACACTCGGCGCCTACATCCTCTTCGGCGCCGAAGCCCGGCACCTTCTCACGGCCGTCTTCATGACCGCGCCCGGAACGATCCTGATCGCGAAGATGCTGCAGCCGGAGGTCGCGGTGCCCAAGACGGCGGGCCAGGTGAACATTGCGCTCGAAAAACGCGACGTCAACCTGCTCGATGCGGCGTCCCACGGGGTCACGGATGGATTGTTCCTCGCCTTGAATGTGGGCGCGATGCTTATCGCCTTTTATGCCTTGATCTATCTTTGCAACGGCATCTTCAGCGCGCTACACACTCAAATCACGCTGCAATCGATCTTCGGACACGCGTTGGCCCCGATCGCCTGGCTTCTGGGCGTTCCCTGGCAGGACGCGATAAAGGTCGGGAATCTGATGGGCACCAAGGTGGTGCTCAATGAATTCGTCGCGTTTACCCAGCTCGGGCCGCTCAAGGGTCATATCGGGGCGCGGTCATTCACCATTGCCACCTATGCGCTTTGTGGTTTCGCGAATTTCTCTTCGATTGGAATTCAGATCGGCGGTATAGGGTCGCTAGCGCCGTCACGCAAGCGTGATCTGGCGCGGCTCGGCTTCCGGGCGCTGCTGGCCGGCACGCTGGCGAATTATCTGTCGGCGGCGATCGCTGGATTGCTGCTGGCGTCGTGAAGGTGGTGGTCGACAGTCCACCGTTGAAAGTCGAAGGTCGAAAGTTGAAAGTCGAAAATCGAAACTCGAAAATCGAAACTCGAAAATCGGGGACCGGAAACCAGGAACCGGAAGCTTCGAACCCCGAACCCCGAGCCCCGAACCCCGATAACCGCCGAACCCCAAACATCGAACCCCGAACCCCGCCAACTGACTACGACCGCGCGCTGGTCGCGGCCCGCTACATCATCGCGCGCGGCGGACTCAAGCCGCGCCTCGGCGTGATTCTCGGCTCCGGCTTGGGCGAAGTGGTGAATCGCCTCGAGAATGCGCGCCGGCTGCCGTACGAATCGATCCCGCACTTCCCACGCTCCACCGTCGCCGGCCATGCGGGCGAGCTCGCGACGGGTTATTGGCGCGGGGTGCCCACCACAATGCTCTGCGGGCGCATGCACCTTTACGAAGGCTACACGCCGTCCGACGTGGTCTTGCCCACGCGCGCGCTGGCGCTGGCCGGGATCGAATACCTGTTCGTCACCTGCGCCGCGGGTGGCATCGGTGCGCGTTGCACGCCGGGCCGCCTGATGATCTTCTCCGATCACCTCAACTACCAGGGTGTGAACCCGCTCGCCGGACCCGAGGACGCGCGGCTTGGCCCGCGCTTTATCGACATGAGCGAGGCGTATGACCGCGAACTGCGGAGTCTGGCCCGCGCTGCCGGGCGCAAGCTGCATTTGAAGTGCTCCGAAGGCGTCTACGCCGGACTTCTCGGCCCGAGCTTCGAGACTCCCGCCGAGATTCGTGCTCTACAGCGGCTGGGCGCAGACGCGGTGGGCATGTCGACGGTGCCGGAAGTGATTGCCGCGCGGCAGCGCGGCGTCCGGGTACTGGCGGTGGCTTCGATTACCAATCCGGCGGCAGGCCTTGCCCGCGAGCACCTCAGCCACCAGGAAGTGCTGGAGGCCGGAGGCCGGGGCGCGCGAAATCTCGCGAGCCTGTTCGACGAAGTGGTCGCCAGCCTGCCGCCCGCCTAGGGGCACTTCTTGTCGACCGGATGGCGCCTTCTCGCGAGAACCCAAGTCTGCTTTGAAATCCAAGCAAGGTCTGCGCCATCCAGCCCGGTCCCAAGATTGGGCAGGCGCAGGGGCCTGCCCCTACGGCGTGTGTTGTGTTGGAGCCTGCGCCTGAAGGTTGTCGCGCGTAAGATGGACTCTTTTGAACTCGCCTTCGCGTCCCAGCGACTTCTGGACCTGGCCGTTGAGCGTGAGGCTGGTGCCTTGCGCGTTCCCGGTGGTGAAATCGAAGAAGTCCTTCGCCCGAAAAACTCGTTTGGAATTCGCCGGCAGCGTGTGCTGCCAGAGCGTCTTGCCGTCCGCAGCCACCGCGATCCAACTATCTTCGCTACTGGATACCTGGAGGACCAGATCGCCTTCGCCGAGCTCGGGCGGCGCCGAAGCGGTATTCGCCGGAGATGTGGCGCCGGATGGTGTCGCCGGATTCGGATTGCCCGGGTTTGAATCTACCCCGGGCACCGACGACTGGCCTGCGGGCTTGTCCGGAGTGCCGGTGGCGTTGCCGCTGGGGCTTCCCGCGACTGGATTTGATCCCGGATTGGAAGCCTGAGCGGGCGGTGAGCTCGTAGCGGGCGCATCTGCGGTTTGTGAGGTCGCGGTCTGCGGATTTGGGCTCTGTGCAGTCGCGGCGTTCGGGGGCGGGACCTCTGGGGTGCGCTGGGTATAACGGTAGACGGCGTAGCCGGACCCCAGCAGCACGGCGATCACCAACCACGGAAGCACGCTTCCTCGAGACCCCGACATGGAAGTCAGCGTCGCATTTGGAGCCAGACGTGTCAGGTCGTTATCGCTCGGCGAGCCCGCCGCCCGTTTGTACTCCGACAGCGCATGCTCCTCATCTAAACCGAGGTACTGGGCATAGGCGCGGATGAAATTTCGGGTGAAGATCCCGCCGGGCAGCTCCGAAAACCGGTCGTTTTCGAGCGCCGTCAGCAGGCGGGTGCTGATCTTGGTGCTCTCCGAGATTTCTTCCAGCGTGACGCCGCGCATTTCGCGCTCGCGTCTCAGGTTTTCCCCAAAGGTGGCCATGGAACCGGTTCAATCTCCGGCCGGAGCCTTCTCCAGCTTTACTTCCGGCATCATAGGCGCTCGCCCTCCCCAAGTCAAATGCAGCGCGCGGCGCTCTCGACGGGATTTGTTTGCGTAACCACTTAATATTGCCGTACTATTTCTGCGATCGCCTCTTCAACTTGTTGTATGAAGATGGCGACGAGCGATTCATACCCCGTTTGCGTTGCCGGACGCTGCGGGAAGCGATCGGAAGACGGTCGTCGGGTAAGGAGAGGACTTGCCCTGATCTTGGGGTGCCCAACTGTCCTGCCGCCAAAGCCGGGTGAGCCGACAAGAGCGTCCCCAGGGGCATTCTCCCCTGGATTCAAGGCGCCGTCGGGTTCAGTCGAATTGCGGGGCGCCACCTCAAGCGCACGCGTCTGCAGTACCTCTCGCAGGGTCAAGCGTCACAGAATGTGAATTAAGGCGCCCGGCAGACCGCCGGAGCATACGAATACCCGGGGTCATACACACAAGGAGGATCGCATGAACACGCGGTATCGCAGCATTGGCGCGTTTTTTCTGTTTCTCGCCTTTGGCTTGAACGCCGCGCTGGTGTCCGCACAGCAAACAATAGGCTCGATGACGGGAACCGTCACCGACGCCACCGGCGGCGTGATCGCGAACGTGCAGGTAAAAGCGCAGGAAGTGAATACTGGTTTTCAGATCAGTGCCACGACAAATAGTTCCGGCAGTTACAGCATGGCTGACCTGCCGATCGGCACTTATACGGTGACCTTTACGATACAAGGATTCAAGGCGCAGACCGACTCGCAAGTGATCGTCCAAAGCGGCCGGACGACGACCCTGGATGCCAAACTCCACCCGGGAACGGTCACCACCACCGTCACCGTCACGGCCACGCCGCTCATGAATCAGACCGACACCACCACCGGCTACGTGGTGGATCAGCTCACGATTCAGAACACACCTCTCGGCACCGGCAGCTTCACTCAACTCGCGATTCTGAGTCCGGGCGTTCACGCGGACTTTTTGGGCGGAGCCGGCGCCAACGCCGGCCTCGGCAATCAGGCCGTCTTCTCCAACGGAAACCGTGACACCAGCAACAGCTTCTCGCTCAATGACGTCAGCACGAACAACCTTTTTAATGGGAATTCCACCAGCCAGGTGGGCGAAAACCGGTTCGTGCTGAACACTGGTGAGAACTTCGGGGCCGGGGGCATCGTCCAGACCAACACGTCCGTGTACGGTGCTATCGGCCAGGCGCTGCCCACGCCTCCTCCGGATGCGATTCAGGAAATCAGCGTCAACTCCGCCATGTACGACGCCTCGCAGGGCAACAACAGCGGAGCTCACATCGGCGTTGTGACGAAGTCGGGCACCAATCAAATTCACGGGGCCGCGTGGGAGGAATGGCAGAACAGCGCCATGAACGCCGATCCTTTCTTCTACAATGCCGACCCGGCGATTACCACCAAGAACCCGTTTCTGAATCGGAACATGTTCGGGGTCACGTTCGGCGGACCGATCAAGAAAGACAAGTTGTTCTACTTCCTCTCCTACCAGGGAGTTCGCGTCGCGGATGCGTCGGTAGCTCAGAAGGACGTAACGGTGCCGCTTGGACTCACGAACGACCGCAGTGCGGCCGGCATCGCCACTGCCGTCAACGCGTCCTTCATGCCGAGCACTCCCATCACCGCCAGCCAGGTGAGTCCGACGGCGCTCAACATTTTGCAGGCCAAGCTCCCGAACGGCCAGTTTCTGATTCCGAGCGCGCAGATCACCGATCCCGCCACGGCCCAGTTCCTCGGTTACGACGCCGTGGTTCAGGGACAAAACGCGATCGCTCCCGTCGACCAGGGAATCGTCGACATCGACTACCAGGTGAACGACAAGAGCCGCCTGTCGGGAAAGTACTACATTCAGAGCAATCCCACCACCAGCCCGTTCGGCGCTGTCGGCTCTCTGCTCGGTTTCGCGCAGCAGCTTAACGCGGGCAGCGACGTGTTCGCGCTCACCGACACCATGACCCTGACTCCGACGCTGACATGGCAGCAGCACGCCGGCTTCACACGCATGCGGGCCTTCGCGCGAACCTCGCAGGACTTCAATCCGACTTCGCTCGGCATGAACCTGTTGGGCTCGACAACGTTCCCCCAGCTTGAGATCGGCACCTCGGACCCGACACTCGCGAACGGCTTGGAGTTCGGACCCAGCACCAGTTTCGGCAATGCCGGCATGTTCCAGAATCAATGGGAATACGGCACCGCGTTCAACATGGTGAAAGGAAAACACACCCTCGAATTCGGCGGTCAATGGGACCTTACGCAGCTCAACGTGGTCAACGACAACACGAACACTGATATCGTTGAGTTCACCAGTTTTCTGAACTTCGTGGAAGGAAGTGTGCGCAGCGGAACGGCGTTCGCGGGTTCGGCGAGCCGCTACTACCGCTCCAACACCGGTGGCGCTTATGTGAACGACAATTTCAAAGTCCGAAGCAACCTGACGATCACCGCCGGGTTGCGTTGGGACTACGATGGACCGCTGTCGGAGAAATACGGCCGACTGACCGGGTTCAATCCCAACTTGTACTCCTACGACGCCGCTTCGGACACCATCACTGGCTCCGGTCTGGAGATTGCCGGAAACAATCCGAGCGCTGCCACGGCCGGTGCCAGCAATTCCCTTATGACCCAGCACCAGTGGGGTTTCGCGCCGCGACTCGCTGTCGCTTGGGCGATTACGCCGAAGGTCACCGTGCGCGCCGGCTACGGTATTTACTACGACCGCGGCGAACTGTTCAGCTATCTCTCGCCCAGCGCCGGCTCCGGCTTCAATGGTCCCTTCGGCGTGACGCTGGCCCCGCCCTTCGTCGAACCGGTTGCCGCCCACCGGGGAGCGGACATTTCGGTGCCGTTCGGCACTACGCCGCCTACGCCACCGCAGGTCAGCGCCGCCGGATTCCTCTCTTACCTGCCTAATCTGTCGGCAACCGAATCGGGAGACTGGCCCACGGGCAACCTGTTTGGCCCATTCCTCTTCGGCGGCTACGCCATCAACAACAAGCTGCCCTACACGGAAAATTGGACCGCAGACGTTCAATACCAGCCGAGCAACGATTGGCTGGTCGATATCGGCTATCTGGGGAATCACGGCCAGCATGAAATCCTGCCGGTTCCCTTCAACCAGGCGCTTCTGGCGACGCCGCAGAACCCGGTGCACGGGCAGATTTATTCCTACGGTGGCCTCGCCCCGGCCAGCGCCTGTAACATCTACTACGAACCCGTCGGCACGCCGCAACTGGACACCGAACCGCTATGTCCTCCGCCGTATTACGCCGGCAATGCTGAGGTCCGCGTGCCTTACCTCGGCTACGACATGAACTCGGTCCAGTACGAGGCCGAAGGCATCTCCAACTACGACGCCTTGCAGGTCCAGGTGCACAAGCGCATGTCCAAGGGGCTGCAATTCACCGCCTCGTACACCTGGTCGCACGGTCTCGACGAGCAGAGCGGCTTGGGCCTGTTCGTCACGGGGAATAACCCCTTGGTTCCGAGAGCCAACTACGCGTCGGCCGACTTTGACCAGACCCACGTCTTCCTGATCAACTACAGCTATACGATGCCGAGCTTCGCCAAGACCAAGGCTCTGGGCGAAGTGGTCAACGGCTGGACGATCGGCGGGCAGACGGTGGCCCAGAGCGGGCAGCCCTACAGCGTGTACGACTACTCGGGTTCGGTGGCCGGCATCTATTATGGGACCTATGATGAAATCAGTAATCCCATCGTGCCGCTGGCGCCGGGCGTGACCACGAAGCAGGCGCAACTCCAGGGCACCACGGGAGTGAACGCGGGTAAGCCGGTGCTCAACGCCAGTGATTTCCTCCCGCAGTTCGTGGCCCCCGGCACGTACGGCGTTCCTCCCTGCGATGCCACAGGCTGCGATCTCTATGAGTCCTTGTTCGGGACCACGGGGCGGAACACCTTCCGGGGTCCTTTCCAGACTCGATTCGACATGAGCCTCTCGAAGACGTTCCCGATCAATGAGCGCTTCAGCTTGCGGTTCGAGGCCGACGCCTTCAACATCTTCAATCAGCCGGATTTCGACACTCCCAACAACGACGTGACCTTCTTCCCGTACTATGAAGGGCCGCCGCAGATTCCACCCTTCGGCAGCTTGGGCGTGATTCAACACACCATCGGC
>Ga0335078_10009410_pt1 | contig 14487 bp, 11 predicted proteins | sample Lox_Sample_32_FD_206711 | JGI IMG/M metagenome (GOLD analysis project Ga0335078, IMG submission 206711) | Soil microbial communities from Loxahatchee National Wildlife Refuge, Florida, United States - Lox_Sample_3.2 | ecosystem: Environmental > Terrestrial > Soil > Wetlands | place: USA...
TTCGGCGAAAGAAAGTCTCAAGCAGAACGGTCTTGAGCTTGAATCGGTGGCCATCACCGATCTCGATCAGACCGACCTCGAATTTTTCAACCCGTCGAATCGATTTGACGCCGAAGGCTTGACCAAGCTGATCGAGGATATCGAGGCCCGCCGCAAGCTGCGCAACGACATTGAGCAGGATTCGATGATCCTGATCCGCAGCCGCAATCTCGAAGCGGAGAAACAGGCGCTTGAAATTGATCGCGAGAGCGAGACGGCGAGGCTCACGCAGGAGCGCGACATCGAAGTCCGCCGCGCCGTACAGCGCGCGGAACTGGTGCGCGAGCGCTCGCTGCGCGACACCGAGGCCGAGCAGGCGCAGATTGCCGCCCGCGAAGAGGTCGAAAAGACCCGCATTGCGCATGAGCGGGCGATCGCCGAAGCGCGGATCGCTTCCGAGCGGGAAATCCGCGAACGTGAAATTGAACGCAGTCGACAGCTCGATGAAGCCGAGATCGCCGCCCGCGAGCGGGTCGAGCGCGCGCGTATCGCGCAGGAGCGCGTCGTGACCGAGGCGCGAATCGCTCGCGAGGAAGACGATCAGCGCCGCGAAATCGAGCGCCAGCGCGCCGTCGAGCAAGCCGAAATCGCGGCGCGTGAGGAAACTGAAAAGGCGCGCATCGCCCAGGAACTCGCGGTGGCGAATGCGCGTATCGCCAAGGACGAAGAGAACCGGCGGCTCGAAATCGAGCGGACCCGCAATCTCGAACAGGCGGAAATCGCCGCGCGCGAGACTACCGAACGCGCGCGCATCGCCCAAGAGCGCATCGTCACTGACGAACGTATCGCGCTCGAAGAGGATATCCGCCGCCGCGAGATCGCGCGCAACCGCGCGGTTGAGGAGGAAGAGATCACGGCCGCGAAGGCAACCGAGGCCGCGCGTATCACCCGGGAAAAGGCGCTTGCCGCCGAACGCATTGCGGCGGAACTCGAAACCCGGACTTTGGAAATCGAGCGCACGAGGTCCTTGGAGAAGACCGACATCGAGGCGCGGGAAGTTACCGCGGCGACGCGAATCGCCCAAGAGGAACGCGTTCGCGCTCTCGATATCGCGCGCACCCGTTCGATTGAAGAAGCGGAGATTGCGGCGCGCGAGGCGGTGGAGGCATCACGTATCGCCCAGGAAAAAAAGATCGCGGTCGACCGCATTATGGCCGAAGAGGAGACGCGCAATCGCGAGATCGAGCGCATCAAGGTGATCGAGGCGGCGGAAATTGCCGCGCGTGAATCGACGGAGATCGCGCGCATCGCGCTTGATAAAAAAATCGCCGCGGATCGCATCGCGGCCGAGCAAGATACTCGCGGCCGGGAAATTGCCCGCAACGAATCGATCGAGTCGGCGGAAATCAACTCGCGCCAGCTGGTCGAGTCGGTCCGCATCGCACAGGATCGCAAGATATCCGGCGAAAGAATATCGCGCGATGAGGAGGTGCGTTCGCTCGAGATCGCCCGCAACCGCACCGTGGATACCGCGGAAATCGCGGCGCGCGAAGCGATCGAAGGCGCGCGTATCACCCAGGAGAAGCGGCTTGCCACCGAGCGCATTTCCGCCGAACAGGAAACGAGGTCGCGAGACATCGCCCGTGAGCAGGCGATCGAAGACGCCGAGATTCAGCGCCGCGAGGTCATAGAAACGGCGCGCATCACTACCGAATTGACCCTTGAGCGCGAGCGCATCACGTCCGCGCAAACGCGGGACATTCTCGATACCGAGCGCCGCAAGGTCGTGGAAATGGCCGACCAGGATCGCTCCATCGAAGTGGCGGCCAAGCTCGTCGAACGTGCGGACGCCGATCGCAAGGTTAAGGAAGCTAGTATCGTCGCTACGCAGCAGGTGGAACGGGCCGATGTTGGGCGCGAGCAATTGATCGACATCGCTCGGCTTGAGCGCCGTCGGGCGGTCGAACAGTTTGAAGTCTCGCGCGTGCAGTCATTGCAGGAGGCCGAGATCGCTGCGCGCGAGGAGGTCGAGCGCGCGCGCATCGCATCCGACCGCGGGCTCGATGAGGCGCGGATTATCCGCGAGCGGGAGCTGCGGCAATTAGAGATCGGCCGCGAAACTGCGGTCGAGACTGCTCGCATGGAGAGCAACATCGAGATTCATCGAAAATCGCTCGAACAATCGGCCGCTCAGGCCGAAGCCGAGGCGGCTCGCGCGCAAGCCGTCGAAGCCGAGGAACGAGTCAAAACGGTGCGCGAGAGCGAAGCGGCGCGGCGCCGCCGCGCGGTCGAAGTGCTGATCGCCGAGAAGGAAGCCGAAGAAATCCGCATTGCGGCTGCCGCCCAGCAGGTGCGCGCTGCCGTCGAGGCGGAAGCGCAGCGGTTGCTGAACGAGGCGGAGAACGTTCTTTCCGATGCCGCGCGCGCCTCCATCTTCCGCCGGCGGCTGCTTGAGCGGATCGAAGGAATTGTGCGCGAGAGCGTCAAGCCGATGGAAAAGATCGAGGGGATTCGCATCCTTCAGGTCGACGGTCTAAACGGCGGCGGCGGTGGCGGAAGCTCGCGCAGCGCCACCGACGAGGTGATCGATTCGGCGCTGCGCTACCGCGTACAGGCGCCGCTCATCGACCAGATCCTTGCCGAGATCGGGGTCGAGGGCGGGAGCCTATCGCGCTTGCCGGGCCTCATTCGCGAAGCGCGCGATATGCAGGGCATTCGCAAGGAGACGGCGCCCAAGAAGCCGCCAGAGGGCGGATCATCGGGCTAGGCCGCTAGCGAACCGGGAAGGAAAGAACGGAGAGGTCTATGGCTCGCGTCTATGTTTCGAGCGTTATTAACAGCCGGTCGGACCGCGTTTGGCAACGGATCCGCGATTTCAATGGGCTGCCTGCCTGGCATCCGGGTATTGCCGAAAGCCGGATCGAGAACGGCGAACCGTCTGACAAGATCGGCTGCGTGCGCGATTTTCGCCTGCGTAACGGCGATCGCATCCGCGAGAAGTTGCTCGGCTTGTCGGATTTCGACCTCTTTTGCACCTACTCCATTCTGGAATCCCCGATGGGCGTCGAGAATTATGTGGCGACATTACGCCTCACTCCGGTCACGGACGGCGACCGCACCTTCGCTGAATGGACCGCGGAATTCGACTGCGCGCCGGAGCGTGAAGCAGAATTGGTCTCGAATATCGGGGGCGGCGTCTTCCAGGGCGGTTTTGACGCCCTTAAACGCCAGTTCGGAGGCTAAAGCGTGATCCGCATCGTCCGCTCGACGATCATCGATGCACCGACCGATCGAGTCTGGGCGCTGCTGCGCGATTTCAATGGTCACGATCAATGGCATCCGGCGGTCGGAAAAAGCGCGATCGAGCGTGGGCAAAGTTCCGACAAAATCGGCTGTGTCCGCCACTTTTTTCTGCGCAACGGTTCCGAGCTGCGCGAGCAACTGCTGACGTTGTCGGATTTGGAGCAGAGCTTTAGTTATTGTTTGCTGGACACGCCCGTGCCCTTATTTAACTACGTCGCCCATGTACGACTGGCCCCGGTCACGGACGGCAATCGAACTTTTTGGGAGTGGCGCTGTTCGTTTTCGACCCGCAAGGGCGAGGAAGCCGAGATGGCGCGTATGGTCGGCGAAGATATTTACGGCGCGGGTTTCGCGGCGATCCGCAACCGTTTGGCAGCCTCGACAGGATTAGAGGGCAGAGCGTGAGCATTAACGTCAAAACTTTCTCTCGATTAGCCGAGGCGGCTAACGCGCTGTCGAGCGAGCGCGCGGCGCATTTTTTCGGCGGTGGCACTCTGATCATGCGAGCGGTCAATGAGGCCGATCCGGGCGTACAGACCATCGTACGCTCGACCGATCCGGTTCTCGTCCATATTGGACTTTCGTCCGGCCGGATCGAGCTGGGCGCCGGCGTGACCATGGCCGTGATCATCGCCGAGCGCGAGCTTTCGTTTTTGCATCCGGTCGCCCGCGCCGTCGGCGGCCCGGCGGTGAGGGAGGCTGCGACCGTCGGCGGCAACCTGTTCGCCCGCAGCCCCTATGGTGATTTCGCGGCGGCGTTGCTTGCTCTCGATGCGTCGATCACCTTTGCCGGTGGGTTAGGTCAACGCGAACAGCCGATCGAGGAGTTTCTCGGCCGCCGCGATCGCGGACACGCAGTCGTCGCCACGGTGTCATTCAGGCGGCCGCCCCCCGACAGTTTCCGGTTTTCCAAAGTCACTCGCGTGCATCCGAAGGGCATTTCGGTCCTTTCGATCTCCGCGCAAGTCCCTTTCGCCAGCGGCCGTGTCACGGGGGCCCGCATCGCCTATGGCGCCATGGCGCCGACGCCGGTGCGTGCCAAAGCGGCGGAACGCGCGCTCGAAGGCCGTTCGCTCGATGCTGCCGGAATCGCTCCGGCGCTTGCGATTGCAGCCGATGGAACGTCGCCGGCCGATGACGCTATCGCCAGCGCCTGGTGGCGGCGCGAAATTTTGCCCGTTCATCTGCGCCGATTGCTCCTCGGCACTGCGGCCGCATGAGGGTACGATGAAAACCCCCATCCAGTTCATTCTGAACGGCGAGGAAACTGCCGCTTTCGTCGAGAGTGGAAGCAATCTGCTCGACACGCTGCGTGAGTCGGTCGGCGATTTGTCAGTCAAGGGTGGCTGTTGGCAAGGCACCTGCGGAACCTGCACGGTGCTGATCGACGGCGCGCCGCGGCTTTCTTGCGTGACGCTGGCGGAGACTTGTGCCGGAAAATCGATCGAGACGACCGCGGGGCTTCGCAGCGGCGCCGACCTGCATCCTCTACAAGCGGCATTCATGGAACGTTTCGCCGCCCAATGCGGCTATTGCACGCCCGGAATGCTGATGGCGGCCAAGGCGCTGCTCGACCGCAATCCCAATCCGACACGCGCCGACGTGGTCGATGCGATCTGCGGCAATATCTGCCGGTGCACCGGTTATGAGCCGATCATCGACGCGGTGCTCGATGCCGCGCGCGGTGAAGCGCGCCGTCGAGCCTGAAGGACATCAACATGCTGGAATTTCGCAAAGACATCTTCGCCGACGAGCGCGACGACAATTTGATCGAGATCGGGCAGCCGACGGCGCGCCAGGATATTTTGGGCCATGTGACCGGAACTTCACCCTTTTACGACGATCGCCGCTTCGCCGATCTGCTGCACTTGAAGGTTCTGCGCAGTCCGCACCCTCACGCCCGCATCCGTTCCATCGACGATTCAGCCGCCGCGCGCGCTCCCGGCGTGAAACGGATCATTCGCGCCGCCGACGTGCCGGTCAATCTCAACACAATGTTGAGCCTCATGGCCGGAGCCGGAGCTGGCTATGGCGCCGCCGGCCAGTGGGGTAAGGACGACGAGCCTTCGCTCGCGAGTGATGTCGTACGCTACAAGGGTGAGCCGATCCTCGGCATTGTCGCCACCAGCGAACGAGCGGCGTTGGAAGCGCTCGCCATGGTGCGCGTCTCCTACGACCCCCTGCCGGCTGTGTTCGATGTCGAGGAAGCCCTCAAGCCAGGGGCGGTTTCGGTCAATCCGGCCTATCCAAAGAACGCGTTCGAGTACTACGGCAAGTACGATCACCAGAAGCTGCGCTTCGGCGATATCGACGCCGGCTTTGCCCAGGCCGACCTGGTGCTCGAAGGGCGCTATCAGATGTCGCCCATAGAGCACGCGCCGACCGAAACCAATGGCTCCATTGCCGTGCCCGACACCAATGGCCGCTTCATCGTCTACACTTCAACGCAGGCCTTGTTCTTCTCCCTCGATACCGCCGCCAAGATCAACGCCATGCAGGCGAACCAATTGCATTTCATCGGCGGCACGGTCGGCGGCGGCTTCGGTGGCAAGGTCGATACCCTGACCGAGCCGCTCGCCATTCTCGCGGCGCGATTAACCGGAGCGCCGGTGCGCTATCGGCTCGACCGCCATGAGGAGATGCAGTTCGGCTCGCCGCGCGGCGCAGAGCGCATCTATATCAAGGACGGCATTATGAAAGACGGGCGCGTCGTCGCACGGCAGGTGCGCGCCTATTTCGACTCTGGCGCCTATACGCGGCTGTCGAGCTACGCCGTTGTCAAGTGCACCGCGCATATTCCCGGGCCGTACACCATCCCGAACGTCCACGCCGATGTTTATTGCGTGTTCACCAATCGCACGCCGGCGACTGCGATGCGCGGGTTCGGCGTTACCGCGCTCGATTTTGCACTCGAATGCCAGATGGACAAGGATGCAATCGCCATCGGCATGGACCCGTTGGAATTCCGCATTCTCAACGCTTACCGCGACGGCGATATGAAAGCACACCGTCGCGAGGCCAAGAATTGCGCGCTTGTCGAATGCGCACAGGTCGCCGCGGAGAAAGCGAATTGGCCGCTGCGCGACCAATTCCGACGCATGTCGTCGCGCGAGGGCGGCAGTCCGGAACGCGGCGGTATTGCCGACCGGACGCGCACCCCCGCTGTCAGCCGAGCGCCAGCCCATACGAGCGCTGGTCGCACGCGTGCGCCGAGCGTGCCTACTCCAGTCGCGCCCCAGCGTATGGCCTACGAGCGACCGGCGCCGGCCACGCCGGTGCGACCTGCTCCAGCGCAACAGCAACCCGCATCGCGCCACGTTCCGCCGCCGGCCGCTCCGACATCAGCTCCAGCCGGCTCGACGCACGGCGCGCCGCGCTTTTCTTCGGTTTTTGGCACGAGGAGACGCTGATCATGGCCAAACATCGCGGACGTGGCGTTGCCACCATCAACTATCCGATCGGCATGAATCTCGGCGGCGATCCGAGCCAGGCGCTGGTCCACTCCAATCCCACCGGCAAATTCACCGTTGCGCTATCCTCCATCGACCTCGGCCAAGGGATGAAATCGGTGACGCGGCAGATTTGCGCCGAAACGCTCGGCGTGCCGGTCGAGGACGTTTATGTCGACACGGCGGACTCCGACACCGGTCCTCACTGCATGGGCTCGTTTGCCTCGCGCGGCACCCATCGCGTCGGCAACGCCGTGATGACGGCGGCGCGCGAAGCGCGTGCGGTCATGCTCGATGCGGCCGCCGAGGAGCTTGAAGTAGATCCCGGCGATCTCGAGACCGACGGCAAAGGCAATGTTCGCGTCAAAGGCGCACCGCACCGCTCGATTTCAGTGCGCGACGTCGCCATCGCCGCGCAGTTCCGCCAGGGCAAGACGATATCCGGCCGCGGCATTTTCCTGGTGCCGTTATCGGACGTCGACCCAGAAACCGGCGAGATGTCGGCGGCCACGTGCTACGCCCATGCCTGTCTGATCGCCGAAGTCGAAGTCGATGACGAGACCGGCGACGTGACAGTTCTGAAACTGAACAGCGCCTATGAAGTGGGCCGCGCGATGAACCCGAAGCTGGTCGAGCAGCAGCTTATCGGTGGTGCCTGGATGGGCATGAGCCACGCGCTGTCGGAGACGCCGGAGCCTTATTACCCCGACATTCGCGAGGGACCGCGTGATTTCAACGAATATCTGATGCCGGGGCCGGGCGATATCTGTCCCCATGATGTCGCGGTGCTGGAACGGCCGGCGCCCGACGGTCCTTACGGCGCTAAGGGAATCGGCGAAATGTGCGCCAACCCGGTGCTGCCCGCCGTCGCCAATGCGATCTTCAACGCCGTCGGCGTGCGCATCGATGATCTGCCGATTACTCCGGAGAAGATTTTGCGTGCGCTGAAGGCGCGGGCCGGCTCGGCCGCGGCGCATGCACGGTAACTTGCTATGGCGGTGCGGCAAAAGATCGTTGGCATCGGCAGCCCGCACGAGCTCGAAGAGGCACTGCGCGCCGCTTATTATCTCGCCGATGACGAGCTTTCGACCGCCGCTTATCTCGCGCTCGCCCTTGGCAAGCCTTTGTTGCTCGAAGGCGCACCCGGCGTCGGCAAGACCGAAGCCGCCAAAGCGATCGCCGGCGTACTCGGCCGCAGCCTGCTCCGCCTGCAATGCTACGAGGGCATCGACGCGGCGGCGGCGCTTTATGAATGGAATTTCCCGCGGCAGATGTTGGCGCTGCGCCAAGCGGGCGCATATGGCGACACTATCGACATCTACCGTGACGAATTTTTGATCGAGCGGCCCATGCTCGCCTGTCTCCGGCGGCCGCACGAGACCGTGCTGCTGATCGACGAAATCGACCGCTCCGATCATGAGTTCGAAGCGTTCCTCCTAGAATTTTTGTCCGACTTCCAGATTTCCATTCCTGAGCGGGGCGCGATACGGGCCTACGAGCGGCCGGTCGTCATCCTAACCTCCAACCGCACGCGCGAGCTGCACGAGGCGCTACGCCGCCGCTGCGTCTATCACTGGATCGAGTATCCATCCCCCGAGCGCGAAATGCGCATCATCATGATGCGGGCCTCCGGCGTAAGCGAGCGGGCGGCGCGCGCGGTGGTCGCCGCAGTCGGACGGCTTCGCCGCGAGCCGCTTGCCAAGCTTCCTGGGATTGCCGAGGCGGTCGAGTGGGCCGAGGCGGCGACGCTGCTGAACGAGCAGGGCGAGCGCTGGCCGGAAGCCTTTCGCCGCTCGCTCGGTGTTGTGCTGAAGGACGAGGATGATCTGGTGCATATCGCGCCGCGGATCGACGCTATTCTTGCCGAGGCGCAGGCATGACCGATACAACGGCCGCGATCGCGCACTTTCTCGGCTTCACTGCGCTGTTGCGGCGCTCCGGCTTTGCCGTCGCGCCCGAGCAGACCGTGGCTTGGCTTTCAGCCATCGAGATTCTCGGGCCCGGCGGGGTCGAGGACATCCGCCGCGCGGCGCGTGCGACGCTGGCGCCGCCGCCGGAACGGTTCGCAGATTTTGACGCGCTTTTCGATGCGCATTTTCTCGGCGCCATCGTTCCCGCGCTGGAGGGCGAGCCGAGTGATGAGGAACCGCTGCGCGCCGCCGAGGATTCGGCGATCGGTCCTGAGCCGGAGTTCGGCGACGAGGCGCACGAATCCGGCGCCGAAGCAACGAGCGCGGAGCGGCTCATGGCGCGCCGCTTTTCCGCGGGCGAGGAGGCGCTGGCGCTGCGCCGTTTCGCCCGGGCTCTCCCGAGCCGCTTGCCGCGGCGGCGCGGCTATCGCTGGCGGTCGGCGCGCACGGGCACAGGCGCCGACGCCCGGCGAATGTTTCGCGATGCCATGCGTCATGCGGGCGAGTTTGTCCGGCTGCGCCGGCGCCGGCGGCGCCTGCGCCAACGCCGCATTGTTGTTCTCATCGATGTTTCCGGTTCGATGAAAGAGCGGACGCAGGCGCATCTTGCTTTCGCGCATGCCCTGGTGCGTGCCGCCGATTCCGTCGAAGTATTCACCATGGGGACGCGTCTCACCCGGATCACCCGGCCGCTGCGCTTGAAAAGCCGCGAACAGGCGCTCGCCACTGCTTCGCTTCTCGTCGGCGACTGGGACGGCGGCACGCGGATCGGTGACGCGTTGAACGCCTTTCTCGCCGTGCCGCGTTTTTCCGCGTTGGTCCATGGAGCAGTGTTGCTGGTGCTTTCGGACGGGCTCGAACGCGGCGACCCAACGGCGATGGCGGATGCCGTTGCCCGGTTTTCCCGGATCGCCTGGCGGATCGTCTGGCTGACGCCGCTTGCCGCAGATCCGGGATTCGAGCCGCGTACGGCCGGCCTTGTCGCCGCGCGGCCCTATCTCGACGAACTCGGCGACGGCGGCTCGATCGAAAAGATTTGCGCTCATGTTCTCGACTTGGCCGAGGTGAAAGCAGCGTAACGAAAGTTCAAATCAACGAAAGCGTGCGCGTACGGGGAGGAGTGAATGCCACTGGAAATCAAAGTTCTCGACTACGGCGATATCGAGCTGGAATCGAGTTTTTTGGTGTTGGGACGCGATTGCGGCCGAACGCGGCGTGTGCTGACGCTGGGATTTCTCATCCTCGGTGGAACTTGGCCGGTGGTCGTCGATACCGGCTATCGCTCCAATCAGATCATGGAAACGCTGGGCATGCGCGGCATGCAATCCCACGAGAACATGATCGAGAACCAGTTGAAGAAGCACGGGCTAAAGCTGGGAGACGTCCGCTACGTCCTGCACACCCATCTGCACATCGATCATGCCGGCAAGGACGACCTCTTCCCCATGAACACGGCCGTGGTCATCAATCGGCGTGAGCTGGAGTATTCGGTCTCCGGCTTGATGCACCCGCAATATCCGGCGGTCGACATCAAGCATCTCATCGACCGGCTGCACACCAAGGGTGCACTCCGCTTTCTGGATCTGGAAATATCGGGCCCGACCGAACTGATGCCTGGTTTGATTTGCGAGGCGGCCGGCGGCCACACCGAAGGATCAATGAACGTTATTGTCAAAACCGCCGAAGGCGTCGCGACCATTTGCGGCGACGTACTCTACGACATTAACGATCAACTGGTGGAGCCTTTCCGCGAAATCGGTGACATGGAGCCGCGCGTCACCGGTAATCACGGTGTCAGCAAACGTGACGAGAAGGCAGCAATCAAGAAAGTAGTGGCGTCGTCGCGCTTCGTACTGCCGATCCACGATCGGCCGGCCATGCTCGAAGCCGGCCATGTCGTGGGCCGCTTGCAGGATTCGGTTCCGGGGCCAATCGTACAGTCGCTGCCGAAGCGGCAGTGGTTTGCCGCATAGCAAGAAGGGCAAGGGGAGCCTGTCATGAGTCACACCGCCCTGCGGCGCGAATTCTCCGATTTGATCGACTTGGACGCCCCGGTTGAGAGGCTGGCGAGCGGCTTTACCTTCACCGAAGGCCCAATCTGGCATCCGCGCGATCAGTATTTGTTGTTCTCCGACATGCCGGCTGACGTCCGCCGCCGCTATGATGAGCGTAGCGGCGTCCGCGAGGTGATGAAGCCGTCGAATAAATGCAATGGCATGACCTACGACGCCAATTTGGGCTTGATCGTTTGCGAGCACGCCACGTCAAGCCTGGTTCGCGAATTTAACGGCCGGCGAGAGGTGATCGCGTCGCATTTCGAAGGCAAGGAGCTCAACAGCCCAAACGACGTTTGCGTCCGCTCCGACGGTTCAATTTATTTCTCCGATCCGTGGTACGGACGAATGCCGGTTTATGGCGTCGAGCGGCCGCGCCAACTCGGCTTTCAAGGAGTCTATCGCGTGGTGCCGGGCGGACAGCCGCAGCTCCTCGTCGATCGCAACCTGTTCGACCAGCCGAACGGATTGTGCTTTTCGCCGGACGAACGGCAGCTTTACGTCAATGACACGGTGCGGGCGCTGATCCGCCTATTCGACGTGAAAGCCGACGGCTCGCTTGGACCGGATCGGATTTTTGCTTCCGGCGTCCGCTCGGAACTTGAGCCAGGCGTGCCTGATGGCATGAAATGCGATAGCGCCGGTAATATCTGGGTGACCGCGCCGGGAGGCGTTTGGGTCTATGGCCGCTCGGGTGCGCTGCTCGGCAAGGTGAGAGTTCCCGAGCTTGTCGCCAATCTGCACTGGGGCAAAAGTGACTGGCACACATTATTTATGTGCGCGACGCATTCGCTGTACGCGGTGCGCACCAAAATAGGACCTCGTTCGGAGCCTTTCATGCACGCCAGTGCCGCTGCGGCCGGTGCTGCGGCCACGGCCTCTGCCGCGCTGGCAACCGCGCCCGCGCGCACCGGAGCCGACGGCGGTCTTTCGCTCGACCCTTCTCGCTGTGCGCTGATCATTCAGGACATGCAGAATGACGTCATGATGGACGGCGGCGCGTTCGCTTCCTCCGGCTCGCCGCAGCACGCTCGTGAACAGAACGTGGTGGAAAACATCAGACGCCTCGCAGAAGTTTGCCGGGCGCGCGGCGTGATGGTCATTCACGTATGGTTCGTGGTTGAACCTGGCGCACCCGGGTTCACCCTCAACGCGCCGTTGTTCGAGGGACTGGTAGATGCCAAAGCCATGGTGCGCGGCACCTGGGGAGCGGCGCCGGCGGCTGGATTGGAGCCACAACCAGGCGACATTGTCGTTGAAAAAATTCGCATGAGTGCGTTCGAAGGCAGCAAACTAGAAATCGTGCTCAAGTCCGGCGGCCGCGATACCATCATCGACACGGGCGCCTGGACCAACATGTCGATCGAGCACACCGCGCGCACCGGTGCCGACAAAGGCTTTTTTGTCGTCGTGCCGGAAGATTGCTGCTCTACCATGAACGCCGATTGGCACCGCGCGTCTATTCAGTACGCAATGCAGAACGTCGCCGCGGTGACAAAGTCGAGCGAAGTCATGGCGGCGTTGAGCTAGACGCGTGTTGCCGGCGGAGGCCGTACGTTTCGCGCAACGGACGTCAAGCAGGCGACGTCCGATAAGTGCCACAAGAGACTCTCGCGCGTGAGATAGACTTGCCGCGCATGTTTGCGGAGCAAAGGGGCAGGGCACGATGGCGATTCCAGCGACGCGACGCACCGATTTTCTGATGGCTCTGGCCTATGCGACCGATTTGGCTACCGGTCACTCGCGCGATTTCGCGCTGCGCTCCTGTGTCTTGGGGATGCGGTTTGCCGATGTCGCGGGGCTCGACCAGGACACACGCCGCCGCATCTATCACCAGGCGCTGCTGCGCTATATCGGCTGCAACGCCGACACGCATCTGCTCGCGGCGCACTGGGGTGACGAGATCACGCTACGCCGCGAGCTTCATCACATCGACATGGGCAACCGGGCGGAGTTCGTCGAACTCCTGGTGCGCGCACTAAAGCGAAAGTTTGCGGGCGCTCCGCCTGAGGAGTTGGAAGAAGCGGTGCAGCGCGGCCTCGCCGAGGGCCCGCAGGTGAACATCCCGATCCTGTCCGGGCACTGCGAGGTTGCGCAAAGGATCGCGGAGCGCATTGGCCTGCCGGAGGATATCCGCGAAAGTCTTGGCCAGATCTACGAGCGCTGGGACGGCAAGGGATTGCCGCGAGGCCTCTCCGGCAACGCGGTGAAATTTCCGGTGCGCGTGGTGACAATGGCGCAGGACGCCATCGCGCTCTACGACCACCATGGATTTGCGGCCATGACGGAGATGATCGCCAAGCGCGCGGGCGGCGGTTACGAGCCTGAGCTTGTCGATATCTTTCTCACCAATGCCGAAAAATTGCTCGCGGGCCTCGACAGGCCCGTCGACCGCGCAACGATCCTGGCGCTGGAGCCCGAGCCTCATTCCATGCTCGACGAAGACGCGTGCGAGGAAGCCTATCTCGCGATCGCCGACATGATCGACATGCGCATGCCGTTCACGTTCGGTCATTCGCGCGCGGTCGCGTCGCTGGCCGCCGCGGCGGCCAAGCAGATGGCGCTTCCTGCGTCAGACATCCGTGACGTGCGGCGCGCTGCCTACACGCACGACATCGGTGAGCTGACAGTGCCGGTGTCGACCTGGATGCGCGCCGGTGCGCTGACCGAGCGCGAGACCGACGAGGCACACCTTCATCCTTATCACGGCGAGCGTGCGCTGGCGTCTTTGGGAAGCGACGGCAAGGCCGTTGCCTCTCTGGTGCAGCGCCATCACGAACGGCTTGACGGCTCTGGCTATTACCGCAACGCCAAGGGTCCCGACCTTTCACCCGCCGCCCGCATTCTCGCCGCCGCGGAAGCGTTTCAAACGGCGCGCGAAGCGCGGCCACATCGGTCGGCGATGAATGTTTCCGCCGCGGCCGCTAAACTGCGCGCCATAGTCAAAGACGGAAAGCTTTGCCCCGACTCGGTTGAAGCCGTGCTCACCGCCGCCGGCCAGCCGGCGCGCCGGGCTTCATCCGCGCGGCTGGCAGGTCTGACGCCGCGTGAAATCGAAGTGTTGCGGTTGATTGCGGCCGGCGATACGGCCAAGGAAGCTGCGCGTAAACTCGATATCGCGCCGAAGACCACCGACAACCACATCCAAAGCCTCTATTCGAAAATCAGCGTCACCACCCGCGCGGGAGCGGCATTATTCGCTCTCGAACAAGGCTTGGTGCAGACGGCTTAAAATTTCCCGTGCGGCGTGCTGGTCAAAAACTCGGTCGATTATAATTTGAGCGGCTTACAAGCCTCCTCCATAATTTTTGGTTCAGTCGCTCTTGCCGACTCATTTTTTTCCGCCGAGTGCCGGTAGAAGAAGTTTCAGAAGCGCTTCATCCGAGAACGGGTTCTGACCTGAGATCAACTCGCGATCTTGAAGAACGTAGCTCTTCCATGGAGCGGCCACACTTACGTCACCGCCCGCTGTACGCAAGGCGAAGTCGGGGTAGAAGAGAACCTTACCGCCAATTTCAAGCGGCTCCCGCTGCTGCTCTTCCGCTGTCGAAAAGATGGTCATTTTATATCCGGCATATATCCAGCCTTTGGCCTTGGTCCGCGCCTTATCGTTGTCGCCCGCCTTCAGCGCGTCGACCACTTCGACCGAATTAGGCAGAGCCGAGAGGAGTGAAATCGGGCCATGGCAGAGCACGGCCGTAGGCTTGGATGTGCTGTGAAAGTGCCGCATCACGGTGCCAGCGTCGGGATCATCGAGAAGATCTATCATCGGGCCATGGCCGCCGGGGACGA
>Ga0335078_10009411_pt1 | contig 14486 bp, 14 predicted proteins | sample Lox_Sample_32_FD_206711 | JGI IMG/M metagenome (GOLD analysis project Ga0335078, IMG submission 206711) | Soil microbial communities from Loxahatchee National Wildlife Refuge, Florida, United States - Lox_Sample_3.2 | ecosystem: Environmental > Terrestrial > Soil > Wetlands | place: USA...
CCGTTTAAAATACCACTTGTCTATCGAGTTTAGGACTATTGCGATTCCGTGTCAACCGTGTGGTTCGGGAGTACTCTAAGGAAGAAGCGATGCGCACCATTTCCAAGCGGACCCAGTACGGGCTAAAGGCGATGCAGGTTCTCGCCCGGCGTTACCGCGAGGGTCCGATCATGATCAGCTCAATAGCGCGGGAAGAGTCGATCCCGCTGAAGTTTCTCGAGGCGATTCTGCTCGATCTCAAGAGCCGCGGCCTGCTGGAGAGCAAGTTGGGGCGCAAGGGAGGGTACCGGTTGAGCCGGCCTCCCTCGTCGGTGACTGTGGGTTCGATCATTCGCATGATGGAAGGGCCGCTGGCGCCGATTCCGTGCGCCAGCGAGACGGCCTACCGGCCCTGCGACGAATGCAAAGACGTCGAAAGTTGCGGGACGCGCATCATCATGCGTGAAGTTCGCGATGCAATTTCGGACGTGTTGGACCGCACGACTCTGGCCGATTTGCTGCATAAGACCGATAGCGCCCGACCTGCGCCGCCGAGCGGGGACACGACACAATTCGAGATCTAAGACGGGCCGGCAGCGCCGGCGGCCTCTTTGCCGCGGGCTTCCGGGCTGCCTACTGTATCGCGATCGTGGCGGTGACCGGGCTTGACGCAGTCCCGCCCGTGACGACGATGGGAACCGCGCTTCCCGGCGCCGCAGCGGTGGGCACAATGGCGTTGATCTGGACGGCACCGGTTACGAATCCGGGCGCATCGCCGTTATACTTCACGGCGGCGGTCTGGCCGCCGATCTGGACCGTAACCGCTTGTCGCGCCTGCCATGACGAAGCAGCGCCGGCAACAATGCCATCCACTCCGGCAGGCGAGGTAGCGCCCTCGCCGGTGGCGTAGATCATGATGTAATCTCCGCGCGCCGCCGGATTCGCCGCGGAATTAACCGAATAGTCGTGGTTCAAGACCGCGGCAGCTCCGGTTCCGGAGGCATTCAAAGTAAACACGCCCGGCTGGGCCGGCAGCACAGGCATCGTAACGGTATTCGAAAACGCGCCCAGGTACTCGACCTTGATGATGGTGCTGCCCGAAATCGCGCCGGGCGCGACTACGTTGAGCTGGCCGGCGCTGGCATACAGAATGGGTGCGGCGATGCCGTCAAACCAAACGCGCACGCCAGCCAGCAAATTGGGCAAAACGCCGGCAGTCACCTGATTGCTCAAGCCGGTAGCCGGTCCCAGGTTGCTCCCGAAAATGGCGACAATCTCTCCCGGAGCGACGCCAGCACCCACATAGCTGGCCGCGTTGACGATGCCGGCCGCCGAAATCTGCGGCGCGACCTGCGCGAGGCGCACGAACGCCGCGCCGTAACCAGGGAAAGAAACCAAGATGGTGCCTTGCGGAGTGATCGGTTGCGCCGCGGGGGCTTCGGCGCCACTGGTGTTGGCGTTGATCGCGGTAACCGTGGCGAGCGAGAACGAGCCAAGGGCGGAAACGTCCAGCGTGACGTTGGCCGGGACGCCGGGTCCGTTGTTGTCATTCTGAGGATTGAGGACGGCGTGGTTGGCGAGCAGGATCGCTACCGAACCGTCGTCGTTGCGAACCGCGAGCGCTTCGAGCGCGCTCGGATCGGAGTTTACCACCTTCAGAATGGACGCTCCGGGCGGCGACGGGAACAGGTGCGCCAGTTGGTAGTCGACCCAGTAGCTCAGGTAGGTGGTGCCCTTTGAGTAATCGAGTTCGGCGAACTCGGCGTCGGCGTCGAAATCCCAGTGGTAGAGCGATTGATTGCCGCCCTGGGCCAGCTGCGAAAACAAGTACGGGCGCCAGGCCGCAAAGAACTGATCTGTCGCCCGCAGGTCGGTGACGTAAACCTCAGTAGGATTGCAGGCGCTCATGCCATTGGCACCGCTGTAATCCGCATTGACGTTGTTTTCGGTCACCCAGACCGGGACGTTGGCGAGGGCGGGGTTGGTTTGCAACTGGCTCTGGACGTACTGCAGGTCAGCCAGGAACGTGGGGATGCTGCTCATTATGAGTTGGTCATTATCGCGCTGCTTGCAGGTGGAGTAATAGTGCAGAGCGACCACATCGACCTGGGCGTTGACGCCCTGGACGAAGGTGGGAACGTAAACCTGCGACTGGTTGCCCCAGTCGGACTCCTCGATGGCGACGAACTTGATGGTTGGATCCACCGCGTGCATGGCGGGCACCACGGTGTTGTAGAGACTCAAATACTGGGACGCGTTGAGGCCGTTGATGTTCGGCTCATTGAAGATGCCCCACCAGGTGATGTGATACGGGCTGGGGGACTGGTAGTGCACGCCGTTGGCATCGAAGCCGCCGGTATTGTAATAGCGCACGACATTGGCGCAGTACTCGGCGAAGGCCTGGAAGTTGGCGGGCGTGGTCAGGATGTGCCCGCTCGAATCGCTCATGAATGCGGGCGCGGTGGCGAGTTGCAACTCGGGACTGTGGTCGCCGGTATTGAGCACGGGAAGCAGCACCTGATTGAGCATGGTGAAGTCCCACTGATTCGGACCGGTCATGGGAACGGCCTGCGAGACCGGTTGCAGCCGTATGTGTTGCGGCGCGAGTTCCCAAAGAAAGCCGCTGGCCTGCGGGATGTTGGTGAAGAAAAGGTTGTCCCATTCCGCCGGCTGAAACGCGGTGGACATAAAAGATTGCAGCCTGCCGTGGGCCCCGGCACCGGAGTTGGTCTGGTTCAAAACCTGCACGCTGATCGGCGTCTGCGCCGCGAGCGAAAGCGCCACCGCCAGGCCCGCACACACCGTTTTGATTCTCATGGATTAGCTCACTACCGACGATGGTAATGCAGCGCACGACGGGTGGGAAGCCGCGGAGACACTGCCAGAGACGGCGGCCTGCGGCGCGCGCGAGGGCGCGGTTCGGCGCCGCTTCGGGACGGTTCGGGCGACGATCAACCCGCAACGACCGGAGCGAACACGCTGTGCCCCTGGGCCTCAAGCCCGCCTTCCTGTCGGCGTGATACCCTGTCCTGGGAACCGTTATGCCTCTCACCCGCGAAAAGGCCCAGCTGATGAGCGCTTCCGAGATCGACCGGACGCTGGTGCGGCTGGCGCACGAAGTACTGGAGAAAACCAAGGACCTCGATCTGCTGGCTTTCATCGGGATCCGCCGCCGCGGCGTTCCGCTGGCGCAGCGGCTGGCGCGAAAGATTGAGGCGCTCGAGAATCGCAAGATCCCTACCGGCATTCTCGACATCAACCTGTACCGTGACGACCTGACAACGGTCGACATCAAGCCGGTGGTGAGTTCGACCGACATCCCGTTTGCCGTGCAGGGCAAAGACATCATTCTCATGGACGACGTTCTCTACACGGGGCGCACGATTCGCGCCGCGCTCGATGCCCTGTTCGATCACGGCCGGCCGTCGCGCGTGCAGCTTTTGGTGCTGATCGACCGCGGCCATCGCGAGCTGCCGATTGAGGCGCGCTTCGTCGGCCGCGTCGTCCAGACCGGCGACGATGAAATCATCGAGGTGAAGTTCCAGGAGGTGGACGGGACGGAGAAAGTCCTCCTGGTGGAACGGGCAGCGGCCCAGGAGGCGTGAGCGATGCCGGCCGGATTGCTCGGAATCGAAGAGCTCGACCGCGCCGAAATCGAAGCTATTTTGGCGCGCGCCAAGGATTTCCAACCCATCCAGAGCCAGACGCTCAAGAAACTCGACACGCTGCGTGGCAAGATGATTGTCAACCTCTTTTATGAGGCCTCCACGCGCACGCGCACCAGCTTTGAAATCGCAGCAAAGCGGCTGGGAGGCGATGCGGTGTCGATCACCGCGGCGGGATCGAGCGTCTCCAAGGGTGAATCGCTGGTCGACACCCTGAATACGCTGGCCGCGATGCGACCGGACGCGATTGTGATGCGCCACGCGGCTTCCGGCGCTCCGCATTTTCTCGCGCGCCATCTTCCCGCGCCGATTATCAACGCCGGCGACGGCACCCATGAACACCCGACGCAGGCGCTGCTTGATGCGCGCACGATTCTCGACCGCCGTCCATCACTCGAGGGCCTCAGGGTGGCCATCATCGGCGATATCGCGCACTCGCGGGTAGCGCGCTCGAACGTGCACCTGCTGGCTAAGTTCGGGGCGGCGATCGTGCTTTGCGGTCCGGCTTCCCTGCTCCCCGCCGAATTAGCGCAACTGGCTCCCGGCGTTTCGCTCACCACCGATATCCGCGAGGCGATCCGCGAAGCCGATGTGATCATGATGCTGCGCGTGCAGTTGGAGCGGCAGCACGAAGCATCCTTCCCGGCGAGCGAATACTTCCGGTTCTACGGACTGCAGCTGGAGCACCTTGACCTGGCGCGCCCAGACGCCATCGTGATGCACCCCGGCCCGATCAACCGCGGCCGCGAGCTTTCCTCCGAGGTCGCCGACTTTCAGCGCTCGGTGATTCTCAACCAGGTGGAAAACGGGATCGCGGTGCGCATGGCGGTGCTCGAAAGGGTGATTGGATAACCCATGTCCATCCTGATTCGCAACGGCCGGGTGATCGACCCCGCTTCACAAACCGACCGGGTGGCAGACGTGCTGATCGCCGGCGGCCGCATCGTGGGCGTGGCGCCGGAACTTGCCTCGCCCGGCGCCGAAGTCTTCGACGCCACCGGCCTGGTGGTCGCCCCCGGTTTTATCGACATGCACGTTCACCTGCGCGAGCCGGGCTTCGAACACGCCGAGACCATTGAAAGCGGCGCGCGCGCGGCGGCAGCCGGCGGCTTCACTTCGGTTTGCTGCATGCCCAACACCAAGCCGGTAAATGACAGCGCCACGGTTACCAGCTACATCGTGGAGCGCGCGCGGCGCCTGGCGCCGGTGAACGTGTTTCCCATCGGCGCCGTCACCAAAGGGAGCGCCGGCGAAGAGCTTGCCGCCATCGGCGCGATGAAGGCCGCCGGGGCGGTGGCGATTTCCGATGACGGACTGCCGGTGATGAACGCGCGCGTGATGCGCCGCGCCATGGAATTCGCGCGCTCCTACCAGTTGCCGATCATCCAGCACTGCGAGGACCTGAGCCTGAGCGCGGGCGGCGACATGAACGAAGGCGCCCGCTCGGTGCGCTGGGGATTGCGCGGTATACCCGCCGCTTCCGAAGACGTGATGGTGGCCCGCGACCTGGTGCTGGCGCAGTTGACCGGAGCGCGCTACCACGTCGCGCACATCTCGACGCGCAACGCGGTTGCCATGGTGGATTACGCGCGCCGCCAGGGGCTGCCCGTCACCTGCGAGGCCACGCCCCATCACTTTTCGCTGGCCGATGAGGACATGGCGGCGTACGACAGCAATTACAAGATGAAACCGCCGCTGCGCTCGGCCTGCGACCGCGGCGCTTTAATCGAGGCCATTGCCGCCGGCGCGGTCGCCGCCATCGCCACCGACCACGCTCCCCATCCGGGCAGCGAGAAGATGCAGGAATTCGAGCGCTGTCCGTTCGGCATCATCGGTCTCGAGACCGCGCTCGGCCTGGCGCTCGACCGGCTAGTCCATTCGGGAAAGATAACGTTGAATCGCCTGGTGGAGCTTTTCACCACCGGCCCGGAGTCGATTTTGCGCCTCGGCCGCGGCACACTAGCGCCCGGCGCGCCCGCCGACGTCACCATCTTCAGCACCGAGCTGGCCTGGACGTTCGACGTCAACCAGTCGTTTTCCCGTGGCCGCAACACCCCGTTCCACGGAAGAACATTCCGCGGCGGCCCGGTAGCCACACTGGTCAACGGCGGTTTTGTCTGGCAACGAGGATAGGCCGGCAAGTTGCAACCTGCCGGCGCCGCTTGCGGGCGTGTCGATTCAACGAAGGCTACAGCGCGTTTCCCTTGCGCCAGTGCCCTTCGAAAAGGCCCTTCATGGCTTCGCCCATGCCCTCGTGCTCGAACACCAGCGATGTCCAGGCGGGCTTGGTGATCACCGGATCGAGCAGCGCGACCAGGCCGCGGCCTCCGTCGAACACCGCCAGTTTCATCGGCAGCGAGACGGCGACGCGCACTTCCACGCCAGCCGACGCATATTCGCTGAGCCGCTGACGGTGCTCTTCGCTGAGCGATGCAGCTTCCAGCAGGATGCGGCACGCCACGCCGCCCGCCGCGGCCTGCTTTACCAGTTTCTCGTCCAACGGGTCCACGGCGTACGGTGGCCGCGAGAATTCCAGGTAATCGGTCTTCACTTCGCTCAACATGCGCCGGTATTCGGCGGCGGTCTGCGCAGGTTCGGTTACAATCCGCAGGAAGTCCAGCGTGCCCCGTCCACCTTGCCCCTCTGAGTAGAGCGCTTTCAGATCGTCGGTCAAAGCTGCGCCCGCACGGCTGTTGTCCGTCAGCTCCTGTTCCAGCGCCTGGCGCAGCCGGCTCAGATAGCCGGGGATGGCCAGGCTCGGCTCTACCGCGGAAAACAGCTTGGTGCGTTCCTGTACTACCTGAGCGAAGCCCTTTTCCACCAGGCTGTCGAGAACTTCGTAGATTTTTTGCCGCGGCACATGAGCGCGCGCCGCCAGCTCCAGCGCCTTGAACCGAGGGTGTCCGAGCAAGACCAGGTAGGAGCGGGATTCGTAGGCATTGAGCCCAAGCTGCTGCAGCCTGCGCCAGAATCGCTGAAAATCCACGGGCGCCAACTCCTCGTTCATATCCTATTAACCTTACCAGACACAATCTCTCCTGGTGGAACCGGCTGGCCTAAGCGACAGATTCGACGGGTGGGGATCACCCTCCTTTGCGGAAAAACATAGGCCTTTGGCATTAGGACGGGTGGCAGTTTACTGTTAAAGGTGTTGGAACGATTTGACTTGGTAGTAATGGAACTCTACAATAGGCCTAACGGGTGGTGTATGGCTGAAAACAACGCCGCAATCAACGGGCCTTCGCCCGGCACGGGTCTCGGCATCGGACCCAAGATCCGTATCGTGGTGGCCGACGATCATCCGATCTTCCGGGATGGTCTTTGCAAGCTGCTCGCTTTAGAGGACGACTTCGACGTAGTGGCACAAGCGCAGGACGGCCGGCAGGTCCTCGACGTGCTGCAACAACTCGAACCGGACATTCTGCTCCTCGACCTTAAAATGCCGGGTTTGGACGGTCTCGCAACCCTGCAGCGATTGCAGGTGGCAAAAGGCAAGACGCGGGTCATTGTGCTGACCGCTTCCGACGACAAGAACGAATTTGTGCAGGCGATGAAGCTGGGCACCTCGGGAATTGTGCTCAAGCAGACCGCGACGGACCAGTTGATCAAGAGCATCCGCAAGGTGCACGCCGGCGAGATCTGGCTCGATTCGCACACCACCGCGGCGGTGATCCGCCAGTTCGTTGCCAACGAAGACGCGGTTCCCTCGGCTCCCCAGCCGATGTCCGGTTCCCAGTCGCGCGAGCGGGAGCGCTCGCCCCTGAGCCAGCGCGAACGCGAAATCGTCGCCCTGGTGGCGCAGGGTTTCAAGAACAAAGAGATGGCCGAGAAGATGTTCATCAGCGAACAGACGGTGAAGAACCACCTGCACAACATCTTCGATAAGCTCGGCGTCTCCGACCGCCTCGAACTCGCCCTCTACGCGATCCACAACAACCTGCACAGCGGCCGATAAGGCTTGCTCGAAAGCGGGGACTGACGCGAATTTCACTCCTTCTGCGAAGGCTCGTGCCGGTAGCCGGTTTGCGCCGTGTGTCCGGCTGTCGCCAAAAAAAAGCTTGACTCTGACGTAACGTCAGGCCTGACCATCAAAAGGGAGGAGGCGGCAACCATGTACCGGGCGCTGGAATTCGCCAAACTCGCCGGCGTGACCGTGCGGGCGCTGCATCATTACGACCGGATGGGGCTGCTGCGGGTGCGGCGATCCCAGGCCGGCTACCGCCTCTACACCGATGGCGATCTCGGGCGGCTCGAGCAGATCGTGGCGCTCAAGTACATCGGGGTGCCTCTCGATCGGATTCGCGGCCTGCTGGAGCGCAAAGGGGCGCCACTCGACCGCGCCCTTCGCGCACAGCGCCGGGTGCTGGAGGCAAAACGGCGGCTGCTGGACCGCGCCATCGCCGCCATCGACCAAGCTGAACGGACCATCCGGAATGGGCAGGCTCCGGAGGCCGCTGTGTTCCAAAAAATCATCGAGGTGATCGTCATGCAGGACAATCAGAACTGGACCGATCAATATACGAACGACGCCGGGCGCGCCAAGATCGCCGCGCGGCGCAAACTATGGTCGGCGGAGTTGCAGGAGCGCGTGAGCCGTCAGTGGATCGAGCTGATCAGCGAAGTGGAGGCCGCGGTGGACCGCCAAGAGGACCCAGCCGGAGCGCGCGCGAAAGAACTGGCGCGGCGCTGGAAGCTTCTGGTGGAAGAATTCACCGGCGGCGACCCGGACATCGCGCAATCGGTGAAAAACGTCTGGAGCCACCGAGCCGAGTGGCCTGCGGAAGCGCAAAAGCAGGCCCAACCATTCCGCATCACACCGCGGGTCTGGGATTTCATCCGGCTGGCGATGGGAGCGGGAGAGGCCTGACGGCGAAAGGCCGGCGGGCAGGAGCCTCGACTTGAATCCGCGGCGCAAGCGGAACTAAGATGTGCCATTGCGGCGCAATGCATTTCCGTTGACTCGCCGCGGCCTGGTCTGCGGCCGCGCCAACAGGTTCTTTTCCTGTGGGGCGGGATGCCATTCTGCGCGGCGAGGGAGACTCGGCGCTCGGGCAGATCGGCAATCGGACCGATCGCCCGGCTGCTCGACACCCGAGCGCTTTCCCGCCGTCAGGCTCATTGTCCTTCTGGTGCTGGCGAGTGCTCCGGCGGGCGCTGACGCGATTCTCAAGCCAGCGCCGCTGGCCCGGTACGAGGCTTACATCCTAAACGCACAATCCCGCGTGCAGCGCGAAGTCCAGTCCGCGCCGTTTCTTTGGGCAGCGCAATCGGCGGCCCGGCTGGCGCGCGTTCGCGCCGGCGAGGTGCTGATTGAACCGGGAAACGGCAACGGACTGGTGGACATCGGCGACGCCCTGATCCACGACTGGATGGGCGCCGTTTTCATTCCCGGTGTGAAGCTCGACCAGGCGATTGCGTTCCTCCAGGACTACGGGGTTCATAAGAATTACTATCGTCCCGAAGTGATCGACTCCCGCATGCTGAGCCGTCGCGGCGATGAATTCCATCTGTATTACCGGATCACGAAGAAGAAGATCGTGACCGTGGTGGTAAACGCCAACATTACGGCAACCTACGTCCGATTGAGCAAGACCCGCGCCCTGAGCATGGGCCACTCGACGCGCATCGCCGAGGTAAGGGATGCGGGCCAAGCGACGGAGCACGAGGACCCGGTGGGCCGCGACCACGGCTTCCTGTGGAGACTGAACACCTTCTGGCGGATGGAAGAGAAGGACGGCGGCGTTTACCTGGAGTGCCGGTCCGTGACCCTTTCGCGCTCGGTGGCGACCGGCCTCGGTTGGCTGATCTTTCCGATCATCCGCACGTTCCCTCGCGAATCGCTCGCCCATCTATTGACGGAGAGCCGCAGCGGCGTCCTCGACCATAGCCGCTGATTCGCGCGGCGCTGGGCAGCGCCTGCCGCTTGTCGCGGGCGCCGCATCCGCATTATCCTTGTGTCGTTATGACGCGGACCGATTTTCTGAAGCTTTCCGCCGCCGCCGCGATATCCACCGCGGCCGCGGCCCAAGAACCGCAACCCAATCCGGACCTCGGTTTCACCGACACGCCCATGCTGCCTGGCATGCCCTGGCACGTGCACGACCCTGCACGCCCACACCCTAAGGTTGTCGTCCCCGGGGGCGCGCCGGGAGCTCCGCCTTCGGATGCCATCGTCCTGTTCGACGGCACCGATCTGTCGCGCTGGCAGCAGCGCGGCCGGGGCGAGAACGCCGGGAAGATGATCGATCCCACCTGGAAGCTGGGGCCCGGCTACTTCGAAGTGGTCGGCAACTCGGGCGACCTCATCACCCGTGAGAAGTTCGGCGACTGCCAGTTGCATGTCGAGTGGGCATCGCCCGCGCCGCCCCGCGGCAACAGCCAGGGCCGCGGCAACAGCGGCGTGCTGATGATGGGACGTTATGAAATCCAGGTGCTCGACGCCTGGGAAAACCCCACCTACGCGGACGGCCAGACCGCCGCGATATACGGCCAGTGGCCGCCGCTGGTCAATCCAGCCCGCAGGCCCGGCGAGTGGAACACCTACGACATCGTCTTCGTGGCGCCTCGCTTCACCGGCTCCCAGGTGGCTAACCCGGCGTATGTGACGGTGATCTACAACGGCGTAGTAGTCCATCACCACAAGGAGATTATGGGCGCCATGGTCTACCGCCAGGTAGCCCATTACACGCCGCACGCCGCCGAAGAGCCGCTGATGCTGCAGGATCACCACGACCCCGTGCGCTATCGCAACATCTGGATCCGGCGCCTGGGCAGCTACGACCAGGCCGCGTAAGGTGGGCCCGGTTTGAGCCTGCCAACCCCGCATGCGGGCTCATTCCTCGCGCCTCAACCCTGTTCGCGCGGCCACGGCAGGCGCGGAGCGACGGCGTAATAGAGCTGAACGGTCACAATGAACCCGATGCTCCAGCGCGTATCGAACAGCGACAGCAGCGCCCCGAGTGCGTACCACGATTGCGCAATGAGAATGCGCCGCTTGACGGCCACGGGGACCCCGGCCGGCAGGTCGTTCCTTACCAGTCCGGTTGCCGTAGCGCAGATCCAACTCACATACAGCGCCGCGCCCAGCAGGAAGATGTTGGCCCAGTAAACCAGCAGCGCTGTCCGGTAGGCGCTCAACTCCGCCAGCAGCGAAGTGGAAAACGGCGTCATCGACACCGCGAAAAGGAACACAATGTGAATCCACGACAGGCCGCGATCCGAGCGCGCCAGGTGGTTGAGCTGCGTCTGCTGGCCGATCCAGAAAATGCCGAGCGTCAGGAAGCTCATCACGTACATCAACAGCCGGGGCCCGAGCGCGGCGAGCGCGCGCCATACATCCGGCTCGGAATGCACCGTGGCAAGCGCCGGGGCGCGCAGGTCGAGCACCAGCAGCGTCATCGCGACTGCAAACACACCGTCGCTCAGCGCCGCCAGCCGCTCCACACTATGCCCCGCAATGCGGTTGTACGAGGTACTCATATCCGGCCATCGTAGCGTTTTCTTCTCGCGCGAGGGAACACACTGCGGCCGGCGGCCGCGGCGAGGTAACTTCGAGCTGGGCGCAAGAAGCTTCCGCCGCCCCTGCCCGCGGGTCACCGTGATATAGTCTGGCCATGATATCGGATCACGGTGTTTCTCGCCGCTCTTTCCTCCGTGCCACCGGCGTTTCCGCAGCGGCCGGCCTGGCGTTCGGCGCAGCGGGTTCAAGCATTCCGGTCGGGCTCGAGCTGTATTCGGTGCGCGATGAATTAGCCAAGGATTTGCCCGGCACCGTGCGCGAGGTTGCGCGCACCGGTTACCAGGTCGTCGAGTTTTACGCGCCATATTTCAAATGGACCAGCGATTACGCCAAGCAAGTGCGCAAGATGATCGACAACCTCGGCATCCGCTGCAACTCCACTCACAACGGCGGGGAGTCGTTCACGACGGATGGCCTCGCGAAGGCGATCGAGCTCAACCAGATTCTGGGCGCGAAGTACATCATCTGGGCCAGCGCCGGACGGCCCGCCGATCTCGACGGCTGGAAGAAAGTCGGCGAAACGCTGAGCGCGACCGCCGAAAGATTGAAGCCTCTCGGCATGGCGACCGGCTATCACAACCATCAACTGGAATTCACTCCTCTCGAGGGCAAGCGCCCCATCGAAGTCATCGCCGCCAATACGCCCGCCGAGGTTGTGCTGCAGCTCGATGTCGGCACCTGCATCGAAGCCGGCTCCGACCCCGTAGCCTGGATCAAGGCCAACCCGGGCCGCATCAAGATCATGCACTGCAAGGATTGGGCGCCCGGTCCAGATAAGGGCTATGAGGTGCTGTTCGGCGAAGGAGTCGCGCCCTGGCCTGCTATCTTCGAGGCGGCAGAAAACGGCGGGGGTATCGAGTTCTACCTCATCGAGCAGGAAGGCAGCCGCTTCCCATCGTTCGAAGGCGTCGAACGCTGCCTGTCCAACTGGAAACATATCAAGGGCTGAAGCGCGATTGCAGGCGGAGTAAGACATTGGGCGTCGCTTGCGAGCGTCCAGCCGGACGCGAGCGAGCGCGGCGCGCCGAACAGATCCGGAGTTGCGCCAGCCTGCGCATTCTCATATCGTGGTTGTTCCCTTTATGGCTACGAAGACTCCCATCACGGTCGCTCACGGCGACGGCATCGGACCGGAAATCATGAACGCCACGCTCCAGATCCTGGAGGCGGCCGGTGCGGCTCTCGATATCGAGACGATCGAAATCGGCGAGAAGGTTTACCTGCGCGGCAATACGGCCGGCATTGAGCCCAGTTCATGGGAGTCGCTGCTGCGCACCAGGGTGTTCCTCAAGGCGCCGATCACCACGCCGCAGGGAGGCGGCTTCAAGAGCCTCAACGTCACTACGCGCAAAACGCTGGGCCAGTATGCCAACGTGCGGCCGTGCGTGTCTTACCACCCGTTTGTCGACACCAAGCATCCCAACATGGACCTGGTGATCGTGCGCGAGAACGAAGAGGATCTCTACGCGGGCATCGAATACCAGCTGACACCGGAGGTGACCTCTTGTATCAAGCTGATCTCGCGGCCGGGGAGCGAAAAGATCGTGCGCTACGCTTTCGAGTACGCGCGCCGCCACAACCGCAAGAAAGTCACCGTCTTCATGAAGGACAACATCATGAAGATGACGGACGGCTTGTTCCACAAGGTTTTCGACGAGATCGCCAAGGACTACCCTGACATTCAAAACGAAGCCTGGATCGTGGATATCGGCGCCGCCAAGATGGCCGATGGCCCGGAGAATTTCGACGTAATCGTGATGCCGAACCTTTATGGCGACATTCTCTCCGATGTGGCCGCGCAGATCGCCGGCTCGGTGGGCCTGGCGGGTTCGGCTAATATCGGCGATCGGTGCGCCATGTTCGAAGCCATCCACGGATCGGCCCCGCGGCGCGCCGGTCAGAACCTGGCCAATCCCTCGGGCCTGCTGTTGGGCGCGGTGCTGATGCTGGTGCACATCGAGCAGCCGGAGGTGGCGGAGCGCGTGCACAACGCCTGGCTGCGCACCATCGAGGATGGAGTCCACACGTACGATATTTTTACCGAGGGAGTGAGCACGCAAAAGGTCGGGACCAGGGAATTCGCCGAGGCGGTGATCGCACGGGTCGGTCAAAAGCCAAACCGGCTGAAAGCGGTGCGCTACGCACGCGGTCCGGCTGCTCGGGCGGGGTCACGCGCGGCTGCCGCCTCATCTTCTGCGATGGAGTTGAAGGGCATCGACATCTTCGCCTATTGGCCGTCGCGCGATCCCAATGCGCTCGCTGCCGCCGCCGGCAAACTGGCCGGTGACGGGCTCGGGCTGCAGATGATTGACAACCGCGGCGTGAAAGTGTGGCCGGCGGGCCGGGCGGAGACGTTCTGCACCGATAGCTTCCGCTGCCGCTTTATGGCCGAAGGGGGCACGGACATGGCAAAGTGCATCGCGCTGCTTTCACGCTTCGCCGGGGCCGGAATCGAGATCGCCGCCGTGCAGGCGCTGCGCGGTTTCGATGGCCAGCCGGGCTTCTCGCTCGCTCAGGGACAGTAGAATAGAAGCCATGGCCGACACAACCCCGCTGGTGGCCGTGATCATGGGCAGCAAATCGGACTGGGAAGTGATGCGCCAGGCCGATGAGACGCTCGCCAGGTTTGAGATTCCTCACGAGTGCCGGGTGCTTTCGGCGCACCGCACGCCCGCGCAGACGGCGGAGTATGTGAGCCACGCCGAATCGCGCGGCATCGAAGTGGTGATCGCCGCTGCCGGCGGCGCCGCGCACCTGGCGGGCGTCTGCGCCGCGCACACCGTGCTCCCGGTATTAGGAGTGCCCATGGAGAGCGCCTCCCTGAAGGGTTTGGATTCGCTGCTCTCCACCGTGCAGATGCCGGCCGGCATTCCCGTGGGGACGCTTGCCATAGGCTCCGCCGGAGCGCGCAACGCCGCGCTGCTGGCCATCGCCATTCTTGCCGCCGGCCGCCCCGCGCTGCGCGAGAAGCTCCGCCGCTTCCGCCAGGAGCAAAGCGAGAAGGTGCTGCGCGAAACCCTGCCGTAGAGGGCGGAGGGCTTTCCCGCGCGCGCGATTTGAGGCTCAATACGGCGCGCGTGCTATCATTAGCTTGGAAGACCTTGCTGGAGGAACTGGCATGATTGGAACCATAGGCACCCAGGAAATGATCGTCATTTTCCTGCTGGCGCTCATCCTGTTCGGTCCAAAGAAACTTCCTGAGATCGGACGGACGGTCGGCAAGGCATTGACCGAATTCCGGCGCGCCTCCAACGAACTGAAGGCGACCTTTGACCGCGAAATGAGAAATCTGGAGGCTGAAACGGGAGTCAAGGAGGTAGTCA
>Ga0335078_10009412_pt1 | contig 14485 bp, 14 predicted proteins | sample Lox_Sample_32_FD_206711 | JGI IMG/M metagenome (GOLD analysis project Ga0335078, IMG submission 206711) | Soil microbial communities from Loxahatchee National Wildlife Refuge, Florida, United States - Lox_Sample_3.2 | ecosystem: Environmental > Terrestrial > Soil > Wetlands | place: USA...
GCGCCCCCTGGCCCTCGGCGGCGAGCCCCATCGCCTCGTATTCGATCAATTCGGCGATGGTGAAGCAGTCGTGCACCTCGGCGAAAGACAAATCCTTCAGCGCGATGCCGGCCTGCATCAGCGCGCGATGCCAGGCCACGGCGCAGCCTTCGAATTTGAGCACGTCGCGGCGCGACATCGGCAAAAAGTCCTGCACGTGCGCGGCGGCGCGGAACACGATCGCCTTGTCGAGCTTGAGCGCGGTCTCGACGTCGGCGAGGACGAGCGCCGCAGCGCCGTCGGAGACCAGCGAACAATCGGTGCGCTTGAGCGGACCGGCAACAATCGGATTCTTCTCGCTTTCGGCGCGGCAGAAATCGTAGCCGAGGTCCTTGCGGATCTGCGCATAGGGATTGCCGACGCCGTTCTTGTGGTTCTTGGCGGCGATGCGGGCTAGCGCATCGGATTGATCGCCCCAGCGCTGGAAATAAAGTCCGGCGATCTGGCCGAAAATTCCGGCGAAGCCGCCGTCGATATCGGCTTCCTCGCGCACATAGGACGCTTTGAGAAGATTGCGTCCGATTTCGGCGGGCGGCGTCGCCGTCATTTGCTCGACGCCGACGACAAGCGCTATTCTTGCCGATCGCGATGCGATCGACTGGAGGGCCCCGTGCACGGCGGCGGAACCGGTCGCGCAAGCGTTCTCGACCCGGGTGGCGCGCTTAAAGCGCAGATCGGGAGAGGCTTGCAGCACCAAGGAAGCGGTAAAATCCTGCGCCGAGAAGCCGGCATTGAAATGGCCTAGCACGATTTCGTCGACGTCCTTTGCCGCAATTCCCGCATCCTGGAGCGCTTCGCCAGCGACCCGCACGATCAGGCTCTCAACGGTTTCGCCGTTAAGCTTGCCGAACGGCGTATGCGTCCATCCCACGATGCAGGCCGTCATGATTTCCTCCGCGCTTGGTACTCGGTTTAACACCTTGCCGAACTTTCGTCGCTTTTCATCGGCTTAGGAAGATTTGCCAATCCACACGGCCCGGTAAGGATAGCGCTAATCGGCTTTGCCTTGCAGGCCGGCTTTGGTCTAGATAGGTGCACCTCAGCGCCTCGTGAATATTGCGTAGAAACCTTCGCGGCCCCATAGACCCGAACTGGGCCCGACCAACCGAACGGACCGCGACACGTGGATCGTCAAAATTCGTTCTGGCCGCTGTTGCTGGGCCTTGCTCTGAGTTCCGTTGCGGTCGCGGCCACGGTCGCGAGCGCAGTAGCAACGGCGGCGCCGGCGCGGGCCGAGGCACTCATTCTGGTCGACGCCGGTTCCGGCAAAGTCCTGCGTGCCGATAACGCGGCCTATCCGTGGCATCCCGCGTCGCTCAGCAAGCTGATGACCCTTTATTTGACGCTGACCGCGTTGCACGACGGGCGCATCACGCCCGACACCTTGTTCACGGTGTCGCCCAACGCGGCCATGCAGGCACCGACCAAGATGGGATTTCCGGTCGGCACGCAGGTCACCGTCGACAACGCCATCAAGATGATGATGGTGAAGTCGGCGAACGACATGGCCGTGCTGCTCGCCGAGGGCCTCGGCGGCTCGATCGATCAATTCGCCGCGGAGATGACCGACACCGCCCATCGCCTCGGCATGACCGAGACGAACTACGTCAATCCGAACGGCCTGCCGGACGACAACCAGATCACGTCGGCGCGCGATCTCGCCATTCTGGCCCGCGCGCTCATTCACGATTTCCCGCAATACAGCGCCTACTGGCACATTCCGGCGATCAAATATGGCCGCCGCATCGTACGCAATTACAATCCGCTGCTCGGCCGCTATCCCGGCACCGACGGCATGAAGACCGGCTTCGTTTGCGCGTCGGGCTTCAATCTCGTCGCCACGGCGACGCACGGCGACAAGCAGCTGATCGCCGTCGTGCTCGGCGCGCCGTCGTCCAGCGCCCGCGCTATCAAGGCGGCGCAGATGCTGCAATACGGCTTCAATCAGGGGCCGTTGGCGTGGCTCACCCCGTCGCTCGGCACCGTGGACGCGCTGGCGCCGATGGACGCCGCGCCGCCGGATCTGACCGACGAAATGTGCGGCCGGCATCGCCGCCGCGCGGCGAGCGAAACCGACGATCCCGACGCCGACTTTGACACCGGCAACGACGGCGCGGCCGTCGACGGCGGTCCGAAATTTTCCGTGATCCTGTCGGCACTGCGCGCGCCGGGCGCCGACAACCTGCTGCTGGATTCCGGGCCGGTGACGCCGGTTGTGGTCTATACCGGTCCGACGCGGACGCCCGATCAGATTGCCAAGCTCGAGGCGCAGATTGCCGCCGAACCGGTGCGCAAGAAAACCAAGCACAAGGCTGCGGCCGCGAAGGCCGAGGACCATAAAGCCGCGAAATCCGAAGAGCACAAACCAGTCAAGCCCGCCGAACACAAACCGGCGGTCGACGGCAAAAAGCGCGATGGCAAGAGCGCAGCCGTGCACTGGACACCGATGTCGTCCTCGGCGCTGGCGTCGAGCCCGCCGCCCGATCTCAAGGCCGACCCGCCCGCCGCGGCGAAGCCAAGCGCGCCGGCGAAGAAGCCCTCCGCCGCGAATATCCCGCAGTAGTCCGTTTGCATGTTCTGACGTAGCCGATGGTCCCGTTTTGCCTTGCTCCGCGCGCGCCTCACGATGGCGGGTGACGAGAGCGCGGCGCTTCCTTAAGCTTGGGTCTGTCGATTAACCGAAGTAACAGCCGGGCATGGCCGCCAAGATGACCATCGCCGCGCTTTCCGCGATGAAGCGCGAGGGAAAAAAGAGCGTCGGCGTCGTCGCCTGGGATTATCAGCTGGCGCGCATCGCCGACCACGCCGGGTTCGATTTCATCTCGGTCGGCGACTCGGTCGGCGTCAATCTGTGGGGCCGTTCCGACGTGCTCGACGTGACGCTCGACGAGATGCTGATCTGCTGCAAGGCGGTGCGCCGCGGCGTCGAACGGGCGCTGGTGAGCTGCGACATGCCCTACGGCCCGGTGCAGCAAGGCATCGATGCGGCGCGCGCCGCGGCATTCCGCCTGGTCAAGGACGGCGGCGCCGACATGATCAAGGTCGATGCGGCGGCGGATTTCCCCGACGTGGTGCGCGCCCTGGCCGGCGAAGGCATCCCGGTCTTCGCGCAATTCGGACTGACGCCGCAGACCGCGGGCAAATACGGCATTCCCTATAGCGCGCAGAATTCGCCGCAAGCGCAGGCGAGCGCGGAAGCAGCGGCACGGCTGGTCGAAGAAGCGAAGCTTCTTGAAGCGGCCGGTGCCGCGCTGCTTGATTTCACCAATTCCGGTCCGGTGGCCGGCGCCGCCGTGGCCGCGGCGGTGAAGATCCCGGTGATCGGCGGCTTCGGCGGCGGGCCGTGGCTCGACGGCCGCATCCGGCTTGCCCACACCGCGATCGGTTATGGCGAGAAGTGGCTCGATTCCACGACCGATACCTATTTCAATTCCGCCAAGGCGACGCTCGGCGCCTTCACCGCGCTGATCGCCGATGCCCGCGCCGGGCGCCAGATCAAAGGCTGATCATGCCGAGCGCGGTCATCGACGGCATCGCCACGCGCTATGAAATTGCCGGCCAAGGGCCGCCGCTGTTGATGTATGCGCCGGGCGGATTCAATGCTGTGGTCGAGGCGTGGTCGACGCTCGGCGTCTACGCGAAAATCAAGCTCCTCGATCATCTGCCGCAGCGCTTCACCTGCATCCTATTCGATCGCCGCGAATGCGGCCAGTCGGGCGGCCGCGTCGAACCCGTGACCTGGACGCATTACGTTGCGCAGGGCAGGGGGCTCCTTCAGCATCTCGGCATCGCGCGCGCCCACCTCGTGGGCGGCTGCATGGGCTGCGCGCCGGTCGCGGCGTTCGGCGTGGCGCATCCGGACATGGTGGCAAGCATGGTGCTGTTCTGGCCGGTCGGCGGCGCCAAATACCGCATATCGAGCCATCAGCGCTTTGCCGAGCATCTCGCTTTCGTCCGGAGCGACGGTCTTGCCGGCGTCGTCGCGCTCGTGCGCAAGGAAGGCAAGCCGTTCGGCGCCGATCCGCGCGGCGGGCCGTGGGCTTCGGTGATCAAGAACGACGATGCCTTCGCCGCCGCTTATGCGAAGCAGAATATCGAAGACTACGTTCGCATCTGTCGTGCCATGCGCGACGCCTTGTTCGACCGCGACGCCGCGCCCGGCGCAGAACCCGAAGACCTCATGCGCAGCGAAACTCCGGCGCTGATCGTGCCGGGCCATGACGCCGCGCACGCCACCTCGGCGGCGCGCTACCTAGAAGAATGCCTGCCGCAATCGCAATATTGGGACATGCCGGTCGAGCGGCAGACCGAGGACGCAACTAGCGCACGCATGCTGCAGTTTTTTGATAAAGTCATCGCCTGAAAGAGTTATCGCCGATGGTCGATTATTATTCGACATTGTTACGCGCGGTCACTGCGCCCGGCGCCGGTGATGCGCAGTGGCGCCGCGTGGTCTACGACCGCGCCCGGCGCATGCTGGCAAGCAGGCTGCACACGCTGACGCCGCCGCCGCCACTTGCCCAGATCGCTGCGGAAGAAGCGGCGCTGGACGCCGCCATCGAACGCATCGAGCAGGAATTGTCGTGGACCGAGCATGGCACCATCGCACCCGACGCGCGAACCCACGATCGGTTTGGCGACGTCGGCCGCGAGCCGTGGACGGCGCGTGAAGAAGGCTTGGTGGCGGCGCCGTCGCGCCCGACGCGGGCGGCATGGATTGCCGCCGCCGTATTTGCCGCCGCCGTCGGCGCGGCCGGCTATGTCTATTGGACGGCAATGCCGCAACAATCTATGCCGCCGCCCGCGAAAACCGACGCCCAAAACAGGCTGCTGCCCTCGCAGGAGCGCAGGGCCGCAGCCGACGCCGATCTTGCGCCAGGTGTCGATGGCGGCAACTCCGACCCCGACATGGCCTACGTGTTTCGCCGCCAGCCGACCTTTTATCGCACGCTGCAGCCCACCGGCACGATCATCGTCGATAAGGCGCAACATTATCTTTATCTGATCCAATCCAACGACGTCGCGCTGCGCTACGGCATCGCCGTGGGCGGGCAATGCGCCGATCTCGTCGGGCTGCGCCATATCGCGAGCATGGCGGAATGGCCGCCGTGGCAGCCGCCGCCGGACCTGCTCAAGCGCACGCCGCCGGCGATGCCCGGCGGCCCCGGCAATCCGCTTGGCGCTCGCGCGCTCCAGCTCGACGACGGCGCGTCGCGCATCAACGGCACCAATGCGCCGAAGACGATCGGCAATTCCGTGGCGTTCGGCTGCATCCGCCTCGCCAATGACGATATTGTCGATCTGTACAACCGGGTAAAGGTTTCGACGCCGGTTGTGGTGAATTAGATCTGCAACAAATAACGATGCGCTGACGCCGCATCCAGTTGACCCGCGTTCCTGAACGGCTAGCATCGTGTCAGGACCATTGCCGGCAAAATCGACGCAAAGCCGATCGGGGACGGAAGTATGCCGAGCGCGCGACAGCACCGCACCGATTGGGAGCACATATTCTTCATCGCGCTCATCCTGCTGTTCCTGGGGTGGTATCTTTGGACGGCGACTGCGGCGTCGCCGACATTCAGCAATCTAATTCTCATCGCTCCGGTGGGCGTCGTCGCGGCTGTTCTGCTGTTGTATGTCGGATTGGCCGAAATCTTCGGCCATGACGCCGTCGTGCGAAACAGCGGCCTCGGTCAAAAAACGCTCGCCGTGGAGGTCGAGCCGTCGCGCTTTCGCGCCAGCTCGCTTACGACCATCGCGACGCTGATGGGCCTGTTCGGGGCATTCGTCGTCGGCATCCCCTATATCGGCTTCGATCTCGCAACCTTTTTCTTTGTCGTCGCCACCTTGTGGCTGCTCGGCGAGCGCCGCGTCGTGTTTTCGTTGTCGCTGGGGCTCGGCATCGCGGTGGCGCTGAGCGTTGCGGCCTTGACGCTATTGACCTTTCCAATGCCGCTGGCGATTGCCCGCTCCCTGTGGAGAGGCCTTTGATCGACTGGCAAGCCCTGTTGTCGGCTTTTCACATTCTGGGAAGCTCCTATAGCGCGTGGCTGCTGACGATTCCCGGCATCGCGCTCGGCATGCTGGGCGGCGCGATCCCCGGCGTTTCCTCGGCGCTCATTCTCGCGATTGTGCTGCCGGCGACGTTATGGATGAGTTTGCTTTCGGCGCTGATTTTCATGACGGCGATTTATACCGGCGCCGCGTTCGGCGTCGCCATCCCGGCGATCTTGATGGGCGTGCCGGGGTCGCCGGCCGCGGTGGCGACCTCGTTCGACGGCTACCCGATGACGCAACGCGGCGAGCACAATCTCGCGCTCGGATTGGCGCTCGCGGCGTCGACGCTTGGGCACATGGGCGCCTATCTCATCCTGTTTCTGTTCATCGGCGTGATCTCGCACGCCGTGCTCAAGCTCGGCCCGCTGGAAATGCTGCTATTGATGTTGTGGGGCTTGACGCTGATTGCGGCGTTGCGCGGCCGCTACGTGTCGCGCAGCCTGTTGTCGGGGCTGATCGGCATCCTGATCGCCACCATCGGATTAAGCCCGCGTGACGTCATTCGCGGCACCTTCGATCTGCCGGATCTGCTCGACGGCGTGCCGGTCGTTCCGGCGATGATCGGCCTGTTCGCGGCCAGCGAGCTCTTCAACCTCGCCGGCACCAGCTATCTGGTGCAGCGCTCCGATTTGCGCACCGTCAGCGTTCGGGAGATCGCGCGCGGCATGCTGAGCGCGCTGTACCACCCGGTCGTCATTCTGCGCGGACTGCTCATCGGCGCAACGATCGGCGGCCTGCCCGGCGTCGGCGCGGCAGTCTGCAATCTCGTCTCCTACGCGGAAACCAGGCGTGGCGACAAGCATCCCGAGACGTTCGGCAAGGGCAATCCGAAAGGCGTGATCGCCGCCGAAGCCGGCAATGCCAGCTCGGAAGCGGGCTCCATGGCGACTTTGCTGGCGCTCGGCATCCCGGGCGGCGCATCGTCAGCGGTGATGCTCGCGGCGCTGTCGCTGCACGACGTCACCAGTGGACCGCAATTCCTCGACGCCTCGAAAGACATCGTCTACGCGATCATTCTCAACAATTTCGTCCAGGGCGCGATCATGCTGGTGCTCGGCCTCGGCCTGATCGGGCTGATGGCCAATGTCATCCGCATTCCGGTGCGCGTCCTCATTCCGGTCATTCTGGTCCTGGCGACGTTCGGATCCTATGGGTTATCCGGCAACATGGCCGGGCCGCTCACGATGGTCGTGTTCGGCTTTATCGGCTGGCTCATGCAGCGGCATGATTATTCGGTGCCGGCTTGCGTCGTCGGGCTGATCCTCGGCGGCAAGGTGGAAAATGCCTTGCTGCAGACCTATCAGATCTCGGGCGGCGGTCAGCTCAGCTACTTTATCGGCCGCCCGATCGCGCTGGTGCTGCTGGTATTGCTGCTGTTCTCATTGTTCAGCCGCCCGATCATGCAATGGTGGCGTCGGCGCAACCCGGCGCTCAGCGATGCTCCGCAAGACAATGCAGTCAAGTCCGCTTGAGGAAATGCCCATGGCAAGAACGACAAAGAACGTCGCCAAAACGGCCAAAGCCGCGTGCCTGATCGCGCGGCGGCCGCTCCTGACCATGTTGGCGGGAGCGGTGGCGGGCAGCTTTGCCGCACGGCAAGCGCGGGCGGACAGCTGGCCGGACCAGCCGATTACCATCGTGGTGAGCACCAAGGCGGGCGGCGGCTTCGACATGATGGCGCGCAATCTGGCGCCGGCGCTCAGCAAGGAGCTCGGCGTGCCGGTCAATGTGCTGGACAAGGAGGGCGGCGCGATGGTGATCGGCACGCGATATTTCCTCAGCCAGCCGCACGACGGCAATACGCTGCTGGTGTCGGGGCCGGCGCCGTACTGGTATGCCGACATCAACAAATTTCACGCCGGCTACGATCTGAAGGATTTCGACATTCTGAACGTTCAATGGACCGACAAGACCGGTGTTTTCGTGCCCAAGAGCGGCAGATTCCAATCGTTCAAGGACATCATCGACGCCATCAAGGCGCATCCCGGGGAAGTCAGTTGCGGCGTGGTGCGCGATTCCGGCGAGTTCTTCAACGCCGGGATCCTGATCAATGCGCTGAAGCTGCCGCTCTCCGCGATCCGGCTGGTCACCTACGAGGCCAGCGCGCCGCTGCGCACTGCGGTCGCCGGCGGCCAATTGGATTTCGCACTGGTGTCGCTCGAGGCGAGCCTGAACATGCTCAGCCTGATCAAGGCCGTCGCGATCTTCAACGACGTCCCGATCCCGGAATTGCCCGGCACGCCGACGGCCAGTGATGTCCTCAAAGCCGAAGGCATCACCGCGACGTTCGTGCCGAGCTCGATGCGGGCCCTGATCACCTATGCCGATTTGAAGGAAAAATATCCCGACCGCTATGAGAGGCTACGGGGCGTCTACGAGAAGATCCTGCACGACCCGGAATTCCTCGCCAAGGCAAAAAAGCAAGGTGTCGGCACCGACTGGCTCGGGCCGGAACAGTCATTGGCGCAAATCAAGGCCGCCTATGCGATCTTCGATCAATATAAGAGCCTGTTGAATCAATAATCGCAGGCTGCACGGTTGCATCGAAATCGCGCGCTTTGATCGAGAGGAAAGTCTTTTAGGCCGCCATCCATGGATAGGCTTTGGCGTGGTCTTGCTCGAAGCGCCGGATGGCGTCGGCATATTCCTGGGTGTGGGCGATTTCGTCCAGGCCGCGCAACAATCGCTTCTTGCTCAACGGCTCGATTTCAAAGCGGTAGACCTTGCCGTCGGGGCCGGTGACTGCCTGATTGGGCAGATCGACAGTCAAATGCGCGCCGCGCTGCTCCCGTAATTGCCGCATCAGCGTGTCCACGGTCGCGGCCGGCAACCGCACCGGCAGCAAGCCGTTCTTCAGCGAATTGCTGAAGAAGATGTCGCCGAAATTCGGCGCGATGACCGAACGGATGCCGAAGGTAATCAGGCCGAACACGGCGGTTTCGCGCGACGAGCCGACGCCGAAATTGCGGCCGGCGACCGCGATCACCGCGTGGCGATACGGCTCTTGATTGAGGATATAGTCCGGCTTCTCCGACCCGTCGGCATTGAAGCGGCGGTCATGCAGCAGAATCTGCGCGAACCGCGGACCGCGCGGCACTTTGTTGAAGCGGGTCGGGCAAATCTGATTGGTGTCGATATTGGCTTCGGCCAGCGGCACGGCGATGCCGGACAGGACTGAAAACGGTTCCATGACGCTTATGCCCTTGTTCCAAATTCGCGCACGTCGACCAGGTGACCGCGCAGCGCGGCGGCAGCCGCCATGGCGGGGCTCATAAGATGCGTGCGCCCGCCCGGGCCCTGACGTCCCTGGAAGTTCCGGTTCGAGGTCGAGCCGCAACGCTCGCCGGGCTTCAATTGATCGCCATTGAGCGCGGTGCACAGCGAGCAGCCGGCATCGCGCCATTCGAAGCCGGCCGCGGTGAAAATGCGGTCGAGGCCCTCGGCTTCGGCCTGGCGTTTCACGCTCTCCGACCCCGGTACCACCCAGGCCGGAACAACCGCGTGTCCCAGCTTGGCGACGGCCGCGGCGGCGCGGATATCGTCGATGCGGCTGTTGGTGCATGAGCCGATGAAGATGCGATCGACGGCAATATCGGTGAGCGCCATGCCCGGCTGCAGGCCCATATAGGTCAAGGCCTTGCTGTACTCGGTGCGCCGCTCGGCATCGGGCTCCTGCGCCGGATCGGGAACGCGGCTGGTGATCGGCAAGGCCTGCTCCGGATTGGTGCCCCACGTCACCATCGGGCCGACTTGGGCGGCATTGAGCGCGACGTCCTTGCTGAATTTCGCATCGGCGTCGGACGGCAGCGTGCGCCAATATTTCAGCGCCTCGTCCCAGGCCTTGCCTTTCGGCGCGAACGAGCGCCCGGCGAGGAATTGATAAGTGGTGTCGTCCGGCGCGATCAGGCCGGCTTTGCCGCCGGCTTCGATCGACATGTTGCAGATCGTCATCCGCTCATTCATCGACATTTGTTTGACGGTCGAGCCGGCATATTCGATGGCGTAGCCGATGGCGCCGCCGATGCCGATCTTGGCGATGATGGCGAGGATGATGTCCTTGGCGGTGACGCCAAAACCGAGCGCGCCGTCGATCGTGATGCGCAACGTGCCGGGGCGCCGCTGCCAGATCGTCTGCGTCGCCACAACATGAGTGGTTTCTGAAGCGCCGATGCCGAACGATATGTTGCCGAACGCGCCATGCGTCGAGGTGTGCGAATCGGCGCCGACCAGCACGATGCCCGGCTGGCTTAAGCCCAGCTCCGGACCGGCGACGTGGAGAATGCCCTGCCGCGCATCGCCCCAGCCGAACCGCGCGATTTTGTACTCGTCGGTGTTGCGGATCAGAAGCTCGACCATGTTGCGGATGTCCGCGTCGGGGATGCTGGCGACGCCGCGCGCGCGGGCTTGCGGATCGGTCGGAATGTAATGATCGGAAAAGGCAAAGACCTTGTCGGGATGCGCCACCGGCAGGCCGCGCTCGTGCAACGTATCGAAAGTATGCCGCGAGCCCTCGTGGATCAGGCAGCGGTCGACATACAGCAGCGTCTCGTCTTCCTCCCGCGCGACGATATGACTGTCCCATACTTTGTCGAACAGCGTTTTCATTTTGTTGTTGCTCCAATGTGTATGGGATTAGCCGTCGGACTTTTGCACGATGGCTAATCGAGACGAAATCCTTTGCTGCGCACGAAGCCGCCGAAGTCGGCGCGTGTCGCCTCGGCATATTGCCGGGCCTTGTCTTCAGACCAGCCGTAAAAACACGTCTCGCCCCAACGCGCGACATTGCGTTGGCGTCGGTACGGCCGCAACGCGGCGCGGCGCCGGTCGTAGCCGTCGATCTCCTCGGCAAGGTTGTGCCCGCCATAGGCGTTCTCGACCACGGTCGTGCTCAGCGACAGCCGCGGTGTGATTTCGCCGGGCTGCGCCGGCCAGCCGACGCAAAGCCCGGCGACCGGGATGACCCGGCTCGGCAACTTCAACGTGTCGCTGACGACCTGCGGATGGTCGCGGATCGCGCTGATCGGGCAACAGCCAAGCCCGACTGCCGCCGCGGCATGGATGAATGTCGTCATCACGATTGCCGCATCGACTGCCGCGTTGAAGAACTGATCGAGGTGATCGTTGGGAAACGGCTTGCCGCGCATCGCGCATAACGCGGGCAGCCGCGCGCCGTCGGCGGCGAACACCAGAAACGCCGGCGCATCCAGGATCCATGGCATGTCGGGAATGGTGGCGACGATCGCCCTGCGGATCGTCATATCGCTGACGATGACGATGTCGGCTTGCTGCAGGTCGCTTTTCGACGGTGCCGACAGTGCGCAGGCGCACAGAAGCCGCAGCAAATCCGGCTCGACCGCGCGCGGCGCATAGCGCCGGTGCGAGCGATGGCGGGCGATTTTTGCGAGCTCGCCCAAGCCGGAGAGACCGGGATCGACGGCGAATTCCTCGCCGAACCGCTCGAACAACGCCGCTTGGATCGCTTTTGCGACTGCTTCGTTACCCATGCTCGATTACTGCTCCGCGCCGATGCGGCGGTCCTGAGCGCGCGACTCAATGATCATGCTATTTCGCGCCGCGATCCAATAGCTCGATCGACACGCCTTCCGGCGCCCGGATGAAGCAAATGCGCACCCCCGGCCGCACCGTGGTCGGCTCGCGGGTGAATTCAACGCCCTTGGTCTTGAGATCGGCGGCGATCGCATCGATGCCGCTCACCGCAAGCCCGAAATGATCGAGGCCGCGATAGGGGATGGTCGGCGCGACGTTGGTGCCGTCGCCCTCGGCCACCGGCGCGATAAAGATATTGGCGCCGCCGAGCTTCAGATCGATACGCGGCTTGCCCTCCTGCATGCTGCGCAGCACTTCGGCGCCGAGCATTTTTTCGAACCACTGCGCCATGGCCTCGGGGTTGGCCGTGCGCAGATGAATGTGGTCCCAAGTCACTTTGAAATTTTCTTGCTGCGCCATGGCGCATTCTCCCTGTTACGCATTGACCCCGGGAGGTTATGGCATGTCGGCGGAGGTGCCAACGCCATTTTGGCGCGACGATCGCCTGGGCGCACGATCATGCGAACTCGGATTCGGAACCCTAGTGGCGCGACGGCCTGGTGTTGGTTTCGGCGGACGCGGCCGGCGACGGCGCGGGAGCCGGTCCCAACCAGCCGGCCTTGGCGACCACGCCTTGCAGCATTTGCAAAATACGCTGCAATTCGGCGCGCGACAGGCCGCTGGCGGCGCCATCGCCGCTCAGCCCGTACAGTTCGAGGCGGAAATTTTCGCCCTGCGGCGTAATCGAAACACGGTCGATGAGTTCCGCCGCGCTGGCGCTTGATTTCAGAATCTCGGGCGGTGTGACGGACATCGCGCCCGCCGTCTTGGCGATGGCCGCCTCCCGTTCGAATTGGGTGAACTCGCCGCGCATTTGCGCCGGGGCGCGCTTCGCCAATTGCGAGGTGCTATTGAGAAATTCGGGCATGCGCCCAAGCAGCGCAAGCGCGACACGCCGCGTCAGCCAGCACGACCAGGCGTCAGGACGGCCGGGATTGACGGCGGCCGCGATGCGATCCTCGCGCGGTTCGTAGAGGAACGTGATCGATACGATTGCGCGCGTCATTGACGATCAGACCAGCTTCGGCCACGGCACGGTGCGGATGACCGGCTGCGCCGCGGCGGTGGTGAAGACGCGGATGCGGTCCATGCGGGCTCCTCACTCAGGCGCGGTGCAAGGGCGCATCGGTGACTTGTTGCAAAGCGTCGAAGCTCAGTCCGGGCGCCATGTCGCGCACCACGAAACCTTCGGCGGCGACGTCGAGCACCGCAAGATTGGTGTAGACGCGCTTGACGGCGCCAATGGCGGTCAGCGGGTAACTGCAACGGCGCACCAGCCGGCTGTCGCCGGCTTTGGTGGTATGCTCCATCAGCACCCAGAGCTGGCGGGTGCCGGCGGCGAGATCCATGGCGCCGCCGACCGCGGGCGCGGTGTCGTTGTCGGAGATCGACCAGTTGGCGATGTCGCCGTTCTCGGCGACCTGGAACGCGCCGAGCACGCACAGGTCGAGATGGCCGCCGCGAATGAGCGCAAAGCTGTCGGCGTGATGCATGTAGGAGCCGCCGGTGCGCAGCGTGACATATTGCTTGCCGGCATTGATCAGCCAGCGGTTGATCGCCTCCGGCGCCGGCGCCGGTCCCATGCCGAGCACGCCGTTCTCGGAATGGAAGATCACCTCGCGCTCGGCCGGCACATAGTCGGCGACTTGCAGGGGCGCGCCGATGCCGAGGTTGACGTACCAGCCCTCCGGAATGTCGCGGGCGACGCGCGCGCACATCTCGGCGCGAGTCAACGGTTTGCAGGCATCGAGCACGGTCACGGCTTGCCTCCTTACGTCACCGTCGGTTCGCCATAGGGCACGTGCAGCACGCGATTGACGTAGATGCCGGGCGTGGCGATCTTTTCCGGATCGAGCGCGCCGAGCTCCACGATGTGCTGGGCCTGCGCGATCGTCAACTGCGCCGCCGTCGCCATCACCGGATTGAAGTTGCGCGCGGACGACCGGTAGGTGAGATTACCCCAGCGGTCCGCTTCCCAGGCCTCGATCAGCGCGACGTCGCCGGCTAGCGCTTCCTCCAGCAGATATTTGCGGCCGCGAATCTCGCGCTCCTCCTTGCCGGCGGCGAGCTTGGTGCCGACGGCGGTGGCGGTGAAGAAAGCGGGTATGCCGGCGCCGGCGGCGCGCATGCGTTCCGACATCGTGCCCTGCGGCACGATTTCCAGCTCGATCTTGCCGGCGCGATAGACTTCCTCGAACACCACCGATCCGGCGCTGCGCGGATAGGAGCAGACGATCTTGCGCACGCGGCCGAGTTCAAGGAGCCGCGCCAGCCCGGCGCGCCCGGTGCCGGCATTGTTGGAGACGACGGTCAGGTCCTTGGCGCCTTGCTCGATGAGACCGTCGATCAGCGCGTTGGGCTGGCCGATCGAGCCGAAGCCGCCGAGCAGGACCACGGCGCCGTCGCGGATTCCGGCCATGGCGTCGGCCATCGATCGTACGATCTTGTTGATCATGAAAGGCGCTTTTCCCGGACGCAGTGCAGCGTGCAACGCTGCACCGCCGATCCGGGATCGTTGCAAACGCGGCGTGTGCAAAGGTCCCGGTTCTTCAGCGCACCGCTGCGTGCTGCGCTGCGCCCGGGATGCCAGATCCTAGCCAACTCTTTGTCCCTACCCCGCCACCCGGGCCCGCGCCTCATCGGCGAACGCCGGCATCACTTCGCGCGCGAAGCGGCTGAGATTGTCGTTGGCCTTGTCGAGGACCAGGCCGCCGCCGTTGAGCAAGATATATTCGACGCCGAGCGCGCGCAGCCGTTCGAGCTTTCGTGCAATCTCGTCCGG
>Ga0335078_10009413_pt1 | contig 14485 bp, 11 predicted proteins | sample Lox_Sample_32_FD_206711 | JGI IMG/M metagenome (GOLD analysis project Ga0335078, IMG submission 206711) | Soil microbial communities from Loxahatchee National Wildlife Refuge, Florida, United States - Lox_Sample_3.2 | ecosystem: Environmental > Terrestrial > Soil > Wetlands | place: USA...
CTGGTAAGCGGGGTCTACTTTTATTGCCTGATTGCAGGCAATTTCACTGCCACAAAGAAGCTCATCCTGGTCAAGTAAAGTGCTTTAATATAAATCTAACGATTTTTGTAAAGGGAGGTGAGTTGCGAAGTTCAAAGTGAAAAAATTTAATCTCGTTGCGCAAGAAGTGTGAATGTTTGGAAGAATTAAATCAGAAAAAGGAGAAGAAAAATGCGTATCAGAATTATACTTGCCAGTTTGGCTCTGGTACTATTGGTTACTTCACAGGGGATGTCGCAGTATTCTGCCAAAGAGGATTTTGCGTATCCCTCCGGAACGATCCTGGATTCATTAGGAAATAAGACGCCTGGCTGGGGAGGTCCATGGGTGCTTGATACCAGCAATGGGAAGACCACCGGCTTGGGTGTTGTAGCGGATACGGGTTTCGACTACAGCGATTTGTACACTACGTCGATTCCTCATGTTGGCAATGAGCTTGTTGCTCAGGCACCTGGTAACTGGGCATCTGCCCGTTATAAACGTGCGTTGGATAAGGTATGGCCGGATGCGAAGGGACAATACTGGACCAGTTTTTTATTTGACACAAAGAAAGTCCCGAGCGGTAATACTTATTACTTGTACAAGTTATTTTCCGGTTCGAACGAACGCATAGCGATAGGGAAAGGCGGCGGAGGTACCACTTATACCTGCGGTAGTGGCTGGCCTGGCGGTCAGGCGCGGATGTATCGACGGCGCAGGACCAGGGTGGACCAGTTTGGCTTGTGACGGAGATGTTCCTGACGGGTACACAAAAAGATACAAACGCGGCGACGTATATGTGGATCAACCCGGATCCGACTGCGACCGCACTCGATACAAGTGTTGCCGATGTGAAGAGAATGACCAACATGAGCACCGGTTTTGATTCGGTTGCTGTCGAGTGGGGTGGTGCAGACACGAATGAAATAGTCTATGACGAAATAAGATTGGGTACGTCATTCTCAAGCCTTGTTACTGCGGTAATATCGCGCCCAGGTTTGAAGCCGACTCAATTCGTTCTGTCTCAGAATTATCCGAATCCTTTCAACCCGACCACCACTATCAGTTACTCGGTTCCGCAGAACGGCTTGGTGACCCTGAAGGTGTATAATGTCCTAGGACAGGAAGTGGCGACGCTGTTCTCCGGCGTAAGACCTCAAGGCAATTATGTGGCAACATTTGACGGCGGCAAGTTTGCGAGCGGCATTTATTTTTATCGCTTGCAAGCTGGAACGACACAAATTACCAAGAAGTTAGTCCTGCTTAAATGAGTCGCTGAAATTTAGGCTTTTCTCTAAGATACACCTTGCGAAGATGGCCGATGCCCACAACGGGCGAAAGCGTTCGACGCAAGGTGTATCAAAAAATTTTATCATTCATTTAGAAAATCACTATTCACTAACGCTTTCTAACGGATTGAATTTGCCGGTTCTGATGAAAGGTTTTTCGGTGACGAAGAGAAATGTTGGAGCATGATTTGTGAAAGACGCGGATTCTTGAAAACGTTCAGCGGCGATATTATTGCACAACCCCGCCGGGTGGTTCTGAATTTACTCCGCCTCCTGAGATGAGATTTGAAAGAGATTAAAACAGCTTTGTGAACGATGTCTATTGCGGAATTTATAACCGGTCATGTGAGATTTGAGGCAAGTTCCTTTCTCATTGCCGTTCTTTGCACGACGGGAAGATTCTGAGATGAGAAGCGGGTTAAGCAGGCGTTCATTTATCGAAACTGTTGCAATTGTCGCGGCTGGCCTTGGCCTCCCTAACTTCTCCGGACCCGCAGGCGTATTCGGTAAGATTCTCGGGCCAAATTCGGTTGGGAGAAGAGATATTTCGAAGAATGGTTTTTCGGATAGAGAGATCACGGGTAAATATGTCATTCCCCCAGACTGCCCGAAATGGGTGAACAATGCGGTTTTCTATCAGGTATATCCTCAGAGTTTTTATGATTCAAACGGAGATGGGATCGGTGACCTGCCCGGAATAATTCAGAAATTGGATTATATAAAAAGCCTTGGTGTAGACGCGGTGTGGATTAATCCATTCTTCGAATCTCCATTTGGCGACGGAGGATATGATATTACCGATTACTTGAAAGTAGCGCCGCGTTACGGAACAAATGACGACGCAGAAAAGCTCTTTGAAGAAGCGCATAAACGAGGATTGAGAATCCTGATCGATTTTGTCGCCAGCTATACCTCAATGGAACATCCGTGGTTCAAAGCGTCGACACAACAGAATAGAAACAAGTACTCGAACTGGTACGTCTGGACGGACAACGTATGGTTGAATCCGCCGCAACAATTCGAGGGGGCATTCATCAAGGGGTATGGTATGAGGAATGGGCAGTACATGCAGAACTTCTACTATTCCGAGCCTGCGTTGAATTATGGATTTGCGCAGCCCGATCCGGATCAGAAATGGGAGCTGCCGGTGGATCATCCTGACGTATCGGCGATGAAGGAGGAAATAAAAAGCATACTTCGTTTTTGGATGAAGATGGGCGCGGACGGGTTCCGTGCAGACATGGCCGGTGCTCTTGTAAAGTCGTCCATAAATGAAAGAAATAAATCCGGGAGTTCAGGACAGTTTTTCACAACTCACGAAGAAGGCACAAAGCAATTTTGGCGGGAAATCCGAGGCATACTCAGTAAGGATTTTCCTGAAGCATTCATGGTATCCGAATGGTCAAATCCAGTCTCTGCACTTGATGGCTGCTTCCACGCAGACTTCTTTCATTGGTTTGAAGGATATAACGATTTGTTTCAGAAGGAGAGCTGGAGGATTCTCAATGGCTGCTCCAAAGGCCACAGTTATTTCGATGAGGAAGGTAAAGGAGACATAACCTTTTTCCTAGATAAGTTTATGGAGCAATATCTCCCGACCAAAGAAAAGGGATATATCTCATTGCCGCTCGGGAATCACGACAATGCGAGATTAGGCAACAAACGGACCGACGACGATCTGGAAATAATTTACGCATTCGGGCTGACAATGCCCGGCGTTACATTCATTTATTATGGTAACGAGATTGGCATGCGCCAAATGCCTGAAGATTGGCCGCAGGTGGAAGGTGCATACCTTCCACGGAACGGCGCTCGGACGCCAATGCAGTGGTCAAAAGAAAAGAATCTCGGATTTTCGACCGCACCTTCAGATAAACTCTATCTCCCGGTAGATCCATCCGGCGATGCTCCGACCGTCGAGAAAGAAGATGCCGACCGCGACTCCTTGCTTAACAGGACTCGTAAGCTAATCGCGCTCAAGCATTCGGAGCCGGCTCTTGCGGCTTACGCCGAATTTGTTCCGTTGTTCGCTAAGAAGAACGCTTATCCGTTTGTCTATGCGAGAGCTAAAGACAAAGAGGTCGTCCTGGTGATTTTAAATCCATCGTCAAAAGAATTCGAAGCATCGTTCGAATTAAATGTCCCTTACTCAAATCTTGTCCTCCTGGCAGGCAAGAATATCAGCATATCAAGAATCAAAAACAGGGTCTCGATGACCGTTCCGGGAAGAACTTATGCCGTCTATAAGCTGGGCTGAAGTTTTTAAGATGCCAGGCGGTAAAATTCTTGTAAGATCGGATAACAAGAAGTTTTCTCAATTAGCAAAAGGAACATGGAACGGAGAAACAAATATGAAAGTTGTGACATTCCAGCCTGTTCCTGGGCGTCATTTTGAAATGGAAGCGATGCCGGCCATCAGTGGATTTTCGACCGCCACTGAAATTGGAACGGACAGAAGAAATCCCGAATAATGAGTCTATCAATGAAAAGAATCCTGTTGGTACCATTCCTGACCGTCGAATTATTCCTTTCTCAACGTGTCTTATCTTCTGAGAGCAAAATCGACTCTCTGAATCCGCAAGTAACAGAAATAAAGAACGGGATAGAGCTGAGAACGCGCGAATTAAATTTAAGAGTGCAATTCTATGACGAGAATATTGTACGAGTGTTGAAATGGTGCAAAGATGGAACGCCAAAAAAATTGACTTTGTCTGTTATTATGGATACAATTCCGGCACTAGCGATTGACGTGAGGAAGAATGACAGCATGGTCCTTTTGTCGTCCGCAGAACTTACTCTGAGAATTTCCACGATGAGTGGAAGCATCGGTTATCTTGATCCTGCCGGGAAATCAATTTTGAATGAGAAAGGAAATCCGTCATTCACGCCCATTTCATACTATTGCGATTCTGGGTTCACTATCCAACAAGATTTTCATCTCACGGATGAAGGCGTTTACGGACTCGGACAAAATCAGGACTGGGTTTTCAACTACCGCGGCAAGAAAGAGGTACTTGTCCAGTCAAACCCTGATGCGGTTATTCCATTCTTGGTCTCAACCAAGAATTATGGAATACTCTGGGATAATTACTCCAAGACGATTTTTAGTGACGATACGATTTGCACTTCACTTTGGTCAGACATCGGAAATAATATCGACTATTATTTTATTTTCGGTGAGAACATGGACAAGGTTATCTCGGGATACCGGGAATTGACAGGCCGCGCTCCGTTGTATGGTAAATGGGCTTACGGATATTGGCAAAGCAAAGAACATTACAAGACACAGGCCGAGTTGTTAAGTGTGGCCGCGAAGTACCGCCGCTTGAAAATGCCCATCGATAATGTGGTACAAGATTGGGATTACTGGAACGGGCGAGAAAATTGGGGCGGAATGTTCTTTGATAAAACTTTGTATCCCGACCCACAAAAGATGTGTGACGATCTTCATAAGATGAATTTTCATGTTATGCTTTCTATATGGCCAGCCCTCGGACCGAACACCGCGGTCTATGCCGACATGCTGAAACATGGATACCTCTATAAACCGGTCGGCTGGGCTGGCTTTAAATATTACGATGCGTATAATCCGGCCGCAGACAGCTTATATTGCAAGTATCTCGACACTGGTCTTTTCTCAAAAGGACTCGACGGCTGGTGGATAGACTCTACGGAACCTGACGTCGTCAACGCTATGACGAAAGAATCTGAAGAGTACGAGCTGAAGAAAATGGGCTGTAATTTTCTCGGCTCATGGGCAAGATATTTGAACTCGTATTCGTTGGCGATGACGGATGCCGTCTACGAGAACTGGCGGTCGCTGACCTCCGAAAAACGCGCATATATTCTGACTCGCTCTGTCTTCGCCGGGCAACAGCGCGACGCAGCAACGACGTGGTCGGGTGATATCGGCGCAAGCTGGGACATTTTTCGTGATCAAGTTTCCGGCGGCGTAAATTTCAGTATGTCCGGCGTTCCATATTGGACCTTCGACATAGGCGGATATGTACTCGGTGCCTATGGCGGCGTATTTACCGAAGGTGGAAAGGATCCCGCTTACGAAGAATTGTACACACGAATGTTCCAGTTCGGTGCTTTCTCTCCGATTTTTCGCTCGCACGGCTCAGAAACCCCGCGCGAAATCTGGGAGATGGGTAATTTTACTAAGCCAATCTTGAAGGCAGACGAATTGCGCTACAGATTAATGCCATACATTTACTCGCTAGCGTGGATGGTTACAAATCAAGGTTATACCATGATGCGCGGATTACCGATGGATTTTTCTCGTGACAAGAACACGCTTTCTATCGGCAGTCAATTCATGTTTGGGCCGGCAATCATGGTTTGTCCGGTGACTCAATACATGTACTTTAGACCACCGGAACAAGGCGTGCCGGTCGGCGCCGAATACTTCAAAACCGATGATGGTAAGCCCGGGTTGCTTGCAAAATATTATCAAGATGCGGAACGTAGCCATTTGAGCAGAACGCAAATCGATTCCGATATTGATTTCGTGTGGTACACGGGGCGGCCATCTTATCTTACTGATTCGACTTATGCAGTCACCTGGGAAGGTAAGCTAATTCCGAAAGAAAGCGGTAAGCACCAATTCCATCTACTTTGTTATGACCACAAAAGAATAATCCTGAACGGAGACACCCTGAAGATGGTTTACACGAGCGTCGAGCAATATACCGAGCCGGTAAATCTCGTGGCTGGTAAAGAATATAATTTCGTCCTCGAAACGGAAAACGCGTCAACGGGGGCTGCAAGGATGCAACTTTTCTGGAAAACCCCATCCATCTTTGCGAAGGAAGAGAAGAACGAAGTGCGCGATAAGAATATTGATGTCTACCTGCCGTCCGGCAGTGAATGGTACGACTTCTGGACAGGAGACAAGACTAAAGGCGGGATAGAAATCAAGGCCGACGCGCCAATCGACTTGATTCCGTTGTTCGTCAAGGCGGGTTCGGTAATCCCGATGGGGCCTTTCATACAATATTCCACTGAGAAAGCCGATCCAATTGAAATCCGTATTTACCGCGGGGCTGACGGAACGTTTACTCTATATGAAGATGAAAATGATAACTATGATTATGAAAAGGGTATCTACTCGACCATAGATTTCATTTGGCAAGATTCAAACAAGCGGCTTACGATTGGCGCGGCCAAAGGAAAGTACCCGGGGATGCTCGAAACTCGTATATTCAACATTGTGTTGGTCTCCAGGGGGCATGGGGCGGGGATCGGAGTTGCAAAAAATTTCGATAAGGTGATCCACTATTCAGGCAAGAAGGTCATCGTGAAATTTTAGAAAGGATTCAATGGCAGGTTGTCACATGCTCCACTTCAGTGACCTGCGGCAGAAGATTGATATTATTTCATTAATACGAGTTTCCTTGTTGAGCTGAACTTATCTCCGTTATTTCCCGTCACGTCAATCCGATAATAGTAAACGCCACTGGCCAAATTATCCAAGCTTATGCTCTTGGAATATCTTCCGGCATTCATTAAACCTAAATTCCATTCCGCAACTTTCTGTCCGAGCACATCATAAATGCCGAGAATAACTGTCGATCCTTCTTTCAGATCGAACTGTATCGTGGTCGACGGGTTGAGCGGATTCGGAAAGTTTTGGCGAAGGGAGAATTTGTCGGGTGTTTGACTCGCATCGTTGACTTCAGCCGCAACTGGCGTTTTGAATGTATATTTCGTCGTGCTGGCGGTCGTATCAATGCCATCTGTTGCCTGCACGTACCATGTATAAGTGGTGAGTGGCTGAAGAATTTTGGCTCCATCAAAGGTCAAGGTATCGCAATAGATATTCGATATGGTCGTATCTATGCTTGGGCCGGAAAGATGGAAGATGTATTCCATATCGCTCTGATCGGTGTCATCAGGATCGATGGATGGCTGCCATTTAAATGGTATAACCATTGAGCTGAGGTTTTTGCTGTTAGTGGGTGAGGTCAAAGTAAAAGCCACGGGTGCATAATTCGTATCAGGTGCGCCCCCTACGACTGAAGCCGAAAACGAATTAGTGGTAAGACCAGTGCCGTCAGTCCAGATTTCAAAACCGGCTTCCATGTTATTCAAATACCAGGTGGTATATAAATATCCCCGAGAAGCAGCGTCGCGCATGAAATCCTTGAGATCGAGGCTGACGCTGTCTTGAGGGCTAGTTATTTTATAGGCAATGTAATTCCAGCCCCATGTAGCAGCCGGTGCAAAAAAAACATTCCATGTGTGACCTCCAATCTGTGCGGTTGCAACTTGGTTACCGCCTGGTCCAATACCGCCTTGATAGTTGATCCAAACCATTAATTCGGCCGCTTGAGTGTGACTCGTACCGTCGACGTCGAACCAAGACTCATAAGAACAGTCCCAGTTTCCCGATACCCCTGCCGTGCCGATACTCCAGACAAAAGGAGCGGTCTTGATTTTATTGATCATCATGGATAGAGGATTGTTTTTCGAAGTGCATCCACCGAAATGGCATCCTTTATAGATGAACGGGTATGAAGCCGGACTAGCTCCAGTGTTATTGGCGGCGGATTGAGTGACACTAAAATATGTTGCACTCGTATCGACCGAAAGGTCCTGCTTATCGGTCGATGACCCCCAGACGTTATTCATGACAATGTATTCACCACCCTTGACAGGTGTTGAACCGTATTGCCCCGTTACTGTGATAGTCTGTGCAATTAGATTCACGGGAAGAAAAGAAAATGCTGCGCAAAATAAGAATATTTTCTTCATATTATTTGAACTCCTGACAATTTGGGCTATCAATATCGTTGCATATTCTAGGCAGTGGCACGATAAGTTCTCCAAGTTTCACATTGTTCCTTGATGTTGCCACATCGGGAGGCAGCCTCGACCGATGCAATCCTCACGCCGTCAAATTTGCCATTCGCTTTGATATTAAACAATACTAAGGCAAATGCGAGTTTACTTCCTTTTTCAATCACAGATTTTGATCAGCGAAGGGAGAGCATCGGTGATGCTGAAAATCATCGAAGAATGCAATAGAGAATTTGCTATCCGAGCAAAGAGAGATATTAAAGCCATTGATGTAATCGACACTTTGCGGGATATAAACATCGCTCGTAGATTACTACGGTTCGGCAGTGACTCACTTTGGATTATCATTACTCGTGATTTGTTAAACCACTGAGTCACACGGAGGATATCACGAAGGAGAAGCCTTTTCCTCAGTGCCACCTCGGTGTACCTCTGTGGTTTAAGAAAATAACGAAATTGAGTCACGACCTACGGTTCATTAGCTCTTATAAAGAGCCAGGGTTCGGTCAGGCTGGACTTAAACGCTTACTCAACTGGAGCGGATAGTCATTGCATAGCCTCAAGATGAGCAGGCCACTCGATCTCGGAATCTCCGACCGCGTCCAGGTTGTCCGATGATTTCTCTTGCATGACTTCGAATCATATTCCTAGCTTTTTCATTTTTCTCCACAAAGTAGATGGGTTAATTCCGAGCTCTGCCGCGGCCTTCACTCTACTCCCGGCATGTTTCTTCAGAACATTGACAATCACAGATTTCTCTGCGCCCTTAATCGTGGGTCCTCCCGTAACTTGTTCGACTAGAGCACCCGTCCTGATTCTCTCCGGCAGGCACTCTGCACCGATGACTTCGCTGCCGCACAGCACGAACGAGTGCTCAATCACGTTTTCTAATTCTCTAATGTTTCCGTGCCAGTCATACCTGGCGAGAAGATCATAAGCATCAGGTGAAAAGCGAGTGACCCGCCTCGAGAACCTCACGTTGAAATGTGCTATGAGGTGGCTGACAAGGAGTGGGAAGTCGTCCATTCTTTCTCTTAGTGGCGGGAGATGGATGTTTATGACGTTTATTCTGTAAAAAAGATCACTACGGAATCTTCCAGCTTCGATTTCATCATGCAGCACTTTGTTTGTAGCGGCAATTATCCTCGTGTTCATCTTAATGGTCTTGTTGCCGCCGACTCTTTCGAACTGCCGTGTCTCAAGCACACGGAGAAGTTTTGTCTGCAGCGGGAGTGAAATGTCCCCGATTTCGTCAAGGAATAGTGTACCATCTTGGGCGAGCTCAGATTTTCCGATTGATCTGTTTAACACAATTATGGATCAGAAAGGCAAAGTCGTGTTCTGCGAGCTTGCAATTGAGAACAAGGGCATCAAGCCCGAGGACTTACGCGACAAGCGTATCGTAATAGAGAAAGTGCCGCCGTTCCTCATGGGAGCGAGCGGTGCGGGAATGACCTTCGTATTCTGAAAGCACATTAGAGAGCGACGAGCACTCCTTTCTGTTCGTCGTTCTCTTTCTCACTTTCTCCGATTGTCAAGATAAATCCGCCAGATGTCCATGCATCTGCGGTCACCAGCTTATTAGATACGCACAGGTATCGGCGCCGTTTTTTCTGCATGGCTTGGAATCATCGTGGTTAACCGTAGCATTGGGTCGAAATTTCTTTGCCATGGATGTGATGATGCCTTTATCAAAGCTACATGGATAAGGATTCTCACAAACGGATACAATGAGATTCTGCCCTGTTATCCTTTTGTAGCCATAGTGTCCGATTCCTTCCATCATCGTCCCATCTGCGGGATTAAACATTGCCTGCCCCTTCTTTCGATGATTCATGTGATATGCAAAGTCTATCGACTTTATGGCGTCGTCTATGGTTTTTACCCATTCAGGGAAGATGGCACTCTCAGGTATTTTTAAACCTATCCGGAACAAGGTTTCATCGCCATACTGCAGAGCTATGCTTTTGAATGCTTGGAGCCATTTTTCTTGCGAGTACCATTTATCATCTACTATGTCGTCAGGTAAGCCTGACTCCTTCAGTCGAGCTTTCCCGAGGCTTGTAAGAATTCCAAATCCGGCGACTATGCTTTTTACGGTAACACCGTTCACCTCAATCCCGGGTTCGAACGCTCTAAATTGCATCTCGATCTCCTTTTTAGTTCCTAATTCGGAATGATCGCATCGATCTTTAATTGCATCGATGTTCGGAACAGCGCATTGTTTTGAATTGGAGATGCCCTGACGAGGACTAACTGGAGAGAGTTTCTTGCGCGCAGGTGGATATGTTAAAAGGATGATCCGCAGGCTCGTCTTTCACTATAGCTGGCCACAAAAATTATCCGCCTGTCAATCTATCACGAGCCGCTCATGCATTCTCTCTTACCGCGCCCGCCACTTTAGGTACTGTAAACTCGGAATAGTCTTCTAATTGTTTCAGATATTTTTCCGGATTGTATTTTAAGAAGGGAAATATTCTGTACAATCCTCTGAATACACTTCGTTCATTCATCGCCAGGCCATACTTGACATAATTTGGGTCCTGAGATAAATGGCGCTCCTCGGTAATTGCCCTGAAATAGTAGATGATATTGAAAAGCAGCAATAGTGTCGATAGCCTGACGGCTTCCCAGGGACTCGCTTGTGATATGAATGGCACCGATATCAACCACCATGAAAGATTCTTACTCACATAAGCTGGATGCATACAAAACCGGTAAGGACCATTGGTTAGAATTCCCCTATTGGTCAAGTTAGAGAATCGGATGCCAAAGGTAATGGTCGCCCACACATATATAAATAACAATAACAAAATTGTCACTCCCCAGATAACATATACAGGATGAATGTTTGACCACAGGTCTCCCCAGTAGAAATTATTGTCGTAATTGAAATAGTTGCCGTAGAAAAAATTCCAGAACGGCTGGTAACATCCAATTGCGACAATCCAGCCTAACACTGTGGGTTCAGCGGTGCGTACCTGAGAATCAAATATCTTCATTGTCATTAAATATCCTACGCCGGCAAAAACAAGATCGATCGTAAAAATGAGATTATACATATAATCGTACAGGGAAGGAAAGAAACCCATCGCCGTGAAAAAATCTGTCGTCTTGATGTAATTGAGATTTTCAATCAGAAAGCAAAACATCAACGGTAAAAAGAACAATTTCACTACCCAGCCTAAGACATGCTGCCTGATGATTTTGGTGTTGATCTCTTTCCATCGACCTAACAGCATCATACCAAAATGCCAAAAGCCGTCAGAGGGCTCTACCAAATATTTATCAAGGAGTATAAAATATGGGATACCACCCACCAGCAGGATAAGAGCGATATATTTAATGAAGATCCAGTAATTGTCATAAAAGTCAGTCCGGTAAATTGGAAATAACCAGTAGATGAGCGCTGCAAATCCTATCGTGCCATAAAGGCCGATAATCTTGATTGTTATTCTTTTAGTATCGGTCGCGTTCTTGATCGTGAAATTCAGCCCCGTTGAGGGACGTTTATATGTTTTTAGAAAGAAATATTCAAGAATAATTATCGGAAGCGCCAAAGATACCATGGCAAATACTGCCGACTCCACGTCAGATATGTTATAACGTTTGATTACGGTAAAACCAAAGATGAGAATGGAGGTGGCTATCAAATTAATAGCCATGGAAGTCGGAGACTTAGGAAGAATCTCTTTATACTTGGGGGATATTTTTTTCAGCATAACTGGGTCCAATTTTGGCTGACTGTTTTCCATTAATGTGACAAAATTCTTTCATAGGCTGGCAGATATAGTTTATTACAGCCGAAATAATTGCCTAAGAGAATGCACAACAAGAATTATGACGCTCTGAAAATCCGTGACTTGTATAACCCGAGCCTCGACACTAAATATCTCAAAGAGGTCCCCAGCACACCTAAACCATATTTGACGCTTCTCATGAAATTGATTGAAGATGCCTCGTGAAAGTATTTGGTCGGACACGTAATTTCAGCAATCTCAAATCCTGAATAAAAAATTTGGGCTAACATCTGGTTATCAAAGACAAAATCGTCGCTGTCAACTTGAAAATTAATCGACTCCAGAACCCTTCTTGAAAAGGCCCTATAACCTGAATGATATTCGGAAAGTTTTTGACTCATCATCAGATTTTGAATGAAAGTTAAAAGTCTATTGAAGAAGTATTTGTACAAGGGCATTCCGCCCATTATTGCTCCTTTGCCCAGGATACGCGAACCCAGAACGACATCATAAACATCGTTGGCAATAAGATATGTCATAGAATGAATAAGCTTTGGAGTGTATTGATAATCGGGGTGCAGCATTACCACAATGTCGCTTTTTAACTCCATGGCTTTTTTGTAGCAAGTTTTTTGGTTGGCTCCGTAACCTTTGTTTTTGTCAAGTGCTATTACGTGCTCTATACCGAGCCGTCTTGCCAATCCAACGGTATTGTCACTGCTGCAATCGTCGACCAAAATAACGTGATCCACTATGTCAAATGGGATTTCATTAAATGTAGGTTCCAGCGTCTTTTCGGCATTGTACGCAGGCAAAACAACCGTAATGGATTTATTTTTGATCATTTATTAGAATTTCCGGTCTGCTTTAAGAACGCGTAAGAGAATCAATTCCATGGTACAAGAAGCACCAAAACAAAATCCAATCGGCGAACTTTCAAAGCTATTGGGCATTCTTCAGGTGTCTTTCAATCGCGGTGGTTGACATAATTATTCTTCAATCTCTCATACATTTTAGAATAGTGCTCGGCTTCTTTCAACATGCCTTTCGCTTTATAGGCATTCCCGAGGTTGCCATATGCATTCGCATCACCCGGGTTTAATTCTGTAGCTTTCGCATAGTCCTTGATTGCGGTATTGATATCCCCTTTTGCTGAATAGGCGATTCCCCGGTTGGCATAAGCTTCCTCATAACCGGGTCTCAACTCGATGGCTTTATCATAGTCTTCGAGAGCAATTGCAAGGTTGCCTTTGACCAAATAATAATTTCCACGGTTGTAATAAGCTTCTGCCAAGACAGGTTTCAACTCGATGGATTTCTCAAAGTCTTTAAAAGCGCCTTCAAGATCGCCTTCATTCTGATGGGCAAGTCCCATGTTGTTATAAGCTTCAGCATAATTTGGATTCAATTTTATGGCTGACTCATAATCTTCGATGGCACTTCCAAGGGCGTCTTCGGCCGAATAACAATTTCCCCTGTTGTAATAAGCTTCTGCCAGACTAGGTTTCAACTCAATAGCTCTGTCATAGTTTGTGATAGCTCCTTGAAGGTCTCCCTTACCTTGATTTGCGAGTCCCAAGTTGTTATACGCTTCCGCATAATATGGATTCAACTTTATGGCTTCATCGAAGTCTCTGATCGCATCATCCATGTTGCCTTTCGCTGAATATACAGTTCCCCGGTTGTTATAGGCATTTGCAAAAGCCGGATTCAATTCGATGGCACTATCAACATCTGTCATGGCTTGATCGTAGCTACCCGCATCGCTAAAAGCTTTTCCCCGGTTGTCATATGCATCGACATAATATGGATTCAATTCTATGGCTTTATCAAAGTCTTTGATCGCCCTCTTAAAGTCGCCTTTTGTCGAATAAATGCTTCCCCTGTCGTTATAAGGAACAGCATAATTTGGACTCAGTTCTATAGCTTTCGTAAAATCTTCAATCGCTCCTTGAAAATCATTTTTACTGTCTCTTGCATATCCTCTGTTAATGTACATTAAAACATTATCCGGGTTTTGAGAGATGGAAGAATTGTAAAAAGTGACCGGGTCGGAATAAGAACGAGATTTCGCAAAGGTTAACGAAGCGAGCAAGGCAAGAACACATGAATAGCACGCATTGACTGCGATTTTTCTTTTCATGTCTTTTTCTTCAAGCCATTTCTTCGGAATGCTGAATAGCGCAAATAACAGAATGCCGATCAACGGAAGGAAGAGACGATGACTCAAATAATCTATAAAGTCTATTTTAATTACCAACGTCGGCAACAGTAGAACCAAAAACCATGATAAGCAAAATACCTTTTCATTTCTTGTCCGTTCATTATTAATGAAAAATACTGCAGCAATTAAGACCATTATTCCGAGACCGATCAAAGTATAAAGAGGAGAGAAACTAAAGATCAGTCCACCATCGAAAGGTAAAAAGAATCTAGCCAACGATTCGGGTACTGTTTGTAGATTTGAAACGAGTATTTTTAATCCAACGTCCTTTTGATTTGTTAAATATCCGGTCCCCATAGAACGGAGCCAGAACCAGGAAATTCCTGAGACGGCGTAAAGCACGATATTGAGGAGATATTTTTTCTCAAAGGGTTTTTCGAATGAGAAAGTAAAGTAGTATAGAATGAAAA
>Ga0335078_10009414_pt1 | contig 14484 bp, 16 predicted proteins | sample Lox_Sample_32_FD_206711 | JGI IMG/M metagenome (GOLD analysis project Ga0335078, IMG submission 206711) | Soil microbial communities from Loxahatchee National Wildlife Refuge, Florida, United States - Lox_Sample_3.2 | ecosystem: Environmental > Terrestrial > Soil > Wetlands | place: USA...
CGATTGCGAAGTAGCTGCCGCTCGCCCAGCGGAACTCTGACCGATCCGGCAGCTCCCCTAGCGCGGTCTTGAGCTACCACACGTACGTGCGCCGATACCCTTTTCGAAGAAGCCGGCAAATTGTTCATCCGGGGTGTAGTGCGGCCTCCTGTTATCGAGAAGCGTGAAGTCCTCTTTTGTTAAGCCGGTTGCGGAACCGCCCTTCCTGCGGGCGATGACATCCACCTGGACGGGCTTGTTTCGGCTTGAAAAGCCGGCGTTTGGACTTGTGAAAACGCCGGCACTGCGGCTACGGCGAACAGCAGACGGATCCGACAGCGAAGGGGCGGCGGCGCCTCCGCTCTTTAAGGGATTGTTGGAAGGCTAGGCCGCGCCGGGCTACTTTTCCGCAGCCTGCCAGAGACCTCGTGAAGACTCCCCTACGGGCAAGGCTTGGCGCTTTCGATGGCCTTCGCGATGCTCAACAGGCGGCAGCCGGGCGCTTCCAGCTTGTCGAGTTCCACTCCGTTCCAGTTCAAGGCGGAAGGGACCCACTGCGCCGGAATAGTCACCCGCATTTCCGTCACTGTGCGGCTGACAATCTGAATCTCCTTCTCCTCGGGCGCATACTTCGCCTGCACACGAGCGGAAACGACGGGTAACCGCCGCGGCATGACCACGCTCGTTTCCAAACGCAGGCGCTGTTTGCCGCGCTCGATCATTACGGCCACCTGCCGGTCTTCCTTCATCTGGGCCATGAGCTCACGGTACTGTCGCGGATTCGCCAATTCGCGCCCATCCAGTTCGATAATGCGGTCGCCCATCTTAAGCGGTCCGGTGTATTTTTCGGGTAGAAACGTAACCGGCAAACCTGGACCGGGATCGTCGATCTTGTAGCCGAAACCTCCCAGGTCGAGGGATGGACTGAGCGCCGGCTGCATGCGGCTGGAGGGTAGCACGTCGTTGCGCTCGGCCGGATCGAATTTCGTCATCCGAATCCAGTAGCAGCTTGCGAAGCTAGGGGAGTTGGTTTCGCAATCAATCGTGCGCGGGTATTCTTCGCGCGTATGCTGCGACAACCAGTCGAATACGGAAGTCATCTGGACCTGTTCGCGCAAGCGCCACTCGAGCGGTAAACCGGCAGCCTGGAGCTTCCCGGCCAGCGGCTGGTCGCTAGCCGCGGAGGTGATCCACAGCACCGGCACGTTGGTGAAGTTGGCGGTGAAAAAACGGTCGCTGTCGATGGCCGGTTGGGGCGATCCCGCCAGAGCGACTGCCGCGGCCCAAAGGTCGGGCATGCGCGCGATGGCGAAGAATACGCCCGCCGTGGCGTCACCGCGGCCGGCCAGGTAGATCCGTGCGGGATCCACACTGCCTTTCTGGACTGCGTCGCGAAGCGTGGAGGCCAGCGCCTCCAGACGTGCATCGATGGTGGCCGTAGCCGCCACGGAAGGTGCAAGGGCCTGCCATCCGACTTCTTTGCACCAGGTCTGCCACTGCGCCACATCGGCCCCATCCACCAGCGCAACCGCGGGCGCGGCCGCTACCGCTGGGTTCCGTGCCAAGAGGCTAATCGTGGCGCAGACGACCGCGAATTTTCCGAGCCAGTTTTTCAATTTCTTCGGTTTTCTTTACGGTGGCCAGGGAGAAGACGAACCGGTCCTCCCTCTCCAGCGTCTGCTTTAAATCGTCGGCCATTTCGAGCAGTTTGGCCGCGTCTTTAATATTCTGCTCATGCTCAGCCTTGAGAATCTCGTCGCGCTGCGATTTTCCGTTGGGGAGGGTCACGTCGGCCCGATCCGCGGGGGGAACCGGCGGCGGTCCGTCCAGCGGCGCTTGGGCCAGTGCGAGGCCAAAGACGGCGGCCAGAGACAGCGTCCGGACAGCGCGTAAAATCGTGCGTTTCATGGAAGACCTTTCCCTGTATGATATCGCCGCGGGATCGTGGGATTGTGGGGGCGGGCCTTCGAGTGTGCGCACGGGCTTGTGTCGCCAGCCAGCACGTACTAACCGGGACCGCCACGTCAAGCCACGCCGGGCGGCGGGCCCGAAGGCCCGGCCCCACGTGAACTATCGATAACCAGGGGAGCCAATCGCGCCTTGTTATCATGGAGCAAATATGGAAGAAGTGAGCGTCGGCTTGGTGGGCCTGGGCAACGTCGGCTCGGGAACACTCGCCATACTGGCCGAAAACGCCGATCAGATTGCCCTCAAGCTGGGCTTTCGCCTGAAGGTCGCGGCGGTGTGCAGCCGGTCGGTCGCAACCAAAGCCATCCCGCCGTCCCTGGGCGTGGTGCGCAAGACCACCGACTGGCGCGAAGTAGTCACGCATCCCGGCGTTCAGGTGGTGGCCGAGTTAGTCGGCGGCACCGGAGTGGCGTCCGAGATCATCGACGCCGCCATCTCCCATGGGAAATCGGTCGTCACTGCCAATAAAGAACTGATGGCATCCTGCGGGCCGGAGATCTGGGACCGCGCCATTCGCGCCGGCATCAATCTGGCGATGGAAGCCAGTGTCTGCGGCGGTATTCCCATCCACGCTGTGCTGCGCGAGGGAATCTCGGGCGATCGCGTGACGGCGCTTTACGGAATTCTCAACGGCACCAGCAACTACATCCTCACCGAAATGGAAAAGCGGGGCGATTCGCTGGCGTCCGTGCTCGCCGAAGCGCAGGCGCTGGGCTATGCCGAAGCCGATCCCAGCGCGGACATCGATGGCCTGGACGCGCGCTCGAAACTCGCCCTGCTGTCCGCTCTGGCCTTCGGCGAAAAGATCACGCCCTCCGACATTTTCGTGGAAGGCATCCGGCGCATCTCGCCCATGGATTTCCAGTACGCGCACCAGTTGCAGCACACCATCCGGCTGGTGTGCGCCGCGCGCCAGACCCCTGACGGCCTGGTCCTTTCGGTGCGCCCGGCGCTGCTTCCGCGATCGACCATCCTGGCCAGCGTGCAGGGCGCTTACAACGCCGTATGGGTGAAAGGCCTTTACGGCGAAGACACGTTCTACTACGGACGAGGCGCCGGGCCGCGCCCCACAGGAGTCGCGGTGGTGAGCGACCTGATGCGCGTGGCGCGCGAGATTCGAAGCGGCAGCCCGGAGCGCGTTTCGCCGTTCGCCCATGAACGTCTGGGCGAATATAAGCCGGTATCCGTCACGGTGCAAAAACGCGCATACTATCTGCGTTTCCGCGTGGACGATCAGCCCGGCATCATCGCGCGGCTGGCGGGCATTCTGGCCAGCAAACACATCAGCCTCGAAGCCGTTCTGCAGGAGCCGTGCGACACCAAGCACGACCTGCCGTTTGTCATCACGGCTGAGCCGACCAGCGAACAATCCATCCGCGATGCCGTGGAAGAGATGTCGCATCTGGATTTCTTGCGGGAGCCGCCGCTGGCGCTTCCCATGGAGACCGCCTTGTGAAGGGACTTTCAACGATGAAACATTTCCTGCGATACGCCAAATGGGCCGCGCTGCCGCTGGCCTTTCTGCTCCCGCTCGGCGCTGCCGATAAAGGGATCACCCACGAACAGGCGGACGACATCCTTAAGGAGTTGCGCCAGATCCGCGAACTGTTGGAGAAGCAGCAAAACGCACCCGCGCCGTCCGGCGGCCAGCAGCAGATCACCAAGGCCACCGTCAGCATTGACGGCGCCTACACCATGGGCTCCAAAGACGCGCCCATCACTATGGTGGAATTCACCGACTTTCAGTGCCCGTTCTGCCAGCAGTTCCACGTGCGCACGTTCGCCGAGTTGAAGAAGAACTACATCGATACGGGGAAGGTCCGTTTTGTGAGCCGCGATCTGCCGCTCGATTTTCACCCTAATGCGATGCAGGCGGCGGAGGCGGGCCGCTGCGCCGGCGAGCAAGACCAGTTCTGGGCCATGCGCGACCGCATGAACGCGAACCCCGATAAACTCGATATGGCCAACCTGGTGGCTACGGCGCAGGATTTGAAGCTGAACGTCGCCAAGTTTCGCAGTTGCGTGGAGAGCGCCAAGTACAAGGATGCCATCCGGCGCGATTCGCAAACCGCCGAAAAGATCGGCGCCAATGGAACGCCCTCATTTGTGCTAGGGCGCAGTACCCCCGAGGGTGTGGACGGCGAATTGATCGTCGGCGCCATGCCGTACGAGGTGTTCGACCAGAAGATCAAGGCGTTGGCGCGGTAGTCGCCGCCGCATCGGCCAGCGGCGCCGCCGTGATCTCGGGTACGCAATCGACGGGAAAATTCACCGATTGCGCGATGAAGCAGCCGTGATGCGCTTCTTCGTGCAGACGAGCGGCGTCCGCGATGCGTGACGCATCGGTGATCACCATACGCGGCCGCAGCGTGACGCGCGTAAAATGGCCGGTGCCCTCGCCTTCCGCCATCTCTCCTTCGGCATCATCGGCGTATTCCGTCACCACAATCCCGGCATTGGCGCACAGGTGCAGTACCGTGAGCAGGTGACACGACGACAGCGCCCCCACCAGCAATTCCTCGGGGTTGTAGCGCGCCGGGTCGCCGCGAAACGCGGGATCGGATGAACCGAGGAGGGTCGCATATTTTCCCGTGCCGGTATACTCGTGGTCGCGCCCGTAAGCCCGGTAATCCGCGGTGCCGCGTCCCAGGTTGCCCGTCCAGCGCGTGGTGAGCCGATAGTGGTGTTGGCGTGTCCGTCCCATGAACTACAGCTTAGCGTGAGGTGGAGGCCTGCGCTTCCAAAGCGGAAAGCGCAGGCGCTGAGGTTCCAACATGCGGCCCGTGGGAGCGGGGGAGGCGTGTGGGCCGTGCCTTCCTCCGGGGAAGTCAGTTAGCAGTAGACCCCCTGGGAAAGGCACGCCGCCCGCCATCGGGTGTGAAGCGCAATTCCTTTGTTTTCAGCCACCGAAACCCGTCCGCGTGTCCAAATGTTAGCCCTCTGTAAACTTTGTAGACACGTGGGGACGCAATTCGCTAGACTGGGGACCGCCATGGGAGCAGGGCCACAGGTCGGGTTGCAGGAGCGGCTTTCCGCCATCCTCGAAATCTGCCAGAAAATGAATTCCGAGCGGGACCTGAACACGCTGCTCGACCTGATCGCGCGCGAAGCTACCACACTGCTCGATTGCGACCGCGCCAGCATTTTCCTGCTCGACCGCGACACCAACGAGCTGTGGTCCAAAGTGGCCCTGGGCAGCGGCGAGATCCTGCGCTTCGATGCGCGGTTGGGCGTGGTCGGCCATGCCGTCACCACGGGACAAACCGTCAACGTGAGCGATGCGTACAACGACTCACGCTTCTATACCGCGATCGATGAGAGCAGCGGATACCGCACGCGCAACCTGCTGGCCGTGCCGATCCGCAATCACACCGGCGCGATCCGCGGAGCGTTTGAAGTCCTGAACAAACACACCGGGCATTTCCAGTCGCGCGATGAAGAAGCTTTGAAGGCGCTGGCCTCGCATGCGGCCAACGCCATCGAGACGGCGCAATTGATCGGCGACCTGCGGCGCAGCCAGGACGAGCTCGTGGCGCAGAACGGCAACCTGCTGCGCGAGGTGGAGAGCCGCTACTCCACGCACGGGATCATCTGTGCGGGGGCGCGCATGCAGCAAGTGGTCCGCCTGATCGAGCGCATTCGCGATAGCGTGGTGAACGTTCTGATCACCGGCGAGAGCGGCACGGGCAAGGAGTTGGCGGCCAAAGCCATTCATTACACCAGCCCGCGCGCGCGCAAACCGTTCGTGGCGCTGAACTGCGCCGCCCTGCCGGAGACCCTGGTGGAAAGCGAGCTGTTCGGTATCGAGAAAGGCGTGGCCACCGGTGTGCAGTCGCGCATCGGGCAGTTTCAAAAGGCCGATGGCGGCACGTTGTTTCTGGACGAGGTCGGCGATCTGAGTTTGCAAGCGCAGGCTAAAATTTTGCGCGCGCTGCAAGAGCGGGTTGTGGAACGGGTGGGCGGCCGCACGCCGCAGCCGGTGGATGTTCGTCTGCTGGCGGCGACGAACCGGGATCTTTCCCTCGAGATCGCCAAGGGCGGTTTCCGTGAGGATTTGTATTACCGCCTCAAGGTGATTCACATCCACATGCCGCCGCTGCGCGAAATCCGCGAAGAGATTCCGCTGCTGGCCAACCATTTTCTGAAAGAGTACGGCCGCGAGACGTCACGGCCGGGGATGCAATTCTCGCCGCACGTGATTCGTAAGCTGGCGGCGGCGGATTGGCCCGGTAACGTCCGGCAACTGCGTAATGAAGTGATGCGCATGGCCGCCTGCACGGCCGGTAACGTCATCGAGGAAGAGGACCTGTGGGCTGGAGTGCCGGCGTTCGGAAACGTCGGAGCGGTGGCTCACCCGGTGACGCGCAAGATCACGCTCAAAGACGCCGTCGAAGAACTGGAGCGGCGGATGATCACCGAGACGCTCACGGCGACCCGTAATAACCAGATGCAGGCGGCGCGCCAGTTGGGCCTGAGCCGTCAGGGCTTGATCAACAAGATGAAGCGGCACGCGATTTCGTGAACCGGCGCGGCTCGCCTTTACACTTCGCGAACCTTCGTCCGCGACAGCAATTCCTCGGCGCGCTGGATGGCCTTTTGTTCTGCCTCCTCGCGTGTGGCGCCCGTTGTCCGGCATAAGGCGGCGCCGGGCGACACATTGTCGGCTTTGGAATGCCACTGCTCACCCATCCGGTAGCTGGACAGGTTGACCGGCCACCCCGCGAGTTCGAGGCGCCGTTCCTGGAATTCCTCGGCTTTCACCTCAACCCTTCGCGGCGCCGGCGGCAGCGCCTCGCTCCACAGGCGCGCCCACCAGGTTGCCCCACTCGGTCCACGATCCGTCGTAGTTGGTTACTTTGTCGAGACCCAGCAGATACTTGAGCACGAACCAGGTGTGGCTGGAGCGTTCGCCGATACGGCAGTAGGCGATCACCGGCTTGGAACCGTCGATGCCTTCGCCGCCGTACAACTGGCGCAGTTCATCGGCCGACTTGAACGTGCCGTCTTCATTGCAAGCCTTGCCCCAAGGAATGCTGCGTGCGCCCGGGATGTGTCCGCCGCGCTGGCAGGTTTCGGGCAGTCCGGGAGGCGCGAGGATTTCGCCGGTGAACTCCTGCGGGCTGCGTACGTCCACCAGCGCGGAGCTGCGCTTGGCGGATGCGTCCTGGACTTGCGGCAGGAATGCGCGCAAGGACAAATCCGCGGCTTTCGCCTGGTACTTGGTTCGCGCGACTGGCGGCGCTTGATTGGACAGTTCGCGGCTTTCCGCCAGCCACTTCTTGCGGCCGCCGTTCATCAGCCGGACATCCTTGTGGCCGTAGATTTTCGCCTGCCAAAGCGCCCAGGCCGCAAACCAGTTGTTGTTGTCGCCGTAGATCACGAGTGTCGTATCCGGCCCTACCCCGGAGGAAGACATCAGCTCTTCGAATTGCTCTTTCGACAAAATATCGCGCCGCAAGGTATCGCAAAGCTGCGTGTTCCATGCCCAACCTAACGCTCCGGGGACATGAGACTCGTCGTAGGCTTTCGTGTCAACGTCCACTTCCGCGATGCGCACGTTCGGGTCGGTGGCATGTTTCGCCACCCACTCGGTGCTGACGAGGACTTCGGGATGCGCGTAATCGGCCATCTCTTCACCTTCCTGCTGGGATTTTACAGAACCTCAATTATACAGGCATCACGGCACGAGGGCGAAAATGGCGCGGGCTCCGGCATAGCTCCATTGGCTCATCCATAGACCCAGATCGGAAAACGACACCGCCACGATAAGCAGCAGAAAACCGAAGCGCGCCAGTTCGACATACACCACCATGGGGATGCGGGCCGCCAGCAGCAGTTTGGAGCCATCCAGCGGCGGAACCGGCAGGAGATTGAAAATCGCCAGATACAAACTGAGGCGTACGCCGCGCGCGGCGAATTCGGAGAAGGCCGGAATTGCATGCAGAAACGCGACGGCCAGCACGGCCAGGATCACCGCCAGGATGAGATTGCTGAACGGCCCTGCCAGCGCCACCGCCGCCAGGCCGTTCAAACCACCTTTGAGCTTTGATGTATCCGTGCGTACCGGCTTGCCCCAACCGAGAAAGCCGCCGCCAAGCAGAGAGGTCACGAACGGCAGAATGGCAGTGCCGAGCCAATCCACGTGGGCCAGAGGATACAGCGTGACGCGGCCTTCGCGGCGCGGCGTGTCGTCGCCCAGCCGCGTGGCCAGCCACGCATGCGCAAACTCGTGCGGCGCGGTCAGGATCCAAAGGAGCAAGACATTGAGTAGCGCCTGCTGAAAATCAAGTTGCATACATTAATGTCGCCTCACGACGGCGGCCCACAAGCCGAGCAGCGCGAGCACGGCGAGAATCGATACAGCCTTCCACACGCTGACAGTCCATTGTACGAGGCCGCGGGCAGGCGCGCCAGAACACGGTGCGGCCCAGGGAGGCCCGTCTAAAACCGGAGGCCTATCTAGTTTTTCGCGGACGCGTGGGCTCTTAGAAGTTCTAGTACCGTTGGAGCGCGAATTCAAACAGCAGCAAATTTAAATTATGTTTCCAACAGAAAATTTGATAAATTCAAGTGCAATCCCACCCTTGGTCGAAATGTCGAAAACACTGTGCCAGCGGCTCGGGAGAGACTAACTGCCACATGTCGCCCAAGGTTGATCTGAGCGCCAGCCCGGCTCCGCTACCGTCGGAGTTTCGCATTCTGGTAGAGGATCTTCGGGCCATCTTGTGGGAGATCGATACAGCCGCCAAGCGGTTCACATGGGTGAGCCGTCACGCCGAAGAGGTTCTGGGATACCCGGTGGAGCAATGGTTGGACCAGCCCGGCTTCTGGGACGACCACCTTCATCCCGAGGACCGGGAATGGGTATTGCCGAAATGCGAAGCGTGGGAAGCCGGCGGCGAAGATCACCAAATCGAATACCGCATGATCGCGGCCAATGGACAGACGGTGTGGCTGCGGCAGGTCGTCCGAACCGTAAAAGACGCCAGCGGAAAACTGAGCAAACTGCGTGGCGTGATGTTGGACATTACTGAACAACGCGTGGCCGCGCAGGCTCTGCGCGAGAGCGAGGAACAATTCCGCACGTTGTTTGAAGACGGCCCCATTCCCATGATCCTGGCGGGACCCAACCTCCAAATTAAGGCCGTCAATCAGGCGTACTGCGCGATGCTGGGTATGGAAGAGCAGGAACTCCTCCAACTGACCACGCCGGAATTTATTCATCCGGATGACCGTCCGGGATGTCTGGCACTGGTTCAGCAACTATTCGCCGGCGAGATTCCCAGCTACAAGGTTCAAAAACGTTATCTCAACGCGAAAGGAGAAATCCTCTGGGTCGACGTTTTTGGAACTCTGCTGCGCGATTCGCATGGCAAGCCGCGCTTCGGACTGGGGATCGTGGTGGATATCACCGAGCACTGCCGCGCCGAGAACAGTTTGCGCGAATTGTCGTCACGCTTGATGCGATTGCAGGAAGAAGAGCGAAGGCGCATCGCCCGGGAACTTCACGACAGCGTCGGTCAAAATCTCGCGGCGCTCAAGCTGAACCTCTCCCGCTTGCATGGCGCCAACCTGCAGCCGGGCCTCCAAGCCGTGGTGACCGACAGTTTGACTGTGGCGGACAGAGTGCTCCGCGAGATTCGAACACTCTCGCATTTGCTGCATCCGCCATTGCTCGATGAGTTTGGTTTGACCTCCGCGATTCGAACTTATGCGCGGGGTTTCCGGGAGCGTTCCGGCATTTCGGTTTACCTGGACATCCCGCAGAATCTGGGCCGTCGCGCACCGGAGTTGGAATCGGCAATTTTCCGCATCATCCAGGAAGGTCTGACGAACGTGTACCGCCACTCGGGCGGCACGCAATGCTGGATCGCGATCCGGCACGATGCCGATACCCTTCGGCTGGAAATGCGCGATGATGGCACGGGTCTGCGCAAGGATGCGCTGGACGGTTTGGAGAAAGGCGCGCCGGCGTTCGGCGTTGGCTTGTCCGGGATGCGGGAACGAGCCCGCCAATTGGGGGGACATTTGGAAATCGAATCGACCGCATCGGGTTGCGCGGTTCGCGCTCTATTTCCGATTCACAGAAAACGAAATGGCTGACCTCCGCATTTTGATTGCCGACGACCACGAAGTGTTTCGCCGCGGCGTTCGCGGTGTGCTCGAGGAGCAACCGGGTTGGCAGGTGGTTGGTGAGGCCTCCAACGGCAGATTGGCCGTCGAGATGGCTCGCGAACTGCAACCCGATATCGTGGTGCTGGACATCAGCATGCCGGAATTGAACGGTCTGGACGCGATCCGTCAAATTTTGCAGGTGTCACCAGCGTCGGAGATCCTCATTCTGACACTGCACGATTCCGAGCAGCTCGCCGAAGAGGTTTTGAAGGCGGGAGTACGCGCGTACATCTTGAAATCAGATGCGGTGCAGGATCTCGTGGCGGCGGTGAGCGCGTTGCAGCGCCACGCGCCGCTGTTTACTTCCAAGATCGCCGGCATGGTGCTGGAGGGCTTTTTGCAGTCTGCCAAGGCGCCTAAAGGGACACAAATGGCCACGGAGCTCACCTCCCGGGAGCGGGAAATCGTGCAGCTGCTGGCGGAAGGCAAGAGCAACAAAGAAGTGGCCGCTACGCTGGGCATCAGCGTCAAAACCGCCGAAACCCACCGGGCGAATGTCATGCATAAATTGGGCCTGCATTCCACCGCCGAGCTGGTGCGCTACGCGCTGCGCAACCGGATCGCCACCGAATAGATTTCCCATTACGTTCGTACCATTCGCGGGGTTCGGACGGCGTAGGGGAATCGGGATTCAATCTACACAGTTTGACCAATTTCCTTTTCCACTGAACTATGGCAGATTGCACCCAGAGACTTGGAAGGGGCCATGGGACAAAAACCGGGGCTGGAGTTCTCGAATTTCGATCGCGAATTAGGCGACCTGCGCCGGGCGGCCAGTAAGCTCCAGAACGCTACCATCGCTGATGGACCTCAGCTTCGCGCCTATCTCCGGGCGCTGAAAACGCTGAACGCCAAACTGTCACGCAATCTAGATTTGCTTCTCCCTTATCGGCGAGCGGCCCCAGTTGCTACTGACCATCGTCCATCAGAGAGCCTGCCTGCGAGTTGCTGCGGAGGCCACTAAGCGATCGTCGAGCACGGCCGGCGCTTCCAAAATGACCCTTACTGCACGGCGTCATTGGCGCGATGCCGTGCTTTTCTTCGCCTTCCTCGTCCCCGCTGGGATCGATTGCTGATTCCGCTGTTTCTCTGCGGTTCCGTAGTCGTCCATTGCGAACTCTGTGTGTTTGCTTGTCATGGGAGTTTCCTTTCACTGATCCTTGGTTTCGAACAGGTCGCCGCCGCGCGGGCGTTAAAACGAGAGTGTGGGAATGGTTGCCATCGAGCATTGGCTTCTATTGCGCAACGGCGCCGGGCGCCATCTGGTGGAAAGCTGTGGTGGAGATCGTGGGACGCTGCCGCTTATGGCGTACTTCTTCGGCGGCCCTCTTTCCCGCCAGAAAAGCGTGATCCGAGTTGTAATATTCCCATTCGCTGTAGCGCCCCGCGAGGATGATGTCGTGCTCCGCCAGCCAGGAACGAATGAGTCGCACGGCCTGCGCGCGCCCGTGGTCGTAAATCACATAGGCCGCCGGCAGGTCGTATTGAGCAGTCGCCAGGATCGGATCGTTGGCGCTAATCATACCGGTGCGCCGGCAATCTTCGATACATCGTTTGGCCAGCGCAGCGCCGTTTAAAGGCAGCGGTTTGTAAGCGGAGTAAGTGATTTCGCAGGTCAACCCGAAGCCTCCGGCGGGATTACAGTACGGACTGGCGTTGCCCTGAACAAAAATGCGATGGAATATGGTGTCCTCGGGATAGTAAATCCAGTGTTTCTCGGTGAGCTTATCCCTTCCCACGCCCAGGTGGACGCAGCGCACGGAGACGGATCGCAGTTGTTCGCCGGCTTCCCTGATCTCCGGTGGCGCCTCCTCGCCGCAAGGTCTGGTCGAGGAGGTTTCCGAGCGGATCGAGGAAGGATCCGAAAAAGACCCGCTTGCGGCCGACCTCGCTCTGATCGCGGCCGCCCAAAGAGTGGAGCATTACGAGATCGCGGCTTACGGAACAGTACGCGGGCTCGCCCGCCAGATCGGGGAGTTCCAATGCGCGCGACTCTTGGCCCACACCCTTGGTGAAGAGGAGAGTGCGGACTTCCTCTTAACCGCTATCGCGGATCCGTTGATTCAACAGGCGGCGCTCGAAGATGCCGGAGCGGAGGTCAATCTGCAGAACATTAGTCACCACGATGGCAGCCCGGAAACAGGCGAACGACGCTCTGTGTCGCGAAAAAAGAAAGCCACGCGCACAGAGAGAGGCGCGGCATAATACGCTGGCAACCGCTGGGCGGGCGCGCGGTTGGCTGCGCGCCGCGCTCACGATGTACGGCGTTTTTGCCCCCGCCTTTGCGGCCAAAGAGAGGCGACGCTCGCTCCTACCGGGCCGCGGCCGCCCCTTTAGCACCCCGCAGGATTTTTTCGGCTTCGTCCACTAATAGCCTGGTGTGCTCATGCAGGGCACGATATTTCCCGACCAGCTCGCGGCCGGCATCGTCCACCAGTTCCCCACTACGCTCGTAAAGATCCTCGCATCTGTCGACCAAATCCTTGCCTGCGTCGATCAGATAATCCGTGGCTCGTTCTCCCTGGCGAATTAACCGCCGGCGAGTGTGCGCGCCTGACGCCGGCGCCATCAGCAAGCCAGCGGCTGCGCCAATGGCGGCGCCGAGCAGGAAGAATGCCGCTCGGTCGGCTCGTGTATCGGTCATGGTGTCTCCTCCTTTGGTACAACAGCGTACTTCAATTCCGAGCTTACCGCGTTCAAATGTGGGCCGGGCGAATGAGCGGCATTCGTGAAAAAGAACCCTGCAGAGGGAAACGCTCAGGAAGCTTGGCGGCGCTGTTGCCACACGGCAGGAAGCCGCCTCGGCGGCCACCAAATTGCGAGAAACTGACGGTAACTAGCGCCGACAATGCCGATTCCTCCTGCGACCGCCGGAGTACCCGTATCCAGTAAGCGGCTGCTACCCTGGCTGGTCGCCGTTGCGTTCTTCATGGAATCGTTGGACACGACCATTCTCAATACCGCCGCGCCCGCGATTGCCGATGCCCTTCATGTCGCGCCGCTCAGCATGAAGTCGGTTCTCTCGAGCTATACGCTGAGCCTCGCCGTCTTCATCCCGATTAGCGGCTGGATGGCCGATCGTTTCGGAACTCGCCGCGTCTTCTCGTCAGCCATCGGCCTGTTTACTCTCGGGTCATTGCTTTGCGGCATTTCGACGGAGATTCACGCGTTGGTCGCCTGTCGCATTCTGCAAGGGTGTGGCGGAGCAATGATGGTGCCGGTAGGCCGCCTCACCCTGGTGCGCGCCTTTGCGAAATCGGAATTGGTCCGCACCATGGCCTTCGTGGCGATACCCAGCCTGGTGGCGCCGATGCTCGGCCCGGTTGCGGGCGGGCTGATTGTCGGATATTTGCATTGGCGCGTGATTTTCTTTGTCAATATTCCGATCGGCTTCCTGGGTCTTGTGATGGTGTATCTTCACTTGCCGGATTTTCGCGAGGCCCATACGCATGCGCTCGATGTAGGCGGCTTCCTGCTCTTTGGCGCGGGGATCGGGTTGCTCTCATACGTTCTCGAAGTATTCGGGGAGCACACCCTGACCGCCATCGAGATCGTGGCGCTGTTGGCTATATCCGCCGCGCTGCTCACCACGTATGGATTTCGCGCCACCAGGGCGCGTTACCCACTGCTTCCTTTGAAGCTCTTTTGCATTCGGACCTTTCGCTCTGCCGTGAGCGGCAGCTTCTTCACCCGCCTGGGCATCGGCGGCATTCCTTTTCTTTTCCCGCTGCTGTATCAGGTAGGGCTGGGCTATACGCCCATTCAGTCGGGCCTCCTGCTGATGCCGCAGGCGATTTCCGCCATGAGCCTAAAGGTGCTAATGCCAAAGGTCCTGGCGCGCATCGGCTATCGCGCGGTGCTCGTTTCGAACACCCTGATCATCGGACTACAGATCGTTCTGTTCGCCACAATCGGCATCGGGACACCGGTCTGGCTGATCGCCTTACAGACGTTCTGTTTCGGATTCTTCACTTCGCTGCAGTACACCAGCATGAACACTTTGGTCTACGCCGATATCGCGGAAGAACAGACCAGCAGCGCCAGCACGATCGCGAGCACCATGCAGCAAATGTCCATCAGTTTCGGTGTGGCCACGGCCTCGCTGGCGACAGCGTTCTTTGTGCCGGATCGTTTTCATTCCGCTCCAGGCGACATGATCCACGGAATCCATCACGCATTTCTCGCCCTGGGCGGTCTGACGGTCGTTTCCACAGCCATTTTCGCCGGACTCAAGCGGGACGATGGCAACAATGTGAGCCAGCATAAGGTGATGGCCCATGGCTGATCGCCGTCGTTCGAACCGTTCCGTGCGACAACCGGCAGCACCGCCTTCTCACGCGGCTTTCGCACGCGTGGCGCGCG
>Ga0335078_10009415_pt1 | contig 14483 bp, 12 predicted proteins | sample Lox_Sample_32_FD_206711 | JGI IMG/M metagenome (GOLD analysis project Ga0335078, IMG submission 206711) | Soil microbial communities from Loxahatchee National Wildlife Refuge, Florida, United States - Lox_Sample_3.2 | ecosystem: Environmental > Terrestrial > Soil > Wetlands | place: USA...
ACCCTGACCGGCAAGAAGATGGAGGTGCCGGTCCGCAAGATCCTGCTGGGGGCCAGGGCGGACGACGCCGCCAACCGCAACGCGATGGCGAACCCGCAGGCCCTGGACGCCTTCACCGAGTACGCCCGCACCCAGCGGGACTACCGCCTCGGCTGATCCTCTCGGGCCGGCTAATCCCGGGCGTCCGGCTTGACGTAGCCGAAGAACCCGCGGCGTTTGATCAGCCCGGCGACCTCTTCAGGAACCATGTCCTCCCAGGAGTCGTCGTTGGCGGCGATCCGCCGCAGCACGTCACGGCTGAAGATCGGCAGGTACTCGGGCCGGTAGTTGTCCAGGTTGACGAAGCTGCCCCGGCCGGCCAGGTAGTCGTATAGCGGCTGGAGGTCGGACTGGACCTTGATGTCGTCCACGGTCTTGAGCTCCTCGTCGGGGCCCGGGCACAGCGGGTAGACGTAGAGCTTCAGGCCGTTCTTGAACAGCCGGCCGAAGCTCTCCAGGATCCCGCCCGGCAGCTGCGCGTGATTGCGCTCGTCGAACAGGTCGATGAGGCTCGGCACCCCCATCACGATGCCGATCCGCTCCCTGGTCCGCTCCGCGATGTAGGCGGCCAGCCGGTAGTAATCGAAGTAGTCGGTGATCAGCACGGTCTCGCCGCAAGCGGCGAGCAGCTCGGCCCGGGCCAGGAAGTCGCGCCGGTCGACGTCGGTCCTCTCGGCCAGCAGGTTCCGCATGGTGATCTCGGTCAGCTGCAGGATCGGCTTGCCCTCCACCGCCGGGTCCTGAGCGAACTTCTCCTTGGCCGTGGCCAGCATGTCCAGGTTCACGTGCGTCGGCGGCCGGAAGCTGCCCCGCTCGACCAAGACCGCGTGCTTGCGCAGCACCTCGCTCGGCTGCAGCACCTCGCGGTCCGGGCCGAACATGGCCACCCCGCTCAGCCCGAGCTGGACGAGCTTGAGCGCCATCAGCCGGTTGTCCACTCCGCGGAACTCGATGCCGCGGAACTGGATCATGTCGATCTCGATGCGGCCGGTGGTCAGCTGGTCGAGCAGGCTCTCGATCAGCTGCTCCGGCTCGTGGTGGTGGAAGAACGCGCCGTACAGCAGGTTGACCCCGACGATGCCAAGCGCCTCCCCCTGCAGGGTGGCCTCTTCGTCGAGCATCCGCACGTGCATGACGATCTGGCTGGGCTCGTCGTGCGTCTGGGACTGGAACTTGATGCCCATCCAGCCGTGGCATTCGTTGTTGCCCCGGTAGCTGCGCGCCACGACGGTGTCGGCGAACGCGAAGAAGCAGTTAGAGTCGCCCCGCTCCTCGTTCAGCCGCTCCACGTTGAGGTCGAACTCATGGTCCAGCATGTTCTGCAGCCGCCCCACGGAGACGTACCGCTCGGCCTTGCCGTAGACCGCGTCGCTGACCGCCATGTCATAAGCCGACATGGACTTGGCCACGGTGCCCGCGGCCCCGCCGACCCGGAAGAACCAGCGGACCACCTCCTGGCCGGCCCCGATCTCCGCGATCGTCCCGTACCAGCGCGGGTCCAGGTTGATGCGCAGCGCCTTCTGGTGCGTATCGGACTGATGTGCGATGAGCTCGGTCATGCTTCTCCCCGGCCGTCCGATGGGCCGTCTGCGGCCAGGCCCCGGGTCAGCGGCCGGGAACTACCGCAAACGATGGGATTGTACTAATTCCGCGATACCCGCCGCCAGCCTGAGCAGCCCTGATCCGCAAGGTTCACCGGGCCTGCATGAAACCCGCTGAGATCCCTACTGGCCCGGGGCCGGCTGAGCCACCGCCTCGATGACCAGGTCGACCGTCCGGCCGGCCATGCCCTTCTTCTTCGTCACCCCGAAACTGGTGCGGTCCAGCCGGGCGGTGGCCCGGAACCGGGCTGCCCCGGCTTCCTCCCGCGCGTCGGTCAGCCGGACCTCGGCGGGCACCGCGGTCCCGTGCGCGGTCACCGACCCGGGCAGCACCCAGCTGTCGCCGTCGCGGCGCGCGCCCTGCCCGGAGAAGGTGATCTCCGGGTAGGCCTTGGCGTCCAGCAGGCTCGCCTGGGGCGGGCTGATAGACCTGGCGCTGTCCCCGGCCGACGCGGGACGCGGGCGACCGTGGCCCGACCTGCCGCTGACCGCGCTGCTCAGGCTGCGCGGCGGCGCCGTCGGCGAACTGGCCGTGGCCGGCGACACCGCCAGCGACATCGAGTCCGGCCGCCGGGCCGGGGCCGCGATCGTGGCCGGCGTGCTGACCGGCGCCAGTACCCGTGCCGACCTGGAGCAGGCCGGCGCCCCGCTCATCCTCGACACGATCGCCGGCATCCTCCCCTACGTCATCAGCTGACCTGGCGGGGGGCGACGAGGACGGGCTGGGCGGCGGGCAGCGACACCGAGACCGACGCGCCTGGGGCCAGCGCGGCCGACTCGGCGCTCGGCCGGTCGACCTGGACGGCGACGTCGCCAGACAGCTGGACGCCGACCCGGGTGACCGAGCCGAGGAAGGTCCTGGTCGTCACGATTCCGTTGCCGTTCTCCACGACCTCCATGGCCAGGCTCTCCGGGCGGACGAGCACGTCCACAGCGGTCTCGTCCGGGCGGTGCCCCCGGACCGGCACGGTGCTGCCCAGCGCGGTGACCTGCCCGCCGGGCTGCAGCTCGCCGGGTATCCGGTTCATGACGCCGACGAACTCGGCCACGAACGCGGTGGCGGGATCGGTGTAGAGCTCATCCGGCTCGGCGATCTGCTCGAGCCTGCCCTGGCGCATGACGCCGACCCGGTCCGCCATGGACAGCGCCTCCTCCTGGTCGTGCGTGACGAACAGCGTCGTGGTGCCGAGCCGCTGCTGCAGCGTGCGGATCTGCTCGCGCAGCTGCAGCCGCACCTTGGCGTCCAGGGCGGACAGCGGCTCGTCGAGCAGCAGCACCCGGGGCTCGATGGCCAGCGCGCGGGCCAGGGCGACGCGCTGCTGCTGACCGCCGGACAGCTGGTGCGGGTACTGCCGGGCCTGGGGGGCCAGGCCCACCATGTCCAGCAGGTCGCGGGCCCGCTGGCGCCGCTGGCTCGCGCCGATCTTGCGCATCCGCAGCCCGAACGCCACGTTGTCCAGCGCCGTCATGTTCGGGAACAGGCTGTAGCTCTGGAACACCATGCCCATGTCCCGGCGGGAGGCCGGCACGGACAAGATGTCCTTGCCGTCGACCAGGACCGTCCCGATGTCGGCCGCCTCGAAGCCGGCCACGATGCGCAGCGCGGTGGTCTTGCCGCAGCCGGATGGGCCCAGCAGCGCGACGAGCTCGCCGGGTGCCATGTCGATGGACAGCCCGTCCAGCGCGCGGGTAGCCCCGAAGGAGCGGGTCAGGTCCTGGAGCCGAACGCTGGTCCCCGCGCCGCGCGCGGCCTGGCCGGTCGCGGCCGCGGCTGTGGCCGCATCCCTGTCGGTGTTGGTGGTCATCAGTCTCCCCGCGTTCGGTACGTGCGACGGTGAACAACGTGACCGCGCCGCCCCCGGTCTTGCGCGACTGCCGGGTCCCGAGCACGGTGATGCCCAGCAGGAAGATCCAGGTGACGAACAGCGCGAGCAGCGAGGCCGCGACCGAGACCTGGCCGCTCGTCTGGCTGGTGACGTAGACCCATACCGGGAAGGTCTGGTACAGGTCCAGGCTGGCCATGGTGAACTCGCCGAGGACTAGGGCCACGCAGAGCACGGTGGCCGACAACAGGGCGGTTCTCAGGTTGGGCAGGAGCACCCGCCACAGCGTGCTGAGCCAGCCCGCGCCGAGCGAGTTCGACGCCTCGACGATCGTCTTCAGGTCGGGCGCGCGCAGCCCGGCGTCGAGGGCGCGGTAGGTGAACGGCATGGCCAGCACCACGTAGGCCAGCGCAAGCAGCCACGACGTGCCCTTGAGGAAGCCCGGTGCGAGGGCGAGCACGCCCACGATAAGCACCACCGGGGGGATGACGATCGGCAGGATCGTGATCCCTCCATCAGCCGCCGGAGCTTCTGCAGCCGGAGGTGGACGTAGACGGTCGTGGGCAGCATGAGCGCGATCGTGATCAGCGTGTTGATGACGGCCAGCCGGACCGACAGGGCCAGCGACGAGGTGAATCCCGGCTCGCTGATCACCGAGCCGAAGGCGCTGATCCCGGCGAATCTCAGCGCCGCCCACAGCGGGAGCAGGAAGTACACCGCCGCGACGATGATGACCGTCCAGCGCCATATGGTGGCCCCCCGGAAGACTGTCCGCTGGCGCCCGGGCGGAGCGATCTCTTCGGGCGCCGCGCGGGTTAGCGAAGCCATTTGGCCGCCCTGCGCTGCATCGCGACGTAGACCAGCATCGCGACCGCGATGATGACCACCATGCCCAGGCCGAGCGCCTTGCCGGTGTTCTCCTGGCCGGCGATGACGTTGCCGTTCAGGAACGACCCGATCTGGATCGCGGTCAGCGGGATGGTCCCGTTAGTCAGGGCCTCGGCGGTGGCGTAGGCGGACAGGGCGCTGCCGAACAGCAGCAGTACGCAGCCCAGGAAGGAGGGCAGCAGCACCGGGCCGCCCACGTAGCGCCAGTAGTCCCAGCTGCGGGCGCCCAGGTTCTCGGCGGCTTCCCGCCAGGCCGGGCGGAGCCCTTCCAGGGCCGGCAGGATGACCAGCACCATCAGCGGGATCTGGAAGTACAGGTAGACAATGACCACGCCCAGCAGGGAGTACAGGGTGAAGCCATGGTTGTACGGGTCGAAGCCCAGCGAGGTGAGCCACTGGCTGACCAGCCCGCTGGAGCCGATGGTGGCGATGAAGATGAAGGCCAGCGGCACGCCGCCGAAGTTGGCGAACACGCCCGCCGCCGTGATCGCTATCTGCCGGAGCAGGTTCCCGCCCTCGGCCCTGACGATCGCGTACGCGAGGATCAGCCCCAGGATGCCGGGAAGAACGGCGGAGATCACGGACAGCAGGATGCTCTGCCAGAAACCATGCAGGTAGATGCCGTGGGTGGCGGCGTGGACGTTGCTCCGCGTGAAATTGCCGTTGTTGTCCTGGAAAGCGCCGATCGCGACCGCCACCATCGGGGCCAGCAGGAAAAACGCTACGTAGAGCCCGAAGGGGATCACACCCAGGGCCCGGCGCAGCCCGCGCAGCAGGTGCGTCGCGGTCAGCCTGGCCGGAGGCCCGGGGGCGGCCCCGGCGCCAGACCCGGGGACCCCGGGACCCGCCAGGGATCCCGGGGCTCTGCTGGCTCCTTCCCCGGAGGGACCCATCCCCCCGGACCCCCCTTGGGGAGGGACGCCCCCCCGATCCCCTTCGAGACCGGAAGGTCTGGTCCACGGCTAGCCGATCACGCTAGACCACTGCTGCGCGACGATGTTCTCCGCCGCGGCCTGCTGCGCCTGAGTGGGGAAGGTCACGCTGCCGGCCGGCGCCGGGGGCAGCGCCTTGTATGCCGCCTGGTCAACGGTTCCGTCCTTCACCAGGGTGGACAGCTCGATCGGCCGGGCCTCGCCCTGCAGCCAGAGGTTCTGGCCGGTCGTGGAGTACAGGAACTCCTCCCACAGCCGGGCCGCGGCCGGGTGCGGGGCGGACTTGCTGATGGCCTGGTCGTAGTAGGCAGCGTAAGAGGCGTCGGACGGGATCACGATCTTCAGGCTCTTGACGCTCGGCCCGATCTCGGACGCCAGCAGGTAGTCCCACCAGACGACGATCGGCGTCTGGCCGCTCTCCATGGTCGCCGCGCTGGCCGTGACCGGCACGAAGTTGCCCACGGAGTGCAGCTTCTTGAAGTAGGCGACGCCGGGCGTGATGTTGTCCAGCGACCCGCCGTTGGCCAGGGCCGAGGCGAACACGGCCGAGAAGGCGGCGCTGGCCTGGGTCGGGTTGCCGTTGATGGCGACCTGGTTCTTGTACTCCGGCTTGAGCAGGTCGGCGAACGAGGTCGGCGGGGTCTTCACCTTGGCCGAGTCATACCCGATGGCCACGTAGCCGCCGTAATCGGCGAACCAGGTTCCGTCGGCCGCCTTGGCGTCGGCCGGGATGCTGCCCCAGGTCGCCACCTTGTACGGCGCCAGGATGTGCTCGCAAATTTCCCTCCCAAGCCACGGTCCCCGTGCGGGGACCACAATGCCAATCTTGGCTAGACAAATCGGAATGATGGCTAGCCAAGACGAACGACAGGTTGCCAGCTTGTGGCGGACAGGCACCGGTTGGCGGTCAGCTTGATGGCCGTGCCCGGCCTCTGGCCGGCGGCCAGGCAGGTGGCTAGGATGTGCGCTCAGCGACGTACCTCCGCTCTTATCGGGGGAAGCAGAGCGTCATAACCGTAGGCAAGGCCATGACGAGTCAGCAGGGCGGAGGGCGGCAGCCCGCGGGGATCCGGGACGTGGCCCGGCTGGCCGGCGTGTCCGTGGCTTCGGTGAGCTTCGCGCTGAACGGGCAGCCCGGCGTGGCGGACGACACCCGCCGCCGGATCCTGGGCGCCGCGGACCAGCTCGGCTACCGCGCCAACCCGCAGGCCCAGGCCCTGCGGCGGGGCCGCACCACCACGTATGGCCTGGTCATCAGGAACTTCAGCAACCCCTTTTTCCTCGAGGTGCTGACCGGGGCCGAACGGGCCGCGAGCGAGGCCGGTGCCACCTTGCTGCTGCTCGACTCGCACTATTCGGCCGAACGCGAGCGCCTGCTGGTGCGGGAGATGGCCGCCCAGCGGCTGGCCGGCCTGGCCATCGCTCCGGTCGGCAAGGGCGAGTCGCTGCGGCTCTGGCAGGAGCTGCGCCCCGGTACCCCGGTGGTGGCGCTGAACGCGGCGGTGGAGGGCATGGTCGGCGTGTCACGGGTCTATCCCGACAACGCGGCCGGGGTCGAGCTGGCGATGCGCCGCCTGGCCGAGCTCGGGCACGCCCGCGTGGCGTTCCTGTCGGCGCCGCGCGGCCTGGTGGCCGACCCGGACCGGCTGCGTCACTTCCGGCGGCTGGCACGGGTGCTCGGCCTCCAGCCGGTCGTCATGCGCTCGCCGCTCACGATCACCGACGTGCGCAAGGCGGCCAGGACGCTGCTGGCCCGCCCGGATCCCCCCACCGCCATCATCACCAACTCCGACTACACCGCGCTCGGCATCTACAAGACCGCCGGCGACCTGTCCCTGCGGATCGGCCCGGACGTCTCCGTGATCGGGCACGACGACCTGCCGACCTCGGAACTGCTCGACCCGCCGCTGGCGACCATCCGCCTGGACGGCCGGGAAATGGGCCGGGCGCTGATGGCGCGGCTGCTCGGCGGCGACGGGCACGGAGACTACGTAGCCCCGGTTGAGCTGGTCGAACGTGCCTCCCTGCAGGCACCCCGGATCCCGGTTAACCCGCTGTTCACCCCGCTCAGTGCGGCAACTCGGTAACGAACCTTGACACTATTCCGGCGGCCGCGATCGCTGCCAGCCTGGCAGGCGCATGTTCTCAGCTCGACGGCGCCTGCCCCCGGACCGGCGGGAATCGGGCCATCCCCTCCAGATCACCCAGGTCCATGTGGTTACGGATGTAGCGGCGGGCCGCATCATAGGGCGGGGAGAAATCCCACGGGGTCTGCACGCCGGTGCCGAGCGCCCTAGCGACGGCCAGCCGTCGCTGCTGGCTCAGGCGGACCTCGTGGTCCAGCTCGGCCAGGTCCCAGCGGGCGGCGACCTTCTGCCGGAAGCGGCTGGCGAGCTCGGCCGACGCCGGGTCATTCGCCAGGTTGATCCGCTCGTGCGGGTCGGATTCCAGGTCGAAGAGCTGGTCGGGGTCGGCTGGTGAGTGGATGAACTTGTACCATCCGCGCCGGATCATCACGATCGGCGCGATAGCGCCCTCGGCGAGGTATTCCGCGACCACCTCGTCGCGGTCTGGTGCGCCGGCCAGATGCGGCAGCAGGCTCCGCCCGTCAAGCGGGCCGACCACGCCCGCCAGGCTGCCCGCGGGCACGAGGCCGACCAGCGTCGGCAGCAGGTCCATGGTGGATACGGGGGCCACCACCCGGCCGGGCTCGAACAGACCTGGGGCGCGGACGATCAGCGGCACTCGGACGGCGCCCTCGTAGAAGCTCATCTTGTACCAGGCGCCGCGCTCGCCGAGCATCTCGCCGTGGTCGCTGGTGACGATGATGACCGTGCGGTCGAGGCGGCCCGTGTCCCGGAGCACGCCGATCAGCCGGGATATGTGGTCATCGACGTAGGAGATCGCGCCGTAGTAAGCCCGGCGGGCCGCCCGGATGTGATCCTCGGCAAGACCCACGCCGTTCATCGCGCAGACCGCACGGAGCCGACACTCGTGCGGATGCAGCGAAGCCTCGTCGTAGTCGTAGGAGGGCATCGGGATGTCCTCGCCGCGGTAGAGGTCCCACCACTTCTGCGAGATCGCGAACGGGTCATGCGGATGGCTGAACGAGACCACGTAGCAGAACGGGCGTTCATCGCCCGAGCGGAGATGGCCGAAGAGCGACCGTTCGGCGGCGAACGCGACCTCGTCGTCGAAATCGACCTGGTTGGACCGGACGCAGGGCCCGGCATCGAGCACCGATGACATGTCGTGGTACCAGGCCGGGCGGTCATGCGGGCGGTCCCAGTCGGGTGTCCACCCATAGTCGACAGGATAGATGTCGGTGGTGAGCCGCTCCTCGAATCCGTGCAGCTGGTCGGGACCGCAGAAGTGCATCTTGCCGGACAGGACGGTCCGGTAGCCGGCAGTGCGCAGGTAATGGGCGAACGTGGGGACGACAGAGCTGAACTCCGCCGCATTGTCGTAGACGCGCGTGTGAGAGGGCAGCAGGCCGGTCATGAGGGATGCCCGCGCGGGTGAGCACAGCGGGCTGGCCGTGTACGCCGCGTCGAAGACGACCCCGGACTCGGCCAGCCATGACATGGCCGGGGCCTTCGTCACCGGGTGGCCGTGAAACGGCAGCGCGGAGGGCACCAGCTGGTCGGCCATGATGACCAGGATGTCTGGACGGCGGTCAGCGGGCATCTGGCTGAGCCCCGGCGACGTCGGCCGGCGGCTCGCCGACACCGGCTTCAGAGCTGGCCGTTTCCAGCGAGGGGGTGTCGGAGAGCAGCTGACGCGTGTAGGGCTGCTGGGGGTCAGTGAGCACTTGCCCGGTCTCGCCGTGCTCGACGATGTTGCCCTGGCTCAGCACGGCGACGCGCTGCGCGATGGACCGCACCAGCGGCAGGTTGTGGGTGATGAAGAGCATCGAGAGCCCGAGGTCGCGCTGGAGGTTGCCGAGGAGTTCCACGATCGCGGCCTGCACGCTGACGTCCAGCGCCGAGGTGACCTCGTCGCAGATCAGCACGGTGGGGTCGCAGACCAGGGCACGGGCGATCGCCACCCGCTGCCGCTCCCCGCCGGAGAGCTGATCCGGGTAGCGGCGGGCGTACGCCGCGGTCAGCGACACCCGCTCCAGCATCTCGGCGATCCGGCGGTCGGCCTCCCGGCCGCGCGCGGTGCCGAAGACCCTGAGCGGCTGCTCGATGATCTGGCCGATTGTCTGCCGCGGGTTCAGCGACCCGTACGGGTTCTGGAAGATGTACTGGATCCGCCGCCGCGCGTCGCTGCTGCGCTGGCGCGCGGCGGGCGGCAGTTCGGTGCCGCTTAGCGCGATGGTGCCGGTCCAGTCGCGGTGCAGGCCGGCGATCGCCCGGGCGACGGTCGTCTTGCCCGAGCCCGACTCACCGACCAGCGCCAGGCATTCGTGGGCGGCCAGGCTTAGGCTCACCGAGTGGAGGATCTCGTTCCGCCCGTACGAGGCGGTCACGTCCGTGAGGCGCAACGCGGGCTGCTCGGCCTCATCGGCCGCCGGCATCTCGATCGGGTCGCCGACCCGGCTCTGCGCCTCGGAGAGGACCACCTCGGCCCGGATGCAGCGGACGGCGTGGCCCGGCCCGACCGGCAGCAGCGGCGGCACCGCCGCCTCGCACTGATCGATGCGCAGGGTGCAGCGCGGCGCGAAGCTGCAGCCAGGGGGGCGGCGGCCCGGAGACACCGCATGCCCGGGGATGCCGACCAGCGACCGGCCGCCGGTCAGGCGGGGGATCGCACCGACCAGGCGCCGGGTGTACGGATGGCCGGCGGACGTGAAGAGCTCATCCGCGCCGCCAAGCTCGACCACGCGGCCGGCGTACATGACCGCGACCTGCTCGGCCAGGGTCGCCACCACCGCCAGGTCGTGGCTCACGTACAGGGCGGCGACGTCGTGCAGCGTCGCGAGCTCGCGGACCGTCGACAGCACGTGCGCCTGCGTCGTGACGTCCAGGCCGGTGGTCGGCTCGTCGAGGACGATGAGGCGGGGCCGGTTCGCGAAGGCCATCGCGAGCCCGACCCGCTGCTGCTGGCCGCCGGAGAGCTCGTGCGGGTAGCGCTTGAGGAAGGCCCGGTCGTCGGGCAGCGCGACCTCCCGCATCATCTCCGCGACCCGCTCGGAGACGGCGCTGTCCGGCTGATTCCCGTGCTCCTCGATGACCTCCCGCAGCTGGGTGCCGATCCGCAGCGCCGGGTTCAGCGACGAGGCCGGGTCCTGCGGGACGTAGGAGACGAGCGAGCCCCGCAGTCGCCGGAGCTGCTCCTCACCGAGCGCGAGGATGTCGCGGTCACCGAGCAGCACCGATCCGCCCGCGATCCGCAGGCCGCGCCGGGCGTGGCCGAGCAGCGCCAGGCCGACCGTGGTCTTGCCGGACCCGGACTCCCCCACCACCCCGAAGATCTCGCCCCGGGCGATGCCGAACGACACCTCGCTGATGACCGGCGTGCCGGTGGCTTCGATCACGACCTGCAGGTCACGGACGGCGACCGCGGCCACCGCCGGTTCGGCCGTCTGCCCGGCCAGCTCGGCCGTGCTCATTCTTCACCCCGGGCCCGGTCGATGCCGGCCGCGGTCCGCGCGATGCCGTCGCCGATCAGGCCGGTTCCCATCGTCAGCAGCGCGATGGCGATGATCGGCGCGACCGCCCCCCAGGGCTGGACCACCAGCACGAGCTGGTTCTGCTTGATCATGGTGCCCCAGTTCGCGCCGTTAACATTGGGGGAGAGCCCGAGGTAAGCCAGCCCGGCGATCAAGCCGATGGAGTAGGTCAGCCGCAGGCTGGCCTCCACCATCAGCGGCCCGAGGGTGTTCGGCAGCAGCTCGCCGGACAGGATGCGCCAGCGCGGCACGCCCATCGCCTCCGAGGCGGCGATGAAGTCGCGCTCGACGACCGGCTGCGCCGCGCCGCGCGCCACCCGCGCTACTCGCGGTGCGGTGGTGAGGGCGATGGCGGCCACGATGACCCAGGCGCGGGGGCCGACGATGGCCACGGCGACCAGCGCCAGCAGAATCGACGGGAGCGCCATGATCACGTCCATGCCGCGCATCAGGACGTCGTCGAGCGCGTTACGGGAGTACGCGGCCACCAGGCCGATCGCCGCGCCGCCGATCAGCCCGAGCGCGGTCGCGATGACGGCCATCACGAGGATGCTGCCACCGCCGTACAGAACCCGGCTCAGCACGTCCTGCCCGAGGTAGTCCGTCCCGAGCACCGCCTTGCCGCCGGGGTCAGCGTTGGGCGCTCCGACCGGGGTGCTCGGGCCGTAAGGGGCGACGTACGGCCCTATGATTGCCAGCAGGACGATCACACCGACCAGCGCCACGCCGATGCGCGTCCGCCACAGCCGCAGCGAACGGCGCAGCAGGGACGCGCCGCGAACCGGAGACAGCGCCACCTCGGCGTCGGGGATCGCGACGTCGCTCACCTGGCTCACAGCCGGGTCCTCAGTTTCGGTGTGACCAGGATGGTGGCCACGTCGGCCAGCAGGTTGACTACCACGTACACCGCCGCGAGCAGCATGGCCAGCGCCTGGATAACGGGCAGGTCATGGTTGACGACTGCTTCTGCTGTCGCGCCGCCGATGCCGGAGTAGTTGAAGACGAACTCGACGATGATGATGCCACCGGCCAGGTAGGCCAGGTTCAGCGCGATCACCTGAAACACCGGCCCGAGCGCGTTCGGCAGCGCATGCCGGATCAGGACGGTGCGCTCCGGCAGGCCCTTGAGCCGGGCCATCTCGACGTAGTCGCTCTCCAGGACCTCGATCATCGAGGCCCGCATGATCCGGGAGACGTACGGCGCGACCGCGATCACCAGGGTGATGGTCGGCAGGACCAGCGCCACCCAGTTGTTCCACGGCCGGGAGCCGGGCGGGACGGTGCTGATGGCGGGAAGGACGTGGAACACGGTCGTCGCGAACAGGATGACGAGCACCAGGGCGACCACGAACTCGGGCAGCGCCGCCAGGAGCAGCATGAGGTTCGAGCTGGACTGGTCGAAGACCTTCTCCCGCTTGAGCGCCGCCCACGCGCCGATCGCGATCGACAACGGTATCGACAGCACCGCCGCGAGCACCACCAGCACGGCGGAGTTCACCAGCTTGGGCGCCAGCAACGTGCTCACCGGCTCCTGGGCCTCCAGCGATGTCCCGAGGTTGCCGTGCAGCAGGCCGGTCACCCAGGTCAGGTACTGGTCGGCCACCGGCCGGTCCAGATGCAGCTGGTGGCGCAGGGCGGCCAGGCTGGCCGGGTTGGCATTCCGGCCGAGGATGGCGCGGGCGGGGTCACCGGGCAGCGCCTGGGTAGCCAGGAACACCAGGACCGAGACCAGGATCAGGACGAGGATCCCCAGCAGCAGCCGCCGGAGGATGAACCCCCATACCCCGCGGGGTCGGAACCTGTTCACGACGGTCCTTCCAGTCGGCGCTAGCCGAACCAGATTGTCCGGTAGCCGTGGCCGAAGCTATCCAGGTTGAGGGTGCCCTTGCTGGGCTTGAGCCCCTTGACCTTGGCCGTATAGCCGTCGATGAGGCCGCCGAAGAAGGGGATGATGTACCCGCCTGCGTTGTACTCGGCTTGCTGCATCTCCTGCATGATCTGGTTGCGCTTGGCCGCGTCGGTGGTGGCCAGGGCCTGGTTGTACAGCGACACGAAGTTGGACCCGGTGCCCGACTTCGGCGGCCAGTGCGTCTCGTTGTACGGGGAGTTCGGCAGCGAGCCCTGCTGCACCTGGTTGAGGTACGCGCGGGTGCCCCAGAAGTCGATCGAGAAGGCCAGCTTGAGGTACTGGTTCCCGTAGTAGTTCGGGTCGTTGATGACGTTGATCTTGACGCCCGCGGCCGAGGCCTGGTTCGCGAAGACCGTCGCCGTATCCACCATGCCGGCCGCGCCGTCGGTGGTGTGCAGGTCCACGCTCAGGTTCGCGTGGCCGGCCGCCTTGAGCAGCGACTTGGCCTGCGCGATGTCCTGCTGCCGCTGCGGGAGCGAGTGATCGTAGCCGGGGTCGAAGGGGGCGTAGAGGTCGTTGCCGATGAACCCGTAGCCGGAGTTGACCTGCTCGAGCATCCCCTTCCGGTCGACGATCAGCCGCATCGCCTGGCGGACCCGCACATCGTCGAACGGGGGCATGTCGACCGCCATGCAGATCGGCAGCCAGCCGCCGGTCTTGGATACCAGCACCCCCACGTTCTGGCCCTGCAGGACCTTCACCTGTCCAGCCGGCACGTCGGTCATCGCGTCGATCTGGCCGCCGAGCAGCCCGTTCACCTGCGCGGTCGGGGAGCTGAAGTCGATGATCGTCACCGTGTCGAAGTACGGCTGGCCGCTGCGCCAGTAGTTCGGGTTGCGCTCGTGGACGCTCTGCTGGCCGGGCGAGAACGACTTGAGCTTGTAGGCGCCGGTGCCGTTCTGCGGAGCCGGGTACGCCTTGTACCCGGTGGGCACGATGGTGAACGTATAGCTGCCGAGGGTCTGCGGGACCGTCGCGTCCGGGGTCTTCAGCGGGAGCCGCACCGTGTACGTGTCCAGCTTCTTGATGCCCGCGATGTCCATCGTGGCCGTGGCGGCGTACCCGGTGAGGCCGTTCGCCTTGGTCCCGATGCGCTGGAGCGAGTAGACGACGTCGTCGGCCGTCATCGTCTTGCCGTTCTGGAACTCGATGCCCTGGCGCAGCTTGATCGTGTACTGCTTCGGGGTGTCCTGCGTGACGCTCTCGGCCAGGCCGTTGGTGGTGAGCTGGTAGTTCTCGTCGAAGAGCAGCAGCGTCTCGAAGGCGGTCACCAGCCGGGCCTGATCGGGCTTGGTGATGATGTTCTGGCCGTCCATGATGTCCTTGGCGCCGCCGCCGGTAACTCCCAGCCGGAAGTTTCCGCCCCGTTTGGGCTGGCCCGCGGCCTGCGTCGAACTGGTGGACGGCGACGAGCTGCCGCTGCTGCCGCAGGCGACCAGGCTACCGGTGAGAGCAACGCCTGCAGCGCCCGCGAACAACTGCCGACGTGAAATATCCGCCATGTCAGAACCCCTTCTGTTCGTCGGCGCCGGCGCTGCGCGCGGGCCCGGGGGGGCAGATGCGAATGCAAGGGGCGAGCCTTGCATCACGCGATGTTGACCGTCCTAGTCCCGCGTGAGCGGGCTTGTCAACGGGTTGGCGAATTGGATCTGTGCTGTTATGGGATTGAGTCGA
>Ga0335078_10009416_pt1 | contig 14483 bp, 11 predicted proteins | sample Lox_Sample_32_FD_206711 | JGI IMG/M metagenome (GOLD analysis project Ga0335078, IMG submission 206711) | Soil microbial communities from Loxahatchee National Wildlife Refuge, Florida, United States - Lox_Sample_3.2 | ecosystem: Environmental > Terrestrial > Soil > Wetlands | place: USA...
CCACTCTTTGACTCGATAGTCGGCGAACGCCCAGTCCACTTGGACATTGGCTCGGCCGAGCTCTCCCATGATGTAGGAATGTAATTGAATCCCGACATGGAAGTTGTCCGTGATCGCGGTACTGATATTGATGGCGCCTTCCGACCACCTCGCGCTGCCGTCGTTGCTGTCCATGGTCAGATAGTTGTTGCCAGACCCGTAGATGAACCCTTGCGAGAGAGTTCCATGGACCTGGAATCTGCGCCAGAGCGAGCGGGATGGCACGGCATTTCCGTCACCGACGGTATCGCCAGCGCTGCTCGAATCGGCCGAGTCGCTGCTGCCGCTGCCAGACGGCGCCTGCGGTGCGGTACCCGCATTGTCGTCGGCTGCCCTGGCGAAGCTTCCTGCGACTAGAGTCGTAAGAATGAAAAAGCGCAACATTTCGTACCTTCTTCCTTTTGGATTTCTGGTGGAGACGCAGCCGCTGGGCGGCCGTTTGGTCATTTGAATGGCTCATCGGCAAGGAAGCGCTGTGTTTTAGCGCGAACTATCGGAACAGTCGCGATCCGCCGATGGAAAACCGTGGTAGTGCGCCGTTCCAGGTACGAGTGTCTTTCGCGTTCCAGTACGCGGGCGCGATCCAGTTCGGGTTTCGTGCTGATGATCACCTGCGTCGCGCTCACGATTCTGCTGGCATTCGCGGCGCTCGGGATCGACATCGCGCGCATGTACGTGATCCAGAGCGAGCTGCAAGCCTTCACTGACGCGGCGGCGTTGCGCGGCGCGCTGGAACTCGATGGCGGCGCCGAAGCTTGCCGTCGTGCCCGCGATTCGGCTGCTGCATTGGCTAGCGGTCCTCGCGCCATGAAGTGGGATCTGGGCACCAAATCGATCTCCGACATATCGGCGAGTTTTGCGCGAGAGTCCGGCGCTTCCGGAATCCCAGACGCGTCCACATGGACCGCCGTGCCGCACGACCCAGCCGGATATCGCTTCGTTCGCGTGGAGGCGAGCGCACCGGCTCCACTGGTGTTTCTCAGAATCTTCGAACCGCGCGATTCGTCGAAAGTAGCCGCAGCGAGCGTGGCCGCCAAACTTCGGGACACGGCGAGGTTGGTCGAATGAAACGCCAGCGCCGGGAGTCCGGAAGCGCGCTGATCGAGTTTTCAGGCGCGCTGATTCTGCTCGCAACTCTGCTGACAGGAATTTTCGAGATCGGCTACACGCTCTACAGCTACGAGAATCTTGTACATGCTGTGCGCGCGGGTGCCCGTTATGCCGCGCTAGGCGCGCGAGAATCGGGCGGAGATCCCGAGTTTGCAAAAGCCGTGAGGAATCTTGTGGTCTACGGCGATCCCAAGCCCGCGCCGCAAGCCAAACCCATCGCGCCCGGCTTCTCGCCGGAGCACGTCGATCTAGTGCTCGAACCAGGCCAGGCGACGGTTTCGCTGCGCGGCTTCACCATCGACGCGCTGTTCCGCAAAATTCCACTGAACGGGCGGCCGCTGGTTACCTTTCCGATCGTCTCGGGAGGTTCGCGATGAAGCGGGCTCGTTCGCGCGGGCAGTCGTTAGTAGAGTCGGCTATCGTGCTGGCGGCTTTCATGACTCTACTGTTCGGAATCGTCCAGGTGGCCGAGACTCTGTTCACGCGCCAGACGCTTGCGCAGCGAGCCGAAGCCGCCGCGCGTTGGGGCGCACTGCATCCCTACGATCCCCGCGCCATCCGCAATGTCGCGCTGTTCGGCGATGCTCAGCCTCAAGAAGACGCAACCCCCGTCTTCGGCCTGCAGCCGGACACGGTCCAAGTCTCGAATCCAGGGTGCCCTGGCGCGGATTGCCGCATCAGCGTTGCCATTCCCGCGCATGGCGTGCGCAGCGTCCAGCCAGTCGAATGAATCCTTACTTGCGGTAGGCCGCCGTGGCCGGATCGGACGCATTCCAATGCGGAGCCTGATCCGTATCGGCCAGCATGATCAATGCGAGCGCCACTGCGCGATCCACCTTCGCCATATTGGCGTAGTCGATCTTCTGCCACTCATCGCCGACGGCGTGGTAGTCGGGATATTCGTATGCCACGCACAGCGTATGCGCGGGAACGCCGGCTTCGGCAAATGCCAGGTTGTCGCTAGCGGCAAAATATGCCCCATCGTTGCGAGGGTGCTTGTAGACTTTGATCCCGGACATCTCGCCCGCCGCGCGCAGATATTCGGTGACGCCAGAATAATCGAACCCGGTGACGGAGGCATTCGATTTTTGCGGCCCCTCGCTCGAATCGGTTCGGCCCACTTGCTCGAGATTCACGTCGGCGATGGTCTTTGCCAAGGGCCACTCGGGATGATCGACGTAATAATACGAACCCACCAGTCCTTCTTCCTCGCCGAAGAAGGTCATGAAAACGATGCTGCGCTTGGGCCGCTGCTGGAGTGAAGAAAGCGCGCGCGCAATCTCGATCACCGACACCGTGCCGCTGCCGTCATCGTTCGCGCCGTTATAAATGCGATCGCCGCTGCCTTCGGGCTTCACGCCCAGGTGATCGTAGTGTGCGGTCACAAAGACTGCTGTGTCCTTCAGCGCCGGATCCGACCCGCGCAGAACGCCAATGACATTCTGAACCACCGCCGGGCTCGTCCGCGGCGCGGCGACATGGATCGAAGCCGTTGCGCCACTGAATCCGGGCTTCAGCGATGCCAGAAAAGCAACCGCCTGTTCGCCCGTCACCGTGATCCTGGGCGTGGTCTTCGCCGCCTTCTCGGGATCGAGCAGGCGCTCATCCGGTCCCTGCTCCCGTGCTGCAGTCCGCTGCAGCCTGAGGATTGCAGCGGGCTTCGCTTCGCCGATCTTTTTTGCCGCAGCGCGATAATTGCGCATGGCGCGCGGGCTCAGCTCATAGATCATTACCTTGCCGTCCAGGTCCGCGGGAGTCAAGGCCCGAACCTGGTCCTCATCGCCCAAATCCAGCTTGAAAACCGGTGCGTTCTCAAGATCGAGCAGCGCGCTCACTACCGGCGACGCGTCCTTCGCATCCACCGTCAGACTGCGGACGCCATTGGAAAGAGTCAGCCGGAATCCGGTGAGGTCTGGCCGCGCGACCGCCAGGTGCGCGGTCTGAAAATAGCTTCCACCGTCACCGCCAGGTTCGAGCCCCGCACTGCGGAACTGGGAGGCAATGTATTCGGCGGCGATATTCAATCCGCGGGACGGCGTGTGTCGGCCCTCCAGGATATCGGAGGACAAGAAAGATAGGTCGCCGCGCAGCGGATCGGGCCGAATAGAATTCAGAACGGTCTGCATGTCAGGCGTTATCTCAAACTTAGGCGGTTTGGATTCAACAAACGCACTAAGGGCAAAAAGAATGGCGGTGGCACGAAAAATATGATGGCGCATGGAACCGAGAAGCACGTCGCTGACGTCGCACTCACATAGTATCACCGCGCCAAGGAACTCTTTTCGATCGATGAATTTACATTTTGTTAGCGAATCCGGGCTCCGGAATCGAAGGGGCCACTTGACATGGCCTGGAAACAGGAGCAGCATTGACCATAGGAGTTAACATGCGACTCAGTCTCGCGAGTCTTGCTTTCACAGCTTTAGCGGCCAGTTCCGCCTTCGCCCAGCAGGTGATTTCCGCGCATTCGGGCGTGATTCATCTGGTCGAGGGCAAGGCCTACTTGAACGACAAAGTCATCGAAACGAAGTTTGGACAATTCCCGGACATCAAGAATGGCCAGGAGTTTCGCACCGAACAGGGCCGCGCGGAGATTCTGCTGACGCCCGGCGTGTTCCTGCGGGTCGGTGAGAATACCGCGGTGAAAATGCTTTCGAACCAGCTCACCGACACGCGAGTCGAAGTCCTAAAGGGCTCGGCGATTGTCGAAGCCGATGAGATCCCCAAAGATAATTCCATCGAAATGGTCTACAAGGGCAACACCATGATGCTGGTGAAGCACGGGCTGTTTCGCATCGACTCTGATCCGGCGCAGCTGCGGGTGTATGACGGCGAAGCAATCGTGAAGGGCGAGTCGGGACAGTTGACCGTGAAGGCCGGCAAGCAGACTACGCTTTCCGGCGTCCTGATGGCAGAAAACTTCGACAAGAAGGCAACCGACGACCTGTATAGCTGGTCCAGCCGGCGCGCCGGTTATCTGTCGGCTGCGAATGCTTCCTCGGCGATGACGATTCGCAACAGCGGCGGCAACTATGGCAACGGCTACTACAGCGGCGGTCTGATGGGATTCGGCGGCTGGCAGTTCAACCCGCTCTTCGGCATGTTCACCTACGTCCCGATGGGCGGTTTCGGCTACAGCCCGTTCGGCTTTGGCTGGTGGAGTCCGGCGAGCGTGGTTTATTATGCTCCCCCAGTGGGCAGCGGAGTTATCGGACGCTCCGGTGTGGCGCTCGCATCGGGATCGGGTGGCCGCACTTTCAATTCCCCGTTCGCCGGCCTGTCGAATAACTCCACTAGCGGGCTCGGCAGCGGCTCACCCGCAATGGCGGGTGGCACAGTGGGTCGGGCGGGCCAAGGCGGTTTCGCGGGCGGCGGCGGACACGTCAGCGCCGGTGGTCACAAGTAAGTACAGCTTTCAGCAGCAGGAAAGACAATAAAAGGCCGCGCGACGCCTACGGGTGTTGGTCCGCGGCCTTTAAATTTTTCTCGAAGAACTCCGTGGTCTTTTCGAGTAACTGCTTCTCATACACACCGTTTACTCCGTGGCTCTTCTGCGGGTAGATCACCATGTCAAACAGCTTCCCCGCCCGCTCAAAAGCGGCCGCCATCTGCATCGTATTCTGAAACAGCACGTTGTCGTCTTCGAAGTTGTGTACCATGAGCAGCTTCGATTGCAGCTTGTCGGCATAGGTTACCGCTGAGCTGGCTTCGTAGCCATCGGCGTTCTCCGACGGCAGCCCCATGTAGCGCTCGGTGTAGATAGTGTCGTAGTTGCGCCAGTTCGTCACCGGCGCGCCGGCGATACCGGCGCGAAACGTTTCCGGTGCGTTCAGCAGCGAGTACAACGTCATGTATCCGCCGTAGCTCCATCCGTAAATTCCGATCCGCGCGGAATCCACGAATCCCTGCGACACCAGATACCGGATGCCATCGAGTTGGTCGTCGAGCTCGGTCTTTCCCATGCGATGATAAATCGGCGACTCGAACGCGTGCCCCCGCCCTTTCGATCCGCGATTATCCACCTGCCAGATGACGAACCCGCGCGCCGCCAGCGCCTGATCCCAATTCGCGCCGCTCCAGGCATTGCGGACACTCTGCGCGCCTGGGCCGCCGTAGACCATCACGATGGCCGGGTACTTCACCCCCGCCCGGAAATTCGCCGGCTTGATCATGCGCGCGTAGAGCAGCGTCCCGCCGGAATTTTTGAACGTTACGATCTCGGTTGGCAAGACATCGTATTCTTCGGCCAGCTTGTGGTTGGCCGCGCGATACACCGTCCACTCGGCGCCATCCACGGTGTGCAAGACACGGCTGGATGGCTCGGTGAGACTCGAGAACGTGTCCATGTAATAGCTCGCGTCCGGACTCATGGAAATCGAGTGCGTCCCGGCCCCCTTGGTGATGCGCGTGCGATCCTTGCCGTTCAATCCGATCGAATATAGCTGCCGTTCGAGCGGACTCGCTTCGCTCGAAACAAAATAAACTTTTTGCCGCGCTTCATCGACGCCTGCGAGCTCGGTAACTTCCCAGTTGCCTTCCGTGAGCCGCTTGCGCAGCTTGCCCTCGGACGAAAAGAGATATAAATGCTGGAACCCGTCGCGTTCGCTGCCCCAGATGAAATCGCCGTTATGCAGGAACTCGAACAGATCGTTGTTGTTGATCCAGTACGGATCAGCCTCGCTCAGGATCGCATGCGAGGCGCCGGAGCCAGGCTCGGCCATGAGCAGATCGAGGCGGTTCTGCACGCGATTGAAGCGCTTGACGGCGAGCTTGGACGAATCGGGGGTCCAGTACACGCGCGCGATCAGTGCATCACGCGGATCGCCCAGGTCCATCCAATGCGTATTGCCGCCGGTAGCTGAAACGACACCCAAGTGCACGCTGGGATTTGGCGTGCCAGCCTGCGGATACCGCTCGGGCTCGGCAATCGCGCGCGTGCCCGTGAGAGCCACCTGCGGGTACACGAATTCGCGCGCGGTGTCGAACTGAAGATAGGCAATGTGCCGCGAATCGGGCGACCACCAATACGCAGTGCTGAGATCGAGCTCTTCGGGATACACCCAGTCCAACTCGCCGTTGAGCAAAGTGGGGCCGCCGTCGTTGGTGAGGCGCGTTACCGCATGCGAGCCAACTTCGAGTGTGTACAAATCATGCCCGCGGCGGAAGGCCACGCGCGTGCTATCAGGCGAAAGCTTGGGATCGCGTTCGGGCTCCGCGGTCGCAGTGAGCTGATCCCACTTCTTCGAATCGAGCGAATACAGAAACAGATCGCCGCGCAGGCTCAGCAGCAATTGCTTGCCCGAAGCCGACCATTCAAAGCTCTCTTCGCTTACGCGCCGGTTCTGCCAGTCGAAGCGTTCGGCTTCCGGTACCGGCACGGCGGCTTTTTCCAGAGGCTCCAGCGACAGCAACTCGGAGTCCGATTTTGCCGCGACGTCGTAGAGCATCACGCGGCTGTCCTGAAGATGAGCGAAATGTTTTCCGTCCGGCGCCCAAACCGGGCGGCCGCCCCCTCCTCCACGCCCGCCGCGACCCTGCTCGATCACTGTATCAAGCGTGATGGGCTTCTTCTGGGCCGCGAGCGGCAATGCGCACAGGAGCAAAGGCAGAATCAGCCGGAGTGACATTTGCTGTGATTGTAGCAATTGACTTGGAACGGGCTCGATCTCTATCGCGCGCTGGCGACCGCGCGCGTGATCGAAAGCTGGTACACGTCGGCGCCGCTCGAAGAAAACACCGGGCGCTCGGTACTCATAACGGCCCGCTCCCGATCTTTGCCGCGATCGCGCAGGTCGCGGTAAAAGTCGTCGCGTGTGACGAGGGCGTAGCTCAAGCCATGCTCGCCGGCGAATTGGGGGATCGAATCCACCAGCCGGTCGAGCCCGGCGTCGTCTTCGTGATATTGCAGTTTCGGCGGAATGGGGATACCGAGCGATCGGCGGCCCGTATAAAGATAAACGAGTGGATCGTCATACGCGAAGATGCTCGCGTCCGCCGGCGTGTTGCGCTTTATCCAGTCATAGGCTGGCTGGCGAGCGGCCAAGTCGGCGCGATAGTTGTCGAAGAGCTCGGGCAAAAACCGGAACAGGCCGAAGATCGTAGTGAACGCGATGAACGCGGCGAAAGCGGCAACGGCTCCCGCCCCTAGGAAAGCGACCGCGCGATCGGCGAATGCCGGTTTCCTCCAGGAGCTGCGCAGTGCGCGGCACACATTCTCGAACTCTGTCCACAACCCGGCGGCCAGCAACGGAAACAGAGGAAATACCACGCGCTGATCGGGCATATCGTGCCAAACCAGCATCAGCGCCGACATCACCAGCGCGACAGCGGGATACTGCCATCGTCCGCTCCGCCGCGTCAACCGAACGCAACCCACAATAGCCGCAACCGCGACGATGCGCTCCAGATGCTTCGATCCGTAGGGCACGTCGAAGGTCAAAAGTTTCCCGACGCCCATCAGGTACAAATCGAAATTGTGCCAGACCACGATGGGCAGATCGCGCCAGGGCACGTTGTAGATCTGGTAACCGACGTAGTTGGTGTAGTAGAGCGTGGCGAGGTCGGTCAGATGCGAGAGATGATGCGACATCCACCACTGCCAGACCAGCGGCGCGGGCAGCATCGCCGCCACGAAGAGAATCGCGTTGCGCCACTCACGCCGCAGCAAGAAGCAAGCCGGCACGGAAATGATGAGCGGTCCCGCAATGGACTTGGTGAGATAGGCAATCGCGCCGAGTACCCCGGCGAGCAAAGCCAGCCAGCGCCGGTCCGGCCGTTCCGAGGCTTTTTCGGCGAGTAGGATGCTACCCAGCAGCAACGGCACAAACAAGAGCTCCGGCATCAGAGAAAAACTGAACACCACGGCAACCGGGCTCAACGCGCTCGACACCCACAACACCGTTCTTTGCCATCCGGCAAAACCCAACTGTGGAAGAATGAGCCACACCATCGCGAGATAGGGCGGGAACAAGCACCAAGCCAGCAGCGTCGCCGAAGGTAAGTTGGATGGGAAATTTGGGTTCAACTTCCAGATCAGGGCGAGCAATGCAGGATAGACCGGTGTGTACTTGGTTTGATAAGGCTCACCGGGCAGGCTGGCAATCCGATATCCGTTACCTTCCGCCAGGCTCTTCGCCGACGACCAGTAAACCGAGTCGTCGTGATAATAGCCGAGATGCGGCATCGCGCGCAGTTGGAATGCCAGGTAGGCCGAAGGCGCCAGAGCGGCCAAAAGCAACACTATTACGGCAACCTTCCTCAGCATCCAACCTGAACTTATCAGTAAGCACGCAGTTCAACCAATCAGGGGTTGACCTTAGTAAGTCGCCGATCATCGCCGAGACGAAGCCGCCAACGTATCATGAATGAGGATGAAAATCACCTTTTGGGGCGCTGCCCGCGTGGTCACCGGCTCCATGCATCAACTTACGGTCCAAGGACGCAATTATTTGCTCGACTGTGGACTGTTCCAAGGCCGCCGCAAGGAGGCCGAAGAGCGCAACCGCACCTTCCCCTTCCCTTGTAAAGACATTTCGGCGGTCATGCTTTCGCACGCACACATCGACCACAGTGGCAATCTTCCAAGCCTGGTTCGCTGCGGATTCAATGGCCCGATCGTGACCAGTCCCGCCACGGCCGATCTGTGCGAGCCGATGCTGACCGACTCAGCATCGCTTCAGGAGAAGGACGCCGAGTTTATCAACAAGCGGAACCTGCGCCGGAAGTCGCTCAATGTGTATCCTCCCGATGGCGAAAGCATGGTTGAGCCGCTCTATACCGTAGAAGATGCCGAATCGACCTTTCCGCTCTTTCGTCCCACGCCCATGCACACACCCACCGAAGTCGGGCCTGGAGTGGGCTATCGATCCTTCGAAGCCGGACACATCTTCGGCTCGACAACCATGCTGCTGGATCTGGAATCGGAGGGGAAAAAGGTTCGCCTTGGCTTCACAGGCGACTTGGGCCGTCCCGGCTTGCCCATCATTCGCGACCCCGAGCCGCTTCCCGCCGCCGACTATCTCATCATGGAAAGCACGTACGGCGACCGCATCCACGAGCCAATTCAATCCGTGGCCGAGCGCTTGGCCGAGATCGTTCGCAAGACCTACCAGCGTGGCGGAAAAATGATCGTTCCCGCGTTCGCCGTGGGACGAACGCAGCAACTCGTGCTCATCCTGCATCAGCTCATATGCGAGAACAAGATCCCGCCATTCCCGATTTTTGTCGATAGTCCGCTGGCGGTGAACGTGACTGACGTTTTCCGCAGGCACCCAGAGCTGTACGATGAAGAGGCCAGCGTCTTCCTCGACAATCATCAGGATCCGTTCGGCTTTCGGCGGCTCACCTATGTGCGCGATGTGAATCAATCCAAAGCGCTAAACGACTTGCACGGTCCATTCATGATCGTCTCGGCATCGGGCATGTGCGAAGGTGGCCGGGTTCTGCACCATCTGAGAAACAACATTTCCGATCCGCGCAACACAATCCTCCTAACCGGCTACCAGGCCGAGAATACGCTAGGCCGCAAGATCGAGGAGGGACGGCATGAAGTACCGATCTTCGGCGATCCGGTACCGCTGCGGGCGGAGGTGGAAAAGCTGGACGCCCTCAGCGGCCACGCCGATCGCGAGGAGCTGCTTACCTGGATGAAGCCGCTGGTCCCCGGGCTGAAACGCGTGTTCTTGGTGCACGGCGAATCCGACCAACAGCGGGCGCTTGCACAAGCCATCCAGCAGCGCTACGGCACGGATGTGATCGCGCCGGAACGTGGTCAAAGCTTTGAACTTTAGCCGAGTCGGTACTAGATTTCCAACTCAGCCCGGTCTAGAACTTCAGTACTGGTTGACCTCCGTAGATTTCAGGTAGACTCTACGCGAGATGCCTTACGTGGACACTAAGGTAAATGAGGGCGGCGCTCCCATTCGTCAACTTTTTCTCAGCTTTGCGTATCTCCAGATGCTGGATTTCCTCACCACTATCGCCTTTTTGGCGAATGGGATTCACGAAGCGAATCCGTTTGTTCGAATGATGCTGTCGCTGATCCCGAATCCGTTCGCGGCGCTGATGGCGGTTAAGCTGATGGCCTTGCTGCTCGGCGTTTACTGCTGGCGCATGCGGCGCGAGCGTCTGCTTTCGTACATCAACGTGATGTTCGCCCTGTTGGTCGCCTGGAACGTGATCGTGCTGATCGTCGGCGCGCGCACGGCATAAAGGGCGAACGCCGCCAATGCGCCTTGGGTGCGCGCAGCCTACTGGATCGGTATCACCACCGTATTGCTGTCCGTCCCGTTGATGGTCACCTTCAGCGAGGCCGGCTGTCCCGACGGAAGGCCAGTCGGAATCTGGAAGCTCGTCGTAACGATTCCCACGAAGCCAGTGGCCGCGCCCGACCAGGTCGCCGCGACGGTCTGACCTCCTAGCGTGATGCTGAGCGAGTCATCGATTGCCGGCGCGGGAGCTGACGGGAAGAATCCATCCAGCACCGGGTTCGAGTACGGGCCGAATCCCGTCCCCAGAATCGAGATCGTTTCGCCCGCCGCCGCTGGACTCGCCGCAGTAACCGGGGTTCCGTCGCCATGGAACGCGAGACCGTATTGAATCGAGTTCACCGTATTGAAGAACAGACCCGGAGCATCGCGCGCGATCGTGATCGGCGCGGTCACATCCGGCTGGCCCGTCACATGGACATCCAGGGTATATTGTCCGTCCGTGAGATTCGACGGGATCTGGGCGTTGATCTGCTGCGGAGATACGAACATCAAGCCTAGAATGCTGTTGTTGATCGTCACGGTGGTTCCACCGACGCTTTGCGACAGAGGATTGGACGAACCGATCGCCAGCGCCGCGGCCAAGCCCTGGCCGTAAATGGAGACGATCGAGCCCGGACCGACTGCGATAGTGGGCGTCGGACCGGCCGCATTCATCACGCCCGCGGGCGCGATATAAGGAACCGTGCCCACCTGTGCCACCACGACTTGCGGAATCGACATGGTCACTACGCCCGATGGATACGTGCCGGACAACGCTCCGCTCCAACGAAGGAACTTAAAGCCCGGATTCGTTGTTGCAATCACTGTCACCGGCTGGTTCGCCAGATAGAACCCGTCAGGCGAGGTAGGCGACATTTGGAACGAGACGCCACCAGCCGGACTGGAGCTGGCGCTCAGCTGATACGAGGTGTTGTAGTTGACCGTGAGCGTCGTGTAACTCTGGCCGACCGTAAAGGTGTGATCGGAGGCACCGCCATCGGACCAGGAACCGAAATCCAGGCGAGCGCCCGCGCCGAGCGAAACCTGCGTGGGAGCTGTGACGTGCACAGTGACGCCGCTTTGCCGGTCAATTGTACAGGGCGTCGGACAACTGGTCCCGTCCACTTGAATGGTCTGACCGATGGGTGAGCTTTGGATCACGACCCGGCTCAGTTCGCTAAAATTCGCCACCTGCCGGATACCTGAGTTCACGGCATTCTGATCGATGGTGATGCTCTGCGCAGCAGATCCACCGTTCGACCAATTCTGGAACGTATACTGGCGGCCGGCAGAGTCGAAACCGGAAGCCGGCGCGGAAACCTGGTGCGTCGTGCCGAGCCCCCAAACGAAGTTATACGATGGCCAGTTAGTACGCCCGTCCACCGTCAGTTGCAGGCCCGGAGGATTGGTAGAGAAACTCGCTGTCGCACCCGCGACATAGTTGATCGTCACTGTGTCCGGCGACAAGACGTCAACCGCCTTGTAAACGCCGGCAGACGAGACGTTGCTGGTAAACGAATCGAATACCCAGTAGTGCCCGGTGTTGTCAAGCTGCGGCGATGGACCGCTGACCACGTGCGTGGAACCATCCGCGAAATAAAAGTCGCCCTGGCATTCCGGCGGAACCCCGAACTGCGGCGCGACGGACAGAAATTGATTGTTCGGGCAGGTGGTGACATCGGCGCTTGTACGCGTCAGCACCGTGGTGTGATCCACCATCACTTGCATCCCCAACGGACTTGTCAAGAAATGAACGAGCTTGCCCGGAGCGAACACGGGCGCAATAGTCGTGGGACCGTTGATCGTAATGCTGGTCAAGTACGCGCTCGATGGTCCGGAATTGAAGTTCCAACCCGTGAAAACAAATCCCGGGAAAGGAATCGCATTCAGAGTCACCGCGGTGCCAGCGGTAATGAATTGGTTGAACGAGGCCCAGTAGCAAGCCGAGCCGATGAAGACGATGCCCGGATATGTCTGCGTACTCGTATTCAGGCCCGGCGACCCGCAGACGGGCGGACTGGTGGGATCGGTAGCATTTGCGCTCGTGAATAAATTTAATGAAACAAGGTACGCCACGGTGAGCTGGGCGGTGAGGGAGGTAATGCTGGGATCGGCAGTGACCGTCTGAACCGGATCTGTGTTCGGGGTCAGAAGACCATTGTTGGTCTGCCATCCATTAAACACGTACAGGGTGCCGCCACCCGGAGAGGTCTGGGTCACACCCGTCGTCCCGGCCGGCGAATTCACCTGGAATGCAACCACGTGCTCACTGCCCCGCGGCCAAACGAAACTAGCGGCATGGGTGTAAGGGGTTCCATCGACGGTGAATATCGCCCCGGCGGGAGCGGTCTGGATGGTGATGGAACTGAATGTCTGCGCCTGCAAGCACAATCCGCTTGCGGCGACAAAGAGAACAAGAGGAAGCCGATTCATAGACGACACCAACAATTAGATCGGCATTAGTACGGGCGGTCTTTAGGTTTTAAGTTATGCCCTGAGACGCGCGCGCGCCGCCTCTATGTGCTTGGCGTATAATGCGCTTAGGAGTTTTCATGCGTTTTGGCAGGCTTTGGGGTCTCGCGCTTTTCTTAGTTCCCGCGTTCTATGCCGCCGACAAAAAGCTGCCGATCGAGCAGGCCTCCAATGAGCTGGTAGCCATCTCGGCAAGCGCCTTCATAGATAAGGATCAGATCCACCAGGAACTGGGCGCCGACCTCGGAGACGACATGATCCTGGTGAAAGTGAATTTTCGGCCGGTCAGCGATAAGCCCGTCCGCATCAACCTGGACGATTTCCTGCTCGTTTCGGACAAGGACGGCCAACGCAGCCAGCCCTTCGCACCCAGCCAGATCGCCGGCAGCACCACGCTCGTGGTCACTCCCCAGGACAGCAAGAACAGCGGACCGAAAACCGGTCTTACCCTAGGAGGCTTCGGGATCGGCCGTACGCAAACCAACAAGCAGACCGGCGACTCCAAAGTGGAAACCAAGAAATCCGATAAGGAAGATCCACTGCTGCCCATCCTCACCGCCAAATGCCTGCCCGAAAAAGAGACCACCGAGGAAGTTTCCGGATATCTCTACTTCGAACTTTCGGGCAAGCTCAAGACCAAGAACCTGGAGTTTTACTACAAGAGTTCCGCGGGACGCATCGGCCTTCGATTCCAACCATGACCCGCACTCCCACGCGAGTGGATGAGATCGACACGCCGGCAATTCTCATCGACCTGGACGTGATGGAGCAGAACCTCGCGCGAGTTGCCGGCTACGCTTGTGAGCATTCGCTGCGTCTGCGTCCGCACACCAAGACTCACAAGATTCCCGCGCTGGCTCGCCGTCAAATCGAACTGGGCGCTGCCGGAATCACGGTGGCCAAAGTCGGTGAAGCGGAAGTCATGCTCGCTTCTGACACTCCCGATCTGCTGCTGGCATTTCCGATCGTCGGTTCGAGAAAACTGGATCGTCTGGTTGAGGTGGCTCGAAAAACCAACGTCACCGTGGCGCTCGACAGCCTGGAAGCCGCGCGCGATCTGTCGGCCGCCGCGCAAGCAGCGCAAGTCGAGATGGGTGTCCTCGCGGAGACCGACGTCGGACTCGGCCGCGTTGGAGTCGCACCCGGCGATCTGCGCGTTTTGATCGAGAATATCCGCAAACTTCCCGCCCTGCGCTGGGAAGGCGTTGCGTTTTATCCAGGCCAGATCAAGAAAATGGACGACTCCGGCGAGCGCGAGATCGAAAAGCTTGCCGCGCTGATTGAAGAAATGCTGTGCGACCTCGAGCGCGCTGGTTTGAAACCACGCATCGTGAGCGGTGGTTCGACACCTACGCTGTTCCATTCGCACCGTCTGCCCGGCGTCAACGAGATTCGCCCCGGCACCTACATATTTAATGACAGCAACACGGTTCTCTCGGGCGCATGCGACTGGGAGGACTGCGCCGCGTCGATCCTCTCCACCGTGGTCTCCACAGCAAAGCCCGGACAGATGATCATCGACGGCGGATCGAAGACCTTCTCCTCAGACCGGCCGTCCTCCGGCACCGAAGTCAGCTTCGGACGCGTGGTGGAATCGGCCGAATCCGTTTTCAC
>Ga0335078_10009417_pt1 | contig 14482 bp, 13 predicted proteins | sample Lox_Sample_32_FD_206711 | JGI IMG/M metagenome (GOLD analysis project Ga0335078, IMG submission 206711) | Soil microbial communities from Loxahatchee National Wildlife Refuge, Florida, United States - Lox_Sample_3.2 | ecosystem: Environmental > Terrestrial > Soil > Wetlands | place: USA...
CTACTTCAATCCATGGGTGGGGTTGCGAATGTCGGATTGTTAGATCAAGATGCGGCGTTGAACTGGACCAAACAATACATCAATCTACTGGGCGGTGATCCGCACAATATCACCGTGATGGGAGAGTCTGCGGGCGCCGGATCCATTCTTCACCATATTACAGCAAAAGGAGGGCAATACAAGCCAGTATTCAAGCGCGCAATCCCTCAATCGCCGGCATTTCTTCCCCAGTACAACCCATCGCAATTGGCATCTCAATTTACCAATTTTTCGGTGGCAGCAAATTGTGGAAGCCTCGCTTGTCTCCGAAGTCAATCGACCGAAGTTTTGCAGGAGGCGAATATTAAAGAAATTGTCAAGGCACCATACGGACAGTATCAATTCGGTCCTGCGATTGACGGTGTATACGTTCAAGACCTTCCCGGCAGAGAACTTCTGAGAGGGAGATTTGCTCCCGTTCAACTGATGTTGGGACACAATAGGTATATAGTGTTCTAATGAAGATCTAATTCAGTGATGAAGGCTTCGTCTTTACCGATCCTGGTATATCCACGGACGCACAATTTCGAACGTGGGTCAGCCACACTTTTCCATATGCAACTGCGGCGGTCAAATCTTTAATCACCGATCAATATTACCCTCCGCCCGACTTATCAGATGGACGTTATGCAACGGAGTTTGGTCGTCTGAATAGTCTGATCTCAGATGCTGTGATCAGCTGCAACGTTCAGTACCTGTCCTGGGCGATGAACAATTTGACCTACAACTACGAATGGGGAGCCTTTCCAGGATTTCACGGTCTCGACCTCTGCTACACGTTTCATCCGTTCAATGTTCCAGTAGACGGCCAGAATGTTTGCCTGCTGTACGGATCAGAAAGGCCTACACAGTTTCAAAAATATCTCGTCAGCTTTGTCAAATATGGATCGCCTAATTATCCTCAGACTCCTCCGATTGTTCCCTTTCCAATTTTCGGAAAAGCAAAGGATATTGTTGAGATTACTTTGATCGAAGACTTTTACGTCACGCAGGACAATAAGCTTCCGGAAGACAGATGCAAGTTCTGGCAATCCGCACCGTATATTGGATAGAAAACAATGAAACCTAAAATGTGACAATCCACCCAAATGAAAATCGTACCGTTTATATTACATGAACAGCCTGAAGAATTATCTAGGATCGAGATCCTCTAAAATGGCACCAATAATGGCTTTCCGCTTATGTACCTAGTAGCTGACGTTACCGTATGTATTGTTCACTAGCTATATTATCACCCCGCACGGAAGGTATACGGAGGGACTCGAATTGCCACTCGCCCCGGGCCGGAGATGAGCTGATCAATGGTGCTGATGTTACAAATCTAAATAGACGCAGTTGAGTCGGAGTTAAACGAGGATAAGAAAATATAACCTCAACCCTCGTCGGAGGTAGTGGATGTCTCAGATGGCATCTATCATTCCTTTTTGGAGGAAATGAGGAAAAGCCGACAGTCAGACGTTTAAAATGAAGAGGCCCGGGAATGAGAGGAGCGATTATAGTGAACTAACCTCCACCCTTGTGCTTCGCGCCAGATCAGCTAGGGTGAATAAATTTAGGCCCTTACCCGTATTAGCAAATTCAAACAAAAATTTTCTGAATCAGTCTTCCTAGGATGATGAGATGGCATGTTTGACTGGTCAGGTGACAGAATATTTTGGAAAACGTGGGGAAACCACGTGAAATCCACGAGAAAGTCATGAAGTTTTATCTGATTTCTTTTATTTAGATTCAAATATTTACGAATAAGGTTTGCGCCGCCTTTTGATTTATAGATCTAATAGGAGGGGCTTTAATGGTACGATTGAGCCATAGAATGTAGGTGAGAACTGAAGTGCTTTACGATAAGAAAGTTGATTATTAACTATATAATAGTAAGAAATAAAGATACCTGCCAAAAGTCTTCACTCAATGCTAATTTTACAGTTTAAAACTTACTTTTTATAAATTGATTACTTCACCATTAGAACATATAAGTTAAATTAAAGATATAATAAATAGAGTCTGTGGTGATGAAATGAAAAGGGTGACGAAATGAAAATTTCAGAAATTTCTCTCATCACCTGCCAATCGTCTTCTGACTATGATGCAAAAAAGGAGCCTGAAAGTTACTGAAAGGGACACGAAAGTTGAGCAGGCCATTGCTGCACTATCATGAAGGGAATTTACAAATGTAAATCAAATCACATGACATTTTAAACTACATTATACGACCCTCAAATGACGACTTAAGGGTGGAAAGTCGATTGTAGAATCTTATAAAGTAAGTTAACTGTTGACAATTCTGAAAGAACATACTGTAGTCCAATGGATTCGACGATTGACAGCATCGAGATACCATGTTACTCATTATCTGATTTAAGAAATCGCTAAAGAGATCAGACAATGATATTTAATTAGAGTTAATGAATCCAACCTTTAGTATGTCAAATATGAGTCAATTGGAAACAAATGGACTTAATAATTTTTGAAACGTCATCCACACTTACAAACAGCAATCGTTCATAGTATCGAATTCATATATGTTACGAAAGCCTCACTGGAAGTGATTGAAAGATGGTTCAATATACTATTTCGAACAATCGACGAGCTTGGAATTTTGTAGAAAAATACCTACAATTGTAATGAAACAAGGTTTACATTAGAAAAAGGAAAAGCTATACAAGTTGTAATTGATACTGAGGTAGGACAAAAGTATGAGGCAGAACCTGATTATCAAGAGTGGATTACAGTTATGGAATGTATATATGTAGATGGAAGTTCAATTGCGCTGATGGTAATTTTCAAAGGCGAAAACATTTCCAAGAGTTGAATTCCCATGAAACAGTTAAAGGCTATATGTAAAGAAGGATGACATGTCTCATACAATAAAAAGGGTTGGACTAGCAATGGACATGGTATAGAATGGTTAAAGAAGAGTTTTAAACCAGCAACCTGAGAAAAAGTGAATGGCCAATTTCAATTATTAATCTGTGACAGACATAACAGTCACATCTCAATAGACTTTATTTGACACTGTATCGTGAATCAGATTGTTTTATTGTTACCACCTTTACATTGCTTTCATCTTATATAACCTTTCGACATTGGTGTATTTCATTCATTGAAATAAGTCATGGGATCAGCTCTTAAGCAGTTTTATTATTGTAGTAAAAGAGATCGTATCGAACGGAATAAAGTATGAGATGAATGAAGATGTCTATTTCCTTACATGAAATAAGCTATATATAACATGTATCGATCGCTTCGATCACATGTCACTACAATTATACTGATATTGCGAGGCTCCAAAAGGTGGAATGGTTTAACTGTTTTATCAAAGTACAAGAGACAGCACTTATGGTGAAAAATATCAAAGCAAAGTGAAAGAGAGCTGAAATTTACTTAATGGATCCCTCAAAAGTCATCAATAAAATTTTTCGATCCAAGACCACATCACCGATAAGTTCAACAAATGACACTTCTATCACACTCATAGAAATCATTTCAACTGAAGAATTATTTGATATTCTTGAAGACATAAATGCTTCAATCGATGTGAGAGCCCTACATTCAGCAACTATAGCATTAAATGATTTAGTGCATACTAAACAAGCCTTGCATACTCTGGCCAGGAAATTTATACTTCATTTAGCGTCAATAACAGAATGGCTCCTTGCTGAAAATGTAATCTTAAAGCTTGAGTTGAAGCAGTGTAAAGATGTTTTGAAACTTATTAAGGAGGCAAAGGCTGTAACTCAAAACAAGTAAAAGATTATAGGTAGACTGTGAGGCAGGCCACTAAAAAATGCTCCAATAGTACCGGTAGTAACATTAAAAGAGGCCAAGTTAGGTGATAATGAAGGCTTATAGTCCAAGGCCAATGTTTAAGCTGATGAGTGATAGATACATAAGGAGATGGAATTTAAAATTTTCATTTCGTTCCCCTTTTCATTTCATTACTACTAACCCTAATAATATATATTTCTATTATTTTATATTACTTTATAACTTTTTATAAAACAGTACATAAGAGGTTATCTCTATTCAAAGTTAAGTAACACTTATTTTTTATCAAACACTCTAACCCTCTATCCAGAATGCTGTAATTTCATATTATAAAGCCAGAATTTCATATATTTGAATTTGAACTGACTTAAATAGACTTGAGAACAACCCCTTTCAAAGCTATTAGGCTTATATAGCATATTTTAATACTCTATGACTTTTTTGATCTTCATATATAATTTTAAATGAATTAGTATTATAGTAGTGATGTAGCAATTGTTTAAGGGTGGGGTGGTTTAACTATAAAATCAGGATTGGAAGAAGACTTTTGATAAGTATGTTTATATCAAAGATCAAAATTACTGAGGGGATTGCCTATAATAAGCAAATTACCTAAAATAGATGAACGTTAGTCAATCAGAGAGCAGCATTTACAGGGTACAAAAGTTTCTACGTTCCTTGGGCCAAATGTAAAATTACTGTTGCGATTTTGTACTGTATTTACAATATTTACACTGTCGGATTTCACCTGAAAAATTCAAAAGATACACCACCTAGCAGGGGCGCCATTCAGAAACTTCATCATTTTCCGACATTTGGTCGAACGTTCACGAGGCTCGATCTATTTTCTAATATATAACCTCTGGAAGCAGGAGATTTTCGAAATTGAAAATGCAAAATCAGAGGTCGGCCACCACCTCCTATCGCAAAGATTTAATGCTGCCATTAATTATGATTGTCAGTGACGGAAAGGACGGAGTTGGATTAGTGGGTCCGATAAAATTAAGGGCGCATCGAAGCGCTTCGTAAAGATCGAAAAATCAGCTCTCTTTCTAATTGGTTCAACCTAAACTATCTTCTGCAGGTTCATCCACCAATTGAAATAACTCTTCATTTTTCGACCAGTTACAGTGCTCCTTTATTTTTCGCGCTCAGCCTTCTCCCAGGTACGAATGGTCATGCATCTGTGGCGTTTGGCCTGATCGGTTAAATAAAAATTATAAATTTAGAGGAACATCTTCAACGACCTTAGACAATTCGTCACAGATCTGTGATGGACGAGCCCAACAGACGTTCTGCAAGCCTCAGGCGCCTGCTAATTGGTAGTAGCCGTTGAATCAACGACACGCCCCCAACAACCGCGGCGCGTCAGGAGAGGTAATTTGCAACTCGAGCCTCGTCACATCGGATGGGCCATCTCCCTGCGTAAGCCCCAGTATGGTGATCGTTGACAGCCTAGTCAAACTTTTGAGTATGCTTACACAAACCATTGGATCGGTGCCCGCTATTCAGAACGGCGCTCCAGATATTGCCCTCTTATGTAGTCTTTTGGCTCTTTGCTTCGGTCTTTTGGAACTACAAGGAGAGCTGTTGTGGAGGAGATACTTTCACTGATCTGAAAGCTATTTAAGATCTAAATATGAGGGAAGGTTTGGAATTCATAACAGCGAGGAGTATAAACAACCAATATTTATTCTGAGGAGAACAATGACAGTGAGATAGACCTCGAGTTTCTTGCAACGCAGATCCCTAGTATGCGAACTTTCCTCAATACTAATTTGAAAACGAATGAAGGTGTAGAGAATGACTTATGAAAGAACACCGCCAGTCTCTCATATTAGAACCAAAAAGATACATGGCGAAGTTTCGTTTGAACATAGTTTATATTGCCTCCTTCCCAATATATATACTACGACGCAGTACCCTTGATTGCGAGTTTAAGTTCTTGTCGCGATTTCGCTGCATGTTTCCCGACATGCCGTTTGACGATATCTTTGAATTTGTCCTGGTCGGAATAGTAGCGGGCGGCGATCAGAGTATTGCTGTACGCGTCAGAACTGTCAAAGCGAGTGCCATACGCAGGATCCTCAGTATCAGGTGTGAGCAGCAAGCCCCAAATGGAGTTAAGAATATCAACCATTGACGTGTCCCTTGTCCAGTTTCCTAAGTGGGTTAGACACTCACTCGAAACAAAAAGATTATACGATCAAGAATGCTGTGGCAGACACGACCCTGTCTAGATATGTTTGGGTGCATAATCGGAGTTATAAACCGAGCCTTCGGTGCCAAGCGCGGGTAGTTACTGATATCTGCATCCAGGTACATAACCCACGCGCCGCCGGCGTACATACTCTCTGGAGGCTGTTTTGGGTCAGTACAATGAAATCAAGAGTGTGACCCCTTCCATGACAACTTTCCAGAAACTGATCTTCGATTCGGCCACGAAAACATCGTAGAAGGGATGGCCATTTGTCATTACATGCCGCATCAGCCGTCAATCTTGGTAGTAATTCAGAGATATACCTCATCCAAAATCCTAGCAATGCCCTGACGGGTCCCCCGCCTTGGCGTTTCGGCGGGAGTGTTGCCGGGTGTCACATTAATCGCCGCCGACAAATCAATAAACTTGTCTTTGGATTGCGGAGGCTGCTTCGGTGGCGGACATAGATCTGCCGAGATGACGTCCTTTGTCTATATGGTTAAAAACGGTCACAAACCAAAAACCTTCCCATGTTGTTGCACTAGCTGTGCAAACCTATACGATTATTTTTACACCAAGTGGGATTTACGATTGCTCATCTTCCACCATTACTGGCCTCATAGCTGGCTCGGGCCTCTCGGACAGAGAAAGGACTGATTCGAGCTCACAAATGGATAGCGCTCTCTGTAAGGAGCCCGGCGCAAATCGATAGCCAGTAGTTCTAGCATAGTCAGTTTGGGCAATGAAACGGAGATTGTTGTACGCGTATGAGATCGTCGTTAGACACCCGTCACTTTCATTTCCAATCATGATGGTGTCCACTATAATTTTGTCTCTCTGTAGTAACGTCAGTAGTAACTTATACCAGGAAAACTTGGAGCATCCGACACATCTCGTGTACTTGTAGTGTTGAGCTCGTGTCTACACCATCAGAGAGGCACAAAATTCGTCTCCGAGCGTCTGGATATAATGCGGCCCGTTCCATTATCTCGCGGTGTGCTAGTCCCAAGGAATCCCAGAGACTCGTGAAACCGCCACAACTTACATTCCGCAAGGAATAACGAAAGTCCTCAAGAACGTTAGTAAGAGGCTGAGCAATCCGCGGTGAAGACGAGAAACAGATAAGTCCAAGATCATGTCGAAATCCATACGTCATAGTGCGATTGATGAAGGCCTCAAAAACTTCTTTAACGGCGCTCAACTGAATTGTATCAAATAGTAACTTGAGAGCTCCATACCCTACTACACTCTTGCTTCAAGGGTCGAACGTGAGCAACTCCAAATATGTCGCTCACTGATGCGTTATCTGTACCGAGGCACAATTTCAGGACCCGGGCGACCCTGTCTCCAAAATCAGACCGTCAGCAAACGTCCTCCGAGATTTTACCTTTCAAATTGGAGGGAGGGACAATAAATGGGTCATCTCCAAGCCAGCCTGCAGTCGCAAACTGGTAGATGACATCGCGAAGAGGTTGCCAAAGTGACACTTTTCCCATTTTCAAAAGACAATCACCAAAGCCCGGAGCTAAGGTATAAAAATTCAAGTGAGAGAACAACAGCGGATCCTCAAAGTCTCCCAGCCAATCGAGAACGGTTTTGCGGTAATAGTGAAATAAAACCGAAAAGACCCGAGAAGGAGTCTCGAGGGATTCCCAAAAAGAGAAGACCGGCACCAGAGCAGACTCAGTGTAAATTTTAATAAGGCAACCGGATCGGAAGTCGGAGGAGGTCCACAGACCAGGAGAAGGGGTTATTGCGGGCAACTCGACGGTAATCAGGGAGCTTGGCTGGAGTCGACTTCTTATGGTATTATCGTCGTCTGACGCTATCGGTGTGGTAGTATTATAATAGAGTCGGATATCTGCCTTATTGGTGGGATTTGTGGTATTGAGCTTTCGAAAAGCTATATCAAATAGACATCCAAGGCTTTGTGAAGGAGAAACGAAACCCGACCACGTATTATATCCATGAACAAATTTCAGAGTCCAGATTACTGTCTCTGCGGATTGATCACTTATTTTCCGTCGTTTTGGAGCAGGGGCATGAGTTTCATCCTCGAAACCATTGGATGCCCAATTGATGATCCGCGCGAGAAGAACTTTGTTTTCTTCAGTAGACTCATCCATTGAGATCCCTGTCAGAGGTGACGAAGAGTGATATTGGAACCACCTTGCTAGCGCTGCCTTTTCGTACGTTTTGCCGTCTTTGGCTAGAACAGGTTCTAAGAATCAGTGAGAATGCACAAAACAACCGCTACCCCGTAGCAAGTGCCCTGTGATGGGACAGGTAAATTCCTTTTCCGCAGTTAGATATGAAAATACTTTCAGAACATACCTTAGGGACTATGTCACCCAGTACGTGAACGATAGGAAATGATGCTTCTTTCAGGGGTAACAGGTTTCTTTGGCCAGAACCACAGTCAACAAGGAAGGCAATTAGATGCTCATATGTAGCATTATGGCGAAGAGCAGAAAGAAAGGAAGGGATTCCAAGCTCATCAAGCATAGTAAAATGACCAGCCGGGGTCAATTCCCTGGTAATTCTTGAATATATTCTCTGTAGCCCTTCGACCAAGGCCTCCGCAAACGAAGGTTCAGGGGTAAATTCCATGATGGCCTTCATGTCTCCAAAATAGCTCGAACTCGTCAAATTATCTAGATTGTTCAGCATTGCCTACGCCGTATTGGTCCAAACCTATTACGTTCTCTATTTTCCATGGAATTACATTGTACGGTAGGGAGAACAACTCCTCCTCATCGTATGGATCGTCAGAAAGTTTATCGCCAAAACTGAGCGAGTCGCATGTGTCCGAGTCGGCTACGTTATCGTCAAATTCCTTCGCAAAAAAGTAAGCATCCTCACCCATACTGCTACTAGTGTCCAGGCAGATAATTAGTAGTTCTTCAGGGGGCTTCGTGATATAAGCTTCGCCACCCCCAAAGGAGTTGAACTTTCGTGACCCAGCCGACCCAGATTCGTAGATTCGAGCGTGTACTTGAGTGACCAAGGCTGTGTCAACGATGCGATCACCACCTTTTAAAGGGTGAAAGAGCGTGGTACTATGATAAGCATGCTTATACCGTGGTGTTACTTCACGGGAGGCGCAGTGCATCTAGCCATTCCCACAAAGACAGCGAGCAAGCCATCTGAGTCAACTGTGAGAACGGGTTCTATTCCTGCTTTCAATTCCATGGGAGCAATGACCGCAAGCGGTCCTTTGGATATCGTCTCAGACAACTGTCTCATGTCGGGATTTGTCCAAGCCTGTTCCACATTGTGTAGACCATAATTACCTGCCGGAGTGGTAGGATTGCATTCGGGATCCGAAAAGGTGACCCCAGACATCCGTCCCCCAAAAGAGACACAGATCCTTCTCAGATTCCCTGTTACCGCCGAAGAATCTTCGTCAATCAAAAGATCGATGAAGCGAGGATTGGTCATCCTTAAAGCGCCGGTTGTGTACTCCGCCGCAAGCGATCGTTCCATGACTTTCCCGATCGAGGGAAGATAGACTGGATCGACTACCGTCTCCAAAGTTGCCGGAGACTGCAGTGAGACATATTGGAATGAATCCAAGTAATAGACAGTTTCTTCTTCTTGTGGAAATGCGACCGACTCAGAATCTTGATCTGAATAGCAAATTTGATAAAAGTATCCGAAAAGCAGTCTGCTGGCCTCGAAAAGACAGCGCCTGTCGCCATTAACCATCTCAGCCGGAAGAAAATCGATGGCAAGCTCAAAAACAGATTGAACGAGGGCCGCTCTATCCGCATCCGTGGGCTTGATTTGCATTAATAGACTGTACAGAGACCTAACGGCGGGCGGAAATCGAGTGAGGAGAGCAAAGAGGCAAAGGAGCTTGTCCTGAACGGCCTTCTCGTGCCCTAAGCGTTTGGCAAAATGTGTCACAAACACCCTGAGAGAACACAAGAAACTACTGTAGCCCTCATCACTTTGCTGGTCAGGGCTGGGGACTTCCTAATTCATTAGTTACTTCAAGAGAAGGAGGAACCCAGCTCCGACGGAAGGTATAAACAGTTTCTAGACCTGTTTGACTGATGTCGGCATTCTCTCCAGGTTCCATTCTCCGGAACACGCAATAGAGCTGAAGGATGCCATTTCGAGTACACTCATTTAGTTGCAGGTCTTCCAGTGTACGATCAAGACCGTTCTGTCCCAGAGGGAAACTTTCGGTGTGCAAATCCAGTGTATTCATTGGACCCACCGGCGGTGGATGAGAGGTTATTTCAGGAACATTTGAAGATAAAGGAAAGCATCCCCAACGATGTCGATGGCAAGAACAAATAGCGATGACCAATGAGTGATAGAATGAGACTTCTCTTTCGGCCGAGTTTCTTTTGTTAGACTGTTCGAAGACTTGGAATTGGTACATTGTTCCAGCCTGAGCTCCATTCAGGACGCTCATCACTTTTTCGTTGCAGCCTTTTACCCCGAGATAGCTCTGTACGATATTGCGAAGAGCAGAGTAACTAAGCAGGCTTTGTCCGGAGGATTCTTCATTTGGTATATCCAGCGGAATCAAATCCAACTTGGAGCGAGAATGTACTGCGATAAGGAACTTTGCATCGTATCCGAATGGAGTCATCTCTCTGTGAGTTGTCGCTGAGAATTAGCTCGCTTTGCATATTGGAGTTGACCTTGAGAGCACCCTCCAGGACAGAGTTGAATCCCATTTTCAACATTGTGGTGCTGGACATAACAATGATGATGGAAAACGTGTTCGCACCCAGCATTTACAACCTGTGGACAGTAACTGGGATCACTGTTCTCATTGTTGAGACAGGTATTGCAAAGCTCGTTCAATGCGCGACCGCACAAGCGACATCCTCCGCTGCTTGAATTCAATTCGTACTTGTATTTTTCGCTTAAGTTCCGACCACCCCGGGAGAGTAGCATGTCCCAAATTCCATACTTCGCTATGCTTCGTGCCAAGTTGCAATTACATTCCGGAGCCAAGGCGTCGGTAGCTGGAGTATGGATTTCAACACCGAGATGCGTCGCAATCATTGCCTTTAGTTGTCTCAAAGTGGTGGAAAGCGCAATTGGCAGTCCATTGTTTAGAAGGGGAATCTGACTGTGATCCACTCGCCGAGCTAGTTGCGGTGTAATGACACGAATTAGCAGTCCAGTCGGAGGGATAAATTCAGAAGAAGCCATCTGAAGTCAGTGTCGTGATATCAAGAGGCTCACGTCATAGTCAACGACCGATTCCATTGCACTGCTCTCATGTGGCTGTGCCATGAAGGGCCTACTATTAGATAGTGGAATGTCTATATAGTTAGTGCTCCTTACTTCCTGCTGCGCCCCCACCCAGTTTACATAAGGATGCAGATGGTTGCTGAAGAAATTTTATTTCAAAGTGAAACTATAACGTGATGATGTAAGACGCTCTTAAGAGAAGAAAGAATCGGGTTTCCATAATGGCCGAGTCCGCCCCAGCCTAAGATGATGGTCTATTCCATTGCTCCCAAGCCCCTTACGGCTTCACACACTCATGGAGGCTTCAGTGTGCCTAAAAAGCGAAGGACTCGACCCCAAGGAAGGAAAATCAGTCTGAGCAAGTGTCAGCGATGCGTTCATCAAAAGAAACCAGTAACCCACCCCACTATTTCGCAATCAGCTGAACAGACATAGTGCAGGAGAAGTTCCATCACCCAAACCCGATGCGACACCTGTTACACAGCGCAGAAACCCTGTATACCACGACTCGCAACAGAGAAACAACTAGCAAGACATTCAGAACGCAATGCAAATGGCAATCAAAGAATTGCGTTCCCCGGAAGCGAGAATTCAAGTCCCCACGCAAGCAATGTCAATTTCTCAACGAGTGCCCTCCACCCATTGATAGACACCTCAGAGGTTTCCGAAATCACTCCTCCGAGGGGCCCGTTACTCACAGTCCCTTTCGACCAGCGGCTAGTACCGTACGAACCCACCGCCGTTGTCAACCCCCACCGATCTCGAATCAAAGACTTAAAGGCATCCGCGATAAGACAGCCATGGAACAAAGAGGTGGCGCTTCGTTTGACGAACACTCTTTTTGAAGATGGAGAGATCGATGAAGCTGTGAAATTCTGGACAAGGATGGTATCGAACTATCCTAACTTCCGTAATCCTTGCGAACAGCTTGTCCAAGCATTTATACTACAGAACAACCCCAGAGCTGAACTCAACTATTGGAGGGAGACAGTAGTAGCAAACCCTACTAACCCGGTGGCTCTGGAGCGATTGGCAGAGTTGATACGGAATCACGATATTCTGTCCTTGGTCATCGACATATGGAAAGAAGTCCTTTCAAAGGATATTTTTCAAGCGACAGCAATGAACGGGCTGGTCCAGGCGTTCGAGTCCAATGATGACCTTCCTGAAATCATTGATTACTGGACGAAGACCTTCTGCTCACCAAAGAATGTATGGTCATTGGCTGCGGCTAGACAGTTAACCAATGCATGGAATCAGATGGGAAGGTCAGGAGAAGCAGTGAAGTTTTGGATGCCGCTGTTTGAAAGCGACAGCAGGAATTATATTGTTGCCGAGCAATTGGCAACTTCGTTTAGGCATTCTGGAGATATCAGCGGTGCAATGGAGTATTGGCGGACAAAACTTAAAGCTCACCCAAGTAGTCGGTTTATCGCAGTTCATTTGAAAGATGCATTGAAGCTATTGTAGGTGGAATCCAACTTCCAAAATTAAAGTCTACTAAAGCAAAAACTTAGAGTTTTCTGTGATGGGCTGATTGTGAAGTGTGAAGGGTTAGAGTCTATTCGTAGTGATATATCACAGCTTATTTGAAGTAGTCCAATATTTATAAATTAAATGCTGGCTGGGAAGTTATTACAATACAAATAAGTGGAGATATTGAATTTGCGGGGTGCTCAGATAGTTCATAGATACTAAATAGACCCAGATTACTTGCAGGCTATGCATACCAAAATACTTTGACTATATGGATTATTCTGAATCGGCGCAGAGAACCTGGAAATTTGTGTGTGTGCAGGGACGGAAGTCTGTTAAGATTTCTCTGCATACAATAATTGGTTGGAGGGTGAAGTGTGGCTGAACTTAATTTGCGTGTGGGAGTTCTGTGTTTGTTATTTAAATACATAAATATATTTACGTACCTTCGTAATTTTATGTAAATACATATTTTCTCCTTGCTTCCCAAGTCTCCGCGCACATGAACCTCCTTATGAAGGCAACAAATTTGACTGGCCATTCCTCTCCGTCTCTTTATCCCAGTCCTAGTGGCTTCTTGACCAGGAACCTAATTTTCGATCGTATTCATTGAGCGAATGACTGAGCTTCCGCTCATCACTCCGCCTTATAAAACGAAATCTCCCGCCTCAATTTACCGTGCCACAACCCGCTTTCCTTCCTAATTGTGTCGGCGATGTATCTCCAACTGTCTATTCCATTAAGTATAGGGCCGATTCTAGTGCACTCGATTCCGATCAGTCTCCCACTGCGATCCGATTCATTGTGGTTGTAGGTGCCACCGGAGCCGGTAAAACTGCTTTCATTCGTTTCATCACTGGTTTCGGCGAGGCTGGAAAGACACTCGATCCAAACACTCAACGCATTCAAGTGCGCAACGGAATGATGGAGGGCAAGCCCCTGAGGCTTATCGACACCCCTGGCTACGACACTATCAGCGACCCTGGCGATTCCACAGGTCTTAAACCGCTGTTCAGATGGTTTAAAGAACACAAAGAACGAGCGAATCAGAAAATTACAGCCATTTTATATCTGCACCGGATCACCGATAATCGTGTTCCGAATCAAGCAAAAACATTTATCAAAGAACTCTTCGACTTCGTCGGTAAGGACAACCTTCCCAATGTGATGCTCGCGACAAGCATGTGGGATATTGTGGGGACACCAAGGGTGGACGTAAGCGCCATGAGACCCTCGAGTTATAATTCTGGGCCAATTTTTGAGAAGGGGAGACGGTCTAAAGGCAAAGAGGGCTAAGATTTATCCTAGCGATGATATCGATGGTTGTTTCGACGATTGTATCGGCGTCGTCCACAAACTCCTGGAGAATAAGCCTTGCACCATGGATTTCCAAGACTATATTCAAAATAATAGGGATGGAACTTTTATAGCAAAGACGAGGGAACCCAAAAAGGTTGCCAATGGTGAGGGCTATTAATAGCGGCTGTATTTTCTTGTTGATACCAGGGCAAGATGCCGTCATCATGTGCTCCGATACTGATATAGTTGGAGATTCCATTCTCTTTGTTAGAATTCTCCGATTTCAAATTTAAATTGCAAAATTACCCCAGGTACTTGAAGAGGGACATTTGAAAGCCGTGGCCATTAACTCACTAACGAGAACTCCGGCAGCGACACTCCCCTGCTTAACAGCTCCATCAATAAAGTTTTTCCACTTATCCGCCCAATTCCTCCCCGCCAGCCCAACCTTCGCTTACGTCCTCTGCAATGAGTCAAGATATT
>Ga0335078_10009418_pt1 | contig 14481 bp, 11 predicted proteins | sample Lox_Sample_32_FD_206711 | JGI IMG/M metagenome (GOLD analysis project Ga0335078, IMG submission 206711) | Soil microbial communities from Loxahatchee National Wildlife Refuge, Florida, United States - Lox_Sample_3.2 | ecosystem: Environmental > Terrestrial > Soil > Wetlands | place: USA...
CGTGATAGCCGGCAGTGCCGCGTCCGGCCATGCGCAGCGCTTCTTCAATCACCGTACGCATGCCGCGCTCGTCAATATCCCGCATGGTGAAGACTTCAATTCCCGCCCGGCGCACATTTTCCTTTTCTACAGCGTCAATATCACGCACCCCCACCAGCACGCAGTTCTCCGGCGCCACCTTGGGTGAGAAGTTGAAGATGTTGGCCAGCTCCGGCGGGCCCAGTCCCATGATGGCGGCCAGCGGCATGCCGTGGACGTTGCCGCTGGGAGAGCTGTCCGGAGTATTGATGTCCGTATGGGCGTCGATCCAGATTAGACCGACTTTCTGGTTTTGCTTGCGATAGAATTCCACCACTCCCGCCACGCTGCCTACCGCCATCGAATGATCGCCCCCGAGCGACAGCGGCACCTTGCCCGCTTCCAGGGTCTTGAAAACCAGCTCGGCATGTTTCGTGCACGTCGCCGTGATTTCCTTCAGGTACTTGGCGTGCGGATCGCCTTCCTTTTTCTGTTCCGGCATGGCCACGGCTACGTTGCCGCCATCTTCCACAATGTGTCCGAGAGCTTCCAGACGCGCCTCCAGGCCGGCCACCCGCACCGCCGACGGCCCCATGTCCACCCCACGCCGCGATTGGCCGAGATCAAGCGGGACCCCGATGACGCGAATCTTCTTGGGAGTGATATTCGAAGAGGATGCAATCGTGGTTGTCATAGTCTCAAAGGCCACACCGCCGAGAACGCCGAGATCGCCGAGTCTGGAAATTCATTCACAATCCGCTTTAGGCCGTCCTTGAGCACGCGACTGTGGAACCGGAAGGGCAACTTGCTCATCGACTCTCAACCCGCGCTGCCTCACTTCGTAAGCTAAGCAGGCTTGATACGCAGACTCCAATAACCCCGGACCCACTGCCTTGTGCACCTCAATCGCAGCCCCGATAATTTGCCGCGTGATCTGGTCGAGTCGATCTTTCTCTAGCATTTCTCGGCGACCTCGGCGTACTCGGCGGTGAATCTCGTCATAGCTGCGTACTCTAACCCTGAGATTTTTCCCTCGATTTCTCGGCGCTCTCGGCGTGCTCGGCGGTACATAGGTTTGTCTACGGATACAACCGATGCAGCATCCTCGCAAACGGAATCGTCTCGCGCACATGTTCCAACCCGCAAATCCACGCTACCGCCCGCTCAATTCCCATGCCAAATCCCGAGTGCGGCACGCTGCCATATTTACGCAGGTCCAAATACCACTTGAACGCTTCTTCCGGCAGGCCATGCTCATGAATGCGCTTCACCAGCAGATCGTACGACGCCGTACGCTGCGAGCCGCCGATGATTTCTCCGTAACCCTCCGGCGCCAGCACATCCACGCACAGCGCCAGCTCCGGACGCTCGGGATCAGGCTCCATATAAAACGCCTTCACTTTCGCGGGATAACGATGCACCATCACCGGCCGCTCGAATTGCGAAGAAATGTAGGTCTCGTCCGGCGAACCCAGGTCCCCTCCCCATTCGAAGTTATTTTCCAAAGCGCCCTTGGCGTGACCTTCCTGCAGCATCTTCACCGCTTCATCGTAGGTGATGCGCGGGAACGGAGCTTCTACGTTCTCCAACTTCCGAACGTCACGCCCTATCACTTGCAGATCAGCGCGGCGTTTCTCCAGGCAACGCTTCACCAGAAAACTGATCAGCCCCTCCGCCAACTCCATGATGTCGCTGAGCTCGGCGTAGGCGACTTCCGGTTCCACCATCCAAAATTCGGTCAGATGCCGGCGGGTCTTCGATTTCTCCGCCCGAAAAGTCGGCCCGAACGAATACACCTTGCCCAGCGCCGCCGCCGTCGCTTCGATGTAAAGCTGGCCGGACTGCGTCAAAAACGCCTGCTCCTCAAAATAATCGACCGGAAACAGCGTGCTGGTGCCCTCGCAAGCCGCTGGCGTCAGAATCGGCGGATCCGTCAGCGTAAACCCTCGCTCGTCAAAAAAATCGCGCGCCGCTTTGATGATCTCCGCACGCACCCGCAAGATCGCCGCCTGTCGCGGCGTCCGCACCCACAGATGCCGGTGCTCCATCAGAAAATCTACGCCGTGCTCTTTCAGTGAAATCGGATACGGATCAGTTTCCGAAACTCGCTGCACCACCTGCACATTCGAAACATCCAGCTCAAATCCACCGGGAGCCCGCTTGTCCGCTCGGGGCTTGCCTTCGACGATGACGCTCGATTCTTGCGTGAGCCCTTTGATGGCATCGAACACTTCGGGCGCCACCGCGTTTTTCGGAACCACTCCTTGAATCACCCCCGACCCGTCGCGAAATTGCGGGAACAACAGCTTGCCGCTTTCGCGCAGGTTGTAGAGCCAGCCGCGGATGGTGACCGCCTGCCCTTCATGCTTCCCAATTTCAGCGATCGTTGTTATAGGTGATGGCATAAGCTCGATTGGGTAATTGGGTAATTGAGTAATTGTGGAATTGTGTAATCGCAAAGCCTGGTAACTGTAGTTTCAAATTACTCAATTACTCAATTTCCAAATTACTCAATTGTTAGTTTCCGAAACGCCGCCCCCATCTTCTCCCCTGGGTTGATCTTCTCTTCTCCCTCAATCTCCAGCAGCAGCGGTGGCTGGTGCGGCGCGGTCCGCAGCAGCTCCATCGCCTGCTTCCAGTCAATCGATCCTTCCCCCGGCCACAAATGCGAATCCCGGTCGCGTTTATTGTCATGCACGTGGGTCGAGCGAATGTGGTTCCTCAAAGGTTCATAGGCCTGCGCCACCTCGGTCATCAGGTGAGCATGGCCGAAGTCAAAACAGATGCCCACATCCTCAAAGTGCCCCGCATGAATCAGCTCCAGCAGCTTCTCCGGCGTGCTCAGCTCGTTGGGAATGTTCTCCAGAAGGATGCTCACGCCCAGCGGTTTGGCAAAAGCCCGCAGATGCTCAATCGAAGTCATCGCCGCTTCGCACTTGCGGTCGTCAAACTCCTCCCCGGGCAGTCCGATGTGCTGCACCAGAAAGCGGAACCGAATCTGCTCCGCCAGTTCCAGCGCCCGCTTGATCTCGTCCATGGCTTCAATCCGCGCCGCCCGGTCGGTGGCAGCAATATTCAGCGGCAAAGACCCCGTGCGGCCCCACTCGTAGTCCGAGAAAAGCGGCGCATGTACGGAATTCAGCGGCGTGGCCGTAGTCCGAAACCAATCCGCGATCTCGCGCACATGCTGCTTGCGGTTCGCATAATCCAGATGCTGCCGCGCGGCAAAGATCTCAATCGACTGCGCCCCTCCCCGCACCAGCCCGTCCAGCAGTCCCGGATGCAGCCGCTCCTTCACGTGAATAAAGGTAGAAATAGCCTTCAACATTTAATAACCAATCGGCCTCCCATTATGTCTGCCGTCACTCGCACCCAGACGTTCGCCCGTCGCCAGATCTATGGCAATGCATTCGCCATCGCTCCAATAGGGCGTCCATTCTCCCTTTACCGTCTCGCCGATCTCGACCTTGTGCCCCATCTGTTCCAGTGACTTTACCGCATCCGGAGCGAACCACTGTTCCACCCCCACCCGGTCCGGCAGCCACTGATGGTGATAGCGCGGCGCGTTCACCGCTTCCTGAATGTTCATACCATAGTCCACCACCCCCATCAGGATATTCGCCACCGTAGTTATGATTCTGGCCCCGCCCGGTGAACCCAGCACCAGAAGCAGCTTGCCGTCCTTCAGCACCATCGTTGGAGTCATCGAAGACAGCGGGCGTTTGCCCGGCCCGATCGCATTCGCCGGTCCTTGAATCAACCCGTACAGATTTGGCACTCCCTGCTTGGCCGCAAAATCATCCATCTCGTCATTCAGCAGGAAGCCCAGACTTCCCGCCGTCACCCGCGACCCAAAACCGTCGTTCAAGGTCGTCGTCACCGCTACCGCGTCACCCTCGGCGTCGACCACCGAATAATGAGTCGTGTGCTCGGGTTCGCGCACCGCCAGGGGCTGAGGATTCTGCCAGGCATACTGTTCCAGCTCGCTGAAAATGGCGGGCCGTTTCAGATCCTTGCTGGCCGTGGCGTGCTCCGCGTCAATCGATTCGCGCCACGCCGCTCCGTACTTCTTGTCGATCAACTGCGCCACCGGAATCCGCGAAAAATCCGGGTCCCCCATGAATTCCGCCTTGTCGAAATACGCCCGTCGGAACGCCTCTACCGTCAGGTGAATCGATTGCGACGACCGGTTGCCCAGCCTCGCCAGATCGTAGCCCTCCAGGATGTTGAGAATCTCAAGCAGCGTGGCCCCACCCGCCGAAGGTGGCGGCGCGCTGATCACGTCGTACCCGCGATAGCTGCCGCGCACCGGCTCCCGTTCCTTCACTTCATACTTGCCGAGGTCGTCGGTGGTGATGAGTCCTCCGCCTTTTTGTATGAACCCCGCCAACTCCTGCGCCATCGCGCCGCGATAAAAATCATCCGGATTCGCCGCGATCCGCTCCAGCGTTCGCGCCAATTCGGGCTGGCGAAAAATCTCTCCCGGCTCGTAGTACTTGCCGTCGCGCTGAAAAATGCGCCGCGAATCCGGAAACTCCGCCAGGCTCGTCTCCTCTTTTAGATCGCGCGCATCTTCCCACGCCAGCGCAAACCCCTCGCGCGCCAGCTTGATCGCCGGAGCCACCACCTGCTTCAGGGTAAGCTTCCCGTACTTCTTCTCCGCATAAACCATGCCCGCAACTGAACCCGGCACACTGATCGCCTTGTATCCCACCACGCTCGCGTCTTCAATTACGTTGCCCTGCGCATCCAGATACATATTCGCCGTGGCTGCCGCCGGCGCTTTCTCGCGATAGTCAATGAAGTGGGTCGTGCCGTCTTTCATCCGGATCAGCATGAAACCGCCACCGCCCAAATTCCCCGCCTGCGGATGCACCACCGCCAGCGCAAACCCCGTGGCCACCGCCGCGTCCACCGCGTTCCCTCCCGCCTGCATGGTCTCTGCCCCGGCTCTCGACCCGAGCTCGTGCACGCTCACCACGATCGCGTGGCGCGCATGTACCGGACGAACCGCTGACCCCTGCGCCCCCGGAACACAACCCAGCACCACCGCCAAAAGCAGCAAAATCAACCGCTTGCGTGTGTATGGTGTGAAAGTCAGACTCTTGAGGCTAGCCTAGCCAGCAACCGCAGTCAAATCCGAGAACCGGAATCCGCGAACTGAGAACGGGTTCTAATCCGAGCATCTCTGCGATCAAGAAGTTCGATTCGCTCTGTGACTCTGTGTCTCCGTGGTGGGTTTTGCCTTACCCCTAAATGAAACCGTGTCCCGCGCCCCACAGCGTGTCTCCCAAGCCGCGCCGATTCCAAAGCCCCCACCCCTAACCCACCCAGAATCAACCACCCTTCACTTGGCCACCCTCATGCTTTTCTTCCCCCCGACTGGCAACACCAGCACAGGAGACCAAATGTATGTCGCAGTTCACACAGCTCAACTTGCAAGGCAAGTCAGATTCAAAATCGCAACCCAACCCCACCCCGGAATTCATCGGTAAGCAGACCCTCGCCTTGTTCATCGGCGCTGTCCTCGCCACCGCGCTCGTCGCAGGTCTGTTGCTCGAAACCAGCGGCTGCTCACGCGAGAACGACACCGCCGTCGCCATCCAGCGCCCCATCACCCCCACCAACTCCCCGGCGCCAATGCAAACAGCGCCCACTCCGCCCATCACTCCGGCACCCGTCGCCAAGAAAGTCGTCAAGAAGCGCCCCACTACCGCGTTCTATGCCGACAAAAACTACGGCGTCACTTTCAGCTATCCCAAACGCTACACGCTGAAATCCTTCGACTCAACTAAGCCCGACGCCACTCCGCAATCCGCCATGAACTTCGTCCAGCCCGGCGGCGTGGACGTCGTTACCGTCCAACTGCCGGAGCACTCCTTCCCCGGCAGCGACCTCGCTTCCGCCTCATTCAACGTGAGCGTCAACCCGAACCTGACCGCCGAACAGTGCAGCCAGTTCGCCCTGCTCAAAACCTCCGCCGATGGCCAGCCCGCCATCGTGCCCGCCAGGCTCAAACTCGCCGGCATGGACCTCGAATCCATCGAGGCCATCAGCGGTCCCGAAACCAGCCAGTCGGACGCGAAGTATTACCACGCCTTCGTCAACGGTGCCTGCTATGAATTCGCCCTCGGCCTCAACACCCAGGCCCAAGCCAAAGACAAAGACGCCGAGCCTCACGAGAACGAAGATCCGGCCTCGCCCGTCGACCGCTCCCTGGTCTTCCGCCGCCTGCAGAATATCCTGGCCACGGTGAAGATCGAATCCGTCACCGCCCCCGAAGTCACCGCCACGGCACCCGCGGAAGCAGCTCCGGCGCCGCCCGCTTCCGCCGTCGCCACCAAGTAACCCGCACCGCCGGTCATCCCGAAGGGCCGCGCTCTCACCAGCGGCCCGAGGGATCTCACGTCGATCAAATTCCCGGGAGCTGGGTTTTTCGCCGCACCTTTTCGCATAGACACCCTCTACTATTCACGATAATATTGCCAACGCCGCTAATCGGCCCGCCCCGCGCCCCCTCCCAGCGCTCTGCGGACAAAAACCCAGGTTGAGGTCATTTCATGTTTCCTGCTTCTTCTCGCACTGCTGCCGCTCTTGTTGTCTTTATCGCCGCGCTCACACTCTCCGCCCGCGCCCAATTCACCCTGGTGAAAATCAGCACTGATACCTTCACCAACCTCGACAGCGTCCACGAGACCGAAGTTGAACCCGATTCCTTCGCCTGGGGTGACACCATCGTCACCACCTTTCACGTCGCCCGCCGGCCCGGTAGCATCGGATGGGGCAGCGCCGACGTCGGCTTTTCCACCTCCACCGACGGCGGCAAAACTTGGACCTCCGGCTACCTGCCCGGGCTCACCGTCAACTACGAGGACGGCGCTTACGGCGCTGCCGCCGACCCCTCGGTCGCCTACGATGCCAAACACGGCGTGTGGATGATTTCCACTCTTCCCCTGGTCGGATTGAACGGCAACTCGCAGTACATCGGCGACGTCGCCGTCAGCCTCTCCAAGGACGGCCTTACCTGGGGCAACCCCATCCCCATCGACACCACCCATCTCGACGACAAGAACTGGACCGTCTGCGACAACACCCCCACCAGTCCCTATTATGGCCACTGCTATACCGAGTGGGACCAGGTTTACGGCTCCGGCGACGTCCTCATGAGCGTTTCCACCGACGGCGGCCAAACCTGGGGCCCCGGCAAAGCCTCCGCCGATCACGCCAACGGCCTCGGCGGCGAACCCCTTGTCCAACCCAACGGCACCGTCATCGTCCCCTTCGAGGGCTTCGCTATCGAGGCCTTTCGCTCCACCAATGGAGGCAACTCCTGGGGCAGCAGCGTCACCATCTCTGACATCGACGAGCATGGCGACGCCGGCGGCATCCGCAATCCCAACCTGCCTTCCGCCGGTATCGACGGTTCCGGCAAAGTTTACGTCGTCTGGTCCGATTGCCGCTTCCGTTCCGGCTGCAATTCCAACGACATCGTGATGAGCACTTCCACCGACGGCCTTACCTGGAGCCCCGTCTCCCGCATTCCCCTCGACCCCGTCACCAGCACCGTCGACCATTTCCTCCCCGGTATTGGCGTCGATCCCGCAACTTCCGGCGCCACCGCTCATCTCACCGTGCTCTATTACGATTACCCGGTTTCGAATTGCAACAACTCCTGCCAGTTGTACGTCGGCTTCGCCAGTTCACTGAACGGCGGTGCCACTTGGGCCCGCGGCCAATCCCTGGCCGGCCCCATGCAACTCACCTGGCTGCCGCTTTCCGACAACGGCTACATGGTCGCCGATTACATCAGCGTCTCCTACAACAGCCAGGGCCTGCCCTATGGCGTTTTCGCCGCCGCTGTCGCTCCCAGCGGAGGCCTGCTGCACGAAGACATGTACACCACCAGGCAGCCTTTGGTCGTCCCCAACACTGTGCCCAGGCTCGGCTCCCAGGATGACAAACCTGTGCCCGGAGCCCACTCCGACTACGACCGCAAGGCCTACTACGACGACGGCCACCATTTCCCCATTCCCGAGTCCCGTCGACCGAAGGCAACTGGGAACTAGCCTGCGCCGGCATTCTGTCCGCCGTCCTTGAGTTTGAATTGAACTCCGCTCGAACCGTGGGCGCTGGTCCGCCACGGCAAGCAGGGGGGCACAGCTCCGGCTTTGCCCGAATGCCGCGCCTTCAGGTGTGTCGGGGGCAGCCTGCCGAAATCATTTGACGGGCAGCGTCGGTTCAGCCGCCGGGGGAGCCGGCGCCGCTTTCAGCTTGGCCAGAGAGTCATCCACTCGCTTCTTGAAGTCACCCTGGTCGTTGTGCGCAAGCCCGCTATACATCGACACAACACTCATCTCGCACGTAGTACCAATCGGCATCAAGGAGACCTGGTTTTTGCCCTGGTTGACCGCTCCGATAACGGACCAATGAATGGAGTGCTTCACATTGTAGTCAGCACTCATTTTCTCCTCGTCACTCTGCACGTCTTTGTAGTTGTCCGGATTGCTGAGGGCGACTTTGACCGCGCCCCAAAGCTCGCTGCAAGGAACGGGATAGGTAGTCTTGTAAGTCTTGTTGCCGGCGCCGAACGCCGGCATCGCAAGCGCCAGCGACAGCAAAGCCACCAGCACGGCCCTTGTCTTCATCATGGGATCCCTCCTCGTACAAACCTGCCTCTCGGAAGATAGTCCCACTGGAAATGTTTCGTCAGTGCGCCACGTCACCTGCACCCGTGACCAGCCAACGTGTAGCGCGGGCATTCCTGCCCGCGAGGAAGAGTGCCTCGCGAAAAACCCCACGTGTAGCGCGGGCATTCCTGCCCGCGCAGAGATCTGACTCAAATTCTCCTTCCGCAATTTCCACATTCGTTCCATGTTCACCTGGCCTTGCTTCTGCGATTCCCCTTCTTTGAAACTCGAAAACGTAAAGCAACGCTCATGCTCAGAAACCCGTATGCATATCGTCGCAGGCTTCCTCACATCCAGAAAGCTGACCGCCCGATCTTTGTCAGCTTTCGAAAGGGGACCAGAATCCCTCTTTCTGCCGACTGCCGTGATGTCGTTCTGCAATGCTGCTTGCGCGGGAATGACAGCAGGTTCCATCTGCACGCGGCCGTCGTCATGCCTGAGCACGTACACCTCCTGCTTACCCCCCTGCGAGACGCGAACGGAGATCCATTTCGCTTATCCGATATCTTGAAAGCCATCAAAGGCGCCTCAGCACGTGGCGTGAACAAACTGCTGAGAAGCTCCGGCCCAGTTTGGCAGGAGGAATCCTTCGATCACGTAGCTCGCAGCGAGGAGCGCCTGGATCAGAAGATCGAGTACATCCGCCAAAATCCTGTAAGAAGAGGCCTGGCGAAGATGCCGGAGGAATATTCGTGGCTATGGGTCGAACGCCCGTAGCGCGACAGTCTTCCACTCGTGTGTAGGGCGGACATTCGTGTCCGCCAGCTTTTCCCACTTCTCGCGGGCAAGAGTGCCCGCGCTACACCCCTCAAAACTCGGAAATCCACCTCCCAACCCAGCACCATTCCCAAAACGGCACCGTGTGGGGCGGACACTCCTGTCCGCCGCCTTTGACTTGCTTGTGTAGGGACGGGCGTCTCGCCCGTCCAGGCGGAGCAACGCTCCGCAGCGCCCTTGGCTGAAAGCTCCGTATCAGGGCACGCCTTCAAGAGCCTGCCCTGAGCGAAGTCGAAGGGTGCCCACACACGTGTGGGGCGGGCGCCCCCGCCCGCCAATCCTTAAGCAATGGCATATCCATCTTGTTCAGCTATCACAGACAACATAATCACTCCTGGCGGACGCTGCCCGAGGGAAGTCTCTCAACATCAACATGTCGAGCCAGCCGCAACTCGCGAAATATCATTACCGGAGGCGCCTGCCCCATCTGCAGAGGGCCGATACCGCTCTCTTCGTCACCTTCTGCACCGGAGCGCGCCTGCCTCTACCGGAGACTGCTCGCGATCTGGTTCTCGAACACTGCCTCCGCGAAGCGGGTGTGGCGCGGGCGCCCTCGCCCGCGACCGCCTGGACACCCAGAATCCATCTTCACGCCATCGTGGTGATGCCTGACCACGTGCACTTGCTCTTCGATCCTCCGCGAGATGAAAACGGCTGGCCCTATCCCGCAGTCGACATCCTGCAATGCATGAAAGGCGCCACCGCCCATCGGATCAACAAACTCCTCCATCGCTCTGGCCCAGTCTGGGAGGAAGAGTCTTTCGATCACGTGCTGCGATCTGACGAGAGCCTGAAAGAAAAAGCTAAGTACATCCGGCAGAATCCCGTGAGAAGAGGGCTGGTTCGGACGCCGGAGGAATATCGTTGGCTGTGGGTGAACCCAGCGCTCAACCCATGAGTAGTGCGGGTGTGTGGGGCGGGCGCCCCCGCCCGCCAAAAGCCGGCATTCCCTCCGCCCACCATAGGTCGGCATGAGCCCTGACCACTAACCACCTGACAAGTCCGCCCCACCACAACCTTTCGCAGCCATTCCGACTATCTTTCAATCATCCCCACCGCCCGAAATCAAAGTCAACCAAATTCCGCCTCCCAACCCAGCACCATTCCCCAAACGGAACGTGTGTGGGACGGACACTCCTGTCCGCCGCCCTTGACTTGCTTGTGTAGGGACGGGCGTCTCGCCCGTCCAGGCGGAGCAACGCTCCGCAGCGCCCTTGGCTGAAAGCTCCGTATCAGGGCACGCCTTCAAGAGCCTGCCCTGAGCGAAGTCGAAGGGTGCCACCCCACCCAACCATCTTGTCATCCTGAGGCGACACGCTTTTCGTCGCCGAAGGATCTGGGCGAGCCGCGCGAACCACGGAGCCTGCCCTGAGAGAGCGTCAGCGACCGAAGGGCGCGCTCGGCTCGCATCCCTATCAGCCGCTGAGGTCAACAATATTCTGGGAGGAAGCCGCCTCGGCCGAGCCACCAAACCCCAGCCGCAAAGCGGCGGCATACGATAGCCCGGCACGTAAGCGCCCGGTTAAACCTCGAACCACGACTAAGGCGCCGATCAGGCGCACCCGCACGTGCCCAAGCCAGCTCACAACGCCGAGCCTTACAATGTAGACAGGCCGAATCCCAATGATAAGAGTCAAGCCCGAGCAGAATAGTCCACTTAGCCTCCACGCGTCGGTCGGCGGCCTGGCCATCTTTTTGGATGCCTTTGCAATAAAGGAACTGGCGCGTCGTGATCGTTCGCGAAGAAATAGGTTCATCGCTGCCGTGCATCGGGGTGCTGAGGTACTGTTTTCAGTCTCTAATGCAGCGGAACTTAGTGGCCCCCAAGGAGAGTCATTCGTTGAGATCAGAAACTTCATGAACGAGATCGGCCCGCATTGGTTCCCCGTGGAGCTCGACCCTATGCTGGTGGCTCAGAGGGAGCGCCAAGGAAAGCCCTCCGACCAGAGCTGCTTCTCGGGTGATTTCTTGAAAGGCTACCTGCAATCTCGCGTCTCAAGCAGCCCCAAAGAGCGAGTGATCGGTGTCTCCGAGGAGTTGTTCACGCTAGGCCACGTGATGGACTGGCTGGCCCCTCAGCGGGAATCGATCGCGAGGGGCAAGAGGGAACTCGACCGGGCTTTGATCGAAAAGATCAAGGATCACCGAGCCCAACACGAGGTAGATCCGGGTTGGCTCGACAAACACTTTCCAGCGCTTCCGTTCACACCCGCATTTCCAGGGACTTTCGCGTACGTCAACTTGGTTAGGGTCTTGATCCTTGAGTCGAGGTCCTTCGTGATTATGCCAGGTGATGGGATCGACTTTTGCCAGGCCGTAATCGGAAGTGCATTTTCGACGTTCGCCACGCTCGACAAGAAGTGGAAGCGCCGGGTGGAGACACTGCCACAGCCTAACAAGCTGGCGCGAATTTATTACTCTCCAGAACTGGACGTGCTGGTGGACGACATCGAGAGCGCTTTGGTGCTGCTTGAGGAGCGAACAAGCGTTAGTTCCTAAGAGCAGCCCGATTATGCCCCTCGGCCGGGCCTACATGACTAGGTACTTCGCAGTTGGCGCGCTTTGGGGGCGTTCTGCTTTAGAATGAAAACAGCAAAGATGGCGATTCTTGAGCTATTTTCAACCCGTCGCAAGAAGGAACGCGGTGAGGCGCCGGACGTCTTCGCGTACGAGTCCCTACCCAGGGAGCTACGCGTTCAAGCGATCTATATCGTGCACGACGGCTTGGGAAGGTCCCTTTCCGACGATGACTCTGCCACGCCGGCGTACAACGCGTACCGGGAAATAGTTGAGCACCTCTCAAGGCACCTCGGCAGACAGAGACTCGCAGATGGCGATATGCTCGAACAAATCTTGGCGAACTTCCTCCTTCAGGAATTGAACGTTGAGCACTGGCTTGATGCAATAGAGCTTTCGTTGCGGGTGATGCAGGCAGTCGGAAATGACGGAAACTACAAGATGTTTTCACGCACGAAGCTCTGGCCAGAAGAGGCGATCTCAGACCTGAATCATCGGTTCTTACAACATGGGGTTGGGTATCAGTACGTGTCCGGCAAGATCGTCCGGTACGACTCCCAGTTTCTGCACGCTCAAGTTGTGAAACCAGCAATGGACCTTCTGCAGGACAAACGCTATCAGGGTGCCAATGACGAGTTCCTGAGAGCGCACGAGCACTATCGCAAGGGGGAGATCAAAGACTGCCTCGCTGATTCGCTGAGCGCATTAGAGAGCACCCTCAAGACGATCTGCCATAAGCGTCACTGGACATTCCAGCCAAAGGACACAGCTAAAACGCTGCTTGAGATCTGCTTCAAGAACGGACTGATTCCCAGCTTCCTGCAATCCCACTACTCGGCCCTTCAAAGTACCCTCGAAAGCGGGGTGCCGACCGTGAGAAACAAGCTAGGCGGTCATGGCCAAGGTCCGCAGGTTACCACCGTGCCCGCTTATTATGGGGCCTACGCCCTACACTTGACAGCGTCGGCCATCCAGTTCCTGGTCGAAGCGGAGATGGCCTTGCCCTAAGCCATTCTCGGGCTGCCGACGGCGCATTAGACTGGAACGGCAAACCCTATTCAGTCTGAGCACCGTTCGATGACGGGGCAGACAACGGCAGCCGAGAATTCGAGAGATCAAGCTGCTCACCGAAGCACAGCGCCTGTAGCCATCGCCGCTGATCTCGACTGTGTCCAAGGTAGAAGAGTACCGGAACGACGGATAGGGTGAGGACTCCTCGCAGGAACTCGCAATGGTAGAAGGCAAACGCGGCCAGCACGACGGTTGGATAATGTCGAGCTCGCCTATGAGTTCTACAAGCGCAACCCTCTTCCGTACCCTGTGGAGCCATACAACTACCACTATCTCTTCGGCACGCCGATGGCGACTTGCCTCCAGACCGGCCCGCAGTCTTTGCGCGGTGATATTGAGAGAATAAAGCCCCAGTACAAACCGAAAAGGCCGGCAACGATCTACGCCCCGCACACCTTTCGCGTGCAGTACCATCGGCCCTGCGGGGCTTAACTTGAGGCGCTTTGCGGGCGTGACCCTGAGCTTGCCGAAGGGGCGAGCCCCCAGCCGAAATCCTGAGCGAAGTCGAAGGACCCTCCGTGTTCGAGATATCGGGGAAGACTCAGGCGCGGACGATCTTGCCCGCTTCGCGCTCACGCGCAACCCATCGCTGGCGCGCGCGCTCCAGGGGATCGAGCGCCAAGCCAACCGCCAGCGTGACCGCTGCCGCGAACGCCAAGCTAATAGCAACCGTTATCGACATCACCTTAAGCACTTCCACCTAAGATCGCTCCCCAAACTACGGTTCCACAACTCAAACTTATCGCAACCAAAAGGAAAAGGCCAACCATGTTTCCATGATTGGCCTTTATTTAATGCCGGCAACGACCTACGCTCCCACACACTTTCGCGTGCAGTACCATCGGCCCTGCGGGGCTTAACTTCCGTGTTCGGGATGGGAACGGGTGGAACCCCCGCGGTAAGATCACCGACAACTTGAGGCGTTTAGCAGGCGTGAATGAAGCCGCCGCTAGGCGGCGAATTGGGAGCCTGCTGCCGAAATCCTGAGGCCGCGTCCTGTGCAGCCGAAGGATCTCTACGCCGAACTTGTTGGCTGTTAGCCCTTAGCACTCAGCCAACCACCAAATGCTAAGTGCCAATTGCTAACTGCAAATTCTCAAAGATCGTGAGGCCAATACCTCACAACTGAATAGATTGGGTATTACTTTAATCGACAAGACTCGAAAATTTCGTCGGCGTACAGTCGTCAGCCTCATCTCCATGCCGCCCAGTTTCGAGCGCATTGAAATTCGCTTCCGCTCCAGTCCAGGTTCTGACTGAATGCTGAAAGCTGAGTGCTGACGGCTGGTATTCCGAGTAAATTTTATGGTCAAGCCGAACGGGCGATTAGTACGGGTAAGCTACGCGAGTTACCCCGCTTCCACTTCCCGCCTATCAACCAGGTAGTCTTCCTGGGCCCTTCTTATCCCTT
>Ga0335078_10009419_pt1 | contig 14481 bp, 10 predicted proteins | sample Lox_Sample_32_FD_206711 | JGI IMG/M metagenome (GOLD analysis project Ga0335078, IMG submission 206711) | Soil microbial communities from Loxahatchee National Wildlife Refuge, Florida, United States - Lox_Sample_3.2 | ecosystem: Environmental > Terrestrial > Soil > Wetlands | place: USA...
GACGCCGGGCGCGGCCTGGATATTTTCGAGAATTGCCTGCTCCATGCGTGTTACTCGTTCAGGGGCCTGGACCAGGGATGCAGGAATGTTGATTCGCAGTGTTTGCAACTCGGCCGGGTTCGTGAATCCCGGCTCAACGCGGCGGAGTCCTGCAAACGTACGAATCATTAAGACCGACCCGACCAGCAGCACAGATGCCAACGCCACCTGGACGACGACGAGGACATTGCGAGAACGATGCTGCTCACGACTCGGGCCGAGGGTGCGTCCGCTGCGTAGTGCTGTCGCAACCCGTGGCCCCGCGTACTTGAACACGGGCGCCAGTCCGAACAAAGCACCCGAAGCGAGAGAGGCTGCCAGGGTGAACAGAAGCACGCGCCAGTCGATCGAAATTTCAGTCAAGCGCGGCAGACTGGACGGGCCAATGGCGATCAGCAAGCGCAATCCGCCCTGCGCCAGTGCCAATCCCAACGCTCCACCCAGGCCAGCGAAAACAAGACTCTCCGTCATCAGCTCGCGTGCGATTTGGCTCCGCCCAGCGCCGAGCGCCGAACGAATGGCCAACTCCTGCTGCCGTGACTCCGCTCGAACCAGAAGCAAATTCGCGACATTCGCGCAGGCGATCAGCAAAACCAGCCCGACAGTCCCCATCAGAAGCCACAGCGTCTGCGCGGTGCTCCCGACCACATCTTGCTGTAACGGCCGAAGCGTGGGCCGGATCCTCCAGCTTTCTAATGTTTGGCGCGTGAACGTATCCCCCAGAGGCGCCAGCGGCCATGAGTTCATCCAGATCGGAAGCATCCGTCGCACATCGGCGTTCGCCTGTGCCACTGTGACTCCCGGCTTCAGCCGCGCGAGCCCTTTTAGCTGGAAGTTGCCGATGTTGGCGCGGTTCCGGTCAAGGCGAAACGTCTGAAGCAGCTCTGGGTCAAAACCGTAAAATCGGAAGTTTACGGGCATGACCCCGACGATCTGGCTCAGAATCGAGTCCACTCGCAGCGTCCTTCCGAGCACGGATGTGTCCCCGCCGAACCGGCGTTGCCAGTAACCGTATGTGAGGATCACCGGCTGCGGATTCGTGCCCGATGGCGAATCATCCGCTTCAGAAAACCAGCGCCCCAGAAATGGCGGAACCTCCAGGGCCTGCAGAAGGCCATCAGTAATCCACAACGTACGCACCTGCTCCGGGTCGCCGATGCCGGTGATGCTGGTCCCGCCCGAAGCCCACATGCCAATATTCTGAAAGACGCGGTTCTGCTCGCGATAGGTGAAGTACATCGTGGACGAGCTGGGCATATCGCCCACGACACCCGTGCCCGGAGCGGCATGCCAGATCGCCACCAAACGGTCCGCGTCGGGGAAGGAGAGAGGCTTGATCAGGACTCCGTTGACGATGCTGAAAATGGCGGTATTCGCGCCGATGCCAATTGCGACCGTCAGAATGGCGGCGATGGTGAATCCCGGTTTCCGCCATAATGCGCGGAGTGCGTGGCGGATATTGCGCCATGCCCCTTCGATGGATACAAAAGTCCACATATCCCGTGATTCCTCCCGGATGTGAGTTTTAGGACTCGGAACGCCTGCAACCGAACGCCATAGTAGAACGTCTGCTAGCGCGACATACCCATGGTAGACTATCTTCCATCGAGATGAAAAGTCCGAAAAAAGTCGAACTGCTTCAGGGCACGCTAGACATGCTCGTCCTCAGAACCCTGCTCTTCGGTCCAAGCCACGGCCACCAAATCGGCAAACACATCCAGCGAACTACGGACGATTTTCTTCAGGTGCAACACGGTTCCCTTTATCCCGCGCTCCATCGCCTGGAGCGAAATGGCTGGATCTCCTCGAAATGGGAGATGGCGCCCGATCGTAACCGGGAATTCAAATATTACCGGCTCACCGCAGCCGGCAGAAAACGTCTTCTCAAAGAGGAGTCGAGGTGGAAGCAGATGGCGCGGGCGGTTGCCCAGGTCATGTGGCCCACTGAGGAGAACTAGGAATGCGTTGGCGGCGATGGCGAGACCGCGAAAAGGACCTCGACCGCGAACTGCGGTCTGATCTGGCCCTCGAAATCGAAGAACAGGTTCAGGCTGGTCTGTCGGCCGAAGAAGCCCGGCTTGCCGCCCTGCGGAATTTCGGCAATGTGACGCTGGTGAAGGAGGAAGTCCGCGAAACCTGGGGTTGGACCTCGATCGAGCGTCTGGCACAGGACCTCCAGCTTGCCGGGCGTATGATGATGCGGCGTCCGTTGTTCAGTGTTTCGGCCGTTCTTCTACTAGCCCTCGCCATCGGTGTCAATGTCGTATTCTTCAGCGTGATGGACGCGGTGTGGTTTCGGCCGCTTCCCTTTCGCGATCCGGACCGAATCGCCGCCGTCTGGGAGAAGCCGCCGCGAAACGTGCAATGGAAACGATCGACGCTGCCTTTCAGGGACTTTCTCGATCTTCGGCGGAACAATCGCAGTTTCGAAACCTTGGCGGCTGCCGTTGCAAGGAAGTACGTCGTGAGGATCGGTGACCGGCCGGAGAGCGTGTCGGGGGAAGCGGTCACGGCCGGATACCTGGCAATGCTGGGCATTCCCGCGGTACAAGGGCGGACGTTTCTGCCCTCAGAAAATTCCCCCGATTCGGAAGTCGTCCTTAGTTATGGGTTATGGTTGCGGGCCTTTGGCGGCCGCGATGTCATTGGACAGGCCATGGCGGTAGATGCAAAGCCCCACATCATCATCGGTGTTATGCCCTCATCCTTCGCGTTCCCCACTCTGGACGAGGAAACCCCCGAATTGTGGACGCTGTTGTTGTCCTCCGATCCGTACGACGGCCGCGTCAGCGTCGTAGGCCGCCTGAAGCCCTCGGTTTCGCGCACAACTGCTGAGTCCGAAGCTGTCGCGCTCCTGCGTGAAGCTCATGACCGCGCCCCCGTTGCTGCCCGCCCGCAGGGAATGATGGTGCGTGACCTGGCGGTCGACCGCATTGAATTCGCGACACCGGTCCTGGCCGCGTTCTCGTCCGCGGCTGCTTTCGTTCTCCTGATTGCCTGCGCGAATGTCGCAGGGCTGCTCCTTGGCCAGGCCTCGGAGCGACGGCATGAAATGGCCATCCGATTTGCCCTGGGCGCAGGGCGGAGCCGGGTCGTACGTCAAATGCTCACTGAAACCCTACTGCTGTGGGTCGTTGCCGGTACGGCGGGCCTTCTGCTGTCGGTGACAGGAGTAAACATGTTAAGGCCTTTTGTCGGTCGAGTACTGCCCGAGTTTCCGCAATTCAATCCGATCGCGATCAATTTCCCGGCCATCGCATACGCAGTCGTAACGACGCTTGCCAGCGGATTGTTGTTTGGGCTCTTACCTGCGCTGCAGGGTTCTCGGCTCGATATTATGGCTGCCTTGAAGCAAGGCGGCCGCGGCGTGATACCCAGCCGGCAAATCCACTATTGGCGCAAGGCTCTCATCGGATGCGAAGTAGGATTCTGTGTGGTCTTGCTAATTGCCGCGGGACTTCTTTTGAAATCTCTTGTGCGCCTGACCACCCAGCCCCTCGGTTTTCGTACCGGGAATGATTTGACCTTCAAACTCGAGCTAAGCAGCGAAAAGTACACCCAGCCAGTCGAACGTTCGCTCTTTTATGACCGCTTGCTCGATCAGATCAGTCATCTTCCAGGCGTCGAGTCAGTGGGAGCGACCTCGGCGCTCCCGTTGAACGGTACCGTCGTCTTCGGCTTTAGCGTCCTCGGGCACTCATTGAATGGCGGCAACTTCTTGCCCGCCGCCTTCGAGGCCATCAGTCCGGATTACTTTCGCGCAATCGGAATACCAGTGCTTGCGGGGCGCACATTCGCCGAACACGATTCCGGACGATCGAGTCGCGTCGCCATCATCAACCAAACGGTTGGACACCGTTACTTCGGGGACGAAAATCCCATCGGCAGACACATCAAGCTAGGTGAAGTTACCAGCGACGCTCCCTGGATGACCATCGTTGGAGTCGTTGGTGACGTAAAGCATGCCGGTTTGGACTGGGACTACTTACCCGAAATCTATTTGCCTTATCAGCAGCTCGACCAGCGCGGCTATGACGCGTTCGCGTCCGCGATGTTCTTTGTAGTGCGCCTTCAGCACAGCTTCTCCGTCGACAACCAGATCCGCGCTGCTGTATCGTCGCTTGATCGCGACGTCGCAGTCGCGGACATGATGAGGACAGACGAACTCATCGAGAGCAAGGAATTGCCTTCCCAATCGAGTAGCGCGATCTTCGCCGCCTTCGCGGGAATATCGTTGCTGCTGGCCGCGGTCGGACTCTACGCGATCGTTTCGCAAACCGTGCTACAGCGGCGGCAGGAAATCGGCATTCGAATGGCCCTCGGGGCGCAGGCGCGCGATGTCATAGGCAACATGATGAGAGAAGGCATGGTGCTCGCGGCGGCGGGAGGCGCAGTCGGTGTGATCGGCAGTGTACTCTTAACACACGCGATTCGCAGCATGCTCTTTGACGTCACCACAACCGACCCTTTGGTTTTCGTGAGTGTTTCCGTCCTGTTTCTGGCCGTCGCCGCTCTGGCGAGCCTGGTACCGGCGCTGCGCGCCGCCTCTGCAAATCCGTTGGAAGTCCTTCGATGCGAATAGTCAGCAACGAGGGTGGTTGTACAAGGAACGATTTCGATTAGGCAGCTGTGCTTATAGTATGTGCCCCTCGCGCTTCATTCCTATAGTCTTCCTGAGCGCAATCGTGAGCTTCGTCTCGTGTTCCAAATTACTGGGTCAGGCGGCAGTCGAAACTGGCCGGCGCTTGGCATTGGTCGGCGGCACGATCTATGTCTCTGCTGATGCCGAACCCATACCGAACGGTGTTGTGCTGGTCCAGGATGGGAAGATTCTCGCCGTTGGAAGGAAGGCTTCGCTGCCCGTTCCTCCAACCTTTCAGTCCATAGACTGCTCAGGCAGGACCATAACGGCAGGATTCTGGAACAGCCATGTTCACTTTTTCGAGCGAAAGTGGGCCAAGGCTGCGGAAATCCCGGCCGCCGAACTTGCCCGGCAACTTGAGGACATGTTCACTCGATATGGCTTTACCAGCGTCTTTGACCTGGGGTCCACGTGGGAAAACACCCTGGACATTCGCAAGCGCATCGAGTCCGGAGAGGTACCCGGCCCGAGAATTCGCTCTACGGGCGAGGTTCTCATTGCGCCCGGAGCGATGCCGGCGAACAACATACTTGCAATTCTCGGAGACATGCCGCTGCAGAACCTGGAGGTGACCAGCCCGCGGGAGGCGGAAGCGGCCGCGAAGAGGCAGGTCGAAAGGGGGGTGGACGGAATCAAGATACATATGCAACCGCCTCCTTTACCCAAAGCGCCGTTTCCGCGCGATGGGATCGCTGCTGCCGTGGGGCCGGCCCATGAATTGAATAAACCGGTGTTCATCCACCCGGATAGCGCGGAGGATGTGAAGGCCGCCATTCAGGCTGGAGTCGATGTGATTGCGCACACTACGCCTAAGACCGGGCCATGGGATGCGTCCATCACTGCGGGGATTCGGGACCGAAAGGTTGCTCTGACACCAACGTTGACGATGTGGGAAGTATCTTTGCGCCACGATCGGGTCTCAGCACAGGAAAAACTCACTGCTGTCGCAGTCGGGCAGTTACAAACCTGGGTTGCCGCAGGGGGAACCGTTCTTTTCGGCACCGACATCGGCGCCATAGAATACCACCCCGACGAGGAATACGCCCTGATGAGCCGCGCGGGGATGAACTTCCGCCAGATTCTCGCGTCGTTAACTACGGCCCCTGCCGCACACTTCGGAGACTCCGGGCGCCTGGGAAGAATCGCCGTCGGTTCAGAAGCGGATCTCGTCGTTCTGACGGGGGATCCCTCCCGAGACGTGAAAGGACTTGCCGGCGTTTTGTATACCCTGCGAGGCGGAAAGGTCATCTATCATTCCGATTAATGAGAGGGTGGATCCGATATTAGAGTTCAGCGCAGAAGGCATGGAGCGGAGTTGGTGGAGGGGAGGTTCATTTTGACGATCGGAAAGATTCTGATAATTGCGGGATCTGTTGCCAGGTCCATTTCTTTCGCGCAGGCGGCGCACCCGGCTTTCGAGGTCGCATCGGTCAGGCCAAGCAAGACCAATGAGAACTGGTTTTGGAATGTCACGCCGGGCGGGCGCATCGTGTGCCGAAATTGTACGTTACAGAGAATGATGATTCTCGCGTACCGCGTGCAAGAGTACCAGGTAGTTGCTGGCCCAGCATGGATCTCGAAGGATCAATTCGATATCGAAGCAAAGCCCGATACGCCATCTACTCCCTCTGACGTGGACCCCCGTCAGATACTGCGCAGTCTCCTCGAGGAGAGGTTTCATGTCCGCGTCCGCATGGAAACTAGGAATGGGCCAGCGTATGCCCTCGTTGTTATCAAGAATGGTCCTCCACTCTCAGCCGATCAATCGCCACCAGCGGAAACGCAGCCCCCTCCCGATCGGAATGGCGCGATGCCTCGGGGTGCACTGCGGATGACCGCAGGAAGCGCCTTGGGCAGAGCCATTCCGATTTCTCTGCTAGCTCGCTTTCTGGGCCAGACGTTAGGCCGCCCGGTAATCGATAAAACGGGCCTGACTGGCCGGTATGATATCGAGTTCCACTGGACGCCCGAATCTGTATCGGTCGACTCGCCGCCGGGTGTCTCCGTTCCCGATGCAGATGCGCCTTCACTATTCACCGCGCTTCAAGAGCAAGTTGGTCTGAAACTTGAATCGACGACTGGCCCAGTGCAGCAATTGGTAATCGAGAAAGTAGAACGGCCATCGGAGAACTGAGCGGGGCGGTGGCAATCTTCCCTGGGGCTCGTCATGGAGAGAATGAAGAGAGCTGCACGGTAGGGGTAATTTGCAACGACCGGCAAAAGCGTGCAAAACGGGCCTTCCCAAGGCTCGGGACCAGGCGATCACTATTTTGTGTCGGCTTCACGGATTCAAAGATGATATTGTGTACACAGGGTACGCAATATGGAAACTGAAAAGATCGGCGTGCGTGAGTTCCGCGAGAACTTGACGGGCTATCTCGAAAGCGGGCGTCCGCTCGCTATCACTCGTCACGGCGAGACGCTGGGCTTTTTCATTCCCGCGCAAAAACGCAGCCGCAAAGCTGAGGTGGAAGCGATGCGGGCAGCCGCCAAGGAGCTAGAGGCGATGATCGCGGAGTGGGGCGCGTCCGAAGACGCACTCATGCAAGAGTACAAGCAGATTCGTCAAACTACCCGCGAGAAGAAGCGGAAGCCCAAGTAGTTTGGCATGGAGCGTCGTGCCTTGTTCTCGATGCCAACATTCTGATTCGCGCGGTCCTCGGTCAGCGTGTCCGGCGTATTCCCGAAGCGCATGCCGACAACGTCTCTTTCTTTATTCCTGAGACTGCGTATGCGGAAGCGGAAGTGCATTTGGCTACCTTGGTGTCAAAGCATGGCGGCGACCCCGCGAAGGCGTTGATGTTTCTCAGGTCCTTCGTGGCACACGCTCGTCGGCCTGGACCTCTATGGTGAAGCGCGAAAGCGGCTCGGCGCACGCGATCCGGAGGACTGGTCGATTCTCGCAGCCGCCCTTTCTCTCGGTTGTCCGATCTGAAGGAGGACACGGACTTCTTCGGCTGCGGCGGCGCGACCTGGACATCCAGCAGCATCGACAGCTTTCTGGCGCAATAGCGAGTCTACGAAGCACTTCGCATCGCCCGCCCCGGCGGCGGTTTCGGCCGGAATGGTGTGAGCGCGGGACAATCTGCGGCCAGCAAAACTGGGCGGAAATTGGCATAAATGGTTCCTGTCAGGAACCCGTTAGTGCCCAAGCCATCTCAGCCCGAACGCTGGTCGAGGACTCCTATATCTTGCCAAGAGACTTAGTCACCTCGCAGGCAAAGCGCTCGGCCCGCAGTGTTGTCGAACCTCCCAACCAGTTTCCAGATCTGGAGGCCCTCGTGAGCGTGCAACAACTAATATTCGGATCCTTAATTAGAAGCAACTGAAGAGGATGCGGGACAGCAAAATGGACGCGGCATCGAAGGTGTGAGCGCGGACGAAAAACGTCTTCACAAGCTATTGATAATAAATAGTTTGGTAGCGCTAACGGGAATCGAACCCGTATTTAAGCCTTGAGAGGGCTCCGTCCTAACCGTTAGACGATAGCGCCGCGAGTTGAATCTCATTCTAACAGATACCGGCATCCCGCTCGGGCGCGGCCGCGCCATAATGAAAAAGATGCGGCGGCTGTTCGTTCTCGCGGTTCTGCCGGCTCTGCTGGCGGCCGATGACCATTGGGTCAAATACAGTTCCGGGCCGTTTGAGCTGTTCACCGATGCCGCCGGCAGGCCGGGTCGCGAGACGCTCGTGCAACTCGAGGAGTTTCGGAACGCGCTCGGGCAAATGCTCGGCGAAACCGATCTGCAGATGCCCGTGCCGGTGCGCGTCTTCGTTCTGAAGAATGCCAAGGGCTGGACCACCGCCGGACCGGTCACCGAGGGGCGAACCACCTACAACATCGTGCTCGATGAGAAAACCGCGCCAGGTCCGGCGATCTACACCGAGTTGACCCGCCTCTTTCTCGCCGCCAATACCGGTCGCATGCCGGCTGCCTTCGAACACGGCATCCTGGAATTCTTTTCGACCCTCCAGGTGAAGGGCATCCAGATTACCGCCGGACCGCCGCCGCAGCCGGATCTGGATTGGGCGCGGATTCACCTGCTGGTGGTCGATCCGGAATATTACGGAAAGCTGCGCATCCTTTTATACAATCTCCGGAAGGGCGTGGCTGATGACGCCGCGTATCGGAACGCGCTCGGCAAAGCGCCGGCGGACGTGGAGGCCCAGGTCAAGCAGCACCTGGCCGCCGGCAATTTTCAGACGGCCTCGCTTCCCAACCGGCCGCTGAGCGAGCGCGATTTCACCGAGCGGCAGGTATCGGATGCGGATGCGCGGTTGGCGCGCGCCGACCTGCTGGTGAGCGGCCAGTCGGCCGCCGAGTATGAAATGCTGATTCGCGATCAAACCAACGTGGCGGAAGCTGAGGAAGGACTGGGGCTCCTGGCTCTCCGCGACCACAAGCAGGACGACGCGCGGAAACATTTCACGGCCGCGGTGCAGGGCGGCAGCAAAAGCGCGCGCTGTTACATCGAGTACGCCAAGCTGGAGCCGGATAACGACAAGGCCACGCAAGCCTTGCTGCGCGCCGCCGGCATCAATCCGAAGCTCGACGAGCCGTTCGCCCTGATGGCCGCGCGGGATACCGACCCCGCCAAGCGCCTGTCCCACTGGAAAGAGGCTGCGGACCGCAATCCGCGCAACGCTTCCTATTGGCAGGGACTGGCCGAAGCGTATCTGGAGCAGAAAGATTTCGACGGAGCCTCGAAGGCGTGGACTCAGGGCGAGCAGGCCGCGACCGACCCCGCCGAGCGCGAGCGCATGCGGCAGGCGCGGATGAAGGTCGAGCAGCAGCGCCTGGATTTTTTGGATGCGCAACGCCGCCAGGAAGCCGCCGATTTGGACAAACTCAAGGATCAGGCGCGCGCCCAGTTGCACGCGCTCGAAGATAAATATAAGGAGAACACGGGCGCCAAGCCAGTGCCGTGGTGGGAGGGTCCGAAGCCTTCCGGGAAACTGACCGGCTCGCTCACGCGCGTCGAGTGCCTGGGGACACAGGCGCGGCTTTCCATTGAAGGCGACGATCACAAGCTCACACGCTTGCTGGTGACCGATCCCAAGCAAATTGTGATTCGCGGAGGCGCTGACCAGGCCCTCGGCTGCGGCGTGATGAAACCGCGCTCCGTGACGGTGGAATACTTCCCGAAACCAAATGCCCGAATGTCCACCGCGGGCGAAGTTGCGACCATCGAGTTCCAGTGATCCGGTCCGCTGATGCCGCGCGCTTCCGCTGGGTGGTGCTGGCGGTATTTGTTCTCTCGTCGGCCATCAATTATCTCGATCGCCAGACGCTGGCGACGCTGGCGCCGGTGCTGCGCGCCGAATTCCGTCTGTCGAATACCGAGTATGGTCTGATCCTCACGGCGTTTTCGATCACCTACGCGCTCTCTGCGCCCTTTGCCGGGGTCTTGATTGACCGCGTTGGCCTGAACCGCGGAATTACGATTGCGGTGGGGTTGTGGTCTTGCGCCGGCATCGCCACGGGATTCACGCGAGGGCTCGGCGGCTTAGTCGGCTGCCGCGCGGCGCTGGGTGTGGCGGAGGCCGCGGGAATTCCGGGGGCAGGGAAGGCCATCCATCAATACTTGCGGCCGGCGGAGCGCGCGCTGGGCAACGCGGTCAATCAGGCGGGCATCAGCATCGGGCTGATTGTGGCGCCGCCGGTGGCCACGTATCTCGCGGTGCGCGCCGGCTGGCGACAGGCCTTCGTCATCACGGGCGTCTTGGGATTACTCTGGATTCCAGTTTGGAATTGGGCGTCGCGATGGGCCAGCGCCGAGCCGGCGCCGAAACTCGACGTCTCCGCGGGCGCGGCGATGCTGCGCGATCGTCGCCTTTGGGCCTTCGTGGCCGCCAACGCGCTCAGCATGATCGGCTACTCGCTCTGGACGAACTGGACTACGCTGTTTCTGGTGGAGGCGCACGGCCTGACTCTGGTGCAGGCGGCGTGGTACGCGTGGATTCCGCCGGTGTTCGCGGCAGTAGGCGGAGTTGCCGGCGGATGGCTTTCGCTGCGGTTCATGCAGCGAGGCCTGGAAGCGCTAGGGGCGCGGTTCCGCGTGTGCGTCGCGGCTTCGGCGCTTTCGCTGGCGACGGCGGCCATCCCACTGGCTCCGTCTGCGGCATGGGCGTCGGCCGGCATTTCGCTCAGCATCTTTGCGGTTTCGGCCTTCAGCGTGAATATGTACAGCATGCCGCTCGATGCGTTTGGGGGCGCGCGCGCGGCGTTCGCGGTTTCGCTTCTGGTGGCCTCCTATGGAGCCGTGCAGGCTCTGGTATCGCCGGTCTTCGGGCGCGTGATCGATCTCTACGGTTATGCGCCGTTGGCGATCGTGGCATCGTTGATGCCGTTTGCCGCCTGCGGCGTGTTGCGCGCCACGAGGGCCGCCGCGTGAAGCAGCGTTTGAAGCGCTGGATTTTCGGCTTGCTCGGTAAAGACCCGGAAGCGGTGGTGGTCACGTTCTGCACGGGGGATGCGGAGCTGTGCCGTCGCATGGTCGACGAGGTTCTCACTCTGGTGCCGGATCGCCGGCACTTCGCCGCAACACCCGAAAACTGGCCCGAGCTGCGCATCAAACTGCGGCGTTATCGCATCGGCCTGGCCCCGGTGCTGCTCAGCCGCGAACCGAGCCCGCTCCGCCGCGCGGCGTTTCGGCTGGCGCCGGGGAAAATCCTTGCGTACAACTCCCGGATGGAACGCCACCATCTGCGCTGGAATCTCGCATCTTTTCTTTTTTGGCGCGGGGTGCCGCTGGACCGCCTCTATCTGCGGCCTTGGTGGTGGCCGTGGCCGAAGCGCGAGCATTCGGTGGCGCCCGACGCATATCGCGTACTCGAAGGCCGCCCATGCGCGGAAGGCCGCCGCCGCGTCGCGGTGCTCTCGCCCTATTTCCCGTTTCCGCTGGCGCATGGCGGCGCCGTCCGCATCCACAACCTGCTGCGCCAGATGGCGTGCGAATTTGACGTCGAGCTATTTGCCTTCGAAGATGAGACGGCAGAGGCCGCGCCGGTGCTCGAATTCTGCGCGCGGGTCGTGCTCGTGCCGCGGCCGCGGTATCGCCAGCCGCGCTGGTCCACGCTGCGGCCGCCCGAAGTCTGCGAAATCCGTTCCCCGGGCATGCAACGCGCGCTGGCCGAAGAGCGGCGCGCTTTTGGTTTCGAGCGGCTTCAGGTGGAATACACGCAGATGGCCGAATACGGCGGCGACATCCTGGTGGAGCATGATGTCACCTTCGACCTGTTTGGACAAATCGCCCGCCGCGAACGCAGCGTCTCTTCCCGGTGGAATCACTACCGCTGGCGCCGTTTCGAGCAGCGCGCGTTGCGGCGATTTCAAAAGGTCGTGGTGATGTCGCCCAAGGATGCGGAGTTGCTCGGACCCTCGACGGCAACCACCGTCGTCGAAAACGGAGTCGACTTCGACCGCTTCCAGCCCGAACCCGAGTCCCCTGGCCAGCGCCTGCTGTTCATCGGCTCGTTCCGCCATTTCCCGAATATCACGGCGTATCGGTTCTTCCGCGAAAGCGTCTGGCCGCTGTTGCGCGAGAAATTTCCCGAAATGACGGTGACGGTGGTCGGCGGGCCGGACTACGTGCAGTATTGGCGCGCCTTCGCCGAATCTCCCGAGCCTGTGCCCGATCCGCGCATCCGCTTGCTGGGGTTCGTGGCCGACGTCCGTCCGCTGTACGTCGAAGCCAACCTGGTGCTAGTTCCGACCACTGTCTCCGCCGGCACGAACCTCAAAGTGCTCGAGGCCATGGCGATGCAGCGCGCGGTGGTTTCCACATCTTCCGGTTGCGCCGGCCTCGGCCTGCTGCATGACTACAGCGTGTGGATCGCCGACGCCGCGCAGGCATTCGCGGCGGGCGTGGCCACCCTGATTACGGATTCCGCGCGCCGCCAGGCGATTGCCGAGGCCGCCCGCGCGCACGCTCTTCGTCAGTATGACTGGCGCGTGCTCGGCGAAAAACAGCGCGCCCTGTTGCGTAGTATTCTATAAACCATCGCCATTGGAGGATTGATGACACGACGGTTGGCTGCCTGGGCGCTCCTAATCGCGCCCGTTTCGGTATTTGCACAGGAACACTGGGTTGCAACCTGGGGTGCGTCCCCGCAGGTGTTCCGCCCGTTAGGCCCTGCGCCGGCGCCGGGCCGGCAAGGTCAAGCGGCACCGCCCGTCCCTCGAGCCATTACGAGTTTGAACAACCAGACGGTGCGGATGGTGGTCCGCACGAGCCTGGGAGGCGAGCGGCTTCGGCTGGAATTCTCGAACGCGTACGGCACCGCGCCGCTGGTCTTAGGCGCTGCGCACGTCGCGCTGCACGGCAAAGATTCCGCCATCGTCGAAGGTTCCGATCGTGCCCTGTCCTTTGATGGAAAGCCCAAAGTCTCGATTCCGCCGGGCGCTCTGGTGCTTTCCGACCCCGTGAATCTGCAGATTCCGAAACTGGCGGATCTGGCAGTCAGCGTGTTCATCCCCGGCGAGAGCGGTCCGCTCACCATGCACGCGACCGGCCTGCATACGACCTACATCACAACCGGAGACGCTACCGGCGCGCCGTCTTTGACTGACACGATGACCACGCAATCCTGGTATTTCCTGTCGGGCGTGGATGTCGTCGCGCCCGCTGCGGCCGCCACCATCGTAACGTTTGGCGACTCGATTACCGACGGGGCGACTTCCACAGTCGACACCAACAGCAGTTGGCCGAGTTTTCTGGCGCAAAGGTTGCTCGCGAATCCGGCTACGGCGCAGATCGCCGTGGTCAATCAAGGGATCTCCGGCAACCGGCTGCTGCGCGACGGCGCCGGCGTCAACGCGCTGGCCCGTTTCGATCATGATGTGATCGCCCAATCCGGCGTAAAGTGGGTGACCGTGATGCTCGGCATCAACGATATCGGCTTCGGCATGCGCCAAGCGAGTGAAGCCGTGACCGCGGATGACGTCATTGGAGCGCTGCGTCAGCTCGCCGACCGGGCTCACACGCATGGCATCAAAGTGATCGGTTGCACGCTGACGCCGTACGAAGGCGCTGCCTACTATAGCGAGGCAGGCGAGCCCGTGCGCGAAGCCGTGAACCAGTGGGTCCGCACCGGCGGCGCGTTTGACGCAGTTTTGGATTTCGAAGCGGTGGTCCGCGACGCGTCCAACCCGAAACTGATCCGGCCGGATTTCAATATTCGCGACCACCTGCACCCGAACGACGCCGGCTACAAAGCCATGGCGGATTCGATTGACCTGAAGATCTTTCGGTAGTGTGTTGTGGGGCGGACCCGTGGTCCGCGGCCGGCTCCTAGCCGGCCTCTTCGGGATCGCAAGCTCCTGATGCCACACAGCAAGCGGGGCGGGGCGTCCCGCGCAGACCAAGGGTCTGCCCCACTTGCTATCTTGCCCGCCGCATCCACTCGATCGTCTGGCGGATTCCGTCATCGTACGAAGTTTTGTGCACGCCGCCGAGTTTCGCCAGCAGTTTGCTGTCGTCGAGGATTACCGGCGTTTCCTCGAGATAGAGCAGCTCCGGCAGTTCCCGCATCAGCGGATTGAACCAGCCCAGAAATTTCAGCACGCCGCGCCCGGCGGTCCGGTACTTCGGCGCGAGCCCGACGGCGCGGTACACCCGCGTGATGAAATCGAGCGTGTTGATCGCGCCCGGGCCGCCGAAATTCCACGCCGCGCCATAGCAATCGCTGCGCGAGCCGAGTTCCACGATGACCGGCCCGGTATCGGGGACAAAGATAAACTCGTGCGACGTGTTGACGGGCCCGATCCAGTTCGCGGTCTTGTTGGTGAGCGCCCCTTC
>Ga0335078_10009420_pt1 | contig 14481 bp, 14 predicted proteins | sample Lox_Sample_32_FD_206711 | JGI IMG/M metagenome (GOLD analysis project Ga0335078, IMG submission 206711) | Soil microbial communities from Loxahatchee National Wildlife Refuge, Florida, United States - Lox_Sample_3.2 | ecosystem: Environmental > Terrestrial > Soil > Wetlands | place: USA...
GGCGATCGGCCAGATCGCCGCCGGCCGGGAAATCCGCCGCGCCGGCGCCAGACCGGGCGACCGCGTCTGGGTCAGCGGCACGATCGGCGACGCGTTTCTCGGGCTCAACATCCTGCGCGGCTTCTATCCGGAACTGGCGCCCGAGCACCGCGCGGCGCTCATCGCGCGCTTTCAGCTGCCCGATCCGCGCGTCGAGCTGGGGCCGCGGCTCGCCGGGATCGCCCATGCGCTGATCGACGTGTCGGACGGGGTGGTCGCCGATCTCGGGCATATCTGCGAGGTCTCCGGCGTCGGCGCGACCATCGAGCTTGAGCGCATCCCCCTGTCGTCGGCGGCGCGCGAGGTGGTCGCGCTCGACAATACGGTGCGACCGCTGCTCGCGACGGGCGGCGACGATTACGAGCTGCTGTTCGCCGCACCGCCCGACGCGGAGCCGGAAATCGCCGCGCTCGCGCATGGCCTCGCGTTGCCGATCGTCGAGATCGGCGCGATCGCGCACGGCGCCGGGGTGCGGCTGGTCGACGCGACGGGTGGCGAGATACCGGTCGCGGCCGGCGGCTGGCGGCATTTCTGATGGCGGCCGGCAACAACCGCAAGACGGTGCTGCTGCTCGCCGGCTGCCAGGCGCTGGCGATGACCAGCATGAGCGTACTGGCGACGACCTCGGCGATCATCGGCAATATGCTCGCCGCCAACAAGGCGATGTCGACGCTGCCGGTGGCGCTGCAGATGACCGGCATGATGTGCGCGACGATCCCGGCGGCGCTGCTGATGGGGCGGATCGGCCGGCGCGGCGGGTTCTGGACCGGGTCGGCGGTCGGCGCCGGCGGCGCCATCGTCGCCGGCAACGCGCTGTGGGCGGGTTCGTTTCCGTTGTTCTGCCTCGGGACGTTCCTCATCGGCAGCTCGAACGGGTTCGCCTTTCAATACCGCTTTGCGGCCGCGGAACTCGCCGATGACCGGTTCCGCGCGAAGGCGATCTCGCTGGTGCTGGCCGGCGGCGTCGTCTCCGGCCTGTTCGGGCCTGAGGCGGCGCAGTGGTCGCGCGACCTCTTTGCGCCGGTGCTGTTCGCCGGGTGTTTCGCAGTGATCGTGGCGCTGCAGATGTCGGCGGCCGCGCTGCTGGCCTTCGTTCGGCTGCCGCCGCCACCGCCGCGCGGCGCCATGCGCGGCAGCGGGCGCCCGCTCCTGGCGATCATCCGGCAGAAACGGTTTGTCGTCGCGCTGCTGTGCGGGATGGTCGGTTACGGCGTCATGTCGCTGGTGATGACCGCGACGCCGATCGCGATGATCGGTTGTGGCTTCGCCTTTACCCAGGCCGCGTTTGTCATCCAGGGGCACATCCTCGGCATGTATGGGCCGAGCTTTTTCACCGGGCATCTGATCGCGCGGTTCGGCCTGACGCCGATCTTGCTGGCCGGCGCGGTGCTGCTGCTCGCTTGCTGCGCCATCAACCTCGCCGGCATCGCGGAGGGCAATTTCTGGGCGGCCAATCTGCTGCTCGGGGTCGGCTGGAATTTCCTCTTCGTCGGGGCGACGACGCTGTTGACCCGGACCTACGCGCCGGAGGAGCGCGCCAAGGTGCAGGCGTTCAACGATTTCACGATCTTCGGCACCTCGACCGTGTCGTCGTTTTCCTCGGGCGCGCTGCTGGCCGGCTTCGGCTGGCCGGCAGTGCAGGTGGCGGTGATGCCGTTTGTCGTGGTCGCCGCGGCGGCGATCCTGTGGCTGCAGTTCGGCGCCGCGCGCCCCGCCGCGCAATACGCCGGTCAGTAGCGGCGGCCGGCGCCGTTTTGCGACCGGTGCGCCCGCGACATCCGCGCGATGGAGCCAATCGCAGGGTGCGGTTGCCTGAAACTTGGGCTTCTGGCATGTTCGAGCGAGCCTGACCTGCCCCCGCCGCGCCGGGCGCGGACCTGTGGGCGGGTTTTATTTTCGGTACTTTCGGGGGAAACACCTACGATGCCTCCAGCTGACATCCTGGTTATCGCCTGCGGACTGGTGGCGCTGCTTTACGGGCTCGTCACCAGCCGCCAGGTGCTGGCTGCCGACGCCGGGACGGCCCGGATGCAGGAGATTTCCGGCGCCGTGCAGGTCGGCGCCAGCGCTTATCTCAATCGCCAGTACCGCACGATCGCCATCGTCGGCATCGTGATCCTTCTCATCCTCGCGGCGACACTCGGCTGGCGTGTCGGGCTCGGCTATCTGATCGGCGCGGTGCTGTCGGGCGCGGCCGGCTATATCGGTATGAACGTCTCGGTGCGCTCGAACGTGCGCACCGCGCAGGCAGCGCGGGGCGGGCTTTCCGCGGGTCTCGCGATCGCCTTCAAAGCCGGCGCGGTCACCGGGCTGCTGGTTGTCGGCCTCGGCATCCTCGGCGTCGCCGGCTATTACTTCTTTCTTCGCGCGACGCTGCCGGGCGACGATCTGCGCACCGTGCTCGAGGCGATGGTGGCGCTGGGTTTCGGCGCATCGCTTATCTCCATCTTCGCGCGGCTGGGCGGCGGCATCTTCACCAAGGGCGCCGATGTCGGTGCCGACATCGTCGGCAAGGTAGAGGCCGGCATCCCCGAGGACGACCCACGCAACCCGGCCGTGATCGCCGACAATGTCGGCGACAATGTCGGCGACTGCGCCGGCATGGCCGCCGATTTGTTCGAGACCTATGCAGTGACGATCGTCGCGACGATGCTGCTCGCCAACATCTTCTTCCAGCCGCCGCTGCGCGACACGATGATGCTGCTGCCGCTGACGATCGGCGCGGTCTGCATCCTCGCCTCGGTGATCGGCACGTATTTCGTCCGCCTCGGCGCCGACCAGGGGATCATGAAGGCGCTCTACAAAGGGCTGATCGCGACCGGCGTCCTGTCCATCGTCGCGGTCGCGTTGGTGGTCGGCTGGCTGGTCGGCTTCCAGCAGAAGCTGCCGATGACTGACGGATCGATCACCGGCTGCGACGTGTTGACCTGCGCCGTGGTCGGGCTGGCGGTCACCGGGCTTATCGTGTGGATCACCGAGTACTACACCTCGACCGAATATCGGCCGGTGCGCAGCATCGCCAACAGCTCGACCACCGGCGACGGCACCAACGTCATCCAGGGTCTTGCGATCTCGATGGAGGCGACCGCGCTGCCGGTCGTGGTGATCTGCATCGGCATCGTCGTCTCGTATCTGATGGCGGGCCTGTTCGGGATCGCGCTCGCGGCGACGACGATGCTGGCGCTTGCCGGCATGGTGGTCGCGCTCGATGCGTACGGCCCGGTCACCGACAATGCCGGCGGCATCGCCGAAATGGCCGACCTGCCGCCGGAGGTGCGCAAGACAACCGATGCGCTCGACGCCGTCGGCAACACAACAAAAGCGGTCACCAAGGGTTATGCGATCGGCTCGGCCGGTCTTGCCTCGCTGGTGCTGTTCGCCGCCTACACCGAGGACCTGAAGCATTATTTCCCCAACGCCCACGTCGATTTCGCGTTGCAGAACCCTTACGTCGTGATCGGCCTCTTTATCGGCGGGCTGCTGCCCTATCTCTTCGGTGCGATGGGCATGACCGCGGTGGGACGCGCCGCCGGCGGGATCGTCAACGAGGTGCGGCGCCAGTTCCGCGAGATCCCCGGCATCATGCAGGGAACCGCGAAGCCCGATTACGGCCGCGCCGTCGACATGCTGACCCGCGCCGCGATCCGCGAGATGATCGTGCCCTCGCTGCTGCCGGTGCTGGCGCCGATCGTGCTCTACGTCGTCGTCAAGCTCGTCGCCGGGCAGGCGGCCGCTTTCGGCGCGCTGGGCGCGATGCTGCTCGGCACCATCGTCACCGGGCTTTTCGTCGCGATCTCGATGACATCGGGCGGCGGCGCCTGGGACAACGCCAAGAAATACATCGAATCGGGTCATCACGGCGGGAAGGGGTCGGACGCGCACAAGGCGGCGGTGACCGGCGATACGGTCGGCGACCCCTACAAGGACACCGCGGGGCCGGCGGTGAACCCGATGATCAAGATCACCAACATCGTCGCGCTGCTGCTGCTCGCGATCCTCGGCGGCTGGGCGGCACACTGAGCGCCGCGGCGAGCCTAGGGCGCGCCGCCGCTGTTGAACCGGCCGATATTGCCGAGCAGCTGCTCGATAAAGGTCAGTTCGCGTCCCGGCGCCGGGGTCGCGCCGGGGGCCGGGGTGATGGCGGCGCCATCTTCCATCGTGCGATGGCCCAGGTCCTTGACGACGCCGCGATCGTCGAAGTCGACGATGTAGACCTGCTGGTCGAGCACGGTGGGCGACAGGAACGCGACCTGCTTGGTCTTGCGGCTGATGTAGTACCAGGTATCGTCGTTGAACGCGCTCACGCTCGACGGGCTGCCGAGGATTTTGACGACCTGTTCTTTGGTCGTCGTGCCGGGCTTGATTTCCGCCAGCTGGTCGGGATCGGGCAGGTGGCCGCGCTGATCCTCGCTGACCGTGCATCCGGCAAGCGCCATCGCCGCGAGTGTCGCGACAGTCCAGCGACGCCAGCCCGCACACCGCATCCTGTTCCCCCGCGGCGGCGGCACGTTGACAGTATCGCCGACGAAACCCATGTCTCGCGCTGACTTTAATCGAGGCGCGGTCGCTGTTCAATGTCACCCCGCGCCGCAACCCTTGAGACGCCGGTGCGGTTAGGGCGCAATCCTGCTCGCGGCGCCGCAGAGCTCGCATACCGGCGCGTCGTCGAGCAGGCGCGCCGCCCGGAGTTCTTCACCCTCTATGGCGTCCCCGACACGCTCGACGGCCGGTTCGAGCTGGTCTGCCTGCATGCATTCTTCTACTTGCACCGGCTGAAGGGCGAGCCGGGTGCGGCCGCGGTCGGTCAGCATTTCTTCGACGCGATGTGCACCGATTTCGACCGCTCGTTGCGGGAGCTCGGTACCGGCGATCTCAGCGTCGGCAAGCAGGTCATGCGCATGGCCGAGGGGTTTTACGGGCGCGCGCGGGCTTACGAAAACGCCCTCGCCGAGGGTGGTTCGGCGCTTGATGCGGCGCTGCTGCGCAATCTTTACGGCACCGCCCCGGCCAACCCTGCGCAGCTCGGGCGCATGACGGAATACGTCCGGCGCGAGGTCGCGCGGCTGGCGGGCGAGCCGGCCGCGACGCTGGCCTCCGGCGCCGTCCGGTTCGCCGAGCCATGAGCATCCCGGCGGCAGAATTTTCGCGGCTCGTCCCGCTGACGCGGCTGGGAGTGGAGCCGTTCCGCCAGGAGATCGCCGCCGATGAGGCGGAGCGTGCGGCGCTTGCCCGGCGCTTCGGTCTCGTCTCGCTCGACCGGCTGAGCGCCACAGTCGAATTGCGGCGCGAACCGCGCGGCACGGTTCTCCTGACCGCCGAGTTCGCTGCCGAGTTCGCTCAGCAATGCGTGGTTTCGCTGGAGCCGGTGCCCGGCAGCGTCGCGGCGAGCTTTGCCCTGCGCTATGGCCCGGCGGAGGCCGAGCCCGCGGCGGACGACGACGAGGAGCCGGCTTTCGAGCCGCTGACGAGCGAGGCAATCGACATTGGCGAGGCCGTCGCCCAGGAATTTTCGCTGTCGCTGCCGCCGTTTCCGCGCGCGCCGGGCGCGGTTGTCGAGGGCGGTGTCGGCACGGACGAGCCGGCCGAGGGGCCGTTCGCCGCGCTCGAGCGGCTTGTCCGGCGCGAGCCGCACTGACCGCCCGGCCGGCTGCGCATCGCTGAGCTGTCCGGCCGGAAGGCCCGTCGAGGTTGCCGCCGCCGCCGATTTTGGCTAAGTGTCTCCCCTCGTTACAGCCTCGACGAGGACCCTATGGCCGTCCCCAAAAAGAAGGTTTCGCCGTCGCGGCGCAACATGCGCCGCTCGCACGACCGCCTGACGGCGCCGGCCTACGGCGAGTGCCCGAATTGCGGCGAGCTGAAGCGGCCCCATCACATGTGCGAATCGTGCGGCTATTACAGTGGCCGCGAAGTGGTCCCGGCCGAGCCGGCGACCGCCTAACGGTATACCCCCGGTGCCCGAGCGGCTTCGGTGAGCGGCACGATTACGATCGCCCTTGATGCGATGGGCGGCGACCGCGCCCCCGAAATCGTGCTGCGGGGCGCCGACATTGCGCTGGAGCGGCATCCCGAGGCGCGCTTTCTCCTGTTTGGCGCCGAGAACCAGGTGCGGCCGCTGCTGGCCCAGTTGCCGCGCGTCGCCAAGGTCGCCGCGCTGCACCACACCAGCGAGGTTGTTGCCGCCGACGACAAGCCGTCCCAGGCGCTGCGCGCCGGCCGCGGCACCAGCATGCGGCTGGCGATCGACGCGGTTGCCGAGGGCCGCGCCGACGGCGTCGTCTCGGCGGGCAACACGGGCGCGCTGATGGCGATCGCGAAGTTTGTGCTGAAGACGCTGCCGGGCATCGACCGGCCGGCGATCGCGACCTTCTTCCCCACCCTGCGCGGCGAGACGGTGATGCTCGATCTCGGCGCCAATATCGAGTGCGACGCCGAAAACCTCGTCCAGTTCGCGTTGATGGGCGACGCCTTTGCCCGCAGTGTTCTCGGCGTCGGCGAGCCGACGGTCGGGCTGCTGAACGTCGGCTCCGAGGATTTGAAGGGCAACGACGCGGTACGCGCCGCGGCGGCGCGCTTGCGCGGCGGCCTGACACCGATTCGGTTCCACGGGTTCGTCGAGGGTGACGACATCGGCGCGGGCACGGTCGACGTCATCGTCACCGACGGGTTTACCGGCAATGTCGCGCTGAAGACCGCCGAAGGCACCGCCAAGCTTTTCGCCGAGGCGCTGCGCAGTTCGTTCAACTATTCGCCGATGGCAAAGATCGGTTACCTGTTTGCCCGCGGCGCGCTCAAGAAATTCCGCGAGCGTTTCGATCCGCGCCGCTACAATGGCGCGATGTTCCTGGGGTTGTGCGGCATCGCGGTCAAGAGCCACGGCTCGACCGACGCGTTCGGTTTCGCCAACGCGATCGGCGTGGCGATCGATATGAAGCTGAACGGGTTCCTCGAAAAGATCCGCGCCGATCTTGCCCGCGTCAATTCGACGATGCCGGCCCAGCAACCGGCCGCGCTGTAGCCGGTCGTTGATGAAATTGCGTTCACAAGTCGCGGGCTGCGGAGCCTACCTGCCCGCGCGGATCGTCACCAACCGCGAGCTCGCCGAGCGTCTCGACACCTCCGACGAATGGATTCGCCAGCGGACCGGCATCGGCGAGCGGCGCATCGCCGCCGCCGGCGAACTGACCTCGGATCTGGCGGTGGCTGCGGCCCGGCGCGCGCTCGAACGCGCCGGGATGAGCGGCAGCGACCTCGACCTGATCGTGCTGGCGACCGCGACGCCCGACCATACCTTTCCCGCGACCGCAACCAAGGTCCAGGCGCGGCTCGGCATGACGCACGGCGCTGCGTTCGACGTGCAGGCGGTGTGCTCGGGCTTCATCTTCGCGCTGGCGACCGCCGACAACGCATTGCGCCTCGGCCAGGCGCGCACCGCGCTCGTCATCGGCGCGGAAACCTTTTCGCGCATCCTCGACTGGCAGGATCGCGGCACCTGCGTGCTGTTCGGCGACGGCGCCGGCGCGCTGGTGCTCAACGCGGTGCCCGATGCCGGGCCGGCCGGGCGCGGGGTGCTGTCGACCCATCTCCATTCGGACGGGCGCCAGCACGACATCCTCTATGTCGACGGCGGCCCGTCGAGCACCGGCACCACCGGCCACCTGCGGATGGAGGGGCGCGAGGTTTTCCGCCAGGCCGTGCAGCACCTGTCCGAGGCGGTCGAGGAGGCGCTCACCGCCAACGGCCTGAGCGGCGCCGACATCGACTGGCTGGTGCCGCACCAGGCAAACCTGCGGATCATCGACGCGATCGGCAAGCGGCTGGAGTTGCAGCCGGGCCGCACCGTCGTCACCATTGAGCGCCACGCGAACACTTCGGCCGCGTCGATCCCGCTGGCGCTTGACGAGGCGGTGGCGGACGGCCGGATCAAGCCAGGCCACCTCGTGCTGCTGGAGGCGCTCGGCGGCGGGCTGACCTGGGGGGCCGCGCTGGTCCGCTGGTAGCGAGGCTGCGCCTCGCGCATTCACCCTCAACGCTTTGGAATTTGACCCGGTTTTTCGGCCGGGCTAACCTTCGCGTTAGCAGGAGGGGCGTCATGGCCGGTCAGACGGTTACCCGCGCTCAGCTGACCGAAGCGGTCTATCAGGAGGTCGGCCTGTCGCGCAACGAATCGGCCGAACTGGTCGAGTCGGTGATCGCGGAAATCTCGGATGCGTTGGAGCGCGGCGAGATCGTCAAGATCTCGTCGTTCGGCAGCTTCGCGGTGCGCCGCAAGGGGCAGCGCATCGGTCGCAATCCGAAGACCGGCCAGGAGGTGCCGATCAGCCCTCGCCGGGTGTTGGTGTTTCGCGCCTCGCACGCGCTGAAGAACCAGATCAACCAGTCGCTTACCGGATCGGCGTCGTCGACGCGCCGCTCGGGTGCCAGCAGAACGCGCGCCTGAGCGTGACCGATCTGGCGGACAGCGCTTCCGGCGGCCGTGCCAACAAGCGGACCGCGGTGTTTCGCACGATCGGCGAGGTTGCCGAGGATCTCGATCTGCCGGCGCATGTGCTGCGCTTCTGGGAGTCGAAATTTCCGCAGCTCAAGCCGTTGAAGCGCGGCGGCGGCCGGCGCTACTACCGGCCCGAGGACATTGCGCTGCTGTCGCGCATCCGCCAGTGCCTCTATCAGGAAGGCTATACGATCCGCGGCGTGCAGAAGCTGCTGACGGACGGCGCGCTCGGGGCGTCGGCCGGTGCTGCGGATCCCGTCGAGCCGAGCCTGTTCCCGCTTGCGCCGGTGCCGCGCGAGGCACCGCGCCCGGCGCGCTCCGCGCGTCGGGTCGAAGCTGCGGCGGCGGCTCCTACTCCCGCGCCGGCTCCGCGCGGCCCCACCGAGGCGGAGCGCACGATCCTCGACGAGGCGCGCCGCGAGCTGACGGCGGCGCTCGGATTGCTCGACGAACTGCGGCGCGCTGCGGAAGGCTGACGCGCGTTGCGCCCTCCGCCGGGCGCCGGTATCATCCGCCGCGTCACAGGCGCCCGGTCGGAGCGTAGCGCAGCCTGGTAGCGCATCAGCATGGGGTGCTGAGGGTCGAGAGTTCGAATCTCTCCGCTCCGACCAACTTTTCCCCACCACGGAGGTTGCGGCGATGAGCACGGAGCGCCCCGAGTCCGATCTCGAGCCCTGGCAGTTTCCCGAAGCGCATTGGCGCAAGCTGGTCGACCGCGTGCGAGCGGGGCGGGCGCTGCGCCCGGCGAAATGGCCGGGCGGCGCGCGCTGTGCGGTGGCGTTGTCGTTCGACAGCGACCACGAGACCAGCGACCTGCGCGACGGCGGCAAGTCGATCGGCCGCCTCGCCTGGGGGCAGTACGGCGCCCGGGTCGGCGTGCCGCGCATCCTCAAGCTCTTGGACAAATACGCGGTCAAGGCCTCGTTCTACGTGCCGGCGGTAACGGCGCTGCTGCATCCCGACGAGCAGCGCCGCGTCGTCGCGGAGGGCCACGAAATCGGCATCCACGGCTGGATCCATGAATTCAATTCGGTGCTGCCGTACCCGGCCGAGCGCGATCTGATGCTGCGCGCCGCCGACGTTCTCGAAAAGACCAGCGGCGTGCGGCCCGTCGGCCTGCGCACCCCGTCCTGGGATTTCAGCTGGAACACGCTGGCGATCGAGGCGGAGATGGGGCTGCTCTACGATTCGTCGCTGATGTCGGACGAGGACTGCTACGAGCTGTTGCTCGACGGCAAGCCGTGCGGCGTCGTGGAACTGCCGGTCGAGTGGGTGCGCGACGACGCGGTCTATTTCATGATGAACCGGCAGTCGGCGCTGCGACCCTACACCCCGCCGGCCGACGTGCTCGACATCTTCCGCCGCGAGTTCGAGGCGGCCTATGCCGATGGCGGCATCTTTCAGCTGACGATGCACCCGCACGTGATCAGCTACCGCTCGCGCATCTGGCTGCTCGAGGAACTGATCCGGGTCGCCCAGTCGCGCCCCGGCGTGTGGTTCGCCACCCATGCCGAGGTCGCGCGCTGGGCCAAGGAGCATGCCGCCTGAGGCGGTTCAGCCGGGCAGCACCGCCTTGAAGCGCAGCCGCACGTAATCCGCGATCCACAACCCTGTCTCGTCCCGCAGGATCGGTTCGAGCAGGTCGCAGACCTCGCGGATCGCGGCGGCTCGGTCGGCGGGGGGCAGCGGGTTGAGGAAATCCTCGCAGAACGTGTCAAGCCACGCGGCGAGGCCCGCTTCAAGCGGCGTCGGGCGCGGGACGATCGCGATCTCCTCGACGCGAAACCCGGCGGCCTCGAGCTTGGCCCGGTAGGCGGCGGCCGATGGGAAGTACCAAGGCATCAAGGTCAGCGACTCGATGCCGCGGCGCGCGAGCACCGCACGAAATGCGGTCAGGATGGCCGCGGTGTTGTTGTGCCCGCCCATCTCGGCGACAAACCGGCCGCCCGGTTTGAGCGCCCGCGCCACGCCGGCGAGCACGGCTTCTTGCGGCCGCATCCAGTGCAGCGCGGCGTTCGAGAACACCGCGTCGAACTCGCGCTCGAAAGCGAGGTTCTGCCCTGCACCGACCCGCGCGTCGAGCCCCTTCGCCCGAGCCGCGGCCACCATGTCGGGCGCGGCGTCGACCGCGACGACGGTCGCGCCGGCGGCGGCGATCGTCTCGGTCAGCACCCCGTCGCCGCAGCCTAGGTCGAGGATGCGCTCGCCCGGCCGCGGATCGAGCAACGCGACCACCGGCGCGCCAAACGCCGGCACGAAATGCGCGGTCGCCGCGTAACGCGCCGCCGACCAATGCTGCTTCGACAAGTCCGCCATCGCTCGGACCTTCATTGTTGGAGGGCCGGCGCAGCTTAGAGCCGCATCGCTACCAGGTTAAGGCGACAAGATATGCTGGTATCATTACTACCTTGCCCGGTGCCGGCGGCTAGACCGGCCGGGCGACGCCCTGCGCGAGACCGATACCGCCAAGCGCCAGTGCGGCCAGAATGGCGAAGAGCCCGACATAAGCGGCGGTCCCGCCGATCACGGCGCCGCGCGACATCGGCGGCAGCGGCTCGCGCTTGCGCGAGCGCAGCAGCTCAACGACCGAGAGACCGAGGACGACCCCAAGAACCGCGCCGCCGATATAGGCGGCGAGCACCGCGCAGAGAAGGAGCCCGCCGCCAACGACGATGACGCCGAGCACCCGCGACAGCGAGGCGGCGAGGCTTTTGACGATGCGGCCGCCGTCGAGCACGCCGATCGGCAGCAGGTTGAACACATTCACGAAGGCCGCGAGCGAGGCGTAGCCGAACCACTGCGCGGCGTCGGGGGCGGGCAGCAGCGCCGCGCCCGCGAACAGCGGGATCAGCGACAGCCCGCCGAAGACCGGGCCGGCAATCGCGACGTAGAATTCTTCGCCGTACGACCGGAAACCTTGTTTTGCCACCGCCGCGGCACCGAGAAACGGGATGAACCACATTCCCGAGGTCTTGAGCCCGCAATGCTTCATCGCCAGCAGATGGCCGCTTTCGTGGATGAGCACCGCGTAGGCGAGTGCGATTGCGAACGACAGGGGATGGTTGAGCGCCAGCGAGGCGATGAAGCCCGCGAACAGCAGGAGCTTGGCGAACTTCGCCGCCTTGAGAACCTTCAGCGCGACAAAGCCGGCGCCGACCAGCAACGCGCCCGCACGGCCGCGCCGCGCGGGCGGGGTTGACGGCGGCTCCGTCGAGGACGGGAGGGAAACCGACGGAACGCTGCTCGTCACCGGAGGTCGCAGACCGGCTTCTGCGGGAACCGGCGGGTCTGGGGCATCGGAGAGGAGTGTCATCGCGGCGTCGCGCGCGTCGGTCGCGGAGATGCGCGGATTATCCGTCGCGGTCGTGAACTTTTCGGTAAGGCGAGGCACCTGCTTCGCCGCATCGGCCGCTGTGCTCGCACATCACATCCGGCCGAAGATCTGCGCCAGCTTGGTGCTCGGCCGGCTCGTCGGCTCGGTACGGTCGTCGGCCGGTGGCGGCGGAGGCTCTGCCTGCCGGCGGAGCGCCGAGAGGGTGGTGCGGGTGGTGATCATCTCGGGGTCCATCCGCAGCTCGATGACGGCGGCGCGCCGCGCGACGACGGCCTCCTCGAAGGCGGGGGCGAATTCCTCGGTGCGGGCGATCGTCGCGGCATAGGCGCCGTAGGAGCGGGCGAGCGCCGCGAAATCGGGGTTCTTGAGGCTGGTGCCCGAGATGCGGCCCGGGAAGCGGCGCTCCTGATGCATGCGGATCGTGCCGTACATCGAATTGTTGAAGACCAGCACGATCGGCCCCGGTCCCTCGGCGAGCGAGGTCGCCAGCTCCTGCCCGGTCATCAGAAATCCGCCGTCGCCGACAAAGCCGACGACGATGCGGTCCGGGTGGGCAAGCTTGGCGGCGACCGCGGCGGGGACGCCGTAGCCCATCGCGCCGCTGGTCGGGCCCAGTTGCCGGCCCGGCCGGCGATAGCTGAGAAACCGGTTGGGCCAGCCGCTGAAATTGCCGGCATCGCTGGTGACGATCGCATCGTCCGGCAGGCGCTCGCGCAGCCAGGCCATGATCCGGCCGAGGTCGAGCGCCGGCGCGTCGGTGAGCCGGGTCGGCTGCAGCGCGGCCTCGTATTCCGCGCGGCATTCCCGGCGCCACCCCGCCCAGCGCGGGTTGGCGACCGGCGGCAGCGCGGCGAGCGCAGCGGCGATCTCGGGCATGCCGGCCTGAATTGCCAGCGTCGGGCGGAAGACGCGACCCAGCTCCTCGGCTGCGGCGTGGATGTGGATCAGAACCTTGCCCGGGTCGGGGATGCCCAGCAGCGAATAGGATTGCGAGGTGATCTCGCCGATTCGTGCGCCGACCGCGAGCAGCAGGTCGGCCTCCTTGACGCGGGCGACCAGCGACGGCGCGGCGCCGGTGCCGAGATCGCCGAGATAATTGCGCAGTCGGTTGTCGACGATGTCCTGGCGGCGAAACGAGCAGCATGCCGGCAAATCGTTGGCATGAAGAAAGGCTGCGATGTCGGCGCAGGCCGCGTCGCTCCAACCGCTGCCGCCGACCAGGACCATCGGCCGCTGCGCCGCCGCGACGAGGCTGCGCAGCTCGGCGAGGTCGGCCTCGCCGGGGTGAGCGCGCACCGCGCGCCAGGGGCCGACCGCCTCGACCGCAGCGGTCTCGCGCAGCATGTCCTCGGGCAGCGCGACCACCACCGGACCGGGGCGGCCGGAGGTCGCGACCTGGAACGCCTGGCTCATCAGCTCGGGGATGCGCTCGGCCATGTCGATCTGCGTCACCCACTTGGCGAGCGGCGCGTACATCTTGCGAAAATCGACCTCCTGGAAGGCTTCCCGGTCGATCTGGTGGCGCGCGACCTGGCCGACGAGGACCACCATCGGCGTCGAATCCTGGAACGCGGTGTGGACGCCGATCGAGGCATTGCAGGCGCCGGGGCCCCGCGTCACCAGGAGCACGCCGGGCTTGCCGGTCAGCTTGCCGTAGGCCTCGGCCATGAACGCGGCACCCCCCTCCTGGCGGCACGTGACGAGGCGGATCTCGGGCGCGTCGTAGAGCGCATCGAGAACCTCGAGGTAGCTCTCGCCGGCGACGCTGAACGCCATCTCGACGCCGTGCGCCTTGAGGCAGGCGACGACGAGCTGGCCGCCGCTTCGGGCCGGAAGATTCGCCGCCATAGCTGTGACCTCTCGCCGCTGGCTCATCGGTTCACCCACCATTTGAGACGAAGCGCGGGCAAGGCGGAAGAGGCTTGTCCGGGAGCGGCGGCTCGCTCGCGACCACGCGATCTGGTAGTCTCGGCGTGCAATCGGAACGCGAGTCCGGAGGGGTTGATCCCGTCTGCGCCGGCTGCCGGGAACGGATCGGGGCGGTACGGCGTAAATTGAGGGGGAAACACACGGGGCTCAAAAGGGGGCACGGTCAGGCATGAAGAGGATCGCGGCGCACCAGGCGCCCCGGCGCGGGGCCTAGCGCGGTGGACGACCAGCCCACGCGCAGCTATGTGCCGCCGCCCTCGGCGCCGCCTGCGCCGGCGTCCGACGAGGTGCGTCCGGCGCCCTACGAGGCGGACGACGAGGTCATCCCGGTGCGCGAGCGGACCGTCCCGCCGCCCGAAGCGCCGCCGCCGCGCCGTCGCCTGCGCCGTCTGCTGTGGCTCATCTTGCTGGCGCTCGTCGTCGCCGGCATCGTCTGGTGGGTGATGGAGCGGCGTCAGCCGGCGCCGCCCAGCCGTTTCGGCAACCTCGCCGCACAGCCGGTGGGAACCGCCACCGCGCAGCTCGGCAACATGCCGGTCATCGACAACGCGCTCGGCACGATAACGCCGCTCGCCACGGTCACGGTGCAGACGCAGATCAACGGCCAGCTGACCGAAGTGGGCTTCCAGGAAGGCCAGATGGTCAACAAGGGCGATTTCCTCGCCCAGATCGACCCGCGACCCTATCAGGT
>Ga0335078_10009421_pt1 | contig 14479 bp, 7 predicted proteins | sample Lox_Sample_32_FD_206711 | JGI IMG/M metagenome (GOLD analysis project Ga0335078, IMG submission 206711) | Soil microbial communities from Loxahatchee National Wildlife Refuge, Florida, United States - Lox_Sample_3.2 | ecosystem: Environmental > Terrestrial > Soil > Wetlands | place: USA: Florida...
CCACGGCGGCAGCTCCGCAGCCGCACTCCAAGGCGCTTTGCGCGTTTTCATGGATTCCGGGCGGTCATGCCAGGGGGCAAGTGACTTATTGTCCTTGACACCGGCTGCCTCCCGCGCTCTAATTTAATCAGTTGCGGCGCTCTGTTTCTGACTCGAGGCAGTGGATCGTTCTGAGTTCCTGATCCGCCTGCCAAAACAACGATTTTCGGCGGAGGAAAACCTTATGGCGAGCTACTCCCGGCGTGATTTCCTGAAGACCGGACTTGCTGCGGCGGCGTATGCCGGCGCGGGAAGCCTTCCGCTGCTGGCGGCGCGCGAGACCGCTACGGACTGGGTAACACTGGGTAAGTCCGACGTCAAGGTGACGCGCCTGGCGTTTGGGACCGGCACCATGGCCGGACAAGTGCAACGCGGATTGGGCCAGGACCAGTTCACTCGGCTGGTCCGCCACGCCTACGACCGTGGCATTCGCTTTTTTGAGACTGCGGAGGGTTACCACGAGATGCACCGCATGCTCGGCGTGGCGCTCGAGGGCATTCCCCGCGATAGCTACCGGCTGATGTCGAAGGTGACGACGCGTGAGGGCGTGGACCCGATGCAGAAAATCGACGAGCTGCGCAAGCTCGCGCGCACCGAGTATTTCGACGTGATGCTGCTCCATTGGCAGCATGAGGCCACTTGGCCGCAAGACAGCGCGCGCTGGCAAGACGGCATCATGGAAGCTCAGCAGAAACACGCCGTGGTGGCGCACGGCGCCTCCGTGCACGGCCTCCCCGCCTTGCGCCGGGTCCCGGACTTTAAGTGGCTCCAGGTCGCGATGATCCGCATGAACCACAAAGGCGTGAGGATGGACGCGGAGGATTACAACACCGAAGGTTTGGGAAATGTGAGCGAGGTGGTCGCGCATGTGCGCCAATCCCGCAAAGCCGGAATGGGCGTGATCAGCATGAAGCTTGTGGGCGAGGGCGCGTTCACCACTCGCGAGGACCGCCAGGCGGCCATGCGGTATGCGTTCAGGACCGCGGGCGTCAACAGCGTGACGGTCGGTTACAAGAACACGGCCGAAATCGACGAAGCCATCGAGAATGTGAATCTGGCCCTGGCCTAATCACCCGCCCATGCATCAGAAGAGATTGTGAACGCCGCGGTCTTGAACAAAGAACGCAACCGTCTTCCTTGGAAGCCACGAAGGCATTTGAAAAGTGTCATCCTGAGCGCAGCGAAGGATCTCCGTAGTTGTTCGTAAGTCACTGAATCGTCGGAAACTGCCGAGATCCTTCGCTCTGCTCAGGATGACAGGAGCGTGATTTTTCACACTTTCTTGGTGAGAAGGTGTCGCGCTACGGCGCTTCGGCCTGACAGAGCATGCCAAGCGAGGGTCGCATTCAAGATTCTGCATCTCCTCCCCGCGACCTGCTTCGGCAACCGGACCCGCACCCACACGATATTGCATAAACGCTTCCCTTCGGATCTTCGGTCCCCCTTTTTGGGTTGACATCTGACCCAAAGTATGGATACTTGGGTTATATGTCTACCCAAAGGCGGGGAGGGCTCCTTCATGCACCGGCGAAAGCGTAAATCGAGTGACTTCGCTGCGGAGATACATGCGCATCTCGAACACGAGACGGAGCGGCTGAAGGAGCAGGGCCTGAATGAAGAAGAAGCCCGCGCCGCGGCGCGGCGTGCCTTCGGCAATGTCACCCAGGCTCAAGAGCGCTTCTTCGAATCGGGCCGCTGGCCCTGGTGGGACCACTTTGTGCAAGACCTCCGCTTCAGCCTGCGCACGCTGCGCAAGAACCCGGCATTTACTGTCATTGCGGTGCTGACGCTGGCTCTCGGAATCGGCGCGAACACAGCGATCTTCAGCCTGCTGAATGCCGTGCTGCTGCGGCCGTTACCCGTCGAGAAACCGGAAGAATTGGTGCTGCTGGGTCGGGGGAGAGCCGCCGGAAGCGCGGGCGATTTCGCCGATACCGAGCTCTATTCGTATCCTTTCTATCGCCAGGTCCTGCAGAAGAACCAGGTATTCCGCGGGGCGAGCGCCATTCTGAGTCTTCCACTAGGGATGCACGGCCTGGTGGCGGGTAGAACCGAACTGGAGTTGCTGCATGTGCAATTGGTCTCGGGCTCCTATTTTCATTTGCTGGGGGTGAAGCCTCTGCTGGGACGCTCGCTCGCGGAGGCTGAAGACGAGCCTGCTGGCGGGCATCCGGTGGCTATGGTCAGCTACTCCTGGTGGGATGAAAGGTCCGGCCGCGACCCTGCCATCGCCGGCAAGACGGTGACCTTCGGCTCCACCGTTTACACCATCGTCGGCGTCACCCCTCCCGGTTTCTTCGGAACAGCCGTCGGCCAATCGCCCGACGTATGGATTCCCCTCTCGATGGAGAAGCAGGTATCGCCCGGCTGGAACGGCCTGGACGATAAATGGTTCCAGTCACTTTACATTCTCGGCCGGCTGAAGAGAGGCGTTACGATCGGGCAAGCTCAAGCCCAGGTCAACCTCCTCGCTAATCAGATCTGGCGCGATTACGCCGGTTCGACCCTTACCAAGCAGCAACAGGACGACCTTCGGCGCGCTCAGATCGAACTGACTTCTATAGAACACGGACTCCCGCACATTCGCTACGGCGCCGAAACACCGCTAGAAATCCTGATGGCCGTCGTGGGACTGGTTTTGCTGATCGTCTGCGCCAACCTTGCGAACCTCCTGCTGGCGCGCGCCACGACGCGCGAGCGCGAGATCGCGGTGCGCATGTCGCTCGGAGCCGGCCGGGGGCGACTGGTTCGCCAACTGCTTACCGAGAGCCTGGTGCTCGCCCTCTCAGGCGCGGCATTGGGAATGCTGTTTGCCGGGTGGGCCGGCAAAGTGCTCGTCGCCATGGTTCCACACGGTGACGAACCCTTACTGCTGAACGTGGCTCCGGACGCGCGTGTGCTGGGCTTTACTCTCCTCGTCTCACTGGCCACGGCGCTTCTCTGCGGGCTTGCCCCGGCCCTGCGCGCCACCCGCGTCGCCTTGGGATCGTCGCTCAAGGAAGCCAGAGGCTCAGTGGCTGCAGCCAGTCGCACGCGGCTGGCAAAGGCTTTGATCGTTTCGCAGGTGGCGCTCTCACTGGTGCTCTTGATCGGCGCCGGCCTGTTCCTTCGTACCTTGGTGAACCTCTCGAACGTTGACACGGGATTCAACAAGGAAAACGTCCTGCTGTTTGGGATCGACGCGCCCGCAGTCGGCTACAAAGAGGACGCGCGCCTGGTGGCTTTGTACCAGCAAATCGAGCAGCGGGTCAGCGCCCTTCCCGGAGTCCGCGCCGCCAGCATTTCCTTTTTCACCTTTGATCAAGGCGAGTGGACCAGTCCGGTCTCCGTGGTCGGGCGCTCTCCGACGCCCCAGGATGACATGATGGTCACCCACAACGTGGTCGGCCCCGGCTATTTCCGGACGATGGGAATCCCGCTTCTGCTCGGTCGCGCCTTTGGCCAGCGGGATACCGGCGCCTCCCCCAAAGTCGCGATCATTAATGAGACCTTCGCCCGCTGGCGTCTTCCCGGCGGGTCGCCGATTGGGAAGCACTTCGGGCTAGGAGCCGACCCCAAACACAGCAACGACATTGAGGTGGTCGGAGTGGTGAAAGACGCCAAGTACCAGGATTTAGGCGAGCGCCCGTTCCCGGCCGCTTATTACCCCTACACCCAGCACGTTCAATATCTGAGCGATTTCGAGGTTCGTTATTCGGGAAACCCCGAGGCGATGGTCGCAGAGGTTCGACAGGCTGTCTCCCAAATCGACCGTAGCCTGCCGCTCGCTTATACAGGGACTTTGGTTGAGCAGGTGGACCGTTCCCTGACAGGTCAGAGTTTGATGGCGCGGCTTTCCACTTGCTTTGGCATGCTCGCGGCTTTCCTGGCCTGCATCGGCATTTATGGGCTCGCCGCGTACGCCGTGACGCGGCGGACGAACGAAATCGGCATCCGCATGGCCCTCGGAGCGGAAGCCTCCGGCGTCCTCTGGATGGTCATGCGAGAGAGTTTGACTTTGGCGGCACTGGGCGTGGCGATCGGAATCCCAGTATCTCTTGCCGCTACCCGCCTGATTGAAAGTGTATTGTTTGGCCTCAAGGGAACCGATCCGGCCACCGTTGCCTTGGCTGGCCTGGTGATGATTGCTGTCGCCGCACTGGCCGCCTACCTGCCGGCCCGTCGCGCCTCCAAGGTCGATCCCATGGTTGCGCTGCGGTACGAATAAAGCTGTGCGTGGCAGCGACCACCGTGAACCCTTCGCTTGTCATTCTGAGCGGAGCGAAGAATCTCGGCAGTCCCCTCGGGGTGAATCAGCGAAGGTAGGCGCAGGTGGTTGTCGTTCGACAAACTGCGAACAGTTGCGGGGATCCTTCGCGTCGCTCAGGATGACAGATTGCTAGGCGGGTGTGCCATCACTTCAGTGCGTTGACCAGATCCCCGCTGAGTGCAGTTGGGCACCAGTATTTCTCAATATGCTCGATGACCATTTCGGTTCCTTCCGCGTGCGAGACGTGGGGGCGCGAGCGGGGATTGTACATGGCGTCGGTAAGATCGCGAACCAACACGCAAGTGATGCCCCAATTGGTCATCTGTTTAATGGCGAACGTGCGATTCAAGATGCACATGTTGGCATGCACGCCCATGATGAGAAGATTCTTGATGCCCTTCTGTTCGAGGAGGCTGTAAATCTCCTCGCCTTTGTCGGAGATTACATCGTTCGGCTTGATTGAAAGCAACGGGTTCTCGCGCGTCCAGGCTTGATGCTCCTTGTCGCCCGGGGTGTCGCAACCCCCGTCGGAATCGTCGATGGGCAATGCCGGCGAAGTCAGGCCCAGACTCACGGGAGGGGTCACGGGTGTGAGGTCCTGCATCACGCGCCGCTGCGGGTAGTCTTTGTAGAATTCCATCGTCTCCGAAGGCGCATGAACGATCAGAATTCCGGCGGTCCGGCACGCCTCCAGAACCGGCTCCATTCTGTGCGCCAACTCGTTGACCCGTCGAGTCGCGCCGGCACACCAGTGGTTCTCCCACATGTCGCAGATGACGATCGCGGTTTCCCGGGTTGAGAACTCGCGCTCGAATCGAGCCGCTTCCCAGGCGCTGCTTCCCTTGAAAGGCTGCACTTGGGTCCTGAGCGGCACGCGAAAGCGCCCACCTTGGGATGCGGAATCCGCCGACCGCAGCACGGGCTGGGGAAGTAAGCATAGCAGCGCGAACATCACAATCCATCCTTCCACGTCAGCCCATCTTGTCTTGTACATTTTAGATTCCCCTCGGAGTTCCTGAATTCTAGCCCCAAATGATCCGCCAGCGCAAGGACTATGCGCGAACCAGAGGCGCGCCTGTCGAGATTCAAATCTCAAGGTGCAGTTCTCGTTGACAGCGGCTGCCGCGTTCACTAGACTCGTGTCTGGAAGGGCTTAACAGCACAACTCAGACCGGTCCCTTGAGGTAGGAGGATGAGCCGCAGGGTCGCCACCACATCGAGACGCGCATTCTGCGCCTCGCTGACTCGAAAAACCACGGTGGCGCGCACGTCCCGCCGAACTTTGGCGGGATGTAGGCGCCCTCCGGACAGGGGCCGAGACATGCCAAACTACGGTCACGTCTGCGCCACCCATGACTGCTTTTCATGGGGTTTCGCAGGCTGAAGGCCCATGGGGGCAGAATCTCGTTTTGGCGTGCGCGGCTTTGCCGCGCCTTTCTCCCTGATCTGTGCTGGCGAATAATCCACGGCCCGCAAGGCCGGAGTTAATCGAGGAGGTGCACATATGATCGTTCGACGGCGCAGTTTTCTACAGTCCATTGCGAGTGCGTCTGGAGCGGCACTTTTGGGGAGCGGAGCGGCGTGGCCGAAGACAAGCCAAAACGCTCCTGCAGCTTCGCCTGACTTGACGATATCGCCAAAAGCTTCTGGGATTGAGCACGTCGTGGTCGTCACCATGGAGAATCGCAGCTTCGATCATTTCCTCGGGTGGTTCCCGAACGCGGATACCCGGCAAGACGCCTCGTATCCCGTTTCGAACGACGGCATGCAGAGCACCTATCCGCTCGAGCCGGACTACCAGGGCTGCGGCCATCCCAACCCCGACCATTCCTATTCCGGAGAGCGGATCGATTACAACGGCGGCGCCATGAACGGCTGGCTTCTGAACTCCAGCAATGACAAGTACAGCGTGGGTTTTTACCAGGAAGCGGACATCCCTTTCTTGGCAGCCGTGGCGCAAAACTATCTTACCCTCGATCATTACTTCTCGTCGATGATGGGTCCGACCTTCCCGAACCGGCTTTTCCTCTGGGCGGCGCAAACTGACCGGCTGGACGACAGCCTCACTCTCACGTCTTTGCCGACCATTTTTGATCGTCTGGCCGCTGCCCACGTGAACCATGGGTACTACTTCAATAACGCGCCCTTCCTGGCGCTTTGGGGGCTGAAATATCTGCTCGTCACACACACCTATGCTGATTTTCTGGCCGCTGCTGCAGGCGGCACGCTTCCTGCGGTCTCGTTCGTTGACCCGCGCTTCACAATCCTCGACGACGATACCGGCAACGACGATGAACCCCACACCGACATCCGTCGCGGCGACGCCTTCCTTGCCGAGACCTTCCGGGCCGTAACCAGCGGCCCGGCATGGAAGTCGACGGTATTGATTATGACTTTCGACGAGTGTGGCGGCTTCTTCGATCACGTCGCGCCGCCGCGCGCCGCCTCTCCCGCAAATAGCCCGGACACGGATTTGCAGGGCGGAAAAGCGCTTCTGGGCGTGAGGGTGCCGACCGTCGTAGCGTCGCCGTGGACTCTTGGAAACCCGTCCAATCCAGCGGTCAACACCACGGTCTTCGATCACACGTCGATTCTGAAGCTGATCGAATGGCGCTGGGGACTCGCGCCGTTGACCGCGCGGGACGCCTCGAGTGACATCGGGAACCTCGCCACGGTTCTCAACCTTGCACAGGCAAACACCCAGGTCCCCGCACTGCCTCGCCCGGCTGCCCCGTCGCCGAGCCCGTGCTTCCTCAGTGAACTTTTCAGGCAGGGCGTGCCGACGTCGAGGGAGTCGTCCTGGTCGAAGTTGGCCCATTCCGACCTCATGAGGGGGTGGGAAGGGAAAGCTGTGGTCCAATAGTAGGCGGGCTTCAATAAGCGGCGCACGGATCGTTGCGTGCGTATGCGCCACTTTCAAAATCGTGTCATCCTGAGCCCGTTCGCTGTCACCCTGAGCGCAGCGAAGGGTCTGCAGTTTGCCCGCTCAGGGTAAACTTCGCGAAGGATCTGCAGTTCGCCGAGCATCGTGAAATCAAGAAAATGCAGATCCTTCGTCGCCTTCGGCTCCTCAGGATGACAGCGTACTGAGAATGAGAGGGGCACCCGAGTCCAGGCGGCAGGGCCGTCAGTCTTTCTACCCGCTGATGGTGTGACTGGCAAGGGTGACAGTTACAGTGTCGTCCGGCGTCTTGGTAGTTCCGCCGTCGGATTGCGGGTGATACTCGATGGTCAACGTCTGCGCGTTCACCACGATGCGCAGGTAACCGTAATCGCTATCGTCGTAGCTCTCAAGCGTCAAGGTGCTGTCAACCGGATACGGCGTACGATAGGCTGAACTCATTTTAACCAGCGGCGCGTGGCCGCCGCAACCGGCCACTGCGTAAGGAATCTGATAATTATTCACGACCCGCGTGAAGCGCTGGTAATTGTGCACGTGGCCGGAAAGCACCGCGTGCGGCCAGACGCCCGCCGCCGTGCATGCACTGTCGATATCCTGCAGCATCAGCGGGCTGCCGCCGTGCTCCGACCCTCCCGTAAAAGGCGGGTGGTGCGTGGCGATGATCACGGCGCCCGTGTAGTTGTCGCTTTTCACGCGCTCCAGGGCTGTTGTCAGAAACGTGATCTGCCGCTGGTCGAGCTTCGGATAGGTTCCGCTCTGATCGGAAATGACGCCGGGATCCTCCAGAACGTTTGTATAAACACCCAGAATTCGCACAAACGGCGCATCGAACGTGTAGTAAACACCAGGCTGCGTCATGGTGGTGCGCACCAGAGCGCCGGCGTCAGGCGAAGGAACCGGCGAGGCCGTGCAGAAATTCGCAAGGTAAGCAGCGAGGCTGGCGGCCGGATCGCCCGGGTAGACAATGCCGTCGTGGTTTCCGGGAATTCCGATGATCGGCGCCGGATACAGCCGGTAAGGCTCGTAGAACTGGTCGTAGTAATAGGTTGCCTCGCCAAAGTAATAGACCAGATCCCCGAGATGATAAAAGAACGAGGGGACATCGGCGGGGTTCGTCTCCGTGAAGTCGGAAACCATCTTGTCGGCAACCAGGGACTGCGTGGCAGGCCCTTCCGCGCTGCCTGTGTCGCCGACCGCGTGAAAGACGATTTGCCCAGACTGTTGAATCGACTGTGTAAGGCTCGCTCCCTGGCTTCCGTAGACGGTTTCGAGCGTCAGGATTGGCTCTGCCCCGGAAGCGGGGGGCTGCGGAACAGGCTGCACGCCTGCCACGTCCGGCTCCTTCTGGTCGGTGACGGGATCTTTGAAGCCTGTAGGGTCGGGAGAAGGCGTAGGCTGCGCGAACACCGGTTGCCCGCTGCCCGGCGCTGAAGTCGCCCTGCCGCCTAATCTACTCGCGCCGGACATGCCACCCGGAAGGGGAACGATGCGTTTAGCCATTGGCCGCCTCCTCGAGCCACGGAAGCTCTCTGCGCTGGATTGTGAAATTGTCGATCTATGCCCTGAAACACGTATGATAACACGCCCCAGCGCGCTCGCCCCCGAACCGTGACGTGAAAATGTGTGAAGAAAACCGCGATGTGTCATCCTGAGCGAAGCGAAGGATCTCAGCAGTTTCTCCTTAATCGTTCAATCACAGGAAACTGCGGAGGTTTTTCGCTGCTTTGAAAACAGCCGTTGTAGGGGCGGTCCTTGTGGCCGCCCTCGGGCAACCACAAGGGGTGCCCCTACGTGCGAGGAACGACATTTTCATGGTTTCCGGGTGCCCGTCGGCCGACGGGCATGAGCGACTGCCATGAAGACACCGGACCAGGACCCCCTCGCCCGGCCCGGGCCCAGCAAACGCTACCTTTTGACACGGACGACGTTGGAGTAGGCGGATTCGCCAGCGCCGTTGAGCGCTCGAACCCGGTAGGACGCAGCCTCGCCGCCCGGCAGATGACTGTCGTCGTATGCATTCGCACCTGCCGGCAGCTTTGCGAGGCGCTCCCAGCGGCCCTGAGCGCCCCTGCGCCGTTCCACGGCAATGGCGGTTGCGTCTCCACCGTGGGTCTGCCAGGCGAGCTTCACGGACTCGCTTTCCACCCTGGCCGTCAGTGAGCTGGGGCTTTCCGGCAGCACCGGCCAGTCGAAATAGCTGGCGTCGACGATGGCCTGCACGCTATCGAGCAGCGGAACTTTTTCAAGTGTGTCGCGCGTCCCCGCCTTCCATTCGAGCGGCTTGACGTCCCCGCTATAGACACTGGCCAGCACCGGATGTTCGATGCCAGTGTTTTTCAAAATAAGGGTCACATATTTGGGAACGTAGTTGTTGCGTGGCCAACTATGCGCCGCCAGCCAGAATCCGACTGCGGCCTTACCTTTGGGCGAGCGAAAGCCATAAGCGAGCACGGGCGCTCCGAAATCCGCCTGAATGCTCGTAAAGTCCGGACTGGAGATTTCGATCGAGGTATCGTGTTCGGTGTCGGAGAACAGGGCATCCAGATTCTGGATGTCGGCGTAGACGCGCCGGGGCGTGAAGTCGGCGGGCTTGAACATCATCCCGTGAATGATCCCGAAGTTGTCGCCCTCGCTGCTGCTCGTATCGTTGATAAGCTCCCAAACCCAGGATGCAACCCCGTTCGCCCAGTTGTACAGCATCAGGCGCGGAACGTATTTCGCCTGCACCGTTTCGTCGTTGCCGCGGGGAAGATCGGGTATGCTGTTGAACTCGTCATCCCAGAACACGATGTCAGAACGAATGCCGGGATAATTGCGGACCGCCTCGCGAAGCGCCTTGGGCGTCAAGGGGCCGAAGGCGCCATAGTCCATGGACTCCGGAGGCGTGTTTTCCGCGTAGCCCCCGGGGTAGGTGTGGTAGGCAAAGACGTCGAGGCCGGAAGCGCACTGGCAGGCATCCAGCGCCGCCCGCGCGAAATCCGCGGAGAGCGTGGCTTGCCCGCCGTAAACCAGCTTGGCCTGCGGATCGGTTTCGCGCACCGCTTTCACAAAGGCGCCCAACAAACGGCCGTATTCCTCCGCGCTGGGATCCGGATTCCAATAGGAGCCGTCCTGCTCGTTCCAGAGCGCGTAGTACTGGATGCGGCCGCGAAAATGGCTGACCATCCAGCGGGTGTAACGAATGAAGGCGGCAATCTGATCCGGCGTCTTGGGCGGCCAGAATACCGAGTAGAGATTCCGATCCGGATTGTGGACGCTGGCCGGCGTGGGAGTGATGGCGTCAGGCAGCCGGCCCGCCGGCGAGGTGTACATGGGGTTGCCGTAAAGCAGTTGCAACTGCACCTTGACGCCGTTGTCAACCAGCGAATCCACATAATCGTCGAGTTCAGGCAAGGAACTGAACTCCCCGCGCTTCTGCTCGATCCAGTCCCAGCCCGTGATGTCCGAGGTGTCCTCGTACTGCCCGATCCGGGCCCACTTCAGGCCGGCGTCGAACATGCTCGTCCACCACCAGCGATTCCAGGGAATGTAGGGATCGCGCGGCAGGCTGGTGTTCACGCCTCCCAATCCGTTCCCAATCTGTGAAGAACGCTTGGGAGGAATGCGCTCCGGCACGCGTTCGTTTCCCTGGCCGCCGCGCGCGCCTGTGGCCATGACTCCCAGCAGGATCAGTGCGGCTGCGATGCACATCGCTCTGCGGCCAGCGCTGCACCTGACTATGGCGAATTCGTTTTCCGTCATTCCTCACCTCGTCGAATGCGTGATATTGAAGTCGATGCGTCTCGACGAGTTTACATCAGACGGTTCGACGATGAAAACCAAATCGCCCCAGCCGGTAGCGCGGAGGCGGACGCCGTTTGCGCTCCTCCTCGGTTCGTCCGTGAACACGAGAAGAGCCGCAGAGGAATCCGCCGGCTGAGAGATGCCTCTGCGCTAGATGCTCCGCTCAGAATGACATGTCATCCTGAGTGAAGCGAGGCACCTGCTCCGCGCTTGCGTCGCAGGATTCGCAGCGCAAGCGCGGTCGCGCCGCCCGACGTCGTCACGCCTGCCACGGCTAGCGCTGCGTTCGCCAGGCACATAGGACATAACATCGCCCGCCTGCCTGGCCGCTCGACCCGCGGAAGGTAGCGCGGACCTCCGATTTTGCGGCCCGCGGTGAGGATACAAGAGGGCCAATCGCCGTTCCGCGCGTGAGAAGGGCCGCAGACCGCAAAATCGGCGGTCTGCGCTACCCCCTACTTTTTCTACGCGCGCTGTTTCGCCCGTTCGTGGATGTGCTTCCCCCCCTCGCCGACCCCTTGCGAAAGTCGTCGGAAAATCCCGAAGCCACTAACCTTGCGGCGGCCAGCACTTTGGTACTGTTGCCGCATTGGTAATTTCAGCGCGACTATTAGGGGTCGCACGATCGCCATTGCAGTTCGTTCAAAAGTTACGTAAGATTTCCGTTTTGTCTGACCCGCGACAATGCTGCGAGAGGTAATCATGACACCCTTTTCCGAGGTTCTTGTTAATCAGCTAAATGAGTTAGAGAAGAGCTTCAAGGCTCTGGCACAGCGCCTCCGGGAGACCGCCGAATCGCTGGAGGGTGTGGGACGCCCCGTGCCTCAAGGGCTGCTTCGCGAACTTACGAACTCCACCCAACAGCTTGAGGAGATCAAGCGGGTGGTGATCAAGCTCTCGGAGTCCGTTGCCGGGCTTCCTCCCACGCCCGAGCTTGGCTCGATCAAGGACCTGCGGTTGTTCATGGAGTCTGTTTCGAGCACTCTCGAAGCACAAACTGCACACCGCATCAACCAGCAAACGGCGTGCGCCGTTTTGGAAAAGATCCTCACCATCACCCACGTCGACGGCACTGAGTTTGCCCCCCTGGTTCAGTGCCAGGAAGAAGCGCGAACGCTACGCGACCGGATTGCGGAGACAGTTTGGCCCGGCCAACATCCGGATACCGAGGCCCTGGTCGGCGGGAAGCACATCTTTTCGGAGTTAGTGAAATTCGTCAGCTCCCACGACGAGCTGGACGATGAGGAGTGGGAACGCCTGCAGAACCTCGTGAGTAGCACTCTCGGCAAGCCTTTGGGGCTTGCCGCTTCGCGGGGAAAACTCATCCTATCTTCCTCTGCCCCTTCTGCACCGCACGCCCCGGTATCTGTGACCCAAGCGGCGACTGCGGCGGCGCCAAAAGAAGAGCCAGCAGCTCTCGAGGACAGGGTGGAGGATGTCGTCCCTGCGGCCGCCATTGAAAATCAGGTTGAGGAAACCAACGGAGAAGAGGCCTCAGACCTCGCCGGCGTGACGGCTGATTCGCCTGCTCCGGCTCCGACCGTAGCGGCTGTCGAGGCTGTCGCGGAGCCAGGCGATCCTGAGGCTTCAGGCGGGCCTGCACCTGAACCCGTTGGGCCATCCAGTCCCAGCGAGACGACATCCACGGAAAAACTCCGAACCTCTGCGGGCCCGGACTTATCTGGAACCGTGGCCACGGAAACGACGTTTGAGGGCACGATCGACGACATCAGGTACATGCTGGTGCTGGACCTGATCGATGGCAAGGGCGTGGCGAGGCTCCTTTCAAACAAGATTACCGCTGCTTCGAATGCCGCCCTCGGCGGAGACACGGAAAGGGCCGAAAAACTCTTAAAGGCTTTTATCGACGAGGTCAACACCCAGACGGGAAAACATATCTCTGGAGCCGCGCCTCAACTGCTTCTGAAAGATGCAAATGGCCTGCTGAGTCAACTCCTGGCCTGAGTTTTCCGTTCCTTTAAGAAATCAGCCCGTCAGCGCAGAGATCCTTCGCTGCGCTCAGGATGAAACGTTCCGAATTTCTTCGCAGCTTCCAAGCCGTGGGTTGGGGGCTGCACCCTGACCCATCCCCCGCCAGTCCCCCGAGGGGGAGGGGTGCCTCGGCCATAAACCCCTTACTTAAGTACTGTTGAGTACTAGTACCCCTGGTGGATAGAATTCAGAGCTTCTAGCGGAAGTGCGGGAGGTGAACACCACCCGTGTCCATTATGGCAAATCCTCGGACCGCGCCACCCCCGGCCAAAGCGGCCCTGTCTTGCCCTCGCAGTCTTTGCTTCAAGCTTCTGCCGGCGGCGATTTCTTGCGTCGCAGTCATTTCAGGGACTGGCGCGGAAACCGGAGCATTCGTGGCCCGTAATTCCCCCCTGGGCGGTTGCATGTGAGAAGAGTGAGCACCGGCAAAAGCTGCTACGGATTACTCGCGGGCATGGGATTGATGCTCTTGCTGAGTGGCGTGCCGGCGCAGGGGCTCGGCGTAGCGCAGACGCAACCGCCGCCCGAAGCGCTGCCGCTCCCGAGCCAGCCACCGGGACAGGAACCTCAGGCGCCGACGGAGCCGGGCCAGTCGGAGCTCCTGCACGTGCTTGTGGGCCAGCCGCTGGAAGTAAGCTCGCCGTCGGCTATCAAGCGCTTCTCAGTCTCGAGCCCCGGCATTATCGACGCCACGCTCGAGAATCCCAACCAGGTTCGAATCGACGGCAAGACGCCGGGCGGCGTCTCGCTGGTGCTGCAGGATGAGAGCGGCCAGTCCCAGATCTTTTACGTCTACGTAGAGGCCAAGGACGGCAGCTTGGCCGCACCGCTGCCGGAACCGTCGCCCGACAATCCCGCACCCACGCAATTGGAGAAAAAGACAACCTGGCTTGGCTGGGCAGTCGTCGCCTCGCTTGTTTTGCTGGCGGGGGCCCTCTTCAAAGTTCGGCGGCCGCGGGAATCTTACAAACTTGACCTCCGATTGCCGACCCCGGTTCCCCCTGACAGCAGCGAGCCGGCCGTAACGCCGCCCGGCATTGTGCCCGCGGAGGAAAGCTTGCGGTCGGAGACCGTCGCCTGCGCTGCGACGAAGCAAGCGGAGGATCCGGAAAGCCTGCGCCGGGAATTGGTGGAGCAGTGGTCGCGGCAGTTCACCACGGAAGCCGTGGCAGCAATGGCGGCCCTGCGGGAGGAGATCAGGAATTCGAGTAAAGCGCTCGAGGAGAGCGAGCAGCGACTGACCTGCCTGGCGGAAGCTACGGTGGGTTCACTTCGCGACGCTACGCAGCAGGAGCTCACAACCAAGATGGCGCTGGCCTTGCAGGAGCACGCGCGCGAGACGAACCAGGCAACGATTGCGGAGCTCGAATCCATTAAGATCGCCGCCGGCGAGGCGGTGGCGAAAATCGAGGCGGAGGAGGAAAAGAGGGAGGCCGGTTTGGCAGCTCGAGCCCGCGAGGCGGAAGAACGCCTGGCGGGCGTGTCTGTTGCGCTGGAGGCGGTGGAGGGGCGAC
>Ga0335078_10009423_pt1 | contig 14478 bp, 12 predicted proteins | sample Lox_Sample_32_FD_206711 | JGI IMG/M metagenome (GOLD analysis project Ga0335078, IMG submission 206711) | Soil microbial communities from Loxahatchee National Wildlife Refuge, Florida, United States - Lox_Sample_3.2 | ecosystem: Environmental > Terrestrial > Soil > Wetlands | place: USA...
ACCGCGGCCCGAGCACCCACGGGTGCGCGAAGTACTCCACGCCGGGGATCCCCATCTTCACCACCGGGTCGGCGAAGAACGCGTCGTCGGCCGCCACGATCAGGTCGCACACCCAGGCCAGCATCAGCCCGCCGGCGATGCACGCCCCCTGCACCATCGCGATCAAAGGTTTCGGCATCTCCCGCCAGCGGCGGCACATGCCGAGGTAGACCTCCATCTCGCGGGCGTACCTGGCGTCGGCGCCTTCCCGGCCCACGTGGTCCCACCACAGCACGGCCTCGCGGTCGAAGGACTTGTCCGCGTCCCGCTCCGGGGTGCCGATGTCGTGGCCGGCACAGAAGTGCTTGCCCGCCCCGGCCAGCACGATCACCGCGACCTCGTCGTCGTTCACGGCCCGCGCGAAGGCGGCGTCCAGCGCGTAGGTCATCGCGGAGTTCTGCGCGTTGGCGTACTGCGGCCGGTTCAGCGTGACCAGCGCGACGCGGCCGCGCACCTCATACAGAACCTCGTCCGCCATCAGGATTCCTCCCGCAAAAGTCGCTTCAGGACCTTGCCCGACGGGTTCCGCGGCAGGCTGTCGCGGAACTCCACCGTCCGGGGCACCTTGTAGTTGGCCAGCCGCCCCCGGCAGAAGGCCAGCACGTCCGCCTCGGCCAGCACGTGTCCCGGCCGGGTCACCAGGTAGGCCTTGCCGACCTCGCCGAGCCGCGGGTCGGGCACGCCGACGACGGCCGACTCGGCGACGCCGTCCAGCCGGGCCAGCACCTGCTCCACCTCGGCGGGGTACACGTTGAAGCCGCCGCAGATGTACATGTCCTTGATCCGGCCGGTGATGGTCAGGTACCCGGCCGCGTCCAGCCGCCCGGCGTCGCCGGTGTGCAGCCAGCCGTCCGCGTCGACGGCGGCCTTGGTGGCGTCCGGGTCGTCGAGGTAGCCGAGCATCATGTTCGGCCCGCGGAGCAGGATCTCCCCGTCAGCGGCGATCGTCACCTCGAACCCGGCCGCCGCCCGCCCCGAGGTGGCCGCCACGGTCCCGGCCGCGTCCCCCGGCCGGCACATCGTCGCCACTACGGCCTCGGTCAGCCCGTACGCGGTGAGCACGGTCTCGAAGCCGAGCTCGCGCCGCATCCGCTCGATCAGCGCGACCGGCACGTCCGCCGCGCCGGTGACCGCGAGCCGCAGGCTGGACAGGTCCCAATCAGCGCGCCCGGGGTGGTCCAGGATCGACACGTAGATCGTCGGCGCCCCGGGGAACACGGTGATCCGCTCGGCCTGCACCAGCCGCATCGCGCCGGCCGCGTCGAAGACCGCCTGCGGGACCAGGGCCGCCCCGCTGACCAGGCAGGCCAGGATGCCCGCCTTGAAGCCGAACGTGTGGAAGAACGGGTTCACCACCAGGTACCGGTCAGCCGGCCCGAGGCCAGCACACGATGCCCAGGCCCGGGCCACGCCCAGCGACCGCTCGTGCGAGGTCATCGCGCCCTTGCTCCGCCCGGTCGTCCCGGAGGTGAACATGATGTCGCTGACGTCCCCCGGCCGCACCTCCGCCGCCCGCCGCCGCGCCTGGACCAGGGAACCCGGAATCGACGCCCGCGAGAACGCCGCCCAGTCCTCGGGCATCCGCACCACCAGGCCGAGCCGGTCCAGGTCCCCGCCCGCCGCGGAGGCCGCCTCCCGCAGCGCCCCCAGCCGGTCCACGCCCAGGAAGTCCCCGGCCGCGAACAGCGCCCGCGCCCCGCTGCGGCTGATCACGTCCAGCGCCTCCGGCCCGGTGAACCGCGTGCTCACCGGGACCAGCACGCCGCCCGCGCCCAGCGCGCCCAGCGCCGCCAGCACCCAGTGGCGGTCATTGGGCCCCCAGACGGCCACCCGGTCACCCGGATTCAGCCCCGCCGAGATCAGCGAGGCGGCGACGCCCTCGGCTTGCTCGGCGACCGAACGGTAGCTCAGCCGGGGCCCACCGGGCTCAGCCAGCGCCGTCGCCTCCCCGAACTCCCTCGCCGCCCGCGCCACCGCCGCCGGGATCGTCAGCTCCACCGAAGCCTCCCGAACTAGCAAGCAAGTGCTTGGTAGGTTTACCCTACGCACCAGGAGCAGCCGCCGGCCAGAGCCCATACCAAGGGGAGGAGCCCGGTGCGGTTCACGCCGCAGGACGAGGAGTTCCGCCAGAACGTGCGGCAATGGCTGAACGCCAGCCTGACCGGTGAGTTCGCCGGGCTGCGCGGCGCCGGCGGCCCGGGCCGCGAGCACGAGCGGCCCGCCGGCCGGCTGGCCTGGCACCGGCACCTGGCCGCCGCGGGCTGGACCTGCCTGGGCTGGCCGGCCGAACACGGCGGCCGCGGCGCCACCCTGGCCCAGCAGGTCATCTTCCACGAGGAGTACGCCCGGGCCGGCGCGCCGGCCCGGGTCTCCATCGTGGGCGAGGAACTGCTCGGGCCGACGCTGATCGCCTTCGGCACGCCCGAGCAGAAAAAGCGCTTCCTGCCGCCGATCAAGGCCGTGACCGAACTGTGGTGCCAGGGCTACTCCGAGCCCGGCGCCGGCTCCGACCTGGCCAGCGTCTCCACCAAGGCCACGCTGGACGAAGACCAGTGGGTGGTCACTGGCCAGAAGGTGTGGACGTCCGGGGCTCACGAGGCCGGCTGGTGCTTCGTGCTGGCCCGGACCGAACCGGGCTCCAGCCGCGGGCAGGGCCTGTCCTACCTGCTGGTGCCGATGGGCCAGTCGGAGGTCACGGTGCGCCCGATCAGGCAGCTGACCGGCACCTCGGAGTTCAACGAGGTCTTCTTCGACGGCGCGCGCACGGCCGCGGAGAACGTGGTCGGCGAGCCGGGCGACGGCTGGCGGATCGCCAAGGCCACGCTGGCCATCGAGCGCGGCGCGGCCATGCTCGGCCAGCAGGTCGGCTTCCGCCGCGAGCTGGCCGACCTGCTCGCCCTGGCCCGGCAGACCGAGGCGGGCCAGGATCCCCTCCTGCGCGACCGGCTCGCCCGGGCCTGGATCGGCCTGGAGGTCGTCCGCGCCTACGCCCTGGACACCCTGGACGGCGACGAACCCGAAAGCCCCGCCGAGGCCTCGGTGCTGAAGATCCTGTGGTCCCGCTGGCACCAGGGCCTCGGCGAGCTGGCCATGGACGTCCTCGGCGCCCCCTCGGTCATGGGCTCTGCTGCCCCGGGGGGACGACTGTGCCCGCCCCCGGGGGGAATCCATCCCCCCGGACCCCCCTGGCAGACCCCCCCGGAGGGGGATGACCCCTACGACCGGTGGCAGCAGCTGTTCCTGTTCAGCCGGGCCGACACGATCTACGGCGGCTCCGACGAGATCCAGCGCAACATCATCGCCTCCCGCATCCTGCCCCGCCACGACCAGCCGGGCGAGGCCCGCCCGTGACGCCGCCGGAAGGCCACGGCCTGCTGGACGGCAAGGTGGTCGTCATCACCGCGGCGGCCGGCACCGGCATCGGCTCCGCCGCCGCCCGCCGCTGCCTGGCGGAGGGTGCCCAGGTGATGATCAGCGACCAGCACGAGCGGCGGCTGGCGCAGACCCGGGAAGAACTCGGCCGCGAGCACGGCGAGCGGGTGGCCGCGCTGCCCTGCGACGTCACCGACGAGGCGCAGGTCGAGGCGCTGATCGGGGGCGCGGCCGGGCGCTTCGGCCGGATCGACGTGATGATCAACAATGCCGGGCTCGGCGGCACCGCCCCCATCACCGAGATGACCGACGAGCAGTGGCTGCGGGTGCTCGACGTCACCCTCAACGGCACGTTCCGCTGCACCCGGGCGGCGCTGCGCCGGATGGTCGCCCAGGGGCACGGGGGAGCGGTGGTCAACAACGCCTCGGTGCTCGGCTGGCGCGCGCAGCCGGGCCAGGCGCACTACGCCGCGGCCAAGGCCGGCGTGATGGCCTTCACCCGGTGCGCCGCCCTGGACGTCGCCGCGCACGGCATCCGGGTCAACGCCGTCGCGCCCAGCCTGGCCATCCATCCCTTCCTGGCCAAGGTGACCAGCGAGGACCTGCTCGCCGAGCTGGCCGCCCGCGAGCCGTTCGGCCGCGCCGCGCAGCCCTGGGAGGTGGCCACCGTCATGGTCTTCCTGGCCAGCGACTATGCCAGCTACCTGACCGGCGAGGTCATCTCCGTCAGCGCCCAGCATCCCTGAGCGCCGCGCCCCGGCTCAGAGCCGTTCGATGATCGTGGCGGTCGCCATCGCGCCGCCGGCGCACATCGTGATCAGCGCCGTGCCCGCGCCGCGCCGCTCGAGTTCGTGCAGCGCGGTGGTGAGCAGCCGGGCGCCGGTGCTGCCGACCGGGTGGCCGAGGGCGATGGCGCCGCCGTTGACGTTGACCCGGTCCGGGTCGGGCCCGTGCACCGCCATCCAGGACAGCACCACCGACGCGAACGCCTCGTTGACCTCGAACAGGTCGATGTCGCCGATGGTCATGCCGCTGCGGGCCAGCACCCGTTCGGTCGCCTGGACCGGGCCGTCCAGGTGGTAGTAGGGCTCGGCGCCGATCAGGCACTGCGCGAGGATCCGCGCCCGGGGCCGCAGGCCGAGCGCCCGGGCCCGGTCCGCGTCGGCCAGCAGCACGGCGGCCGCGCCGTCGGAGATCTGCGACGAGGTGCCGGCCGTGTGCAGGCCGCCCTCGACCACCGGCTTGAGCCGGGCCAGCGCCGCCAGGCTCGTCTCCCGCAGCCCCTCGTCCCGGTCCACCACGTCCGGGCCCGCCTTGACCGGCACGACCTCGCGGTCGAAGCGGCCCTGCGCCCACGCGGCCCGGGCCAGGGCCTGCGAGCGCAGGCCGAACGCGTCGATCTCCTCGCGGGTCAGCCCGCGGCGCTGCGCGATGCGCTCGGCCGCGACATACTGGTTCGGCATGTCGATGTCCCAGGAGGCGGGCCGCGGCGAGCCCGCGTCCGCCCGTGCCGCGGTGCCCAGCGGCACCCGGCTCATCGCCTCCACCCCGCACGCGATCCCGGCGCCGATCGCGCCGGCCGCGATGAGCCCGGCCACCACGTGCGCCGCCTGCTGCGCCGAACCGCACTGGGCGTCGAGCGTCAGGCAGCCCGTCTGGTACGGTAGCCCGGCATGGAGCCAGGCCGTCCTGGTGATGTTGTTGGACTGCTCGCCCGCCTGGGTCACGCAGCCGCCCGCCACCTGCTCGACGGCGGACGGCTCGATCCCGGCGCGGTCGAGCAGGGCCACCTGGATGCCGCCCAGGATCTCGGCGGCGTGCAGGCCGGCCAGCGTGCCGCCGCGCTTGCCGATCGGGGTCCGCGCCGCCTCGACGATTACCGCCGTGCCCATGGCCTGCCTCCGGGTCCTGTGCCGCTCATAGCCCGCCCCCCGCATTCCGTGGTCTAATCAAAACTAGAACAGGTTTCATTATCAGCCAAGGAGGCTGCCGTGGCCGCACCGGACATCCCGCCTGGCTTCGACTTCACCGACCCGGAGATCTACACCACCCGGGTGCCCGCCGAGGAGCTCGCCGAGCTGCGCCGCGCGGCCCCGGTCTGGTGGGTGACGCAGCGCCGCGGCTCGGCCGGGTTCGACGACGAGGGGTACTGGGCGGTCACCCGGCACGCCGACATCCTGACCGTGTCCAAGACGCCCGACGTTTACTCCTCGGAGGAGAACACCGCGCTGATCCGGTTCAAGGAGGGCATCCCTCGCGAGTCCATCGAGATGCAGCGGATCATCCTGCTCAACATGGACCCGCCCCAGCACACCAGGATGCGCGGCATCGTCTCCCGCGGCTTTACCCCCCGGGCCATCAGCAACCTGCGCCAGGTCCTGACCGAACGCGCCGAGCGCATCGTGGCCACCGCGCTGGAGTCCGGCACCGGCGACTTCGTCGCGGACGTGGCGTGCGAGCTGCCGCTGCAGGCGATCTGCGACCTGATCGGCGTGCCGCAGGACGACCGGGGCAAGGTCTTCTCCTGGTCCAACCGGATGATCGGCTATGACGACCAGCCGCCGGGGGAGGAGAACGACGGCGAGATGGCCGCCATCGAGATCCTCGGCTACAGCATGGCCATGGCCGAGGAGCGGCGCGGCTGCCCCAGGGACGACATCGTCACCAAGCTGATCAGCGCCGAGATCGAGGGGCAGGCGCTGTCCGACGACGAGTTCGGGTACTTCGTGCTGATGCTGGCGGTGGCGGGCAACGAGACCACCCGCAACGCCATCGCGCACGGCATGAACGCCTTCTTCGACCACCCGGACCAGTGGGAGCTGTTCAAGGATTCCCGCCCGGAGACCGCCTCGGACGAGATCGTCCGCTGGGCCACCCCGATCACCGTGTTCCAGCGCACCGCGACCCGGGACGCCGAGCTCGGCGGCCAGCAGATCAAGGCGGGCCAGCGTCTTGGGCTGTTCTACCGGTCGGCCAACTTCGACGAGGAGGTCTTCGGCGAGCCCGGGCGGTTCGACATCCTCCGCAACCCCAATCCGCACCTGGGTTACGGCGGCCTGGGCACGCACTACTGCCTGGGCGCCAGCCTGGCCAAGCTGGAGATCCAGCTGATCTTCAACGCCATCGCCGACGCCATGCCGGACATCGCCAGGGTCGGCGACCCGGATCGCCTCCGCTCCGGCTGGATCAACGGCATCAAGCGCCTCCCCGTCACCTACCGCCCCTAACCCCCCGCGCCCCCGCTACCGCACTGCGCCGCCCGGGATCAGACCGGAACCAGGAGCCGGTCCGCATCTGCGTCCGGGTCGGCCCGCCGGCCGTCATCGGGCGGATCCGGCGCCGGCTCGGGGTCTGGCGGGCCGCCGCCGCCGTCACCTGGCTGCGGGCCGGACTGACGCGGTACCGGCATGACGCAGGCCACGCCCAGGGAGCTCATGAGGAGCCCGATGAGCGGGAAGGCCACGCACATGACGACATACATGCCGACGTGCTCGCTGGCGTGGAACACGTGGCCGTAGGTGGCGGCCTCGCTCTGGTGCGGAGCGTGGTAAACCAGCGGCCGCAGCCATGCCACCTTGATCGTCAGCGCGATGGTCCCGGTGCCGAGAACGGTAACGAACAGCGCACCGATCAGGTTCGCGAGGACCCCGGCCACGAGGCCCTGGCCGATCCTGGCCTGGGCCAGCTTGATGGAGCCCGGTCTGCGGCAGTACCACCCGGCGGCCAGCACCCCGGCTGCCGCCGGCCCGCCGAGCAGCAGGATCCACGCCAGCGCCACGAGCGGATCGACCTGCGATCCCGGCAGCCACGGATTGCCGGCGTACTGAGTGAGTCCGAGCGGGGCTACCGAGTACATGACCAGGCCGAACACGACGCCCGCGCCGGTGCCGACGGCCAGCGTGGCCGGGGCCACCGACGCACGCCGCGAGGTCAGCCAGAAGATGAGGACCACGTAGCAGGCCGTCAAGATCAGGAAGAAGATCTCGCCCGGCCAGGGAGGACCGCCCGCCGACGTGCCCGGCATCCCATGGACCGTGTTTCCGTCAGCGATGAAGACACGCAGCTCAGCACCCCGCTGCGGCACGGTGAGCGGGTACGGCCCGACGACGGCTGTGGCCGGCATCAGGGCCAGGATCACCGCGTACCCTCCGACACGCAGGAACCGGGCGATCCGGCTGTCGCTGACCGGTCCGAAGAACCGGCGGGCCAGCAGCGGCATCCCGGCCAGCAGCAGCACGGTGGCGATCACCCCGAACTGGTCCGCGTCGGCATGAAGGACCGACGAGTCCGGCCAGGCGGCCCAGGCCGCCACCGCCGCGGCCGCCGCGAACACCACGGCGCGGCCGATCCGGCGCGGCATCAGCGCTTCCCGCGCGAGCATCCAGACCCCGCCGGCCCGCCAGGCCAGCCGGGCCAGCCCATTGGGCACCTCGTGTGCTTCGGCCCAGACCGCCGCGATCCAGTCCCGCCGCCCGGCGGGCAACAGCCACGCCGCGCCGCGACCGGCCGCGGCTACCGCCCGGTTCAGCTTGTTCATGGGATCACCCCCGCCACCGCCCGGCGGCCGCCCGCTCCCGCCCGGCGGCCGCCCGCTCCCGCCCGCGCCTTCCTGGTGCCCGCTCGCCCGGTGCCCGCCGGTACCGCAGCCAGCACGGGCGCCGGCCCGGCCGTGCTGGCCAGCGCCCCCGTGGTCCTGGCCAGCCCGGCGGCCGTCAGCCGGTACAGGTGCCGCCGCGGCCGGCCCGGCGCCGGCTCGTCCTCCCAGCAGGCCTCCACCAGCCTTCGGTCGGCCAGCCGGATCAGGATCGGGTATAGCGTGCCCGACTTCAGGCCGGTCTGCCTGGCCAGCGCGTACCCGTGCTGCCACCGCGACGGCTCGTCGCACATGGCCGCCAGCACCGACAGGGTCTGCTTGGAGAACTCAGGTTGGGACGCCACGCGGTTAACTCTACATAGATAGAGGCCATGCGTCTACATAGGTAGGCCAGGCCTGCAGGCGAGACATAACACCAGGACAGCAGGTTGGCTGGACACCACCCACATGGAGAAGAACTGGGAGCCGCCACCGTAGGCGTGCCCCAGCGCGGTCCGCGCTCCCGGCACCTGGTGCGCGCCCGCCTTGCCCATGACCTGCAGCGCAGCTTCCGCGAACCGCAGCAGCCCGGACGCCCCGATCGGGTTCGAGCTCAGCACGCCGCCGGACGGGTTGACCGGCAGCCGGCCGCCGATGGCGGTCTCGCCCGCCTCGGTCATCCGCCAGCCCTGGCCGGGCTCGGCGAAGCCCAGGTTCTCCAGCCACATCGGCTCGTACCAGGAGAACGGCACGTAGATCTCGGCCACGTCGATCTGGTTCAGCGGGTCGGTGATGCCCGCCTTGCGCCACAGCGCCGCCGCGGCTTCCCGCCCCGCGGCCGGGTTGACGTGGTCCTTGCCCGCGAACATCGTCGGCTCGCTGCGCATCGCGGTGGCCCGGATCCAGGCCACCGGGCCCGCGCTGGCCCGGGCGGCGGCCTCGTCGCCGATGACCACCGCGCATGCGCCGTCCGAGGACGGGCAGGTCTCGTCGTACCGGACCGGGGCCCACAGCATGGGGGAGGCCTGCACCGATTCCAGCGTGATGTCGGCCTGCTGCAGGTGGGCGTAGGGGTTCAGCGCGCCGTTGCGCCGGTCCTTGACCGCGACCATCGCGCCGATGTGCCCGGGCGCGCCGCTGCGGCGGATGTAGGCGCGGATATGCGGCGCGAAGTAGCCGCCCGCGCCCGCCACCACCGGGATGCTGAACGGCGGCGCGATCGACAGCGCCCACATGGCGTTGGATTCCGACTGCTTCTCGAACGCCAGCGCCAGCACCCGCCGGTGCACCCCGGCCTGCACCAGGCTGGCCGCGACGTTGCCGGTGGCACCGCCCACCGAGCCCGCGGTGTGCACCCGCAGCATCGGCTTGCCCACCGCGCCGAGCGCGTCCGCCAGGTACAACTCGGGCATCATCACGCCCTCGAACAGGTCCGGTGCCTTCCCGACCACCACCGCGTCGATGTCCGCCGACGTCAGCCCCGCATCCGCCAGCGCCCGGTCCGCCGCCTCGCGGCACAGCCCCGCGATCGACACGTCGGTGCGCTTGGACCGGTGCCGTGTCTGCCCGACCCCCAGAACAGCCGCCTGTACGCTCACTGCGCCTCCCCGCTTGCCTCCAGCACGCACACGAGGTTCTGCTGCAACGCGGGACCGCTGGTCGCGTGGGCCAGCGCCCGTCCCGCGCGGCCCGACATGACCGCCCGCGCCGCCATCCCGATCCGCGCCAGCCCCGCCGCGAACATCGGGTTCCCGCACAGCGCCCCGCCCGACGGGTTGACGTCCACCCCGCCGCCCAGCCCCAGCGCCTCGCGCAGCAAGATCTCCTGGTGGGTGAACGGCGCGTGCAGTTCGGCCACCTCGACCCCGGCCGCCCCGGCCGCCCGCCCCGCCATGGCCGCCGACGGCACCGCGAGCAGGTCCCGCGCCCCCAGCGACGCGGAATCAATCCGGTGCTCGAACCCCGTGATCCAGGCGGGCCGCTCGCACAGGTCCGCGGCCCGCTCCTGCGACGCCATGATCACCACCGCGGCCCCGTCGCCGACCGGGGCGCAGTCGTGCGCCCGCAGCGGCTCGGCGACATAAGGCCGTCCCAGCAGTTCCTCGGCTGTGACGTCCCCGGACACCTGCGCCGCCGGATTGCCCGCGGCCGCCGCCCGGCTGCGCGCGGCCACCTCGGCCATGTCCTTCTCGGTCCACCGCCCGGCCTCCAGGCCGAGCCGCGCCTGCAGGGCCGCGACCGACACCGCGTCCGGCCACAGCGGCGCCACCAGGTACGGGTCGAGCTGCAGCGCCAGCACCCGGCGCAGTTCGGCGCCCGAGGACTTGCCGAAGCCGTACGCCAGCGCGATCTCCGCCTCGCCGGTGAGGATCTTCACCCAGGCCTCGTACAGGGCCCAGGCCCCGTCCATCTCCACGTGCGATTCCATGATCGGCGGGACTGCCCCGATGGCGTCCACCGCCGACACGAACGAGAACGCCCGCCCGGCCAGGTAGTCCGAGGACCCCGAGCACCAGAACCCGATGTCGGCCTTGGCCAGCCCGCACGTGCCGAACACCTCGGCGAAGATCGGCACCAGCATCTCCACCCCGCTGGTGGTGGCGTCCTCGCGCACCCGCACCGGCGACTGCGCGAACCCCACCACCGCGACCCTGTTTTCAGGGGCCGGGCTCACAGGTGCCTCGCGTAAGTCTCGTAGTCCGCGTCCGGTTCCCCGGTCGGCGTGAAGTGGCTGATGCTCCCGGTGTCGCCCCACACCGCCCGGACCCGCATCCCCATCCGCACCTCGTCCGGCTCGCACCCCAGGACGAGGTGCTGGAACGCGATGTCCGCCCCGTCCAGCAGGACGGCCGCGGCCACGTACGGAGGAGTGACCCGCTGACCCGGGTATCCCACGTTCACAACACAGAACGAGGTAACGGTCCCGCTCTCCGGCAACTCCACCTCTTCCTGAGTCGGAACGCCGTCTGCGGGGCACGTCCCGCGCGGCGGCACGTACACCTGCCCGCACACCCCGCACCGCTGCCCGAGCAGCTTGCCCTCGGCCAGCCCGCGCAGATAGGAACTCTCCCCGGGCGACGCGGTATGCATGTAGCTGAGCCGCACCGGCGTGATCGTCCCGGTGACCGGCTCGCTAGCCTGCTCCGCCGGGACGTCGGTGATCACCGGGTCCGTGGTCGCCGCGTCCGAGGGCTCGAAGCACTCGATGTCGCGGATGCTGCCGGTCCGGTCCGCCGCCCACCGGGCCCGCACCCGCATCCCGGTCCGCATGGCCGCCGGCCCCGGAGACCCCGGCCCCGGAGACCCCGCGTCCACCGCGTGCAGCAGCGCGGTGTCCGCGCCGTCCAGCCGGATCAGCGCCCAGGCGAACGGATGCTCCAGCGGCTGGCCCGCCAGCGGTTCGGGCATCCACGACCAGCTGACCACGGTGCCCTCCGGCCCCACCGGCACCAGCTCGCCCGGCGGCTCCGCGGTCACCGGGTCGTACTCGAACGGCGGCGCATGCACCCGGCCGTCCGCGCCGCGCGCGCCCAGGATGCGCCGGTCCGCCAGCCCGGTCATGAACTGGCTCAGTACCGGCCCGAGCGAGCGCGTGTAGTCGAATTCGATCTCCAGCGGCGCCCGCAGCGGCGCGGGCGGGGCAGCAGGGTTCACCAGCCAACTATAGAACGTGTTCTATTTTTGGACTAGATTAGCCGCGTGACCGACATCGGCCTATGGAACATCGCGACGGCGGAGCCCGGACGGACCGCGGTGATCGAGCCGGGCGGCCGGGCCGTCAGCTACGCCGAGCTGGCCGGCCGGGCCGACCAGTACGGCCGGGGCCTGCAGGCCCTGGGCCTGCGCCCGGGCGACTGCGTGGCCGGGATGCTGCCGAACAGCACCGAGGCCCTGGCGCTGTTCTTCGCGGCCATGCAGACCGGGCTGTACGTGGTGCCGGTGAACTGGCACCTGGCCGCGGCCGAGGTGGCCTACATCCTGGGCGACAGCGGTGCCCAGGTGTTCGTGGCCCACGAGCGGTTCGCCCAGGTCGCCGCCGACGCGGCCGGCCAGGCCGGGATCGCCGCCGGGGCCAGGTTCGCCGTGGGCGGCATACCGGGGTTCACGCCGCTGGCCGTGCTCGGCGCGGCCAGCGAGGGACGTCCCAGCCCGCGGACCGCGGGCGCGCCCATGGTCTACACCTCGGGCACGTCCGGCCGGCCCAAGGGGGTGCGCCGCGCGCTGACCGGCGAGGACCCGGACCAGCCGCCGCGCGCGTCGACCTGGTTCTTCGGCATCTTCTCGCTCGCGCCGTTCGACGACAACGTGCACCTGTGCTGCTCGCCGCTCTACCACACCGCGGTGCTGAACTTCGCGACGATCTCGCTCCAGCTCGGCCATCCGGTCGTGCTGATGGACCGGTTCGGCCCCGAGGACCTGCTCGCCCTGGTCGAGCGGCACCGGGTGACCCACACGCACATGGTGCCCACGCAGTTCCGCCGCCTGCTGGCGCTGCCCAAGGACGTGCGCGACCGCTACGACGTCTCCTCGATGCGGGCCGCGATCCACAGCGCCGCGCCCTGCCCGCCGGACGTCAAGCGGCAGATGCTGGCCTGGTGGGGCCCGGTGATCACCGAGTACTACGCGGCCAGCGAGGGCGGCGGCACCATGATCACCGGGCCGCAGTGGCTGGAGCGGCCCGGTTCGGTCGGCCTGCCCTGGCCCGGCTCCGAGGTGCACGTGCTCGACGAGGCAGGTGACGACGTCCCCGCGGGCCAGACCGGGCTGGTCTACATGCGGATGGGCACCTCGACGTTCGACTACTACAACGACGAGGCCAAGACCCTGGCCTCCCGGGCCCGCGGCATGTTCACCGTCGGCGACGTCGGCTACCTGGACGGCGACGGCTACCTGTTCCTGTGCGACCGCAAGAGCGACATGATCATCTCCGGCGGGGTCAACATCTACCCGGCCGAGATCGAGAACGCGCTGTCCGCCCACCCGGCCGTCGACGACGTCGCGGTGTTCGGCATCCCGCACGAGGAGTGGGGCGAGGAGATCAAGGCCGTGGTCCAGCCCGCGGCCGGCTATGAGCCGGGCCCGGAGCTGACCGCGGACCTGCTGGCCTTCCTGGACGGCGGGCTGGCCAGGTTCAAGCTGCCCAGGACCATCGACTACGTGGCCGAGCTGCCCCGCGACCCCAACGGCAAGCTCTACAAGCGCCGCCTCCGCGACCCCTACTGGACCGGCCGCGACCGCGCCATCTGAGGCCTCAGCGGTCGCGGAACTCCGGGCGGCGCTTCTCGGCGAAGGCGCGCGGCCCCTCCCGGGCGTCCTCGCTGGCGAACACGGCCATGCCCACCTTGGCCTCGAGGGCGAACGCCTCGTTCTCCGCCATGCCCTCGGTCTCCCGGATGACCCGCAGGATCGCGCGCACCGCCACAGGGCCGTTGGCCGCGATCGTCTCGGCGATCGAAAGCGCCCGGTCCAGCGCCTGCCCGTCCGGCACCACGTGCCCGATGAGCCCGATCGAGAGCGCTTCGGCGGCCGTGATGTGCCGCCCGGTGAGCAGCAGGTCGGCGGCCACCGTGTACGGGATCTGCCGGGGCAGCCGGACCGCCGACCCGCCCAGCGGGAACAGCCCCCAGCGCGCCTCGGAAATGCCAAAACGGGCGCTCTGGCCGGCCACCCTGATGTCACACGCCTGCAGGATCTCGGTGCCGCCCGCGATGGCCGGGCCCTCCACCGCGGCGATCAGCGGCTTGGTCAGCCGGCGCCCCTTGAGCAGCGGCTCGATCACCGACAGGTCCAGCTCGCCAAGACGGGCGCCCGGGTGGTCCGACGTCATCGCCTTGAGGTCAGCCCCGGCGCAGAACGCGCCGCCCGCCCCGGTCAGCACGCAGACCCGGATGCCGGGATCGCTGTCCGCACTGTCCCAGGCCTTCCGCATCAGGTCCAGCATCGGCCCGCTCAGCGCGTTGCGGGCCTGCGGCCGGTTCATCGTGACGATCAGCACATGCCCCCGCCGCTCGATCAGCGCGTGCGGCGGCTCCTCATCAGTAACGCCCATTTTCCTCATTTCACGCGCGCGGCAAGCGGAAAGCCTTGCCCAAAACAGTAACACGTTCTACTTTCGTTCCCATGGCACTGAACATGGCCGACTTGTTCGAGCATGCCGTCGACACCTTCCCGGAGCGGGTCGCGCTGATCGGCGGCGGCCGCCGGCTCACCTACCGCGAACTCGAGGACGAGGCCAATCGGCTGGCCCACCACCTGGCCGCTCAGGCAGTCGGTCCCGGCGACCACGTCGGCCTCTATGCCCGTAACTCCATCGCGGCCGTGGAAACGCTGCTCGCCATCATCAAGCTCCGCGCCGTCGCCATCAACATCAACTACCGGTACCTGAGCGGCGAGCTGGCGTATCACCTGCGGGACGCCGACCTGTCCGCCCTCGTCCACGATCAGGACCTGGCCGCGGTCGTGGACGCCGTGGTGCCGCCCGGGCTGCCTCGCAC
>Ga0335078_10009424_pt1 | contig 14478 bp, 15 predicted proteins | sample Lox_Sample_32_FD_206711 | JGI IMG/M metagenome (GOLD analysis project Ga0335078, IMG submission 206711) | Soil microbial communities from Loxahatchee National Wildlife Refuge, Florida, United States - Lox_Sample_3.2 | ecosystem: Environmental > Terrestrial > Soil > Wetlands | place: USA...
TGGGTCAAGCGGGCGCCGTTCACGAGGCGCGACAGGTCGGGCATGAAGCGGTCGGGCCACACCGCCCCCCGGGTCTGGAGCAGGGTGGCGAGGGTGCTCCCCAGCGCAGCCGCCCCGCAGACGGCGGCCGCCGCGCCGAGCGGCCCGGCGAGGAGGTGCGGCAGGATGGGGAAGGGTGCGCCCGCCGCCGCCCCGGCCGTCTCGGCCACTGCCGTGACCAGGCTCGCGCGCAGGGATCGCACCGTCCACAGGAGAGCGATGGTGCCGAAGGCCAGGCCGGCCACGAGCGGCACGTCGCGGCCGAGCGGGAGCTGCCCCTCCTCCTGCGCCTTCTGCAGCCGCTTCTGGCTCGGAGCCTCGGTGCGACTTTCCTGGTCCTCGGCCAAAGCTCACCTCGCGAGGGTCTGGAGGGCCGCCCGGGCGGCCATCTCGGCGGCGGGGGGTGCGACGAGGTAGAAGGCCCCGCCGCCGGCCAGGATGGCCACCGAGAAGCCGAGGGTGCGCAGGTTGAGCTGCGAGGCGCTGCGCCCGAGGACGGCCATCACCACGTGGCCCACCAGGACCGCCGAGAGCATGGGCAGGGCGAGCCTGGCCCCGAGGGCGGCGGCCATGGTGCCGTCCCACACCACCCGCGCCGCGAGCTCGTGGAGGGAGAGGGGGCCGCCGGGGGGAAAGGCGGCCACCGAGCGGGCCAGGTAGGCGAACGCCTCGCGGTGGATCCCGAGGGCCACCGCGCCAGCCTGGGCCACGGTGTAGAGGAGCTCGCCGGCCGAGTTCGACTCGGCCCCGCTCGAGGGGTCGAGCAGCGCACCGTAGCCGACGCCCATGCTGATGCTCGCCGCGTGGCCGGCCGAGAGCGCGGCGAGCAGCGTGAAGCGTGCGGAGAGCCCGGCCAGGAGCCCCAGGGCCCCCTCGGCGGCCGCCGCCAGAGAGAGCGCCCCGAGGTGCTCGGGGGCCCTCACCGCGGGCGCGCCCACGCCGCAGTAGACCGCGAAGGCCACGAGGAGCGCGAGCGCCAGGCGCGGCCTCGCCGGCACCACCCGCGCCGAGAGGACCGGGGCGCTGAGGAAGAGCCCGGTCGTGCGCAGGAGGACGAGCAGGAAGGCGAAGGCGCTCGCGAGGGGAAGGGTCATCCGCCGTGGCCCGACATGCGGGTGAGGGCGGTGGCGAGGAAGCCCGCCAGCCGCCCCACCATCCACGGGCCGGCGTACCAGACCACGAGCACCGCCGCCGCCGCGCGCGGCAAGAACCCGGTGGCCGGGTCGTTCACCTGGGTGGCTGCCTGCAGGACGCCCACCACGAGGCCCACCACGATCGCGGTGGCGAAGAGCGGCGCTCCCACCGTGCCGAGCAGGACCAGGCCCTCGCGCAGGAGGGCGGAGGGGAGCTCGGGGGTCACGTGAAGGACCTCGCCAGGCTCGCCACCACCAGCCGCCAGCCGTCGGCCATGAGGAAGATGCCGATCTTGAGGGGCAGCGCGATCATGGTGGGAGGGACCATCATCATCCCCATCGACATGAGCATGGCCGCCACGAGGAGGTCGACGAGCAGGAGCGGCACGTAGAGGAACAGCCCCATCCGGAAGGCGGTGGTGAGCTCGGAGACCATGAAGGCCGGCACCACCACCGTCATGGGGATCTCCTCGCCGCGGAGCGGGCGGGCCCGGTGCGAGACCTCGTAGAAGAGCTGGAGGTCCTGCTCCCGGGTCTGGCGCAGCATGAATTCGCGCAGGGGCACGCTGGCCCGCTCCAAGGTCTCGCCGGGCGGCAACCGGTCGTCGAGGTAGGGCCCGAGCGCCTCGCCCCACACCCGCTCGGCAGTGGGGGCCATCACGAAGGCCGAGAGCACGAGCGCCAGCCCCACCACCACCTGGTTCGGCGGGAGCTGGGGCGTCCCCAGGGCCTGGCGCAGGAAGGAGAGGACGATCACGATCCGCGTGAAGGAGGTGACCGAGACGACGAGCGCGCCGGCGAAGGAGAGGGCGGTGAAGAGCAGGAAGAGCTTCACCGGCGCCGATCCCCCCCCGCCGATGTTGAGGGAGATGGCCGGCTCGCTGGCCGCCGAGGCGAGCCGGAGCGCGCTCGCGAGGTAGGTCATGGGACGTGCCCCGCCTGTCCGGCGGCGAGCTTGCGGCGGAGCTCCACGTCCTCCACGCTCTCGCTCAAGTAGTTCTCGAAGGCCGGCGACTCGGCGGCCCGGCGGCGCGGGAAGAGCTCCTTCAGGAAGCGCAGCCCGCGCCCGGCGGCTTCGGCGGGGGCGGGCGGCGGGCCGCTCACGCCCCGCGCCTCGCGCGCCGGGGCCGGGACGAGCCCTGCCGCCGACCGGCTGGAGAGGAGGCTCACCCCGCCCTCGGAGCTGCCGATGAGGACCACCTCGTCGCCGAGGCGGGCGAGGACCAGCGATCGCTTGGGGCCGAGGCTCGCCGACTCCAGGATCTCGATGAGGCGCGGCTCCCGGCGCCTGCGGCGGGCGAGGACCACCGCCGCCGCCGCCAGGGCCGCGAGCAAGAGCCCGGCCGCCCAGGGCCCGGGCGAGAACCCGGAGGGGCCGCCGAAGGCCGGCTGGGCGGGTGGGACGGCGGTGAGCGGCGTCGCGCCCGGGGGGGCCGGGAGCTCGGCGGGGGCGGGGCGGACGTTCTGGTCCATCGCTCTCTCGGGGCCCTAGCGCAGCCGGGCGATCCGCTCCTGCGGGCTCACGATGTCGGTGATGCGCACGCCGAACTTGTCGTTCACCACCACCGCCTCGCCGCGCGCCACCAGCCGGTCGTTGATGAGGATGTCGAGCGGCTCGCCGGCCGCCTTGTCGAGCTCGACCACCGAGCCGGGGGCGAGCCCGAGCAGATCCTGGATCGACATGCGGCAGCGGCCGAGCTCGACCGAGACGTCGAGCGGCACGTCGAGCAGCATGTCGAGGCGCCGGGCCTGTCCTTCCTCGGGGGTGGTCTGGGGAGTGCTCATGGATCACCTCGCGGCCGGCGCGCTCGCGCCGACGTGGGGCAGGGGGACGAGCCCGCGTTCGACCTTCATGGCCATGGCCCCCCCGGAGACGCTGGGGGAGCCGAGCAGTTTCTCGCGGCCCTGCACGAGCAGCGGCAGGGGGCTCGCCTCGTCGTGGTCGAGGAGGAGCACCTCGCCCGGCTCGAGCTCGAGCAGGCGGGCGAGGGTGATGCGGGTGCGCCCGAGCAGGCCGCACATGCGGACCTGCACCTGCTCGATCTCGCGGGTCATCATGCGGGCCGCCCGGTCGTCGCCGCGCTGGGAGAGCTGGCGAGGGGCGCTGAGGCGCTGCTTGGCGGGCTCGACCGCCGCGTAGGGGATGACGAGCTGCAGGCGCCCCTCGAGGGACCCGGTGAGCTCGAAGCCGGAGATGATGCCGACGTCCGAGGGCGGGGCGATGGTCGCCATGCGCGGGTCGAGCTCGAAGCGCAGGGCCTCCGGCGCGAAGGGCATCACCTGGGCCCAGGCGAGGCCGATGGCGTCGGTGAGGACCCCGAGCAGCCGCTTCAGGACCCCCTGCTCGACGGTGGTGAGCTCGCGACGCGCCTCGGCCGCCGCCTCGGGCTGGCGCGAGCGCCGGTCGCCGAGGGCCGCGGCGAGGAGCTGCTCGGCGAGCCCCGGCTCGAGCACCGCCAGGCCGAAACCGTAGCCGGGGCCGAGCCCGAGCACGCACACCGAGGCGGGAGGGGTGAGCAAGGGGGTGAGGTCGGCGAACTTGAGCAGGGTGGCGGCCGCCGAGGAGACCCGGATGGCGAGGCGGGTGCGGCCGGTGAGGCCTATGGCGAGCTGCTGCGCGATCTGCTCGTTGATGGCGTCGAGCGTGGGCATCTGACCGCGGATGATGCGGTCCTGGCTCGTCAGGTCGTAGTTGGCGACCGGGCCGTGGGTGCCGCGACCCCCGCCCTCGGACGGCAGCTTGCCGTCCTGGATGGCGCTCATGAGCGCCTTGACTTCCTCGGGGGAGAGGGTGGCCGGCATGGGGCTTCCTCGCTACTGCACGACGAGCTCGGTCACGTAGAGCGCGCGGATGGGGACGTTGCTCGCCACCGTGGCGAGCCGCTCGGAGAGGGCGCCCTTCACCTTTCCCATGGCCTCGCCGCCTCGCAGGTCGGCGGCGGTGCGATCGGACAGGTAGGCGAGGAACGAGTCGCGGATCACCGGCAGGCGCGCGCTGAGCGCCTCCTTGGCCTTGTCGTCCTCGACCTCGATCTCGAAGGAGATGCGGGCGTAGCGGTCGGCGTCGGTGTCCTTGAGGTGGATGATGAAGTCGGGGAGCCGCATGGTGGGGCCGGGGGCCTTGTCCTTGGGCTTGCCGCCGCCCTCCTTGGCCGAGGCGCTCTCCTTGGCCGGGGCGCTCTCCTTGGCGGGCGCGCTCTCCTTGGCCGGGGCGGCCTCCGCCGCGGGAGCCTCCTTGGCGTGCGCCTCGGCCGCGGACGGCTCCTCCTCCTTGGGCTTGGCGCCGGCGCGGTGGACGAGCCCCTCCGGCCGGAGGATCACCACCGCGAGGACGCCGGCGAGGAGCAGGCTGTTGAGAGCGAGGAGCGCCGGCACGACCTTGCTCGGGCCCGAGGCCTTGGGGGCGGCCTTGGCCTCCACGGCGGCCTCGCCGGCCTCGCTCTTCTTCTCGGTCTTGGCAGCTTCGGGCATGCGCGCTTCCCTCCGCTCCGGGCCCAGAGCAAGGGGCGTGCCCTCACGCCCGGCGGGGTCTAAGCGCGCGTGATCAGGGCGGGCGCGTCAGGGGGGTGACGGGCCTTCCGGGGAGCGCGCCAGCCCCGTGACGAGCGGGTGTGGCCGAGGTGAAGCGCGCGCGCGGAGAGCGCCATGGACCTTGACGGCCGAGGCCTGGGTGGCTAACCAAGGCCGGTCCCGTGCCCGGCTCGCCCGAAAAGACCACCGAGGACAGCCGCCCCAGCCCTCTCAGGGCGCTGCGGCAGAGGCTGCGCGGTGTGCCCCCCCGCCTGTTCTTCCGGACGGCCGTCGGGCTCCTCGCTTACCTCGCCATCATGCGGCTCGCCACCGGCGAGAGCCGGCCCGAGCAGGTCGGTCTGTGCGCCGTGGTGCTCGTCCTCGTCGCCTACAGCGACCGCACCCGGGCGCTCTTCCTGGGCCTCTTGCCCTTCCTGCTCTTCGGGATCATCTACGACCTCACCCACATCACCGAGCCGCTCGTGCGCTACCTCCACGTGCACGTGGAGGAGCCGTACCGGTTCGACCAGTACTTCTTCGGGGTGAAGACCGCCGCCGGGGTGCTCACGCCGAACGAATTCTTCGCCCTCCACCACTGGCCGGTGGTGGACCTTGTCACCGGGACCTCCTACATCATCTTCGTCTACTGGGCGATCGGCTTCGCCGCCTACCTGGCCCTGTTCCGGAACGACCAGGCGGGGCGGAGGATCCTCGTCCACTTCGGCTGGACCTTCCTCCTCATGAACGTCGCCGGGTTCATCACCTACTACGTCTACCCGGCCGCCCCGCCCTGGTACGTGGCCGACTACGGCCTCGGCCCGGCCCAGATGAGCGCCCAGGCTTCCCCGGCGGGCGCGCTGCGCTGGGACGAGCTCACCCACATCCCCTACTTCGCCGGGTTCTACGGCCGGAGCGCCGACGTCTTCGGGGCCATCCCCTCGCTCCACGTCTCCTACCCGTTGCTCACCTTCCTCTACGGGCGGGCGCTCGGGAAGCGCTGGCTCGACGCCGCCAGCTTCGCGCTCTTCCTCACCGTCTCCTTCGCCGCGGTCTACCTGAACCACCACTACATGCTGGACGTGCTCCTCGGCATCCTCTACGCCCTGGTGGCCTACGCCATCGACCGGCTCCTCGCGGCCCGCCGCTCCGGCGCCGCTCCCTGACCGGGGGCCCCGGCCGGCTTCGACCTCACTCGTCGAGGAGCTCGACCTCCAGGATCCCCGGGACGCGGAGGTCCCCCCGCTCCGCCTCGCCGCGGAACACGTAGGTCACCGGCGATCCGGTGAGCGGGGCGACGAGCCGGCCGAGGAGGCCGAGATCCTCGACCGGCGCGTCGCGGTAGAGGAGCGGCCCGGAGCGCAGGAGGAGGGGCTCCCCCTCGCCCTTCACCGCGATCCGGAAGGCGGTGCTTGCCCCGCGCCCCTCCCGCTCGATCTGGAAGGAGCGGTACTCGAGGCACGGCTCGCCCTCGACGCACGCCCACAGGGGCGCGAACTCGCCCTCCCAGGACTCGCGGCCGAGGAGGAGCAGCCCCCGCTCCCCGGCGAGGCCGCGGAAGCGGATGAAGCGGCGGGCGAGCGATTTCGGCGGCACGGTCCCGCGCGAGTGGTCGACGTAGCCCCGGCCCTCCAGGGTGCGGGCCACGGCCCCGGGGAGGGTGAAGGTCGCCCGCACCGCCGCCCGGTAGTAGAAGACCTCGCTCTCGTAGCGGTCCCCCCCCACCGTGACGACGGCCTCGTGCGGCGAGCGGCGCAGGGCCGGCTCCAGGTAGGCGAGCTCGGCCGTGCCCCCCTCGAGCGCCACCGAGACCGACCAGGAGCCGTCGCCCGCCCGGGCGCTGCAGGAGCCGATGGCGAGCCGCTCCGGCGGCCCCTCGCCGAAACTCACCTCCTCCCGGCTCACCCGCGCCGAGGCCTTCCAGGCCGGGCCGTCCTTGGGGAAGACGAGCGCCCGGCAGAGGCCCTTCGTCCCTCCCGGCCCGAGGTTGGTGAGGGAGAGGGTGAGCTGGAGGTAGGTCCCGTCCTCGAGGTCGGCGATGAAGGTGTAGGTTTCGCTGTAGGTGGCGCGGCGGATGAGGAGGGGTCGTAGCGGTCCGGCGCTGGCCGCGGCCGGCCCGAGGAGGAGGGCGAGCAGGGCGAGCGCACCCCGCAGCGAGGGACGCATCCTGCTATCCCCCGCACCGGGCGATCCGTTCGGCGACCGGATCGAGCGTCTCGAAGGGCGTGCAGGGGTAGCCGCTGTCCTCGCACCAGGCGAGCAGGCGGTCGCGCGCGAAGACCACGTCGGCGACCCTGGCCATGCAGCGGTCGGCGTTGCCGTCGCCCACCGCCACCACGCGGCGCCCCTGCCGCCTCAGCTCCTCGACCACCGCGCCCTTGCAGGAGCCGCAGGTCCCGCAGGCGCCCTCGGCGTGCGCGAAGGGGAAGCTCAGGGAGAGGCCGCCCGGGACGTACTCGGCGTGGTTGGCGCGGACCTCGAGGTCGTCGCGGAGCTCTCGGGGCAGCTTCTCCAGGGCGGGGCGGATGTAGATGTCGAGGCCACCGGAGGCGATGAGGAAGGGGACCCTGCGCGCCCGGCAGGTCCGGACCAGCCGCTCGAACCCGGCGCGGAAGCGGACGTGCGAGAGCGCGAAGGCGCGCACCTCGGCCGGGGAGGCGGCGATGGGCTCGAAGATGTCGCGCAGGAGCTGCTCGAAGGAGCTCTCCCCGGCGTGAAAGGCGTCGTTGGCGCGCTTCCAGCGCTCGAAGCCGATGTAGGCGATGGAGAGCGCGTCGGCGGTGTCCTCCAGGGTCGCCGTGCCGTCGAAGTCGCACACCACCGCCCAGCTCTCGGCCGAGGTCACGGCTCGCTCCCGCTCGCGACCCCCCCGGGGACCGGCCTGGCGCCGCGGAAGACGAACAGGCGGTGCAGGGGGTAGTTCCACAGGAAGCCCACCAGGATCGAGGCGACGATCACGCCGGGGAGGGCCCTCAGCTTGAGGCCGTCGACGAGGGCGTAGCAGGCGGCGAGGTTCCAGAGGAGGGAGGCCGCCGAGACCAGCAGGTAGCGCAGGCCCTCGCGGTGGACCGCGCCCTTGTGCGTCCGGTCGAAGGCCCAGTGGCGCTTGAGCGAGAAATCGGTCACCGCGCCGGAGAGCGCCCCGGCGCTGGCGGCGACGAGGTAGTGCCCGCCGAGGAGGAGGACCAGGCCGGCGACGAGGTAGTCGACGAGGGAGGCCGCCGAGGAGGAGAGGTTCGCGCGTAGGAAGCGGCCGACCTCCGCGGCGGGGCCATGCCCGCGCCGGAACGTCATCGCTTCTTGAGCTCCTGGCGCGTGTACTGGGTCCTGATCCAGCCGGTCCAGTTGGCGAAGACCGCTATCATCCCCAGCGCGAAGAGCACCGCCGAGTGGTAGGCGAACTCGCCGGGCGGGGTCGGGCGCCACATCTCCCACAGCGAGGAGCCGAGGGTGGCGAGGGCGAGCCAGCTCGCCCGCTCGTGGCGCTGCATGAGGCCCATGGAGGCGTCGACGCCGAAGGCCTCGGCCTTGGCCCGCGCGTAGCTCACCATGACCGCGCCGGCGCAGGCCGAGACGGCCAGGAAGAACCCCCACCAGATGGTCCGGTAGTACCAGGCGTACCCGAAGAAGACCGCCAGCTCCGCCCAGCGGTCGACCGCCGCGTCGAGCACCTCCCCGGCATCCGAGGCCACCCCGCGGGCGCGCGCCACCGCCCCGTCGAGCGCGTCGCAGAAAGCCCCGAAGACGAGCACCCAGGCGCCGAGCCCGAAGCTCCCGTTGGCGATGAGCAGGGCGGCGCCGAGCTGCAGGACGAGGGAGGCCCAGCTGAAGACGTCGGGGTGCACCCCGAGCACGATGGCGGTGCGGGTGAGCGGGCCGAACACCCACAGACCGTACTCCATCATGTACTTCGAGAGCAGGACGCTCCCCCCGGCCTTCTCGACCCGCGCGGTGTGGGGGCGCCCGTGCAGGGCGCTGCGCAAGGTGAAGGCCACGAAGGCCGCCAGGAAGAAGCCCGTCAGGACGAGCGGTCCCCAGTGCAGGGTGGGGGAGTCGAGGTATTCGGTCAGCACCACCATTGGTTCTATACGTCCGCCGGCCAGAGGTAAAGCCCCGAGTTTCATGGCCTACCGGTCGAGGGTCCCTTCTCCAGGCGAGCGATGAGCCCCTCGACCCCCTCTTTGGAGATGACGCGGGCGAAGGAGGACCGGTAGTTGTCGACCGTCGAGACCCCGTCGATGACGATGTCCACGATGCGCCAGGCGCCACCCTCCTGGCGCATGGCGTAGGTGATGTCGGTGGGCTCCCCCTTCACGACGACCCGGGTCGGGACCACGACGCGGCCGGCCTCGACCTTCTCGGGCTCGTAGGCGACCTCGGTCGAGCGGTAGGTGTCGAACTCCGAGCCGCTGGTGGAGCGGAAGCGGTTCTCGAAGGCGGTGACGAGCCGCTTGCGCTGCGCCTCGGTGATCTGCTTCCAGCGGGCGGCCATGGCGGACTCCACCATGGCGTGCACGTCGACGATGCGGGTGATGATGTTCTCGACGCGCTTGCGGGTGGCCGGCGTGACCTCGCTCCCGGCCGGCGGCAGGGCGGCGCGGATCTCGGCGTCGCGCGCGCGGAGGGCCTCGGTGGCCGTCTCCTCGGCCGACAGGGCCGTCGCGGGCAGGGCGAGGAGGAGCAGGGCGGCGAGGGGTGCTCGCATGCGGGACCTTTCCTTGGCGCGACCGGGCCCGGCGGGGCGGGCGGGGGCGCCCCGCGCACGCCGGCCTCGGGGTGTGGACGTGTGCGCCTGAGGCGAGAGGGCTTGGGCGTGCGGAGCGGGCATCGCGGCCTTGGAGCGGCTTCTTGGCGTGGGCAAGCTACTTGGCAGGGGCTGGCTTTTCAAGTAACTAGCGACGGCCGCCTCTGTTCTAAAGAAAGTCACGATGAACAAGAAAAGCGTGGTCATCCGCACGCCTATCCCGGGGCCGCGCTCCCGGGAGATCGTCCGCCGCGAGCAGGAGCACCTCGCTCCGGGCCTCCAGGGCTTCGCGCTGTGGGCGGGCGTGGCCATGGACCACGGCCAGGGCAGCACGCTCACCGACGTGGACGGCAACACCTACGTCGACCTCATCGGGGGCATCGGGGTGAACGCCCTGGGGCACTGCCACCCCCGCTACGTGGCCGCACTCTCCGAGCAGGCCGGCCGGCTCACGGTGGGGAGCTTCACCTCGCTGCCGCGCGCCGAGCTCGTCCACGAGGTGAGCGCCCTCGCCCCGGCCGGACTCGATCGGCTGCAGCTCTACTCCTCGGGCGCCGAGGCGGTCGAGTCGGCGCTGCGCCTCGCCCGCTGCGCCACCGGCCGCCAGGAGGTGGTCGGCTTCTGGGGCGGCTTCCACGGGAAGACCGCCGGGGTGATGGCCCTCATGGGCTCCTCGGCCCGCCACGGGCTCGGGCCCCTGCCGGCCGGCAGCACGCTCGTCCCGTACGCCGACTGCTACCGCTGCCCGTTCCAGCTCGACTACCCGTCCTGCGGGCTCGCCTGCGCCGAGTTCGTCCGCAAGGCGGTCAAGGTGCAGCCGGCCGGGCCGTTGGCCGCGATCCTGGCCGAGCCCATGCAGGGGACGGCTGGGAACGTCATCCCGCCGCCCGAGTTCGTGAAGGCGCTGGAGGAGATCGCCCACGAGGCGGGCGCCCTCTTCCTGGCCGACGAGATGATCACCGGCTTCGGGCGCACCGGCCGGCCCTGGGGCGTGGACCACTCGGGGGCGCGCCCCGACATCTGCACCCTCGGCAAGGGCTTCGGCTCGGGGTTCCCCATCGCCGGGGTACTGACGAGGAGCGAGGTGGCGGCGGCGAAGCCCTGGTCGAACCCCTCGGGCGCCTCCTCGAGCTACGGCGGCAACGCGCTCGCCGCCGCCGCCGCTTTGGCCTCGGTCCGCACCATCCGTGAGGAAGGGCTTTGGCAGAACGCCCAGGCGGTGGGGTCGGCCATGCTGGAGGAGCTCCGTCGCATGCAGGAGCGCTACCCCTTCGTGGGCGACGTGCGCGGCGCGGGCCTGCTCATCGGGATCGAGATCGTGAAGGACCGGGCCACCAAGGAGCCGGTCGACGCTGCGGTGATGCGCCAGGTCTACGAGGAGTGCGTCGGGCGGGGGCTCCTCGCCATGACCTACACCGCGCACGTGAGGCTGCAGCCGGCCCTGACCATCGACCGGGACACCGCGCTCGAGGGCCTCGCCGTGCTCGACGAGGTCTTCGCGTGGCTCGCGGCGAGCGGTCGCTGGCGATGAGCGGGCGCTCGTTCGCGCCAGGGCGAGAGAGGTGAGGTGGCCATGACGGCATCGAGCGGGAGGCGCCTCAGGGGCGCGCTGGTGGGCTACGGCTTCATCGGGGAGCGGGGACACGTCCCGGCCTACCTGAAGCGCGACGACGTCGAGATCTGGGCGGTGGCCGACGTCTGCGCCGCTCGCCGCGCCCTCGTCCCCCACAAGCTCCCGCGGGCCAGGGTCTACGAGTCGGCCGAGGCGCTCTTGGCCGCCGAGCGGGAGAACCTGGACTTCGTCGACATCGCCGCCCCCCCGGTCGACCACGCCCCCATCGCCCACCGCGCCCTCGACCTCGGCCTGCACGCCCTGTGCGAGAAGCCCCTCACCACCAGCCTCGCCGACGCGACCGGGCTCGTGCGGCACGCCGTGCGCGCGAAGCGCGTGCTCTTCCCCTGCCACAACTACAAGCACGCCCCGGTGGTGGTGGCCATCCGCGACATCCTCCGATCGGGGCGGATCGGTCGGGTCCGTTCGGTGACCCTCGCCACCTACCGCAACACCCACGCCAAGGGCGTGCCCGAGTGGAACGCCCACTGGCGGAGGCTCGTCCGCCACTCGGGCGGCGGCATCGCCATGGACCACGGCAGCCACACCTTCTACCTCACCTTCGAGTGGCTGAACGCCTTCCCGACCGCGGTGACCGCCAAGATGGTGAACTCGGAGCGGGAGCGCTGGGACACCGAGGACAACTTCTCGGCGGTGCTCACCTTCCCGAACGGGCTCGCCGACGTGCACCTCACCTGGACGGCGGGCGTGCGCAAGGTCATCTACACCTTGCAAGGCGAGAAGGGCGCCATCACCGTGGACGACGACGAGCTGCAGCTCGCCACCCAGCGGGCCACCGGCGGGGCGGACGTCGCCCAGGGCGCCGTGACCTGGGACGTCGAGCGGCGCACCATCGCCTCCGACTGGATGGACGCGAGCCACACCCTCTGGTTCAACGCGATGTTCGACCGGTTCCGGACGGCCATGGCGGAGGGCGACTACGCCGGGCCGGAGGCCATGGACGCCTGCCGCTGCGTCGAGATCATCACCACCGCCTACCGCTCGGCCGCCGAGGGGTGCCGCGAGCTCCCGCTCGGCGAGGTTGCGGCGGGGCCCCCAGGCGAGTCGTGAACGAGATCGCGCCGAGCAGGACGGCCACCCCGGCCGGGCTTCCCGCCGAACCGGCGCCGCCGGACCGGGGAGCGGCAGGCGAGCCCGGGCCGGTCTGCCGGGTGTGCGTGCCGTGGCTCGTGCGCCGGCGCCGCCTGGTGCTCGTGATCGCGCTCGCCCTCGGCGCCCTGGGGGCGGTCTTCAGCGCCCGGCTCTACACGAACCTGCGGTCGGGTTTCGAGGAGCTGCTCCCCGACAGCGCCCCGAGCGTGGTCGCCTCGCGCACCATCGCGAAGAAGCTGCACAACGTGACGAGCCTGTCGGTGGTGCTGGAGGGTGAGGACGGCGATGCGCTCGACCGGTTCGCCGACGACCTGGCGGCGCGGCTCGCGAAGCTCCCCCCCGAGCTCGTGGAATCGGTCGAGTACCGCACCGACGCCCAGGAGCGGTTCGTGCACCGCTTCGGCGGGTTCTACCTGTCGCGGGAGGATCTCGAGAGCATCCAGAAACGCCTCGACGCCCGCATCGCCTGGGAGAAGCGGAAGGCCAACCCCCTCACCCACCTCCTCGACGACGAGGAGGAGTCGGGACCGCCGCCGTCCCTGGAATTCCAGGACCTGGAGGCCAAGTACGGCGCGGTGAACGGCGCCCTCTCCCAGTTCCGCAAGGGCTACTTCCAGACCCCGGACGGCCACCTGCTCGTCCTCCTGGTGCGGCCGCCCGAGTCGGCCACCGGGCTCGAGGCCAACCAGCGCGTGCTCGAGGCGGTGAAGCGCGAGGTCGCCGCGCTCTCCCCGGCGCGCTATGACAAGACGCTGCGGGTGGGCTACGACGGCGAGGTGTCGACGCTCGTCGAGGAGCAGTCGGCCCTCGAGTCGGACCTGCTCTCCTCCACGGTGGTGGTGCTGGTGCTGGTCTTCGCCGCGCTGTGGTTCTACTACCGGCGCTGGACCGCCATCCTCTCGATCCTGGGAGCGCTCGCCGTCGGCTGCGCCCTGACCTTCGGGATCTCCTACTTCCTCGTCGGCTACCTGAACGCCAACACCGCCTTCCTGGGCTCGATCGTGGTGGGAAACGGCATCAACGTCTCCATCATCGTGGTGGCCCGCTTCCTCGAGGAACGGCGGCGCGGGAGGCCTCTCGAGGAGGCCATCCAGACCTCCTGGTCCGGCACCCTCGCCGCCACCTTCGTGGCCTCCTTCGGCGCCGGCCTCGCCTACCTCTCCCTGGCGGTCACCGACTTCCGAGGGTTCAGCCAGTTCGGGGTCATCGGCGGGCTCGGGATGGCGCTCTGCTGGGTCACCGCCTACCTGCTCCTCCCCCCGCTCCTCGCCGCCCTTGACACCCGCAGCAAGCGCCCGCCCGGCTACGGGCGGCGCTCGATCGCCGGCTTCCTCGTCTCCCACCTGAGCGTGCGCCACGGGCGCGCGGTCCGGGTGGTCTCGCTCGTCCTCCTCGGTCTCGCCGTGCTGGGCGTCGTCACCTACCGGGGCAGCCTCATCGAGTACGACCTCGACAAGCTGCGCGCCGCGAAGAGCGCCAAGAGCGGGGCGCAGTACTGGGGGCGCAAGGAGGACGAGGTCTTCAAGACCTACCTCACACCCATCGTGATCAGGGCCGAGACGCCGGCCGAGCTCGACAAGGTGGTGGCCGAGCTCGACCGCGAGCGCGCCGCGCTCGGCGCGAAGGACCCCCTGCGCGAGGTGCGGACCCTCGCGAGCGTGGTGCCCGCGCACCAGGAGGAGAAGCTCGAGCTCCTCCGGCGCCTGCGCGCCACCCTCACCGACTCCCGCATCGAGAAGATGGACCCGCAGGACCGCAAGCGGGCGCTCGACCTGAGGCCGCCGAAGGACCTGAGGCCGGTCACCCTCGCCGACCTGCCCCTCGACATCCGTCTCCCCCTCGTCGAGCGGGACGGCACCGCCGGCCGCATCGCGCTGGCCTTCCCGAAGAAGGTGGGCTTCATCACCCCCCAGGAGTCGAAGGAGATCGCCGGCCTCATCAGGGGATCGATCGCGCGCTCGGGTGCGCTCGCCCAGGCGGTCGGCCAGTCGCTCCTGTTCATCGACATCGCCGACGCCATCGTGCGCGACGGGCCGGTGGCGACCGCCATCGCCTTCGCGGCGGTGGTGCTGCTGGTGCTCCTCGCGCTGAGGCGCGCGCGGCCGGCGCTGCAGGTCCTGGGGAGCCTGCTCCTCGGGGTGGCCTGGCTGGTGGGATTCGCCGCCTGGGGCCGCATCCGCCTGAACTTCCTCAACTTCATCGTTCTTCCCATCACCTTCGGGATCGGGGTCGACTACGCGGTGAACATCGTGCAGCGCTGGCGGATCGAGGGGCAAGGCTCGCTCGAGCGGGTGCTGCGCGAGACCGGCGGGGCGGTCGCGCTCTGCTCG
>Ga0335078_10009425_pt1 | contig 14477 bp, 13 predicted proteins | sample Lox_Sample_32_FD_206711 | JGI IMG/M metagenome (GOLD analysis project Ga0335078, IMG submission 206711) | Soil microbial communities from Loxahatchee National Wildlife Refuge, Florida, United States - Lox_Sample_3.2 | ecosystem: Environmental > Terrestrial > Soil > Wetlands | place: USA...
AAAGTTTTATTGCTGGACCAAGGATGAGCTTGCGAGATTGCTCACGGTTGAAGAATTCAATGTGGTGGTTCGTTATTTCGGCATCACCGACCAGGGCAATTTTGTTGATCACAGCCATCCGCATCCGTTGCCGGGACAAAATGTTTTAAGCATTATCCTGCCGACCGCAAGTGCGGACGACCTATCTTTACTCGAATCGGCAAAGGATAAAATGTCCGTTGCGCGGGCCAAACGTGTTCGGCCCCATCTCGACGACAAAATCCTCGCTTCATGGAACGGCCTGATGCTGGGCGCGTTTGCGCGGGCTTACGCCGTGCTCGGCGAAAAAAAATACCGCGACGCAGCGGAGACAAACCTGGCATTCATTCAAAAGACGCTCTGGGACAAAAAGACCAATTCGCTTTATCACCGTTGGCGTGACGGGGAATGCGACCGCGTCCAATTGCTCGAAGGCTACGCATTTCTGTTGTCCGGTGTCGTCGAGCTTTACGAGGCGACACTCAAAATGGAGCATCTCAATTTTGCCGTCGAACTGGCCGAGGCGATGATCGTGAAATTCTATGAAGCGCAGAATGGCGGGTTCTGGCAAAGCACCGCCGACGCCAATGACCTGATTTTACGGGTCAAGGATGATTACGACGGGGCGGAGCCATCCGGCAATTCTGTCGCCACACTTGCGCTGCTGAAGCTGGCCGCCATCACCGGCCGCGAAGATTTCAAGAAGCCAGCCGAGGCAACGCTGCGGCTGTTTGCGCATCGCCTGCAAAATTATCCGCAGGCCATGCCCTTCATGTTGCACGCGCTGGATTTCTGGCTGGAGGAACCACGCCGCGTCGTCATCGCCGGCGATCCCAATTCCGCCGAAGCGCGCAAATTATTGCGCGCTACGCATTCAGTATATCAACCAAACAAGGTTGTTTTGGGCAACACCGGCGCGGTTGAGGAATTCGCGCGCAGTCTGCCCGCCAAAGGCGGGCCTGTCGTTTATCTTTGCACCAGCAAGGCGTGTCAACCGCCAACAATTGAAGCCACAAAAGTACGGGAATGGCTGAAATAGGCCGGTGCGCGGATTAGTCGTTTGGCCGGGGCCGTTCGTATCTTTCACTCCGCAGCTGATGAATTCTGCGCAATGCCTGGCGCAATGATTCAATTTCGCGTTCGTCGGCGAGCTTCTGGCGTTCGGCCAGTTCGACGAGTTCGAGCACTTCTTCCATTTGATCAAGCGCCTGTTTCAGCAACTCGACAATCTGTGTCACTTCTTCAATGGCCCGGCTGATGGCGGAAACCGGAGTGCTGGTTCCCGATGCGGGCGATGCCGGGGCATCGGCTGGCAAGCCGGTCTGGGGGATTTGGTGGGTTCGACGCTGGCCGCGTCCGCGTCCACCGCGACGTCCACGCCGTCGCCCGTCGCCCGGGCCGCGCGGCGACGCGGGAAGATTTGGTTCAGTTTGTGGTTTTTCCGCCATTTCCGGTCCGAGCATGGCGCACCGCAGGACAAAAGCAACCCCGAAAGTGCTCGGAGTTACTTCTTCACGAACAGCGCCAGCGAGGCAGTGTAGCTGTGCAAAAAACTCTTCTCACCGATGGGACCGATTTCGCCGTTGCAGAAAAATCCGGCGAGGGTGAACGGGCCGAGTTGTTTCTGCACAAATTCCGCATCATGGTTTGGCTGGTGGAAAAGATGCTTTCCCCGACCGTTGCAGCAGCAGAGGCAACCGCCGTAAATCGGCGTGCCGGCCAATTTTTGCTTCGCGCGCCCGAGCAGTTCATTCATGTCCTCGGTCGCCGCCGCCGCGTCGCGCCGTTGAAATTGCATGGTCTGGCCTGCGCGTGGCAACGCGCCGACAGCCAGTACCCCGGAACGCGGATCGGCGCCGACGAGATTGCGCACGAGAAAATCGCCGCGGTGAAAGTCCTCAAGATATTCGTTAACGACCAGGCCGATGAGCAGGTTGCCTTGCGCCTTACGTTGTTCATCGGGCGAGAGCTTCTGAAATGTTTCGGCGAGGACAGCATACGCCGGCCGGTTGCCGATATGGTGAATCAAATTACGTTCGACGCCCGTGAGGGTCCATGTCTCGCCGATGGGCGTGCAGCCTTGTGAGATAACACCGATTAACGCTACGTCGCCGCCGACGGAAATCGCCACGCCGCCATCCTCGAAGACTTCGCCGTCGAGATAGATCTGGGTGAGCGGTTCGGGCACAGCGCCGCTGGCCAACCCGCCATACAGTGGCAGCGGCGCGTACGCTTCGTTCCACGAACGGATCCAACTTTCCACATCCAGGTGAAAGGGATCAAGGAAGGCCAGCCAACCGTTCGTACGCGCGGGTTCGACGCCGGTTTCCAGATGCCAATACACCGCCCCGTTGGCTTCTTCCACCTGCGCCTGCGTGAAGCGAAAGCCTTTCAACTCTGCGCCCGGCAGCGAGTAAAGCGCGAGCACCAGCCCGGACGCGTCTTCAATCTCCTGCGAGCCGACAATCAGTCCATTGCTGGAACAGCCTGCCAACAACGGAATCCGGGCATGCACGCGCAAAATTTCCAGCGTTGAGCGGGCATGCGGCAAAAACTTCGGCGACATGAACACCAGGCCGAACGAAACCTGTGGAGCGAGCAGTTGCCGGCGCAGGTCTTCCGCCCATTGCCGCAGTCCGGCTTCATCGAAACCGCCCGGCCAGTGGGCTGCAATCGAAAACTCGGTATTCACATCTTCAGCTTAACGCCGAAGCGCACAATTGCAAATGCTCAGACAACCGGAGAAACGGTTTTGTCCGGCAGGGGTTTGGCTTTATGCTGTTCGGCAGATGACCGTGGTACCGTCAGCAGATACAACACCGAACAGACCCGACGTAGACCGCCCGTTGCGCCTGCCTGAACTGCTTGCGCCGGCCGGTGATTGGGACTGCGTCCGCGCCGCCGTCGAAAACGGCGCCGACGCAATATATTTCGGTCTCGACAGGTTCAATGCCCGGATGAGGGCGCGTAATTTTACCGAGGCCGATTTGCCGGACCTGATGGAATTTCTGCATCGGCGGGGCGTGCATGGCTACGTGACGCTGAACACGCTGGTCTTCGAGAACGAATTGGTTGACGCGGAGAAATATCTGCGCGCAACGATGGCTGCCGGAGTGGACGCGGTAATCGTGCAGGACGTCGGCATCTGCCGGCTCATCCGCGAGCTTTCACCGGATTTTCCGATTCACGCCTCAACGCAGATGACCATCACCAGCGCGGGTGGCATCGAATTTGCCCGTGAACTGGGCTGCAACCTCGTTGTGCTGGCCCGCGAATGTTCCCTCAAAGAAATTGAAAAAATCCAGGCTGCTGGCGGAACCGGCTCGTCACCCGTCATCCGTCATCTGCCATTTCCGCTGGAAGTTTTTGTCCACGGCGCATTGTGCGTAGCTTATTCTGGCCAGTGCCTGACGAGCGAGGCGTTGGGCGGACGCTCGGCTAATCGCGGCGAGTGTGCTCAGGCGTGCCGAATGCCTTATGAGTTGATTTGTGACGGCAAGCCGGTTCCGCTCGGTGACCGGAAATATCTGCTCAGTCCGCAGGATTTGGCCGGTCTTGAAGTTCTGCCGGATTTGGTCCGCGCCGGAATTGCGTCGCTGAAAATCGAAGGCCGGCTCAAGACACCCGAATACGTGGCGAACATCACGCGCATCTATCGTAAGGCACTGGATGGGCTCGCCATAGATTCACGTTTCACGTTCCACGCATTGCCGCCGGACTTGGAACGTGAAAACGTAAGACGTAAGTTGCAAAATCCCGGGGGCGATAGTTATGAAATGGAGATGGCCTTTTCGCGCGGCCTGTTCACCGGTTGGTTTGGCGGCGTGAATAATCAGGCACTGGTACATGGCCGGTTCGGCAAAAAACGCGGCGTTTATCTCGGCGCCGTCACAAAAGTTTCACGCGCGTCGGTCCTCGTGCAACTTGCCGGCCCGCTTAAACGCGGCGACGGCGTGGTTTTCGATGCGGGCAGCCCGGAGGAAAAAGAGGAAGGCGGAAGGGTGTACGAAGTGCGGAGTGCGAAACCCGGAGTCCGCAATTCAAAATGGGTTGAACTGCTTTTCGGCCGCGGCGATGTGGATTTTTCCCGTATCCATGTCGGGGACAAAATCTGGAAGACGAGCGACCCGGAACTGGATCGTCGCCTGCGCCGGAGTTTTGAAGGTGATTCGCCCAAGTTCCAACGCCCGATTGAAATGGAAATCTACGGTGCGGCTGGCGGCCCACTCACGCTCATCGCACGCGATGAGCTCGGCCATGTCGTCCAACTGGATTCGACCCAAAGGCTGGCCCGGGCCGAAAAACGGCCATTGACGACCGAAGGCTTGCGCGAGCAGTTCGGCCGGTTGGGAGGAACTCCGTTCAAGCTGGGCGCACTGAATAACCACCTGCGAGGTGGGGTTTTATTGCCTGTCAGCGAACTGAACCACCTGCGACGTAAAGCCGTGACTGGACTCGAAAAATTGCGCGCCCGACTGAAGCGATGGCAACTTGACGAACGCGGAATTCAGAATTCGGAGTATGGAATTGAATCGGGAAATCACTTGGCGGAAACGCTGCACTCCGCACTCCACAATCCGCACTTGATTGTTCTCGTCCGCAATTTGCCGCAACTCGAAACCACGCTGAAGTGCGGCGTGGATACGGTCTATTGCGAGTTTGAGGATCCGAAACGATACCGTGAGGCCGTCGCGATGTTTCGGACCGTGGCCGCTTCCAAATCGGAAACCGGAAATCGAAAACCGGAAATTTTCGTCGCTCCACCGCGTATCTTCAAAACGGGTGAAGAGTGGATTTTACAACAGGTCCACTCGAGCAACGCGGATGGTTACCTCGTCCGCAATTACGATCACTTGCAGTTTTTCGCGAATGACCGGCGGCGGGGTGATTATTCGTTGAACGTAGCCAACCGGCTGGCCGCGGATTATTTCAAAAACCGATTTGGACTGGAGCGGCTCACGCCGTCGTATGATTTGAATTTCCAGCAGATCGAGGCGCTGTTGCGTGCCGCGCCGCCGGAATGGTTCGAGGTGACGATTCATCAGCACATGCCGATGTTCCACATGGAGCACTGCGTTTTTTGCGCGTTCCTGTCCAGCGGCACCGATTACACGAACTGCGGTCGGCCCTGCGACCGGCATGAGGTGAAGTTGCGCGACCGCGTGGGTGCGGAGCACGGACTGAAGGCCGACGCTGGCTGCCGCAATACGGTGTTTAACGCCCTGCCGCAGACCGGCGCGGAATATGTGGCGAAGTTGATTGAACTCGGCGTGCGGCATTTCCGGCTGGAATTCCTGGACGAACCGGCGGAAACTGTCGCGCGTACTATCGCTCGTTACCGCCGGCTTTTGCACGGTGAAATCAGCGGGACCCAACTGTGGCGTGAGCTGAAACTGATGAATCAACTCGGCGTTACGCGCGGGCAAATCGGAAAGTGAATTGCTTTACTTGAGCCACGGCGCGATTTTCTCGCCCGACCAGATTTCTTTGACGGACTGGCGTTCGCGCGCGACGGCGGCGTGCCGGCCGTTCACGAGAATTTCGGCAGCCAGCGGTCGGGCATTGTAATTCGATGCCATGGCAAAGCCATAGGCCCCTGCGCTCATCAGCGCAATATGCTCGCCGGCCGTGAATTTGGGCAGGGAGCGGTCCTTGCAAAAATAGTCGCCGGACTCGCAAACGCCACCAACCACGTCGGCCTTCATCGCCGTGCCGCCTTTGCGCGTGAGCGGCACAATCTCATGGTAAGCCTCGTAAAACGCGGGGCGAATTAAATCATTCATCGCCGCGTCCACGATGACAAAGTTTTTCCGGCCGGTCCGTTTCACATACTCGATGTGCGTGACCAGAACACCCGCGTTGCCGGAAATGAAGCGGCCCGGTTCCATCAGGATTTTCAAACCCAGCGGCCGCAGCAGCGGCAGCAACCGGTCCGCGTATTTGCGCGGAGTCAAAATATTTTTTGCGCTGGGTGTTCGCCACCAGCCGACCGTACCGCTTGCCAATGCGGGTTTATAGACGATGCCCAGCCCGCCGCCGATGCTGAAAAATTCAATGCCATGCCGCGCTTTCAATTTCCGCACCAACGGCAACATTTTGCGCACCGCATTTTCAAACGGAGCGGTTTCCGTGATTTGCGACCCGATGTGCATCTGCACGCCATGTAGCCGCAGGTTTTTCAGTTTCGCCGCCCGCGCATACACACCCTCGATTTGCTCGAAGGCGATGCCGAATTTGTCTTCGTAGGTGCCGGTGGTGATTTTGGCGTGCGTGTTCGCCGCCACGTCGGGGTTGACACGCACCGCAACGGGCGCGATTTTTTTCAGCGACGCCGCGATGCGATTGATGCGCGCCAGTTCCGGCTCGCTCTCGGCGTTGAACGAATAAACGTTCCGCTTGAGCGCGAATTCAATTTCCGGCCCGGTTTTGCCCGCGCCGGCAAACACGCATCGGCGCGGGTCGCCGCCCGCCGCCATCACGCGTTGTAATTCCCCGTCACTCACGATGTCAAAGCCGCTCCCGAGGTTCGTAAGTGTCCGCAGCACAGACAAATTCGAGTTGGACTTCACAGCGTAGCAAATCAGGTGGTCCACCGGCGACATGGCCGCGTCCAGTTTTTCGAAATGGTCCGCCAGCGTGGTCTGCGAATACACATAAAGCGGCGTGCCGAATTTTTTCGCCAGTGTTTCCAGGGCGACGCCTTCGCAATACAGTTTGTTCCCGACGTAATGAAAACGATGCATCGTTGAGAGTTTAAAGCCCGGAACCCAAAGTTCAAGACTGGGATTTAACCGGGGGCTGATGCCACGCTGGCCAGGTTGATATACGCCCTTGATTTTATTCGCCAAAAGTCGAAACGCGATGCGCCAAGTCTGCCGGCAACTCGATTGGCACTTCAACCCCTGAAGGCTCGGTTGCAATTACGGAATTTCTACCGGCGCGCCCGGGATAGACGCCATCCGCCTTGTTGCCCAGAACTCCTGCATAAACCGCCTCCACAAACGACGGCGCTTCGGCCACGGCTTTGAGGGTTTGATTGATTCCGGCCACCAGCGCTTCCGTCCATTCGTTCGCCTTGGCGCTCGGCGCGATGTCCGTCTGGCCGAAAAAGCGGAAAGCTTCTTCAATTGAGCGCAAGGCACCCACGCGGCCTGCCGACGTGATCGAACCGCGCGAAAATGCTTCGTCGGTCGAAGCCGCCGTGACGGCGTCCACGCCGAGGGTCGAACACATCGCAACGTGCAGCGAAGTGGTCGTGGCGGATTGTTCCTTTTCTTCGGAGTGCGTCATGAAACCAATCGGTTCACCGGGCCAGATCGGGAAATCGGCGAGGGTTTGCAGCGCGCGAATCTTGGCGAAGTTGTAGTCCACGTAATTCTGCTCCATCAGCTCGTTGACCATGATGTAAGGCCCATGGCAGAGCAGCGGTTTCAAAATCGGCTGTGCGCCGAGGCGTCGGCCGAGTTGGGCCATGATGAGCATTCCCGCGAATGCCTTGTGCGGCGGCACACCGGCGAGTTCTTCATTCGTCGGGATATCGAACGGCATGTGGTAGCGCACCGCGATGCGGATGGCGTCCACGCCGTCCACGGTGAGCCGCGCCGGATCGGTCCCGCCGCAAATCGAGCCATAAACAATGTTGATTTTCGTCAGGTCCGCGCCGAGGAATCCGGAGAGCACGGCGATTTCCGGCGTGTTCAATCCGCGATGGGCGCGGACGGTCCACAGCGTCGCCGCGTCAAGCGAGCGTTTGATAAGAGAAAGGTTTGCGTACGTCACAGGCGTGCCGTCTTCGACGTTGGCAAGGAAGCCGTCCATCAAACCCTCCGTGCGAGCGCCCCATGCCGGATCAAAGTGCAGCACGCCATCCGCACCCCAGCTTTCGGCAACCTTGATGTGCATCCCGTCCATCATCGGGCAGCCGGTACCATATTGAACGAACACGAGCGGTTTCCTGCGGCCATGTTGAAGCACGCGCGGGTGAAAGTGCTTTTTTGCGATGCCAATGCGGTGATTATAAGCGTCCACCTCCTGTTGGGTGATTTGACGGACGCTGGGTGGACAGATGTTCTTCTGAAAAAAGTCCACCACCGCTTCGTCGCACTGCGCAAGGTAATCGCGTGTGAACGGCAACGCGGTATAACTCTCGACTGAGCCGTGAACCCCGCGCAATTGCGATTCGGTAATGCGCGCGCGGACGACGCCCGGCGAAGTTTTGTTGGAAGTCCAATCCAGAATTCCGTCCACGATTTCATCGAGATATTTCTGCGTGGTCGAATCCTTGATTGTGTTCTCGTGCGGAAACGGGAACTTCGGCTTGTGTTTGACCGGGTGCGTGATGTGGCGCGCGAGTTCGGGATTGCGTTCGATAAGTGCGTGGATTTCCTCGATCGTTGTGTGCGGGCCGTAGCCGGCCTCGAAGCCAAGGCTTTGCGCGAGTTCGGTGGTAACTGCCATGCCGCCAATGGCGATGCGGACTTTGCTGAAAACTCCCTGTACCGTAAGAACATGGCGGACGCGTCGGAAAAGCTGTTCCACGCCGTAACCAACGGTGCGCCCGACAAAGATCATGTCCACCTTTTCCGCCAGCGCAGCCTCGCCGATTTCTTCGACGGTGATGTCGGGCGGTAGCAGCACACAATGATAGCCCAGCGCTTCAAGCTTGCGCCGGATGAGTTTCAGGCCGGCGTCGTGAACCGGATCAAGCGGGGCGAGGAGAATCTTCATAACGTCATTCTTTCAGCCAGGTATAGTTGTCACCGGGTTTGTTCGTGTAGGCGCGGACGCGGAAATGCGCGCCGGGGCCGTTAAAATCCAGCGAGACGATGACGAACCGCGACAGGCCGAGCGATTGCATGAGTTTGCCGACGAGTTCCCTGGCCTCCTTCTCGCTTTCGCACAGCACGAAGCTTTCGATGTCCAGCGCATCAACAATCGTATCGCGGGCGGTTGTCATAGGATTGAGCTCAAATCACACCTGCATGTTTGCAGGTGATATTCATCAGACCGACCATCGCCTTTACTATCAACCGGGTTTCCTTTTCCAGCAAGTTGCCGTCCCCGTCAAGTGTGCCGAGGCCGAGTGAGATAAAAATGTTCGCGTCGTAGGCAATGGTCGGGATGATACCCATCTGCGCCATACCCGCCTGAAAGATGTGCGTGCCGGCATACATGTCCTCGATGGAAAAAATCGGGATGCCGGGTTGGCCCTCGCGCCACGTGTTCTCGTAGTTGATTTCGACGGCGAGTGAGTTGAGGCTTTTGCCGATGATGAGGCCGTCGCGGAATTTTTTTGGCAGCGCCTTGAATTCCTCTTTTACGATTTTCAGCAACTGGTCAATGGGTTTGGTCATCACTTGCGGTTTGTCGCGGAGGATCTTAAGCGCAGCAATCAACCCGACGAGCGCTTCCTTTCCGGGATCGTTCGTGACGTAGGCCGCTTTGCCGTAGGAATAACCGGTACCGGAACGGTCGGAGTGATACCCGAGCGCGCGGCGGATCGGCACCATCACGTCCTCGCGCCCGATGATGAGGCCGACGGTCGGCGCCCCGGCAGCCTTGTCCATCGAATACGCCATCAAGTCCGCGCCGATTTTGCGCGGGTCGGCGCCGATGAAAGGCGTGCCCCACGCGTTGTCCACGATGTAAGGCACGCCGTATTCCTGCGCGAGCCTCGCAAGGCCGGTCTGCAAAGTCGGCGTGCCATTCGCGTCCTTCGCGCCGTAGCCGTAGCCCACGCTGTCGTAACCGAGCGATGAAAAGGCGGTGACCGCTGCCGCATGGCGGGCCGCGGTTGTTTCGATACGCGCCAGGGTTTTCTTTACGTCGTAATTCGCGAGCAGCACGGCGGGATGCTGTTTGATACCGTGCAATTCGTAACGGGCGCCTTCCATCCGCACGAAAACGGCATCGGTGTTTTCGAGCCGCTTGCCGGAAAAACCGAGTTCACCCGCCGTCACGCCGCGGTCGGCGAACAAATCCTTGTAGCGCGGTGGAAACGGCCGACCATAACCGCCGTGATGATGCAGGTGCCGCTCGAACGGCGCAATGTAACGGGCGCGATACGTGTCACCGCGACCCGTCATCGGTGGCGTCGCGAGGCAATCGAAACTCACCCACAACGCGGCTTCGCAAGTGTTCACGGGTGCGGCGTCAAAGCCGTCGCCATAAGCGTCCTTCACGATTTCGCGGATTTCCTCGATGAGAAATTTGTTCTCGATGACCTTGCGCGACGCGTCTTCGATGGCCCGGCTCACCTCGCGTGTCAGCAGCCCATGACAACTGGATACGGCGCCGGTCAAACCAATCTTGCCTTTCATTTCCGGCGCGATGCCGATGTCGTCGGCGAATTTTTTTGCCTCGGCATAAATCGCGGGAATTTTTTTGTGCAGTTCCTTGTAGAATTGAAAACGGTATTTGGCTGACATATTCAATGCAGGTGGAATTATTTTCGGACAAACTTGATCTGGCTGCCCACGCAAATTTTCAACTGCCGCCCGGTCTTTCGTTGCTTCACGCCGACGACGATGTTCAGGTGGTTCGGCTCGTGCGTTTCGTCGAAGCCGAGGACCCCGCCGACCACCTTTCCATTCACGAGCAAAGTTTCGCCGACCAGAACACAACCGCCGCGCGCGACCTCGAAGAAAGCCAGGTAGGCGATACGGTTGGCTTTTTCACCGGGTTTCTTCTCCACCTCGTCCGTGGCGATAAGTTCATGAATGGAATTTGTTGGCAACGCCCGCGAATAGGTAGCCATCAATCGCAGCCCGCGCACCTCGTGCGTCGAGTCGAGTACCGTGACCACGGTCCCGGTGACCGGCCGGTTCGCGGCGTAAGTCGCCAGGGTGACAAACCGCGTGGTTCCGATTTTCGTTTTTGGCGCGGCCATGGCAAAAAGCAAAATAGCCCGTTCAGATGCAAACAGCCGCTAAGCTGCGGGAACGGGGCAGTTTCAGAACGAGCTCCCGCGGGCAATAAAAGTTGTATCGTTTGGTCTGGAACATTTTCGACCTCAATCCGGCCACTGTGCCGCTGCCGGTAAAGCGCAGCAAGCCCAAAAGCACAGCGCTTGGGAAGCAACGTTCGTGCGCCGGATAAAAATCTGGATTGGGAGAAATGGCGGCCGCTGTCGGCTTACGGCTCCGCCAGAATCTTTGCCCGCGCGGTTTGATACTGTTCGGGCGTGATTTGGTCGGCCTTGTATCTCGCAAGCAACGCTCGAAGTTGTGCTTCCTTGCCGACAGAAATCGGCAGCGGCGGCGCCACAATCGGTTTCAGCCCAAGTTCTTTTCCAGGATAGTTTGCATTGACCTGACTTGGCGGCGACATCGCCGCCGGTTGGGTCATGGGCGGAGTGGGTTTTACGGGGCTGGTGGCCATGGGCTGGGTTTGCGGCGGCGGCGTTACCGGGACAACGGTCGGACTCGCCCAGTTCTGTTTGTCCAACTCGGACATTTTTTGTTGCAGCGCGGCTTCCGCCTTGGCCTGAACTTCAGCCTCGGACGTGGCTGGCATCGTTTGAGCTGCCTCCGGACCCGGCGTGGATTTCGATTCGGGAGTTGCGAGCGCCGGTTGCGCGGGTTGCGCGGGGGCCACGGGAGACGGAACCACAACCATGTTGGTTGGTTGGCTTGCTTTCACCTGCATGGCACCGGCAGGGGTGACTACAACGGGTGGCGGGGCAGGCTGGGCCGATTGCGTCTCCAGCTCGTTCATTTTTTCCATCAGCGCTGCGCGGGCGGCGGCCTGCGCCGGAGTATCCTGCGCCCGGACGGCGGTAAAGCCCGCACAAAAAGCGGCCGCGCAAACCGCAGAGATTAACTTGGAGATTTGCATAACGCTTTCTTACGCCAATTTGCCGCCCGATGCAACTGCTTTTCCTAACGGGGGAAGCAGATTCTGCCAGGCCTTGCGGAACGGACAGGCCAGGAGCGAGCGCCTCATGATAACGCGTATTTCATCCCGGGAAACTTTGACCCGATGCTGTAATTCAATCACGTTTGCCTCCCGAAGCTTTTCCAGCGTCCGCACGCCGATCAAAATCGGCCAGGCACAGGCCAGGCGCAGGCGAAATTCGCCAAACGGCAGAGTGTTGGTGTAAGTCCAGCCCGCCGCGAGATGCGCCGCCGCCTTGTCGAGATATTCATGGAACAATGGCAGGAACCTCGCCTCGTTGGCCGGCGACAGCAGGGTTTCCGGCAGCAATTTTGCGGCGTCCAGTTTGTCCGTTGGCAGGTAGCAGCGGCCTTTGTGCAAATCCGCCGGCAGGTCGCGCAGAATGTTCACAAGTTGCAAACCTTTCCCGAACCGGACACCGTCGGCAATAAGTTGTTTCTCATCCAATCGCACGCGCGGAAACAGGTGCGCACGGCACATTTTCGTCCAGAATTCGCCGATGCAACCGGCGACGCGCCAAGTGTAATCGTCCAGGGCGGCGGCGGTTTCCAGCGCGACGATGTTTTCGGTGCAGGCGTTGGCAAACCGGCGTAAATCCAATTCCTGGCCGCCGGTGATGATGGCGAGAACAGCACTCATCAATTTTTGGTCCTCAGCGGAAAACTTTTGCAGTGTGGCCAGACTGTCCTCAACTTTTTCCAGCAATACCTGTTCAGCGGTCGAGCCCTGCTGTCTGGCCAGTTCGCCAAAATTCAGCGGTGCGGTGGACGCGCCCGAGATCCGGTCCCGCAATTTGTGGAGCGCGTCCAGCCGCTGGTCGAGCGGGACCAGTTCGGTGTCGGCGATGGTATCGCTGGTGCGGGCGAGCAGATAGGCGAGGCTGATTTGCGGGCGAATCGCGCCCGGCAGCACGCGCAACGTCAGATAAAACGAGCGCGACGTGGCGCGGAGCAAACTATTTAATTCAGCGGCCATTTACGACGACAGAATAAATCTTTTCGCCTCCTTCGCCAGCTAAAGTCGTGCCGCCTTCTTGCCAGGTTGCCGGTTTCACTGTAACCTCACCCAGTACCGACGATATTGCGCGTCAAAGGCTATCGCATCGGGTTTTACAGTTCTGAACCTGACGAACCGGCGCATGTGCATGTGCATAAGGCTGGAAACGAAGCCAAATTCTGGCTGGCACCGGTGCAATTGAGTTGGAACAAAGGTTTTCGTGAAACTGAGCTCCGGGAAATCGCCCGGATTCTGGAAAAACACGAAGCCAGACTGATTGAAGCGTGGAATGAAACTGAATAACACACCGCCGCCGGACGTGACCTCGGTGCAAATCACCGACGAACGGCTCACGTTCGGGCTGGAAGACGGGCGCACGGTGAGCGTGCCGCTGACGTTTTATCCCACGCTGCAACTGGCCACGCGGCGCGAGCGCGCGGATTTTGAAATCTGTCACTCGTCGGTCTATTGGCCCAAGCTGGATTGCGACATCAGTTCTGACTGCCTGCTGCGCGGCGCGAAGGAAGCCCGCAAATTCGCCGAACGCGCCTGGCGCAAAAAGGCGAAACTCGCTGCCGCGTGAAAACTGGTTTGTGCCGGAACCCAATTTCAGAATTCGATCGACACCGCCAGCGCCGATTTTCCACTCTTGATGAATGGTTGCCCATGCCCTAATACGGCGGCATGAAGATAAATCCTCCAAAGGCAATCATTGATGAGAAAGACCCGTTGGAACACGCTCTTTTTGGCCACAAAGAATTTGCTGAATCACTCACACGTCTGCTGCGCAATGTCGAGGAAAATCTTGTTATCTTCGTCAACGCACCTTGGGGCGAAGGGAAAACAACATTCGCGCAAATGTGGCAGGCACATCTCAAAAACCAAAAGCTTGATGCAATCTATTTCGACGCCTACGCAACAGACTACTTCGATGATCCGTTCGTGTCCTTCACTGGTGAAATCCTCGAACTTGTGGACAAACGTTTCACGGAGGGAAAAAGTTTAACCGAGCGACTTGAGTTTAAAAAAACTGCCGTTGAAGTCGGGAAACGTCTCGCTGGACTAGCGGCGAAAGTCGGCCTCCGGGCAGCAATGTTGGGAGCTGTTGAATCGGCACATCTGGAAGAATTGAAAAAATCGGCTCTGAAATCGCATCCGGCGTTTCTGAGATTGGAGCGGATGTGATTGAAAAGAAAATTGAGCATTACGCCGAGGAAAAAGATGCCCTCAAAAGTTTCAAGGAAAACTTGGTGAAGCTTGCCGCTAAAGTTCGGAAGAAGCAAAAATTTCCTCTGACCATCATCGTGGATGAACTCGATCGTTGCCGTCCGGATTTCGCACTCGGCTTGCTGGAACGAATCAAGCGTCTCTTTGACGTTGAGGACGTCGCGTTTGTTTTGCTGGTTAATCGCACTCAAATCGAAGGCTATATCCGAACTGTTTATGGCAATGTGGATGCAGACGCTTATCTTCTCAAATTCGGAAGCCTTTTCGTGGATTTATTCGACGGCAGAGGAAGAGGCCGCCCAAGTTAATGGAGAGACGGTTAGGACATAGAGGCATACTGT